>Ga0081527_100159_pt1 | contig 55087 bp, 39 predicted proteins | sample HotLakmasection5_FD_70992 | JGI IMG/M metagenome (GOLD analysis project Ga0081527, IMG submission 70992) | Hypersaline microbial mat communities from Hot Lake, Washington, USA - Section #5 (SPADES assembly) (version 2) | ecosystem: Environmental > Aquatic > Non-marine Saline and Alkaline >... | reverse complement strand
CGTCACCTACGACAGCGACGTGTCTCAGGTCGTGCCGCCGCTGGAGGACCTGCTGCTGCCGATACCGGACCCGCCGGAGGCGCCGAAGCCCGAGCTTGTCACGATAGCTCCGCCACAGCCGGCGGAGTCGCCCCCCGAGCCCGTCGAGCTCGAGGTCACGATCTACCGCGGCAGCGCCGCCCCCACCGCGCGGAACTGACCCGGATACCGAAAAGGAGCCCGCGCCATGGCATCGATCCGCCGCGTTCTCGCGATTGCCGCCGTCCTCGCAGCATCCCTGCTGTGGGCGCCGGGGGTCGATGCCGTGGAAATCCTCGACGGGCAGGCCACGGTGCTGACCCTGGAGGTCGGCAACGGCCGGCTGATCCGGCTCGACGGGCCGGCCACCTCGGTCCTCGTCGCCGACCCGGACATCGCCGACGTGGCCTCGGTCTCGTCGGCCGTGATCTGGGTCTATGCCATCCTGCCGGGGGAGACCAACGTCTTCGCGGTCGACGCCGCCGACAACGTCGTCGCCAACGTCCGCCTGGTCGTCCGCCAGAGCGTGGCCCAGGCGAGCCGCGCGATGCGCGAGGTGTCGCCGCGCGGAGCGGTGCGGGTATCGCCGGTCGGCGAAGACTCGCTGATGCTGACCGGCACGGTATCGTCGCCGTCGGAGGCCGCCGACGTGGCCCGCGTCGCCGGCGCCTTCGTGCCGGAAGCAAACGTCATCAACCGGACCACGGTCGAGGGGCCGACCCAGATCAACCTGCGGGTCCGGGTTGCCGAGGTCCAGCGCAACGCCCTGCGCGACATCGGCATCCAGTGGGACGTGCTGTTCGAGGCCGGCGACTTCGCCGGGAGTTTTGCCACGGGCTTCGGCGCCGCGCCGGGAGCCACCGACCTTCTGCTGAACTACGTGGATGCCGGCTCCGTCAACCTGAACGTCGCCCTGGACGCGCTCGAGCAGGCCAACCTGGCCATGATCCTGGCCGAGCCGAACCTGACCGCGATCTCCGGCGAGACCGCCAGCTTCCTGGCCGGCGGCGAGTTCCCCTTCCCGGTCGCCCAGGACGAGGGGGAGATCAGCGTCCAGTTCAAGGAGTTCGGCGTCTCGCTGTCGTTCACGCCGACGGTGCTGGACAGCGGGCGCATCAGCATGCGGGTGCGCCCAGAGGTCAGCTCGCTGTCCTTCGCGAACGCGGTCGAAATCCAGGGCACGGTGGTGCCGGCGCTCACCACCCGCCGCGCCGAGACCACCATCGAGCTCGGCAGCGGCCAGAGCTTTGCCATCGCCGGACTGTTCGAGAGCTTTATCGACGACAACACCGATGTCGTCCCGCTGCTCGGCGATGTGCCGATCCTCGGCCCGCTGTTCCGCTCCCAACGCTTCGAGCGGCGCGAGACCGAACTCGTCATCGTGGTCACCCCGTATCTGGTCGAGCCGATCTCGAACCCGAACGACGTGATCACGCCGGGCACGCAGCTGTCCAGGCCGACCGATCCCACGGTGGACGACGTCCTGTTCAACCAGCCGCCCGACCCGGCCACGCTCGGCACGCCCGGTGCCGCGGCCACGCTCGCCGGCGGCAGCCGTGCGTCCGGCGCCGGCTTCATCCTGAACTGAGGGGTGCGACCCATGCCGCATTACCGGATCGCCCGGCGCCTGGCCCTGATCGCCGTACTCGTGTCCGCCATCGCCGCCGCGGGGTGCGTGCCGACCCGCTTCGGGCGGACGCCCGAGCCGGCGACGGACTTCGTCGCGGAGCGGGTCGTGGTCCGCCACGACTTCGCGTTCCTGCCCGGGGAGACCGAGCTCGATCCGGCGCGCATTGCCGAACTGGACGCCTTCGTGGCCGAGGTCGGCATCCGCCCCGACGACGAGGTCGTGGTTATCGGCCACGGCCCGTATGCCGACCAGCGCGCCCGCCGCGTCGCGCTGGCGCTCGACGCTCTCGGGGTTCCCGGGGCGGACCTGCGGCGCACCGCCGGGGCCGCCGACCGGGTCACCGTGGCGGTCGCACGCACCGTGCCGGTGGCCAGCGCCTGCCTGGTCGAGCGCCACGTCCGCTTCGGCGGCAGCTATGCCCTGCTGCCCTCGCCGAACTGCGCCAACATGCACAACCTGGCGCGCATGGTGGCCGATCCGGCCGACCTGTACGGCGGCCGCACACTGAGCCCGGCGCCGGGCGCCCTGGCTGGCGACGCCGTCCGCCGCTACCGCGCCGGTGAGGAAGAAGCCATCGAGGTGGAGGTCACCGGGGAATGAACGCGCTGAGCAAGCCGGACACCGGCGGCCGCGGCCCATCCGGCCGTCCGACGGAACCGATCCTGGCGTTCGCGTGCGACGAGGACACGCTGGAGGTGATCGCGCGGGTGGTCCCCGGCGGCCGCCGCGGCGTCGAGGTGCGCGAGGGCGGGCTGGGCGCCGCCGGTGCCGCGGTCCAGCAGGGCGCCAACCCCGAGCTGCTCATCGTCGACATCTCCGACTCGGCCGGCCCGGTGGCCGAGGTCAGCGCGCTGGTCGCCGCGTGCGGTGCCGGCACCACGGTGGTCGCCCTCGGCCCGGAGAACGACGTCGGGCTGTACCGGGCGCTGCTCGGCGCCGGCGTCACCGACTATCTGGTCAAGCCGGTCACCGGCCAGGAGCTGCGCCGCACCATCCTGACCGCCGGCAAGGCGGAGGAGCACGCCGAACAGACCGTCAACGGCCGGGTCGGCGCCGTGATCGGCGCCCGCGGCGGCGTCGGCGCCTCCAGCGTCGCCACCGGCATCGCGTGGGCGATCGCCCACGACCACCGCAAGCAGGTCGCCCTGGTCGACCTGGACATGCACTTCGGCACGGTCGCGCTGAGCCTCGACCTCGAGCCGGGCAACGGTTTGCGCAGCGCGCTGGAGAACGCCGAGCGAATCGATTCGCTGTTCGTCGCCAGCGCGCTGGTCCACCTCAGCGACAACCTGTTCGTGCTGGGCGGCGAGGAGCCGCTCGACCAGCCGTTCACCGTCGAGTCCGAGCCGCTGGAGCTGCTGCTGGCCGAACTGCGCCGGATCTTCGACATGGTCGTGCTGGACGTGCCGCGGCACATGGTGCCCGGCCTGGGCCCGGTGCTGGCCGCGATGAGCGGGCTGGCCGTCGTCACCGACCTGTCCCTGGCCGGGCTGCGCGACACCGTGCGCATCCGCAGCGGCCTGACCCGCATCGCGCCGGACGTGCCGGTGCGCATCGTCGCCAGCCGGGTCGGGCTGGAGAAGGGTGCGGAGCTGCCGCCGCCGGAGTTCGAGAAGGGCCTCGGCGCCAAGATCGACCACGTCCTGGCCGAGGAGCCGAAGGCGGCCAAGGCGGCGCTCAACGGCAAGCCGCTGGCCACGATGCTGACCGGCAAGCGCGGCGGCCAGGCCCTGAGCCTGCTGGCCCGGCAGATGGGCGGCATCGAGACCGCCGCGCGCGCCGGCCGGTCGTGGTTCGGCCTGCGGAGGTGATGTGATGCCCGACGGCCGCGTCTCCCGCGCCCCGCCCGGCCGCGCCGGCGGCTGCGAACCCGTCACGCCGCCAACGGCGGATATCGGCGGATCGAGCGAGGCCGGCGCGCCGACGCTCAGCCCGTACCTGGCCGGGCTGGTCGAGCGCCTGCGGCCGGTCGTCGCGGCGCGCCTGCACCCGGCGCAGGCCCAGCGCATGCCGCGCAAGGAGGTCGCCGGCGCGGTGAGCGACATCCTGATGGACGCGCTCGACCAGGAGGGCGATCCGCCGGGCCTGAGCGACCAGCGCCGGCTGGTGGCGCTGCTGACCGAATACCTGATGACGGCGGATTCGGTCGACCTGCCGCCGGCCGAGCCCGAGCCGCCGCCGGAGCGCCCGGCGGCGCGCGCCAACGGCGGCGTCCAGTTCCGCCCCTCGCTGGAAGAGCACAAACGGCGGATCAAGCCGCTGGTGCTGGAGCGCATCGACATCGGCGCCGCCTCGACCCTCGACTATACCTCGCTGGTGCGCGAACTGGGAGGCGTCGTCGCCGAGATCCGCGACGAGCTGCGCGTGCCGCTGACCGTCAGCGAGCACAACGAACTGGTCACGGCACTGGTCGACGACATGGTCGGCCTGGGGCCGCTGGAGTCGCTGCTGGGCGACCAGTCGGTCACCGACATCATGGTCAACGGGCCGTACCAGGTCTACGTGGAGCGCGGCGGCAAGCTGCAGCTGACCGACATCCGGTTCGCCGACAACGCCCACGTGCTCAACGTCGCGACCCGCATCGTCACCCGCATCGGCCGGCGCATCGACGAGTCCAACCCGATCTGCGACGCCCGCCTGGCCGACGGCAGCCGCGTCAACGTGATCATCCCGCCGCTGGCCATCGACGGGCCGTCGATCTCGATCCGCAAGTTCTCCAAGCGCAAGATCACCCTCGACACCATGGCCACCCAGGGCAACGTCTCGCCCCGGATGGCCATGCTGCTGAAGATCGCCGCCCGCTCGCGGCTCAACATCCTGATCTCCGGCGGCACCGGCTCGGGCAAGACCACGCTGCTCAACGCGCTGTCCCAGCTGATCGACACGTCGGAGCGCATCGTCACCATCGAGGACGCCGCGGAACTGCAGCTCCAGCAGCCGCACGTGGTCCGCCTGGAGACCCGCCCGCCCAACCTGGAGGGCAAGGGCGAGGTGACCATGCGCGCGCTGATGAAGAACGCCCTGCGCATGCGCCCGGACCGGATCATCGTCGGCGAGGTGCGCGGGCCGGAGGCGCTCGACATGCTGCAGGCGATGAACACCGGCCACGAGGGCTCGATGGCCACGGTGCACGCCAACAAGCCGCGCGACGCGCTGACCCGGCTGGAGAACATGATCGGCATGGCCGCGGTCAACCTGCCCAGCAAGGCGGTGCGCACCCAGATCGCCAGCGCGGTCGACGTGATCGTGCAGATCAGCCGGATGCGCGACGGCGTGCGCCGGGTCACCGCGGTCACCGAGGTGGTCGGCATGGAGGGCGACGTGATCGTCACCCAGGACCTGTTCACCTTCGCCTTCCAGGGCGAGGACGAACGCGGCCGCCTGCGCGGCGCCTTCCAGCCGGCCGGCGTCCGCCCGCACTTCATGCCCAAGGCCGAGTACTTCGGGCTCGGCCAGGCCCTGCTCGAGTGCCTGTGATGGACCTGTCGACCACTGAAATCGCCGGACTGCCCGCCGTCGTCTTCGCCCTCGGCCTGGGCGCGGCGTTCGTCGTCACCCTGCTCGGCCTGGCCGTCGTCACCTCCGGCGGCGACCGCAGGCGCCGCGACCACCGGGTCCAGGCCGTGGTGCGCCGCGCCCGGCCCGAGGAGGGCAGGGCGCAGCCGCAGGTCACCAGCGTGCGCCAGAAGAGCGAGGAGAGCGGCATCCCGCTGCTCGACGGCATCGTCCGGCGGGTGCTGCCGCGGCCGCAGCTGCTGCGCAAGCGGCTCAAGAGCACCGGCGCGGACATCAAGGTCAGCCATTACCTGCTGGCCTGCGCGGCGACCATGGCGGCGACGGTGCTGGTCGTGATCGTATCCGTCGGTCTGCCGCTGACCCTGGCGGCGCCGATCGGCGTGATCCTGGGCGTCGGGCTGCCGCACATCGTCATCGGCATGATGGTCAAGCGCCGCCAGGAGCGCTTCATCGGCCAGTTCCCCGAAGCGATCGACCTGATCGTGCGCGGCCTCAAGTCGGGCCTGCCGATCACCGAGTCGGCGCGCACCGTCGGCAGCGAGATCCCCAACCCGGTCGGCGGCGAGTTCCGCCAGATCATGGAGCAGATGGCGCTCGGCAAGACGCTGGAAGAGGCGATGTGGCTGGCCTCCGACCGCATCGACATCCCGGAGTTCCGGTTCTTCGTGGTCAGCCTGTCGGTGCAGCGCGAGACCGGCGGCAACCTGGCGGAGACGCTGGAGAACCTGGCCGACATCCTGCGCAAGCGCCGCCAGACCAAGCTGAAAATCCGCGCGCTGTCCTCGGAGGCGCGCGCCAGCGCCCTGATCATCGGCGCCCTGCCGTTCATCATGTTCGTGCTGATCTGGATGGTGAACGGCGAATACCTGCTGCCGCTGTTCGACGACATCCGCGGCAACATCATGCTCGGCATCGGCCTGTTCTGGCTGTTCATGGGCTTTGCCGTGATGGCCAAGATGGTGCGTTTCGAGATCTAGAGCCCGAGGTCGAGGATCATGGACATCGAGTTGTTCGGCCTGACCACCGAGGAGCTGATCGTCGCCATGGCGACGGCGACCGCCGTGCTGGTCGTGCTGGCGGTGTGGAACGCGCTGCTGCCGCGCGACACGCTGGCGGCGCGGGCGCGCGCCCTGGTCCAGCAGCGCGAGGCGCTGCGCTCGGCCGCCGCCGCGCCGCGCCGGCGCAGCCGCTCGGCGAAGACCATGGGCGTGATGCGCAGCGTGGTCACCAGAATGAAGCTGTTCGGCAGCCAGCAGGCCGAGCAGCGCGCGCTGGCCCTGGCCCGCGCCGGCCTGCGCTCCAACGACGCGCTGATCGCCTTTATGTTCGCCAAGGCGGCGCTGCCGCTGGCCTGCGGGGCGCTGGCGGCGTTCTTCATCTTCGTCGGCGGAGCGGTCGACTGGGGCCTGATGTTCGAGAGCGCCGCGGTGATCGCCGCCGCCCTGGCCGGCTCGTACCTGCCGGAGCTGTACGTCTCCAACCTGGCCACGAAGCGCCGCAAGAAGCTGGGCAAGGCGCTGCCGGACGCGCTCGACCTGATGGTGATCTGTTCGGAGGCCGGGCTCAGCCTGGACGCGACGATGCAGCGCGTTGCCCGCGAGCTGGGCCACACCTGGCCGGAGCTGGCCGACGAGCTGGCCCTCACGTCGGTCGAGATCGGGTTCCTGCCCGACCGCCGGCAGGCGCTGGAGAACCTGGCCAACCGGTGCAACCTTCCGGGCCTGCGCGCCCTGGTCAACACCTTGGCTCAGACCGAGAAGTACGGCACCCCCGTCGCGGACTCGCTGCGCGTGCTGGCCGCCGAGCTGCGCACCGAACGTCTGCTCAAGGCCGAGGAGAAGGCGGCGCGGCTGCCCGCGACGCTGACCGTGCCGATGATCCTGTTCATCCTGCCGCCGCTGTTCGTCGTGCTGATCGGCCCGGCCATCCTCAGCGTGGTCGACGCGCTGAGCGCCATGTGACGGAGCGGCGAACGATGCCGGCAGCGATCTCGCCGACCCGACGCCGCGCCGCCGCGCGCCCGGCCCGCGGCTCAGGGCCGGACCGCCGCGCCCCCGGCCCCGCCGATCGCCGTCGCGCGCTCGCCGGTATCCGCAATCGCGTTGAGCCGGGCGAAGTACTGCATGTTGCGCCGCACGGCGTCCTCGCCGAAATCCCGCCGCGCGACCTGCTCCGCATCGTCCATGCGGCCGGCCATCGCCAGCACCAGCGCCAGGTTCTGGCGGTGGCGCAGGCCGGCGTTCGGCGACGACGCCACCCGGCGCGCCAGGGCGATCGCCTCCTGCTCCTGTCCGCTCAGCGACAGCGACAGCGCCAGGTTGGAGCGCAGGTCGATATCCTCCTCGGTCAGCGCCAGGCCCTGGCGGTAATAGAACTGCGCGTCGCCGTGGCGGCCGAGCATGTCCAGCGCCACCCCGATGCTGTTGTAGGCGCGCTGGTCGTTGCCCAGCGACAGCGCGGTCTCCAGATGCGGCAGCGCCTCGGCCGGGTGGCCGGCCGCGACCAGCGCATTGCCCAGGCCGCGTTGCGCATCGGCATTGAGCGGCTCGAGTTCCAGCGCGGCGCGGTAGGCGCCGGCGGCGTCATCGTACGAACCGACGCGGGCCAGCGCCGCGCCCAGCCGCGTCAGCGGCGTGATCGCGTCCGGCTGCGCCTGATGCGCCCGCCGGTACAGCGCGATGGCGGACAACGGGTCGCCGCGCTGCAGCGTGTAGTCGCCCAGAGCGACCAGCGTCTCCACGGACTCGCCGGCCGGATCGGCGGGCACCGGGCCGGAGGAGGACGCGAACGTCCACTCCCGGCCGTCGCCCGTGGTGCAGCCGGCCGCGGTCAGCGCGACGAGTGCGGGCAGAAGCGCGATGCGTGTCAACAGGCGGGTAATCATGCCATGAAGTCTCTTCACTGACGCCGGGGCGAAAGTGCTGGCTGTCGTTGCGAGGCGATTCTAGATCATGACGAGCACAGATGTAAGCATGACTTGCAGTCCCCGGACAGAAATTCGGCGCAGGTTCGGCGCGATGGCGATCTGTCGGCGCGCCTCCGCCGGGGTCGAATTCGCCCTCACCCTGCCGGTGCTGCTGCTCCTGATACTGGGCATCATAGAGTTCGGGTTGATGACCTTCGTCAACGTGCTGCTCGAGGCCAGCCTGCGGGAGGCCTCCCGCCACGGCATGACCGGCAACGGCAGCGAGACGCCGGTGACGCGCTATCAGACGCTGGAGCAGATCGTGCGCGACCGGACCATGAACCTGGCCGAGAACCTGAATTTCGAGATGCGCATCTACGACGGCTTCGGCAGCATCGGCACCGCCACCGGCTCGGTCATGCGCGTCGTCGAGCAGACCAACCCGAACCCGCCGCCCGACACGATCCTGGTGGTGGAGAACCCGGACACCGCCAGCAGCGTCGTGGTCTACACGGTGCGCGCCGACTACCGTCCGTTCACGCCGCTGCTGCCCGTCTTCCTGGGCCGCGAGGGCGTGGTGCCGCTGGACGCGTCGGTGGCGGTGCGCAACGAGCCGTGGCTGACCGCCGGCACCGGAGCGACCTCGCCATGACCGCGCGTCTGGCATTCCCCGCAGCCGCCGCGCTGGCCGGCGACCGGCGCGGCGCCGTCATGGTCGAGTTCGCCCTGCTCGTGCCGTTGCTGGTCATGCTCCTGCTCGGTGCCCTCGACATCGGCCGGCTGGTGCTGGCGCACCAGAAGGCCGACAACACCGCCGCCACCGTCGCCGACCTGGTCGCCCGCGCCTCGCCGTTCCAGAACACGCCCAGCCAGGTCTGTGCCGCGATGGACGCCGCGGCGCACACGTTCGAGCCGTTCGTCCTTGCCGCCGGCGACGTCGTACGCGTCACCTCGGTCACGCTGATCGGCACGTCGCCGACGACGGCGCCGACCGCGACGGCGAACTGGCAGGCCGAGCTGACCGGCGGCACGTCCGCCGGGTGCACCGTCACCGACCTCGACACACCGGCGACCGTGCCGGCCAGCCTCGACGCCGGCCTCGCCCTCGAAGACGGCGACCAGGTCCACCTGATCGTCGGCGAGGTGGTCTACACCCACGACTCCTGGTTCTGGTCGGTCTTGGACTCCGACCCGCACCACCCGATGACCCTGACCACGGTGCTGCGCCCGCGCCAGTCGAGCCTGGCCGAGCTGCTGCCGGACTCGACGATCTGAGCCGTGCGCCGGTGCACGGCGCATGATGCCGGCGCCGATCCGGTGCGACCGCCCGTCCCGGCTGTACCGCCTTTAAGCCCTGCACCGCCGGGCTTATCTGGCGAGCAGCACCCGCAACACACTGTGCCGCCATGATCACTCCGAACGGACCGGCGATCGGCAGTCACCTTGCGACGGGCGACGGACGGGGCGTCGACGCTCACCTGGCGGCCGCAGCAGGCGCGGCGGACGCCTGGCACCTGCCGGCCCAGGCGATCATCGTGCCCCACGGCGATGCGCCCGGCGCGGCGGCCGTGGCGGCCACGGCCTATGCCGCGCTGCGCGGCCTGGCCGGGCGGGTCGGGCGCGTGGTTCTGATCGGGCCGGCGCACCACCGGCGACTGACCGGGTTGGGCGTGCCGGCGGGGCGCACGCTCGCCACCCCGCTGGGCGCCATGCCCCTGGACCGCGCCACGCTCGACGCGCTGCTGGCCCTGCCGGGGACGGCGGCGCTGGACGACGAGGCCTGTGCCGGCGAGCCGGCGATCGCGGCGCAGCTGCCGTTCCTGCAGCGGGTGCTGGGCCCGGTGGCGCTGGTGCCGCTGCTGGCCGGCGAGGCCGGTCCGGACCTGGTCGCCGAGGCGCTGGCCCTGGCCGCCGGCGACGGTCCCGGCACGCTCGTCGTGATCAGCTCGGACCTCAGCCACGGACTGGACGACGGCAGCGCGCGGCGGCTCGACACGCTGACCAGCGGGCTGATCGAGACCCTGCGCGGCGACGCGCTGGAGAGCGCGATGGCGCGCGGCTACCGGGCGATTGGCGGCATGCTGGCGCGCGGCCGCACGCTCGACCTGCGCACCACGGCGCTCGACCTGCGCACCTCGGCGGACTTCGACGGCCGGCGCGAGCGGGTGGTCGGCTTCGGCGCCTTCGCGCTGGAGGACGCCGCCTCGGCCTGCCTGCCCGAGCCGCTGCGGGCACGGCTGCAGGAGGCCGTCCATGCGGCGCTGGACGCCACGGTGCGCACCGGCCGGCCGCCGCCGGTGACGCCGGAGGACTGGCCGCGGCCGTTGCGCGCCTGCCGGCAGACCTTCGTGACGCTTGAGCTGGACGGCGAGCTGCGCGGCTGCATCGGGTCGTCCGTTCCGGTCAACCCGCTGGTCGTCGACGTGGTCGAGAACGCCCACAAGGCGGCCACCTGCGATCCCCGCTTCCCGCCGCTGACGGCGGACGAGCTGCCGCGGGTCGAGGCGACCATCTCGATCCTGAGCACGCCGCGCGCGATGCCGTGCGCGTCGGAAACCGAGCTGCTCGGCCTCGTCGAGCCCGGCCGTGACGGCCTCATCCTGGCCGACGGCCCGCGCCACGGCCTGTTCCTGCCCAAGGTCTGGGACCTGGTCCCCGACCCGCGGCTGTTTCTGGCTCACCTCAAAGTCAAGGCCGGTCTGCCGGTGCAGCACTGGTCGGACCGGACAACGGTGTGGCGTTTCTCGGCGGAGACGTTCTGACCGGCAGCCTACGCCTCCTCCAGCAGCCGCGCGAACCGGTGCGTCGCCTCGACCTCGCGGCGGATTGCGGCGCGGCGGGCGGCGACTTCGGCGTCCTGGCCCCAGCGCTCCATCTGGAAGGCCTCCTCGACCTGGGACAGGTCGAACGCCTCCTCGGGACCGATGCGCCCGGCCATCAGCGCCAGGGCGAGCACGATCGAGCCGAGCACCTGGGTGGCGTTGCCGAGCGCCGCGAGGTGGTAGTCCTCGTATGCCGCCACCGCGTTGCGCAGGGCGGCGACCGCCTCGGGCGGCTGCTTCACCGGCAGGATCTCGTGGGTGGCCGTGAGCGGCGCATCGTAGGTCAGCGCCGCCCAGTCGAGCAGCGGCTGCCAAAGCGTTCGCTGGCGTTCGACCAGCGCCAGCGGATGGTCGACCCGGTGGCACAGCAGGTCGGTGTGCGCATACGCGGCGACCGTGTCCACCACCTCGTCGCGCAGCAGCGACAGCCGGTCGATCGCCGTGGCCGCGAGCTGGGTCAGATGCATGGAGCTCATGGCCAGCCTCTCGCCCTGCCCGGCCCACTCCTCGGCGACCGCCTCGGCCAGGGGGCGGGTCGGCAGCGTCAGCATCGCCTTCATCGGCGTGCGCACCGGCTTGCCGTCGAGCTCGACGCGGAACCCTCGGGCGCAGGCGGCGACGGTGGCTGTTGCGTAGAACCGCTTCATAATAATGACACCGTAATCGTCCCATGGCGTTGCGACCAGCCCCCGGCGGCTGCCGCGCGTCCCGCCGTTCCGGCTATCCCGCCGGCAGCGCGTCGGCGTCCCGATCGGCCGGGTCGAACCCGAGCAGGCGCCACGTCTCCGCCATGTGCGGCGGCAGCGGCGCCGTCACGTCGATCGTCCGCCGCCCCCCGGCGGGCAGCGGGTGCGGCAGCACCAGCCGGCGGGCATGCAGGTGCAGCCGGGCGCCGTCCGCCGCGCCGGGCAGGAAGGCCTCCGCGGCGCCGTACTTGCCGTCGCCCAGGATCGGCGTGCCGAGCGCGGCGCAGTGCGCGCGGAGTTGATGCGTGCGCCCGGTCAGCGGCTGGAGCGCCAGCCAGGCGGCGCGCTTGGCGGCACGCTCCACGACCCGGAACACCGTCACTGCCGGCTGCCCGTCGGCATCGTCGGGCACGACCAGCTCGCCGCCGCGCCGCCCGGCCCCGGCCTGCTTGACCAGCGGGACGGCGATCCGGCCCTCCTGCGGCGGCGCGCCGACCACCACCGCCCAGTACAGCTTGCGCACGTCCCTGCCCCGGAACGCGGCCGTCAGCGCGCGCGCCGCCGGCGCGGTGCGCGCCAGCAGCAGCACGCCGCTGGTATCGCGGTCCAGGCGGTGGACCAGGCGCGGCCGGTCCGCCGCGTCGAAGCGCAGGGCGTCGAGCATGGCGTCCAGGGAGCGCTCCACCTTCGCGCCGCCCTGCACCGCCAGCCCGGGCGGCTTGTCCACAGCCAGCACGGCGTCGTCGCGGTACAGCACGCGGCGGCGCAGCGCCTCGGCTTCGTGCGGCGGCATCGGCGCCGCCCGCGGTTCCGGCGGCGGCGCCTCGACCGCCGGCGGCAGGCGCACGGTCTGCCCCGCCTCCAGGCGCGCCCCGGCCTTCGCACGGCGACCGTCGAGGCGGATCTGTCCGGTGCGCAGCAGCCGCTCGACGCGACCGTGGCCGAGCTGCGGAAATTGCCGGTGCAGCCACCGGTCGAGTCGCATCCCGGCGTCGTCGGCAGCGACGGCGATAAGCCGGACCTCGCTCATGGTGCGCAGCCCGTGGCCGGACCGGCGGACACACGCCGGCCGGAGCGAGGGCGCGGCAATATGTCGCACGCCGTGAGGAGGAGCACAGGAACAAGCAGCATGCCGGCCAATTTGGCCGATCCGGCGCCGGGCGCAAGGGCCGTCGCGCCGCGGGCCGGACTGTCCGGTACCGGGTTTGCCGGCGCCATCTTCCGTAGAGTATGGTTGCGTGCAAAGATTGCGCGGGATTTTAGTCAAATGGTCGTATCGCTCCTCGCCCGATCCTGCGACCATTACATGCGGACGTATTGGCGGTTGATCTTCCTGGTACCATCCAAGACTGCCATGAATACATTCGAGGCCCAGATTTCATAATTCCGAATTTTACCAAATTTTTCGCAAATCAACCCGCCGGGGCCTGCAATATCCTTTGTGCTATAATCTAATCGTAGGCGATCCCTTGACTACGCGGAGTTCTTGATTTCAAACGTTATCGGCCAAATGTCTTAGGTCTCCCGTGACGGTCGCGGGAGCGTCCGGCACCGGCCGTCAGCCGGACCGGGGCACGGGAGCAGGCCGATGGCGCAAGAGAGGCAGAACGTTCAGGGCCCCCAGGCCGGAACGGCAAAGCAGGCGGTCCCCGACGGGACCGATCCGGCGCGTGTCGAGATCCCGGTGCCGGCCGGCGGTCAGCAGATCGTCATTCGGGTTCAGCCCGGCCAGGTGCTCGATCTGCAGGCGCTGGACCCATCGGCAATCACATTTTCGGCCGAGGCCGGCGACCTCCGCATCGACTTCGGCGCATCCGGCAGCGTCGTGCTTCAGGATTTCCTGACGATCGCCAAGAGCGACGCGCCGCCGACGCTTCTGGTCGGAGGCGAGGTCGAGGTGCCGATCGAGGCGCTGCTGTCGGCGCTGGCAGGGGGCACGACGATCGAGCCGGCCGCCGGGCCCGCGTCCGGATCCTCCAACGGCGGCGGCGCGAACTTCACGCCCGTCGGCGGCGCCGATCCCGGCCGAACCGAGCCCAGCGCCCTGTTCGGCGCAACGGACCAGCAGACCCAGGGCACCATCACGCTCTCGAACCTGCTCGACCCGACAGAGCCGCAGAGCGGCACGCGCAGCCCTGCAGCCAATCTGTTTGGCCGCGGTACCCCCGCATCCGGCGAGACCGACGCCCCGACCGACGGCGGGGGCAGCGATACCGGGAATGGTACGGAGAGCGGCAGCGGCCCGGCCGAACCGGGCGGCACGACCAACGGCGGCGGCCAGCCTGCACCCGGTGCGCCGGACAATCCGTCGCCCGGCGCGCCCGACGCGGCGGGCGGAGTGCCCGGCAGCAGCGGCACGTCGGGAACCGCGCAGGGTCCCTTCGCCGACACGCCAACGCTGACGGCGCCGGACGCGATCGGCGGCAGCGGCGCAGCGGCATTCGAGGACACTCCGATCGCCCTCGATATCGACGCATCGCTGAACGACGGCGACGGCGCCGAAACGCTCACGATCAGGGTCGAAGGCGTGCCTGCCGGGGCCGCGCTGTCCGCCGGGACGGACAACGCCGACGGCACCTGGACCCTGGCGCCGGAGGATCTGCCCGGCCTGACCTTTACCCCGGCTCCCGACAGCGACGCGGACGTCACCCTGACCGTCACCGCCACCGCCACCGAAACCACCGGCGAGCAGGCCACCGCCACCCGCACCATCCGTGTGGACGTGACGCCGGTCAACGATGCGCCCGTCAACACGGTGCCGTCGTCACAGGGGATCGGCGCGGACGGGCGGATTGTCTTCTCCGGGGCGAACGGCAACGCCATCGGGATCAGCGATGTCGATGCCGGCGACGCCGTTCTGCGAACCACGATCACGCCGGTGGTCGGCGGCTCCGTCACGGCCACGGCAGCCAACGGCGCCTCGGTGGAGGCCGACAGCGATGGCGCTCTGACCATCACCGGCACGCTCGACCAGATCAATGCGACCCTGAACGGCCTCACCTACCAGGTCCTGTTCAGCCTCGACACCGAGACCACCCTCACCGTAACCACCTCGGATCTGGGGAATACGGGTACCGGCGGCACGCTGACCGACACCGACACCGTGACCATCACCGGCCTGTCCGCATTCCCGGACGTGCTGGTCGCCGGCACGACGCCGTACGATGACCCCGGTCATAACGCCCACCTCATCGTGGGCGACGACGCCGCCAACACGATACTCGGCAACGGCGGCAACGACCGCATTTTCGGGCTCGGCGGCAACGACACGCTGACCGGCGGGTCCGGCAACGACACCCTGGAGGGCGGCGACGGCCGCGACACCCTGGACGGCGGCACGGGCCGCGACACGCTCGCCGGCGGGGCCGGCAACGATACCATCCTGATACGCGGCAACGAGGCCGAATTCGATACCTTCGACGGCGGCGCCGGCACCGATCGCATCGTCCGCGACGGCGGCGGCAATCTCCGCCTGGACGGGTTTTCGACGACCGCCAGCATCGAGGTCATCGACGCCAAGAACAAGGCGATCGAGGGCAACGGCGACGCCAACACGCTGGACTTCAGCCAGACCCGCCTGGACCGCGTCACCTACGTGGATGGCGGCGGCGGCCACGACACGATCCGGGGATCGAGCCGGGCGGACGACCTGCGCGGCGGCTCGGGCAACGACGCCCTGTCCGGCAACGGCGGCAACGACACGCTGACCGGCGGCTCCGGCAACGACACCCTGGAGGGCGGCGACGGCCGGGACTGGCTGTTCGGTGATGCCGGCAACGATTCGTTGTTCGGTGGCGGCGGCAACGATACGCTCAACGGTGGGGACGGTGCCGACACCTTCGGGTGGCTGGCCGGCGACACCGGGCGCGATACCGTCGAGGATTTCGATCGCGGCGAGGGCGACGTGCTGGATTTCTCGACGTTGCTCGTCGGCTACGATGCCGGTTCGGATACGCTGTCGGACTACCTGTCCTTCAAGGAAAAAGGCAGCGACACAATCGTCAAGGTCGACGCCGACGGCACCGGGCCGGCCGGGCAGACGTTGACCGTGACGATCAAGAACGTCGACCTGTTCGACGCGTTCGGCGTGGACCCCGGGGCGGACGCCGATCTGCTGGCCGCCATGCAGAACGGCAACAACCTGACGGCCTGACTGGCAGCCGGTCATCCCGGTTGCCGGCCTACCGGTGACGCCGAGTCGAGACGCGCCGGGCCCCATCCCTCGACAAGCTCATCGCCCCGGCGACGCACCGCCGGTCGCCCGCCGCGGTCCCCGACGCCGAGGGGCGGCGGCGCCTCGTGCACTCGTCGCACGAAGCGTGCATGCGGCGCCTGCGTCGGCGGGCGCCGATTGCGTCACGGCGTCGCAGCGAGCCCGACGACGGTTCGGATGGGACGCATGCCGCCCTGTGTCCGGCCGAACCGGCGGGGAGGACGCAAGCCTGCGCATCCGGCGGCCCGGCCAGTCATCGGCGCCGGCGCGGCAGCCGTGCCCCACAATTAAACGGCCGGTTTTTCCGCAATGGCGAGCAGTGTTTTGGCCAATTTCTCAGGACTTCCTCATATAATTCCAGGACAACTCTATATGAATGCCACCTGGTCCGCGCTGTATGCAGCGTTAACCAAGTCTTCTGGAAGCATATGCAGCACGGATACTGCAATCGATAAAATTTGAATTGATTACGTCTCAAGAGCTCTCATCGCCGGAGACTGTTTCCAGCGCCTGATAAACTATCGTATACCATCTCTTAACTTTAGCGTTTTCTTGACGTTCTGCGGGCATAAGTCGAAGGTACTAATTGCGTAGCGCGACGATCGCGGTGCCGCCCGCACCGGCCAGCGGCCGGGCCCAGGGGCGGACACGGGAGCAGAGCAATGGCGCAACAGTCACAGGGTGCCCAGGCCGTACCGGCCAAGCCGGCGGCGCAGGCCGCTCCGGACGAAGCCTCCGTGGTCGTGCCGGTGCCGGCCGGCGGGCAGCAGATCGCCATCCCCGTGCAGCCCGGCCAGGTGCTCGACCTGCAGGCGGTTGACACGTCGGCGGTCACGCTGACTGCCGAGGGCGGCGACCTGCGCATCGACTTCGGCGCGCCCGGCAGCATCGTGCTGGCGGATTTGCTGCCAGCGGCCGAGAGCGACGCGCCGCCGACCCTGCTGATCGGCGGCGACGTCGAAGTGCCGCTGGAGGCGCTGCTGACGGCGCTGGCCGAAGGGGCGACGATCGAACCGGCGGCCGGCCCCGCGGCTGCGTCCGCCGGCGGCGGTGGCGCCAGGTTCACGCCCGTCGAGGCCACCGATCCCGGCCAGCCGCCCCCGACCGCGCTGCTGGGCGCGACGGACCTGCCCACGGAGGGCGGCTTCGCGATCGCGGCCCTGCTGGGGCCGAACGGGCTGCACCTCACCGCGCCCGGCCCCGTGACCGACCCGTTCGGCCGCGGCGCCCCGGTTCTCAATGGATCCGAGCCTCCCGCGGCTGACGGCGCCGACGCCGGTGGCAGTGACGGTGACGCTGACGGTAACGGTCCGGCCGGTCACGTCGAAGCGCGCAGCGGTACCGGCGGGGACGGGTCCCCGGATTTGGCGACCCCGCCCGGGCCCCTGCCGGCCACCGCCGCGCCGGGCATCGCGGTTGACGACAACGAGGACGCACCCGTTGCGGCCAACGATGCGCCGGTCCTGGCCGGCGAGGGCAATGGCGTCACCGGCACCGACGGCTTCGATCCCGCAAACCTGGCGGCAATGCCCGACCTCGCCCGGGTGGGCAACCTCGAGAAGAGCCTCGGTGCGGACGCCTTCGACGCGCTCGTCGCCGGCGCCGAGTCGCTCGAGACCGCGGCCACCGCCGACGTGCGGGTCACGTTCGTCACCGAGCAGGCCGGGTACAAGAACGCGCTCGGCGCCTACAACGTCGATGCCGAGGGCCACATCACCAACGTCCAGATGCTGTTCGGCAACGCCTCGGCCGAGCGCAGCGGCGGCGCACTGGTGCGCGGCGAGTCGACTGCCGTGTTCGAGGGTTCGCCGGCCGGCGCACCGCTCGGGTTCTTCATCGTCGCCAACGGCTTCAAGGCCCTGCACAAGGCCCTGCCCGACGGCGCCATCGGTGCGGACGGGACGGTGGACGCCGCCAAGGGCGCGTTCGTGTTCGTCGCGGCGGATTACGATTCGAAGACGGACGGCGACCCGCTCGATCACCGCTACCGCCTCGACGCGGGCGGCGGCGACCGCGGCGCCGTCGCCGAGCCGAAGCTCGTGTACCGCCCGGCCGACGGCGGCGAGGCGATCGAGATCGGCAAGCCGGTCTATCATTCGCTCGACCAGCGGGCACTCAACGCCGACGATCGCGCCCATGCGGTTGCCGGCGAGGGGCCGCAAGACGGCGTGGTGCGCCTCGCGTTCGAGGACTTGAAGAACGGCGGCGACGGCGACTACGACGACCTGGTCATCGACATCGCGATCGATCCGGGCCAGACGGGCGTGCCGGACACGGCCCTGCTGTCCGGCTTCTCCGTGACCGACGACGGCGGCACGCTGAGCGCGCTGACGGTGACCCTGGACCACGCCCTGCCGGGCGACCGGCTCCGCTTCGACGACGGGTTCACGGTGGACGCCGACGGCAACCTGCTGCACGACGGCGCCGACACCGGCATCGCGGTGACCGAAGCCCGCGGCGATGGCACCCTGACCCTGACGCTCGGCGGCGACGCCGGCGCCGGCACCTATCAGGCGGCGGTCGCGGCGCTGCGCTTCGGCTCGACCGACCGGCCGGCCGACGCCGCGGACAACGGCAACGGCGGCGTGCGCGGCGTGACGATCACGGCGACCGACGCCGACGGCCGCGACGGCGCGCCGCTTGAGACGACGTTCACGGTCTCGGCCCCCGGCGGTGCCGACGGCCCGACGGTCGACACCCCGGACCCGGCGGGTCCCGCCGGCCCGGCCGGCGACGACACGTCCGGAACCGCCCACACCGGCGGGGCCGGCAACGACACCTTCCGGGTGCGCGGCGACGAGGCGCGCCACGACACCTTCGACGGCGGCGCGGGGTCGGACCGGATCGTCAACGCCGGCGGCAGCGACGTGACCTTCGAAACGTTCACCCCGACCGGCGTCGAGACGTTCGACGGCAACCGCCAGGACATCCAGGGCACCGGCGGCGACAATACTTTCGACTTCTCCGGCATGCGCCTGCGCCACGTCGGCGAGGTTCGCGGCGAGGGCGGCGACGACGCCATCACCGCCTCCGACCGCACCCACAACATCCGCTACGAAGGCGGCGCCGGCAACGACACCCTGACCGGCCAGGGCCGCAAGGACGACCTGCGCGGCGGCGACGGCGACGACACGCTGTTTGGCGGGGGACATCGCGACACCCTGGACGGCGGCTCCGGCGACGATCTGCTGTTCGGCGAGGCCGGCAACGATGCGCTGTACGGTGGCGACGGCGACGACATGCTGTCCGGCGGCAGCGGGCGCGACACGCTGTCCGGCGGCGACGGCGCCGATACGCTGGTTGGGGGTGCGGGCCGTGACTCGCTGTTCGGGGGCGCGGGCGACGACGTCCTGTTCGGCGGCGGCGGCGACGTGCTCTCGGGCGGCGCCGGTGCCGACACGTTCAAGTGGTCGGCCGGAGACGCCGGCCGCGACCGGATCGCGGATTTCGACCTCGGCCAGGGCGATACCCTCGACTTCTCGGACCTGCTCGTCGCCTTCGACGCCGGCACGGACGCGCTGTCCGACTACCTGTCGTTCGACAAGAGCGGCGGGGGCACGGTCGTCAAGGTCGATGCCGACGGTGCCGGGCCGGCCGGGCGGACGCTGGAGGTGTCGCTGGACAACGTGGACCTGTTCGGCGGCTTCGGCGTGGGGCCGGGGGCCGAGGCGGACGCCGAGCTGCTGGCCGCCATGGCCGCCAGCAACGCCCTGGTGGCGTGACGTGTGGCGTGACGGGGCGGCCGGCGCGGGCGATCCGGCACGGTCGGGTTGTGGATGCCGGCTTGATCATGCGGAAGTATTAACAGACTACTACTTTTGCTTGACAGGGGCAACGAAAGCCCCGATGTTCCATGATGCGGGGACGCGCATGCGCGCCCGGCGCGATGTTTGCGGACGTGCGGCCCGCGGTCGCCGGAGAGTGGTTGGGAGACCAGGACATGGCTGAAGAAACGGGCGCCATCGGGCCGGCCGGCGACACCACCGGGCCGGAGACGGACACAACGCCGACGATCGTGCCGATACCGGCCGGCGGCCAGGAAATCGTCATCCAGGTCTCGCCCGGGCAGGCGATCAATCTGCAGGTGATCGAAACCGCCGCCGTCACGCTGGTGGCCGAAGGGGACGACCTGCGCATCGACTTCGGCGCCGCCGGCAGCATCCTGCTGCAGGACTTCCTGAGCGCCGCGGCCACGGATACGCCGCCCGTGCTGCTGGTCGGCGGCGAGGTGCAGATCCCGGTGGACGCCATCGTCGCCGCGCTGGAGGGCGACGGCATGCTGGAACCGGCGGCCGGCGACGGCACCGCGGGGCCGCCGCTCCCCGGCACCGGCGCGAATTTCACCCCGGTCGGCCTGCTCGATCCCACCGCCACGGAAACATCGGTCCTGGTGCCGGACGGCACGCTGCCGACCCGCGGCGCGTTCGCCGTCGAGGCGCTGCTCGGCCCGACCGGCCTGACGTTCACGACGCCGGGCGACGAACCGCAGTTCCTCGGCCTCAACCTGACGCCCCTCGACGGGGACGACGCAGAGGTGGCCGGCGACATCGACACACCGGGCGACGGCATCGTGTCGCCCGCTCCTCCGGCGCCGGTAACGCCGCCGACGGCAACGCTGTCTCTGACGCCCGTAGCCGGCGGCGCCGGACTGAACATTGCCGAGGACACCCAGGGCGCGATTGCCGTGACCGCCCAGAGCGGCAATGACGGGGCGCTCACGCAGATCGTGATCACCGGGCTCGACCCGGCGTGGACCTTCGATCTGAGCGGCCTGCAGGTCGGCGGGGCCACCGCGAGCCTGAACGCCGCCGGTGATACGCTGACCATCAGCGGCCTGTCCGGCACCGCCTATGCGGGCGTGCTGATCGCCCGGCCGCCGGCCGACTCCGACGTCGATCTCGGCACGCTGAACGGGACGGTCACGGCGGTCAGCACCGTCGATCCGACGCTGGCGGCCACGGCAACCGACCTGCTGGGCGTGACGGTCGAGGCGGTTGCCGACGCGCCGGTCGTAACGGCGCCGCCTACGGTCGGCAACGAGGACAGCGACATTCCGCTGAACATCGGCAGAGCGCTGACGGATATCGACGGTTCGGAAAGCCTGACGTCGGTCGTTACGATCGGGGGCGTGCCCGCCGGTGCCACGCTGTCGGCCGGCACCCTCAACCCCGACGGCACCTGGACGCTGACCCCGGCGCAGCTCGTCGGCCTGACGGTCCGGCCGCCTGCCGACAGCGACGAGGACTTCCAGCTGACCGTCACGGCGACCTCGCGGGAGGCCGCCAACGGCGACGAAGCCTCGACGACGGCGACGCTGGACGTGACGGTGGTGGCCGTGGCGGACACGCCGACGGTGACCACCGCCCCCGCGGCGGGCGACGAGGGTGATGCCATTCCGCTCGACATCGACGCTTCGCTCGCCGACACCGACGGGTCGGAGGATCTGACGATCACCATCTCGGGCGTTCCCGACGACGCCACGCTGTCGGCCGGGACCAACCAGGGCGGCGGCGTCTGGGTGCTGACGCCGGGCCAGTTGACCGGCCTGACGATCACGCCCGGATCGGGCGACGACTTCACGCTGACCGTCGCGGCGACGGCGGAAGAGGACGCCAACGGGGACCAGGCCACGGTCACCGAGCCCCTCGTGGTGACCGTCGCCGACATCAACGACCCGCCGGTCAACGACTTGCCGCCAGACCAGACGGTGCTGGAGGATTACCTGCTGGTGTTCTCTTCCAATGCCAACAGCGTCGATCACGCCAACAAGATCAAGGTCACGGACCCCATCACCATCAGCGATGAGGATTCGGGAACGGGCGATCTGGTGACGACCGTGTCCGTCGATACCGGCACGCTGACGGCAAATGCCCTGGCGACTCCGGAATCCGCCAACTACGCCCTTACCGTCAACAGTGCCTCGTCGATCACCGTCACCGGCACTGTGGCGGACATCAACGCAACGCTGGACGGCCTGGGCTATCGGGGTCCGGTCGACCAGGGCGCCAATGCGACGCTGACCATCGTCACGGACGACCAGGGCAACACCGGCGCGGGCGGACCGCTGACCGATACCGACACGGTGGACATCACCGTCGTGCCCGATGCCGATCAGCCGACGGTCTCGCTCCAGGTGCTCGACGGCGGCGGCAATCCCAATACGGAGATCATTCCCAACGAGACGGTCATTCTGCGCATCACCGCACGGTTCGACGTGGACGATTTTGGCGACTTTTCCGACACGTCGGAAGCGCACACGGTCACCGTGACCATGCCGAAGGACTACACGTTCGTTGGCGATACCGCGGTCACCGCCAGGATCCGAAATATCGACGAGCCGACGCCGACGCTGGACGGCTCCGCCATTCTAACCCTGTGGACGGGGCAGAGCGGCATCACCCAGAACGGCATTTTCGACTATGAGATTACACTCACCGCCCCGAACTCGATCGCCGAGGGCACGGAATCCTTCACGGCGACGGCCACGGCCGTCGAGGGATCGAACGGGGACACGGCGACGGCAACGGAAACGGAGACCGTCACGACAACCACGCCGGCCGACATTCCCGCGCCTGTCGATGATGAGATCAACATTGGCGCCAAACTAAGCACAACGGGCAATCTCACCACCAACGACGCATCCGGATCGGACGGCTGGGCGGACCAGGAGACCGGGGGAGCACAGAACCGGATCGTGCAGATCAAGAACGAAAGCGGCGACATATTCACCCTGGCCGCCCCGAACGGGGCAATTGTGGTGGACCCCACGACGCTGGACATCACGACGCCGGAAGGCGGCACGCTCAGGGTGAATTTCGAGAATGGCGACTACACCTATACCGCGCCAGATGTGATCGACGACGGCTTCGAACGCTTCAACTATACGGTCCAGGACAACAACGGCGATCTGGGCAATGCCGATCTGGAAATCTTCATTACGGACCCGATCCTCGTCGACACGGAATCTTCGACCTCGATCTTGAACGCCACGAACACCAATGACTACATTATCGGCGATCTGAGTGTTGCCGAAATATCGACCGCCGACGACATCCGTGCGTTCGCCCCTAGCAACACCGGCGTGGACGGGAACGATTTCGTTTTTGCCGATGTGCCGAATACGCAGCCGCTAGTGGATGCTCTGTTAGCTGGCAACGATCCGCAGGGGGTTTTCGCCGGTTCAGTGGACCTCACCGGCGTCACCCCTGGGTGGGACGTCTTCGACAGCCTGCTGAACGACGATATGTTGGGAGCCAACTGGACCGAGACGAACCTCAAAGCCTACATCAGCGACTCCGACAACTGGGATGACCTGAACGATCCGGACAACGGCAGCCTGCTGGACATCGTCAATGGCGGTCCGGGCGACGACGTCATCTGGGGCGGTGGCGGCGGATTATTCGGCAACAAGATCATTGGCGGCCCCGGGAACGACACGATGTTCGGCGGCAACACGAAGGACACGTTCGTCTGGGAATCTGGCGACGACGATTCGACCGACGAGATCCGGGGCTTCCAGATCGACCACACGGTGACCAACGACGATGTCATCGACCTTTCGGACCTGCTCGTTGGGTTCAGCGGGAACGCGATCGACATGAAGAACTTCGTGTCCCTCGACACCAGCGGTACCGACGCGACATTCACGGTCGATACAGACGGCGTTGCCGGCGGCGATACCGTGTCGATCGCCCTGAAGGACGTCAGCAAGACCGACCTGGTCAATGACCTCAACCTGGCGGCGAGTGTCAGCAACGACGACATCGTCACCGCCATGGCCACGCAGGGCAACCTGATCGCCTGACCGGCCCCGGCCGCGCCCACGTCCTTTTGTCCCCCGGCCGCCGGCCCCGCCCCGGCGGCCGATGGCGCTCCCGCCCGCCCGCATGGCAGGGTCGCGGCACCGCACCGCCGTCCGCCGCTGGCAATCCCCCGGCGCACGGGCCAAATCTTCCGGCAAGGCACGCGCTCAAACCCGCGCCCGGAGGATCGTCATGGTGCCCTATGCCGCGCCGCTGAAGGACATGCGCTTCGTGCTCCGGCACCTGGCCCGGCTGGAGGACCTGAACGCCCTGCCCGGCTACGGCGAGGCGACCCCCGATCTGGTCGACGCCGTGCTGGAGGAGGCCGGCAGGCTGGCGGCGGAGGTGCTGGCCCCGCTGAACCACCCCGGCGACCAGGCCGGCTGCACCTTCGAAAACGGCGTGGTGCGCACCCCGCCCGGCTTCCGGGAGGCCTACGCGCAGTACCGCGACACCGGCTGGAACTCCGTCCCGTTCGACCCGGAGTACGGCGGCCAGGGCCTGCCCTGGGCGGTGGCGCTGGCGGTGCAGGAGATGTGGCACTCGGCCAACATGTCGTTCGGCCTGTGCCCGCTGCTCAACCAGAGCGCGGTCGAGCTGCTCCAGGCCCATGGCACGGCGGACCTCAAGGCCGCCTACCTGCCGAAGCTGATCTCCGGCGAGTGGACCGGCACCATGAACCTGACCGAGCCGCAGGCCGGCTCGGACCTGTCGCAGATCCGCACCCGCGCGGTTCGCGACGGCGAGGCCTACCGCCTGACCGGGCAGAAGGTGTTCATCACCTACGGCGAGCACGACCTGGCCGACAACATCGTGCACATGGTGCTGGCCCGCCTGCCCGACGCCCCGCCAGGCACCCGCGGCATCAGCGTGTTCCTGGTGCCCAAATACCTGCCCAACCCGGACGGCACCCCCGGCCGGCGCAACGACGTGCGCTGCGTGTCCATCGAGCACAAGCTGGGCATCCGCGCCAGCCCGACCGCCGTCATGTCCTACGGCGAGCACGGCGGTGCGGTCGGCTTCCTGATCGGCGAGGAGAACCGCGGCCTGGCCTGCATGTTCACCATGATGAACAACGCCCGCCTGTGCGTCGGCCTGGAGGGCGTGGCGATCGCCGAGCGCGCCTACCAGCAGGCCCGCGACTACGCCCGCGAGCGGGTGCAGAGCCGGGCGCTGGCCAACGGCGACACGCCGGTGACGATCATCCACCACCCCGGCGTGCGGCGCAAGCTGCTGACCATGCGCGCCGTCACCGAGGCCGGCCGGGCCCTGGCCTATGAGACCGCCGCGGCGATGGACATCGCCCGCCGCCACCCCGACCCCGGCGAACGCGACCGCGCCCACGCGCGCGCCGACCTGCTGACCCCGGTGGTCAAGGCTTGGTGCACCGACATGGGCTGCGAGGTCGCCTCGATGGGCATCCAGGTGCACGGCGGAATGGGCTATGTCGAGGAGACCGGGGCCGCCCAGCACTACCGGGACGCCCGCATCGCGCCGATCTACGAAGGCACCAACGGCATCCAGGCCGCCGACCTGGTGTTCCGCAAGGTCGGCCGCGACCACGGCCTGGCCGCCGGCGGGTTCATCGCCGAGCTGCGCGCCCTGGGCGACGCGCTGGCCGCCGCGCCGGGCGACGACATCGCCGCGATCCGCGTGCGCCTGGCCGAGGGCGTGGACACGCTGGCGGCGGCGACCGACTGGCTGGTAGACACCGCGCCGCAGGACCCGGTGCCCGCCGCCGCCGGCGCCGCGCACTACCTGCGGCTGTTCGGCATCGTTGCGGGCGGCGGGGCAATGGCGCGCGCCGCGCTGGCCGCGCTCGATGCCCTGCGCGCTCCCGGCGCCGACCTCGCCTTCAACGAGGCCAAGCTGATCACCGCGCGGTTCTACGCCGAGCAGATCCTGCCCCAGGCCGGCGGCCTGCTGGTGCCGCTGCGCGAGGGCCACCGCACGGTGATGGCGCTGCCCGAGGACCGGTTCTGAGCCGCGCGAGTCGACACGCCCCGCCGAATCCGGCATAACCCTCGACACAGGGGACAACCGGGGCGGCAGCCGCCCGGCGCCGCCCGCCGGACTCGGGGGACAACCGTGATCCACCACCGTTTCGCGCCGCCGGGCCCGGCGGCGGCCGCGCTGGCCATTGCCGTTTGTGTCTGTGCCGGCGTCACCGCCGCCGCGCCGGCCGGCGCCACCGAGGCCACCGCCCCCGGCTTAGCCAGCGGGGCCGCCGACGCCGCGTTCCTCCGCGCCACGCTACGCCCGGCCGGTGGCAGCCCGTTCGCCGTGCCGCTGCCGCCGCGCCGGCCGACGCCGCCGCCGCTGCCCGCCGCGCTGACCGTGCCGGCGCCGCCGGCCTGCGACGGCGAGCCGATGCTGCGGTTCGTCTCCGAGACCGTGCCGGACAGCGAGATCGTCATCGCCTTCGTCGGCGACGTGCTGCTGCACGGCAGCCTGCAGCGCCAGGCGTTCGCCCACCCGGAGGGCTTCCGCAGCCTGTGGGCCGAGGTCGAGGACATCCTGCAAGGCGCCGACCTGGCCTACGCCAACCTGGAAGGCCCGATCGCCGAGGGCGTCGACAAGGTCGGCGGCCTCGCCGCGGCGCCGGTCGACCGTTTCGACGACTGGGTGTACAGCAGCTATCCGATGTTCAACTACCACCCGGCACTGGCGCCGGCCCTGCGCGCCGCCGGAATCGACGTGGTGTCGACCGCGAACAACCACTCGCTGGACCGCTTCGCCGTCGGCGCCGACCGCACGCTGCTGGCCGTGCAGGCCGCCGGTCTGGCGTACACCGGTACCCGCCCCAGCGACCGTCCGGACGCGCCGTGGCACGCGGTGACCCGCAGCGGGGACCACAGCATCGCCTGGCTGGCCTGCACCTACGGCACCAACGGCATCCCCGACCATGCCGGCCAGGTGCTGCTCTGCTTCGAGCAGCAGGACGAGGTGCTCGACACGATCGCCCGCCTGTCCGCCGACCCGGCCATCGACGCGGTGATCCTGACGCCGCACTGGGGCAACGAGTACTGGCACGACCCGACCGACCAGCAGCGCGCCTTGGCCCGCGCCGCCATCTCCGCCGGCGCGGCCGCGGTGGTCGGCAGCCATCCCCACGTCGTCCAGCCGTGGGAGCGCCACGTCACCGCGGGCGGGCGGGAAGGTTTCGTCCTCTATTCGCTGGGCAACTTCGTCAGCGGCCAGCGCGAGTTGCCGCGGCGCACCTCGATCATCCTGCTGCTCGGCCTGGCCGAGACGCCCGACGGCGGGCTGACCGTGGCCGGCGCGCGCTACATTCCGATCCGGTTCAACTTCCAGGGCGGCAACGGGCGGCCGCTGACGGTGCAGGCGCTCGACCGCCTGGGCGCCGGCGCCGACAGCCTGGCGCTGCTGGCCGGCCTGCTGGAGCCGGCCAACGTGCACGCCGCCGACGCCCCGCTGACCACCCTGACCGACTGCGGCCCGGCCGCGCCCGGCCGCGCCGATGCCCGGCCCGCCCCGGCCGGCGTGCTGACGGCGGCACAGGCCGAGTAGCGGCAGCCGGCGCCCCGCCGCGTCACACCGCCATGCCGTTCACCGGCATCAGCCCGTCGAGCTCGGCCAAGTCGTCCACCACCACATCGGCGCCGCCGGCGAGCAGGGCCTCCCAGCCGGCGCCGCGGTCGATGCCGATCACCAGGCCGAAGCCGCCGGCGCGGCCGGACTGCACGCCGGCGATGGCGTCCTCGACCATGGCCGACTTGTCCGGCGCCACGTTGAGCAGGGCGGCGGCGCGCAGGTAGGTGTCGGGTGCGGGCTTGCCGGGCAGGTGGTGCTCGGCGGCGTACTGGCCGTCGACGATCGCCTCGAACAGGTCGTGCAGGCCGCAGCGATCGAGCAGCATGCGGCAGTTCTTCGATGACGACACCACGGCGGTGCGCACGCCGCGCGCCCTGAGCGCCCGGATCAGCGCCACGGTGCTGCCGAACACTTCGGCGCCGTGGGTGCGCACCAGCTCGTTGAACAGGGCATTCTTGCGGTTGCCCAGGCCGCACAGGGTCTCGTGGTCGATCCAGTCGTCGGGCGTGCCGTACGGCAGGACGATGCCGCGCGCGCCGAGGAACGACCGCGCGCCCTCGTAGCGCGGCAGCCCGTCGACCAGCCCGGCGAAGTCGGCGACCGCGTCGAACGGCACGAACGGCCGGCCGTCCCGCTCCGACACCTTCGCCAGGAAGTCGTCGAACACCAGCTTCCACGCATAGGCGTGCTTCTTGTGCGTGCTGGTGACGACGCCGTCCATGTCCGTGATGAACGCGGCGAGCGGCAGGTCCGGGTCGGGCGGCAGTCCGTGCATCATGGTGTTCGGTCACGTGGGGCAGGAAAACCGGCGGCGCACGGGACGGGCGCCGAGGCGCTCGGGAAGGTCATGCCGTCGGGCCGCCGCATCAGATGATGGCCGTGCAGAGCCGCGACAATGGGCCCGGGCATGGTAGCAGAAGTGCAAAAACATGGCAGGCGAAAACGGCCCCCGTGGCGCGTCCGGGGCGGCGCTACAGGCCCGCCAGCCGCTTCAGCACGAGTTCGAAGAACCCGGCCGCGTCGATCTCGGTGAGGACCAGGGCGTTGGGCGGCAGGCCGGCGATCCCCCACCAGTCGACCACCGTCTGGCCCATGGTCAGCTCCGAGCCGGTTTCGATGGAAACGCGGCAGCGCTTGCCGGCGAACAGCTCCGGCGCCAGCAGCCGGGCGATCACGCACGGGTCGTGCAGCGGGGCGCCGACGAAGCCGTACCGCTCCCGGTCGAACCGGTTGTAGAACGCCAGCATGCCGGCGCAGGCCCGCGCCACCGGCGTGTCCACCGCGCGCAGCCGGCCCAGCCAGTCCGGCGTGATCAGCGCCTGGTGGGTGCAGTCCAGCGGGATCATGGTCACTGGCGCACCGCAGCCGAACACCACGTCGGCGGCGTGCGGGTCGACGTAGATGTTGAACTCGGCCGCCGGCGTGGTGTTGCCGCCGGTGAAGGCGGCGCCGCCCATCAGAACGATCTCGCGGATTTTCGGCACGATCAGCGGCTGCTTGACGATCGCCAGCGCAATGTTGGTCAGCGGCCCCAGCGGGCACAGGGTGATCGTGCCGGCCTCGGCCGCCATCAGCGTGTCGACCAGCCAGTCGACGGCATGCGCGGTCTGCAACGGCATGTGCGGCGGCGGCAGGTCGGCGCCGTCCAGTCCGGTGGTGCCGTGCACCGCCTCCGCCGTATGCAGCAGCCGCAGCATCGGCCGCGCGCACCCGCCGAACACCGGCACGTCGGGCCGCCCGGCCAGCTCGCACACCCGCCGCGCATTGGCCGCGGTCAGGTCGAGCGGCACGTTGCCGGCAACCGCCGTGATGCCCACCACCTCCAGCTCCGGCGAGGCCAGCGCCAGCAGGATGGCCAGCGCATCGTCCTGGCCGGGGTCGGTGTCGATGATGACGGGGCGGGGCATCGATTTACATCGGCTGCCGGACGGCGCGGGGCGGATCGCGGCGCACGACCCTATTCCGCCGCCGCCGCCAGCGCGTCTCCATCGTCGCCGGGGGCGCGGCGGTCGGCGACGGTGACGTAGGCGTTGACCATGGCTCGCATGGCCGGCAGGCATTTGCCGCACTGGACGCCGCAGCCGTGGTGGGCATACACGCACTCCGCGGTGCGCACACCGCAGCGCAGGGACTCGTACACCTTCCGCTCGGGCAGGGCATTGCAGATGCAGACGAGCATGGAGCCTCTGGACCTTTGCGTCCCGATGCCGCGGAACCGGACACCTACCTTGGTTACGGCGCGAGCGGTTGTCAATCGCAACGCCGCCGGCCGCGCGTGCCGTGCTCCCCGAGCGGACTCAAGGTCTCGTTCTCGGGCCGCGACGCAGGCGCGGGCGGCGCGGCCTCGCCTTGCCGGGCGCCGCGCCCGGCAGTAGGCTCAGGCCGCGGGTCACGACACGTGTGGGAGGCCGAGGGGCATGAAACGTCCGATCGCGGCGCTGGCGCTGGTCCTGGCCGCCGCGCTGCCCGGCCGGGCCTGGGCGGCCACGGTGACGATCGCGTGCAGCTCGGTCGGCATCGAGCTGGCGCTGTGCCGGTCCGGCGCCGAGGCGTGGGCGGAGCGGAGCGGGCACGCGGTCGAGGTCGTGTCGATGCCGAACTCGGCGACCGAGCGGCTGACGCTGTATCAGCAGTACCTGAGCACCGGCGTCGCCGACATCGACGTGTACCAGATCGACGTGATCTGGCCCGGCATCCTGGGCCGGCATTTCGTCGACCTGTCGCCGTATATCGGCGCGGACGCGGTTGGCCGGCATTTCCCGGCCGTCGTCGCCAACAACACGGTGGACGGCGAGCTGAAGGCGATGCCCTGGTTCGTGGATGCCGGCCTTCTGTACTACCGCGCCGACCTGCTCGACCGCTACGGCCTGGGCGTGCCGCGGACCTGGGACGACCTGATCGCCGCGGCGCAGACCATCCAGACCGGCGAGCGCGCCGCCGGCAACGACCGGTTCTGGGGCTATGTCTGGCAGGGCCGCGCCTACGAGGGGCTGACCTGTAATGCGCTGGAGTGGATCGACAGCGCCGGCGGCGGCGCCATCGTCGCGCCCGACGGCGCCGTCACCGTGAACAACCCGGCCGCGGCGGCGGCGCTGGACACGGCGGCCGGCTGGGTCGACACGATCTCCCCGCCCGGCGTGCTGAACTACGACGAGGAGGCCGCGCGCGGCGTGTTCCAGGCCGGCGACGCCGCCTTCATGCGCAACTGGCCCTATGCCTGGGCGCTGCTGCAAGGGGACGAGAGCCCGGTGGCCGGCCGGGTCGGCGTCGCCCCCCTGCCCCGCGGCGCCGGCCCCGGCGGCCACCACACCGCCGCCCTGGGCGGCCAGCAGCTCGCCGTGTCGGCCTATTCCGAACATCCCGAGGCGGCCGCCGACCTGGTCGCCTACCTGACCGGCATGGAGGAGCAGCGCCGGCGCGCCGTGGTCGGCGCCTTCAACCCGACCCTCCCGGCGCTGTACGAGGACCCGGCGGTGCTGGGCGCCAACCCGTTCCTGGCCGACCTGTACGAGGCGGTCGCCGCCGCCGTGCCCCGTCCGTCCAGCATCGCCGGCCCGCTGTACAACGAGCTGTCCTCCGCCGTGTGGACCGCCGCCCACCGCACCCTCTCCGGCGAAGCCCCCGCCACCGCCGCCCTGGCCGAGCTGGAACGCGACCTGCTCCGGCTGAGCCGCGGGGGGCGGTGGTGAGGGCCGCTCCGGCAGGCCGGGGCTGAACCTTTTGGACAGGACCATGCTTCTGAAATCGATCACCATCAGCGGCCTGCTGTCCTTCGGCCCCGAGCCGGTCACGCTCGAGTTCGAGCCGCTGACGGTTCTGATCGGGCCGAACGGGTCGGGGAAGTCCAATCTGTTGGACGTCATCGGTGTCCTGCAGGCGGCTCCCAAGGATTTATGGGCCCCTATTCGGAGCAGCGGTGGTATCTTAGAATGGCTTTGGAAAGGCTCTGAAAAGGGAACCGATGCGTTAATTAGTGTCCGGATATATGAACCGTATCCAATTATTGCAAATAGGTTGAATTTAATTCAGCACAAGATTCGTTTTTCGGGCTTCCCTGAGCGCTCAGTGATTGAAGAACATATAATAACGGGATTATTACATGATGACACACTTGTTGAACGTAATATAGAATATGACAGGGACATCCATCGTCCTGGCGCACTGATAAAATCAGCGGAAGAAAACTGCTTGACAATCATTCCTCGGGACAATCAATCTATTTTGTCTGATATTAAAGACTATTACCATTATCCACATATTACCACTCTTGGAGAGATATTCTCTGCTATTAAAATTTACAGAGACCTGACTTTTAGCCGTGTAAGCGGAAGAAGACTGCCGCAGGCTGCGGATGCTCGCAATGATGCCTTGGATGAAGGAGGAACTAATCTTGGACTGATACTAAGCCAGATTCGTCGCGATCCAGAAGCGAAAAGGCGTCTGTTGGAGTATCTGAGGCTACTTTACGATGGCATCCACGATTTTGATGTCATTGTTGAAGCAGGAACCGTGCAGGTATTTCTTGAGGAGGAAAACCGGAGCATTCCCGCAACCCGGCTCTCCGATGGTACGCTCAGATATTTGAGCCTCCTCGCAATCCTCTGCCACCCGAATCCACCGCCTCTCGTCTGCATCGAGGAACCGGAACTCGGGCTGCATCCGGACATCCTGCCAAGCCTTGCGAGACTGCTACAGGAGGCCTCCTCCCGCATGCAGCTTATTGTCACCACCCATTCCGATATCCTTGTGGATGCTCTGAGTGACACGCCGGAATGCATCGTTGTCTGCGAGAAGCACGACGGGGCCACGCGTATGACCCGGCTCAATGCGGACGATCTGAAGGAATGGCTGGAGCATTACACGCTCGGACAGTTGTGGCAAAAAGGTCAGATTGGTGGGACGCGATGGTAGCCATCAACATATTTGTCGAAGGCGGCAGTCCCGGCGCGCCCGCCGTCGCGTGCCGACAAGGCTTCAGTGAATTTTTCCGCAAGATCATTCCGTCCGGCCGCCAGCCAAAAATCATTGCCTGCGGTAGCAGAAACGAAGCCTTGAAGGACTTTTCCCGAGAAGTTCGGAAGACCGGAGATGCCGTCTGCATCCTGCTGGTCGACAGCGAAGGCCCGGTCGATGAGCGCCACGGCCCCTGGCAGCATCTGGCGGCCTGCGACAACTGCCGGAAGCCCGACGGTGCCGATGACGATCACGCCCACCTGATGGTCCAGTGCATGGAGGCGTGGCTCGTCACCGATCCGGAGACCCTGGCGAGCCATTTCGGCCAGGGGTTCAATGCCGGTGTCCTGCCCCGCCATGCGAACATCGAGGAGATCGGCAAGACCGATCTGTTCACCGCCCTCGCCGCCGCCGTCCGCAACGTCCGCACCAATCGCCCCTACAAAAAGGTCCGCGACGGCTTTGCCCTGCTGGCCAGGATCGATCCGGACCGTGTGCGGCAACGCTCGCGCCATGCGGCGCGCCTGTTCGATATCCTCGTGAGACTGGCCGCGGATGGCTGACCCGCACGCGTCCACCCCCCGATCCGAACTCACCCGCCGGCGCATTCGGGCGGCCTGGCTGTTCCTGGCGCCGATGCTGGTGGTGCTGGCGCTCGTCGCCGGGTGGCCGCTGGTGCGGACGGTCTGGTTCAGCCTGACCGATGCGAACCTGGGGGAGGCGCGGGCGCCGCGGTTCGTGGGGGTGGCCAACTACCTGCACTACGGGCCGCGGCGCGAGGACTGGGACCCGCGCCTGCGCGGATACTTCGTGTTCTACGAGCCGACCCATGCGGCGCTGGTCTACCGGCCGCAGAGCGGCACGTTCTATGACCTGGACAGCGAACGGCCGGTCGAGGACTACGATCCCGCGGCCGTCAGGCCATACGAGCAGGACGGCGTGCTGATCGTGCCGCCTCCGCCCGGCAGCGAGGCCGACGAGGAAGCCCCCGATGCCGGCGCCGCCGGCGGGTCCGGGCGCGAGGCTCCGGCGGGGCCGGCCCCGCCGCCCGTCGCACAACCGCCGGTGCCGCCGCCGGATCCCGCCGTACAGTCGGGCCGGGACCAGCCCGGAGCGGACCGATCCGACCTCGGCCGGGATACGGCAAACCAGCCGCAACCCGGCGCCGCGCCGCCCGAGGCGGACCAGCCCGAGCCCATGCCACCGGACGAGGCCGAGGCGGGGGCCGGGCCGGCGCTGGCCTACCTGCCCTACGCGGGCGAGATCGACACGGCGCGCGCCTTTCAGTGGCAGGGCGTGCTGGCCGACGCGGCATGGTGGCAGTCGGTCTGGAACACGCTGGTGTTCGCGTTCGGCTCGGTCGCGGCCGAGCTGGTGCTCGGCATGGTCATCGCGCTGATCCTGAACGCCCACCTGCCGGGACGCGGGCTGCTGCGCGCGGCGGTGCTGATCCCGTGGGCGATCCCGACCATCGTATCGGCGCGGCTGTGGGGCTGGATGCTCAACGACCAGTTCGGGGTGGTCAACGACGTGCTGCTGTGGCTCGGCGTCATCTCCGAACGGCTGGCCTGGACCGCGGACCCGGCGCTGGCGCTGCCGGCGGTGATCGCCGTCGACGTGTGGAAGACGACGCCGTTCATGGCCCTGCTGCTGCTCGCCGCGCTGCAGCTGCTCCCCGACGAGCTGTACGAGGCCGGGCGGGTCGACGGCGTACACCCGGTGGTGATGTTCTTCAGCGTCACGCTGCCGCTGATCTGGCCGGCCATGATGGTGGCGGTGATCTTCCGCCTGCTTGACGCGTTGCGCGTGTTCGACCTGATCTACGTGCTCACGCCGGGCAGCCTCGACACCATGTCGATGTCGGTCTATGCCCGCGAGCAGCTGATCCAGTTCCAGGATGTCGGGTACGGCTCGGCGGCGGCGACGCTGCTGTTCGCCGTGGTCGCGGTGCTGACGGCCGTCACCATCGTCGCCGGCCGGGTGCGGTTCGGGGAGGAGCGTTGAGCATGGGCCACCGGACGAAGCGCCGGCTGGGCCGGGCGGGACTGTACGCGCTGGTCGCCGGGCTGCTTGTCTACACGATATTCCCGTTCTATTGGATGACGGTGTCGTCGCTGACGCCCGGCTCCGCGCTGTCGGCGGCGCAGCCGGTGCCACTGCAGCCGACGCTGGAGCACTATGCCGGCGTGTTCGCCGAGCAGCCGTTCGGGCGCAACATCCTGAACTCGGTCGTCGTGGCGACGGCGACGGTGGCGCTGTCGCTCGTCCTGGCGGTGACCGCGGCCTATGCGCTGAGCCGGGTGCACTTCCGCGGCCGCCCGGCGCTGCTGCTGACCGTGCTGGCCGTGTCCATGTTCCCGCAGATCGCGGTGCTGTCGGGCATGCTGGAGCTGGTCACGTGGCTGGGCCTGTACAACAGCCTGGGCTCGCTGGTGCTGTCGTACATGATCTTCACGCTGCCGTTCACGGTCTGGGTGCTGACCACGTTCATGCGCGCCCTGCCGCGCGAGCTGGAGGAGGCGGCGATCGTGGACGGCGCCGCGCCCTGGCAGATCGTGACCCGGGTGTTCCTGCCGCTGCTGTGGCCGGCGCTCGCCACCACCGGGCTGCTCGCCTTCATCTTTGCCTGGAACGAGTTCCTGTTCGCGCTGACCTTCGTGCTGTCCGACGAGGAGCGCACCGTGCCGGTGGCGATCGCCCTGATCTCCGGCGGCAGCGCCCAGGAGCTGCCGTGGGGGCGGATCATGGCGGCCTCGGTCATCGTGACGGTGCCGCTGATCGCGCTGGTGCTGGTGTTCCAGCGGCGCATCGTCTCCGGCCTCACCGCCGGGGCGGTCAAGGGCTGAGGGCGCGTCCGTGGCCGAGGTGACGCTCAGCGGCGTGAGCAAGGCGTTCGGCCCGACGGAGGTGATCCGCGACGTCAGCCTGACCCTGCCCGACGACGCGTTCTCGGTGATCGTCGGCCCGTCGGGCTGCGGCAAGTCGACCCTGCTGCGCCTGATCGCCGGCCTGGAGGATCCGACCGCCGGCGACATCCTGATCGGCGGCGACCGGGTCAACGATGTGCCGCCGGCACGGCGCGGCATCGCCATGGTGTTCCAGTCCTACGCGCTGTACCCGCACATGACGGTCTACCGCAACATGGCGTTCGGGCTGACCCTGGCGCGGCGCGGGCGCGACGCCATCGACGCGAAGGTGCGCGAGGCCGCCCGCCTGCTGCAGATCGAGCCGCTGCTGGACCGCAAGCCGCGGGCGCTGTCCGGCGGGCAGCGCCAGCGCGTCGCCATCGGCCGCGCCATCGTCCGCGAGCCCAAGGTGTTCCTGTTCGACGAGCCGCTGTCCAACCTGGACGCGGCCCTGCGCGTGCAGATGCGCCTGGAGCTGGCCCGGCTGCGCACCCAGCTCGGCGCCACCATGGTGTACGTCACCCACGATCAGGTCGAGGCGATGACCCTGGCCGACACCATCGTCGCGCTGAACGCCGGCCGGGTCGAGCAGGTCGGCTCCCCGCTGGCGCTGTACCACGAGCCGCGCAACCTGTTCGTCGCGGGCTTCATCGGCTCGCCGCGCATGAACACGCTCCCCGCCGTGGTTGTGCAGTCGAACGCCGGCGGCACGACGCTGCGGCTGTCGACCGGCGACCTGCTGCGCGTCCCGGTCCTGTCCGCGGGACTGGGGCCGCGGCCGGCGGTCACGCTCGGCGTCCGGCCGGAGCACCTCGCGCTGGCGGACCACGGCCCGCTCCACGGCCGCGTCGCCCTGGTCGAGCGGCTCGGCGCCGAGACCTTCGTGTACGTCCGGATCGGCGGCGACGGGAGCGATCTCGTGACCGTGCGGGCGGAGGGCACCTGCCGCGCCGCCGCCGGCGATGCCGTCACCGTCGGCGTCCTGCCCGAGCGATGCCACCTGTTCGGCCCGGACGGTCAGGCCCTGCCGCGGGCCGGCGCTGCGGATCCATGGCACGCCGCCGCGAGGCGGTGACGGCAGGCGCCGCCGTCAGCCCGTGGATGCCGCTGCCGGCAGGCCCTGCGGGACGGCGGGCCGCGCCGGAAAGTGCACGGACACCGTCGTCCCGACCCCGACCGCACTGTGCAGGTCCACCCGGCCGCCGTGCAGCTCGGTGAGCGCCTGGACCAGCGCCAGGCCCAGGCCGGTGCCGCCGGCGCTGCGGGCGTAGGAGTTGTGCGCCTGCTCGAACGGGCGCATGACGCGCTCGATCTGGTCGGCCGGGATGCCGCAGCCGGTGTCGGCCACGACAATGGCAGCGCCGCCATCTGGACACGGCTCGGCGCGAACCGTGATCGTGCCGCCGGGCGACGTGAACTTGATGGCGTTGGACAGCAGGTTGAACGCGATCTGCTTGACGGCGCGCTCGTCCGCGACCAGCGCCGGCGGCGGCGCCGGCACCGCAAGGCGCAGCTTCAGCTGGTGGTGCTCGGCCCGGACGGCGACCAGGCGGGTGGTCGATTCCAGAAGGTCTTCGAGGTCGATCGCGACCGGCTCGATCTCCAGCTTGCCGGCCTCGATCTTGGCGAGGTCGAGCACGTCGTTGATCAGGTTGAGCAGGTGGGCACCACTGGTGTGGATGTCGCCGGCATAGTCGGCGATCCGGTCGGGATGCATCTCGCCGAACGGCCGGTCCTTCAGGATTTCCGAGAACCCGAGGATGGCGTTCAGCGGCGTGCGCAGTTCGTGGCTCATGGTCGCCAGGAAGTCCGACTTGGCGCGGTTGGCATCCTCGGCGGCGGCGCGCGCCGCTTCCGCCCGGCGGCGCTCCGTCTCGAGCTGGACGGCGGTGGCGGCCAGGTCCTGGGCCTGCTGCTCCAGCTGCCGCGCGGCTTCCTTGCGCGCGGTGATGTCGGTGAACGTGCGCACGCAGCCGCCGTCGGGCAGCGCCGTCGAGACGATGCTCAGCGCCGTGCCGCCTGGAAGCACGTGCTCCTGCTCCACGGTCGGCGCGCCGGCAGCGCCGCAGGGGGCCGGGCGCGACTCCTGGGCCAGCGGCTCAAGCCCGGAGAACGGAATGCCGTGCTCGCCCTGGCCGCGCAGCACGTCGTCCACGCGCGGGCGCCCGTCCAGCAGGCCGCGGGGCAGGCCGGTCAGCGCCAGATAGCGATCGTTATACGCGACCACGCGGCACTCGCCGTCGACCATGACGATGCCCTGGGCCACGTTCTCCAGCGTCGCCTCCAGGATGGCGGTTTCGCGGGCCACCTCCTCGCCGACCCGCTTACGCTCGGAGATGTCGATGAACGAAACGAACAACGCCTCCTCGCCGCGATAGGTCAGGAAGGCCCCGGACATCAGGGCCCAATAGGCCCGGCCGTCGCCGGTCAGGCTCTGCACCTCATAGTCCAGTACGGCGCCCTGCTCGGCAATGATCTGCACCATGCGGGCGCGGTCGTCCGGGTTGACGTAGAAGTTGGGCGCGTATCGGCCAATCATCGCTTCGGGCGACAGCCCGACCACATCGGACGTGCGGCGGTTGACGAACATGATGCGGCTGTCGCGCCGGCGGCTGATGACGATCGGGTACGGCGCCGCCTCCACGATCGCGCGCAGTCCCGCCTCGCTTTCCGCCTGTGCGGCCTCGCGCTGCGCGACGTCGCGGATCATCCGGTTGTACACGGCGACCAGGTCGCCGAGCTCGTCGTGCGACGACCAGCGGACGGGCTGCCATCCGGCCCCGGCGCCGGCCTCCCCGATGGACCGGTGCAGGCGCATCAGCGGGCGCATGACCGCGGTGCGCAGGGCCAGCAGGGCGGTGACCAGGCTGACCACCAGGATGGTCGCGAACTGCAGGCCGGCGTAGGTCAGGCCCGTGCGGATGCTGGACCAGGCGGCGGTGTCGTTCACGATTATGGCGAGCCGGCCGAGCCGCATGTCGCCGCGGCGGATCGGGACGACCAAGTCCGGCGGGTGGGTCAGCATCGCCATGCACTCCAGGCCGCCGTTCGGCATCGACGAGCCGTCGATCATCATGAGGCCGGACGCGTCGTCGGCCAGGGCAACGCAGGTGATCTCCTCGCGGGCCGAGATGGCGTGCAGGATGTTGCGCGTCGTCGCCCGGTTGCCCTCCGCCATCGGCCCGGCCAGCGCCAGCGCATCGACCCGGGCAATGGCCGAGATTCTCTCGAGCAATTGGCGCCGGGCATCCTCGAAATGGGACCAGGTGAACCACGTGGTGACCAGCGCCGCCGCCAGGATGACGGCCGGCATCATCACGAGCAGGAACTTGAAGGCGATGCGGTGCCCATGGAACCGCCAGTCCGGCCGCCGACGCGCCGGTGCGGCGCGGTGAACGGTTACGCTATCAGAACCGGTATCCGCACTCGGGTCGGACGTCGATTGCGTGACCATGGTTCCGCGCATCGCTGACGGGTTTTGGCTTCGGACGGGCGCCCGATCACCAAGCGGCGGCTCTGGCCGCCCGGATGCGCCCGGCAATGCGGCCGTCCGGACGCCGCAGCCGAGGACGGGGCAGCGATCCCGACTGCGGCAAAGCCGGTCCATCCTCCGGGCCGCGGCGGAATGCGGATCGGCCAGAGTCCGATGAAGCATGGGGGAAATTTCTTAACGAAGTCTGACAATCAGGAATTTTAACAAAAATTTGCGGCGCAACGGATCGATCGGGTGGGGCGGTGCGGTCAGCGGAAATTGCGCGCGCGTTGCAGCGCGGGCTCGCGCTGGTCGCGGGTCGGGCGGCGCACCTCGTCGGCGCGAGCCAGGCCGCCGGCCAGCTCCGCGTCGCGCCGGTCGGCGGTCAGCCCCGCCAGCCGCCAGGACAGGTCGTCGAGGTGCTCGACGCGCAGATGGATCACCGAGTCCTGGCGCTCGACCCGGCCGCGGGCGCCGAGCAGGCGGGCGGCGAGCAGCGGGCGCCGGAACCGCTCGAACACGTCGGGCATGATCACCAGGTTGGCGACCCCCGCCTCGTCCTCCACGGTCACGAAAATCACGCCCTTGGCACTGCCGGGGCGCTGGCGCACCAGCACCAGCCCGGCGACCGCCGCCTTGCGGCCGTGGCGCAACGTACCCAGGCGGCCGGTGGGGACGAAGCCGGCGCGGGCCAGACCGTCGCGCAGCAGGGCGACGGGATGGCACTTCAGCGACAGCGACAGGCTCTTGTAGTCGTACACGACGTGCTCGCCCAGCGGCATGTCGGGCAGGGTCACGGCCGGCTCCGAAGCCTCCCGCTCGAGGTGGGCGAACAGCGGCAGCGGTGCCGGGCCCAGCGCCTTGACGGCCCAGGCCGCGGCGCGGCGGTCCAGGCCCATCGAGCCGAACGCATCGGCGTCGGCCAAGAGCTCCATCGTGGCCGGCGCCAGCCCGGCGCGGCGCCACAACCCGCGCGGGTCGGCGAAGCCATCCCCGGCCTCGCGCGCCGCCGTCAGCCGGTCCGCCTCCTCCCGTTTCAGCCCCCTGATCTGGCGCAGGCCCAGGCGCAGCGCGAACGCCCCCTCCCCGGCCTTCCCTCGCGAGCGGGGGAGGGAGTCCAACGGTTCCAGCGTGCAGTCCCACTCCGAGCGGTTCACGTCGGGCGGCAGGACGGCGACGCCGTGGTCGCGGGCGTCTCGGACGATCTGCGCCGGGGCATAGAAGCCCATCGGCTGGCTGTTCAGCAGCGCGCAGGCGAACGCCGCCGGGTAGCGGCACTTGAGCCAGGCCGAGACGTAGACCAGCAGCGCGAAGCTGGCGGCGTGGCTTTCCGGAAAGCCGTAGGTGCCGAAGCCCTCGATCTGGCGGAAGCAGCGCTCGGCGAAGGCCGGGTCGTAGCCGCGCGCGGTCATGCCGCCGACCAGCTTGTCGCGGAAGCGGTGGATGTCGCCGGTCTTCTTGAAGGTGGCCATGGCGCGGCGGAGCTGGTCGGCCTCGGCCGGGGAGAAGCCGGCAGCGGCGATGGCGATCTTCATCGCCTGCTCCTGGAACAGCGGCACGCCCAGCGTCTTTTCCAGGACGCGGCGCAGCTCGTCCGACGGGTACTCGACCCGCTCGGTGCCGTTGCGCCGGCGCAGGTAGGGGTGGACCATGTCGCCCTGGATCGGCCCGGGCCGGACGATCGCCACCTCGATGACCAGGTCGTAGAAGGCGCGCGGCTTGAGCCGCGGCAGCATGGTCATCTGCGCGCGGCTTTCCACCTGGAACACGCCCAGGCTGTCGGCCTTGCACAGCATGTCGTAGACGGCCGGGTCCTCGGCCGGGACCGTGGCCAGCGAGACGTCGCGGCCGTAATGCCGGGCGAGCAGGTCGAAGCCGCGGCGGATGCACGACAACATGCCCAGCGCCAGCACGTCCACCTTGAGGATGCCCAGCGCGTCCAGGTCGTCCTTGTCCCACTGGATGACGGTGCGGTCGGGCATCGCCGCGTTCTCGATCGGCACCAGCTCCGACAGCGGACCGCGGCTGATCACGAAGCCGCCGACGTGCTGCGACAGGTGGCGCGGGAAGCCGACGACCCGGCGCGACAGGTCCAGCGCGAGGCGCAGGGTCGGCTCGTCGGGGTCCAGGCCGGCCTCGCGCGCCCGGGCGTCGTCGATGCCTTCGCGGCCCCAGCCCCAGACCGTGCGGGCCAGCTTGTCGACCAGGTCGGCGGACAGCCCCATCGCCTTGCCGACGTCGCGGATCGCGCCGCGCGCCCGGTAGCAGATGACGGTGGCGGTAAGCCCGGCGCGGTCGCGGCCGTACTTGGCGTAGACGTACTGGATGACCTCCTCGCGCCGCTCGTGCTCGAAATCGACGTCGATGTCCGGCGGCTCGTTGCGTTCGGGGCTGACGAAGCGCTCGAACAGCAGGTCGGCGCGCGCCGGGTCGACCGCGGTGATGCCGAGCACGTAGCACACCGCCGAGTTGGCCGCCGAGCCGCGGCCCTGGCAGAGGATGCCGCGGCGCCGCGCGAATCGGACGATGTCGTGCACCGTCAGGAAATACGGCGCGTAGCCGAGCTGCGCGATCAGCGCCAGCTCGTGGTCGAGCTGGGCGCGCACCCGGTCGGGCACGCCGTCCGGGTAGCGCTCGGCGGCGCCCTGGCGGGTCAGCCGCGCCAGTTCGTCCTGCGGCGCGCGGCCGTCGGCGACCTCCTCGAGGTACTCGTAGCGCAGCTCCTCGAGGGAGAAGCGGCAGGCGTCGGCGATCTCGACCGTGCGGGTCAGGGCCTCGGGATGGTCGCGGAACAGCCGCGCCATCTCGGCGGCAGACTTCAGGTGGCGCTCGGCGTTCGGGAACAGCCGCCAACCGCCCTCGCGAATCGTGCAGCCTTCCCGGATGCAGGTCAGCACGTCCTGCAGCGGCCGGCGGTCGGGCGCGTGGTAGTGCACGTCGTTGGTGGCGACCAGGGGCGTGTCGGCGGCGTCGGCCAGCACCGCCAGCCGCGCCAGCCGCCGGGCGTCCGCCCCGCGGTACAGGGCGTTGGCGGCCAGATGCACTGTGGCCCCGAGCCGTTCGCGGTATTCGGCCAGCGCCACGGCGAACGAATCGCTCGGCGTGTCCGGCGGCACGACCAGAAAGATCTGGCCCTGCCGCGCACCCTCCACGTCGGCCTTGCTCAGCCGGCAGTCGCCCTTGGCGGCGGCGCGGCGGCCGCGGGTGATCAGCCGCGACAGCCGGCCGTAGGCGGCACGGTCGGTGGGCAGGCACAGCAGGCTCGGCCCGTCCTCCAGGTCCAGCCGGGCGCCGACGATCGGGCGGATGCCGGCCGTCTTGCAGGCCAGGTGCGCACGCACCACCCCGGCCAGCGAGTTGCGGTCGGTCACCGCGATCGCCGGGTGGCCGAGCGCCGCCGCCGTCACCGCCAGCTCCTCCGGATGCGAGGCGCCGCGCAGGAACGAGAAGTTCGTGGTGACCTGGAGCTCGACGTAGCCGGGCATGGCGGGGCTGTGCGGGAAAGCCAATGTACGCGTTTTGTTCTAACACACCGGCCACGCCCATGCCAGGAGATTGGCCGGGGGCAGTGGCGATTGTCCGCCCGCCACGAGTGGGTGAGACAGGATCCCCTTCCGCCGTGCGCCTGCCCTACCGCACGCCGTGCGGCCACAGCACGACGCGCACCGTCTGCAGTATGACGATGAAATCCAGGAACAGGCTGTAGTTCTTGATGTAATACATGTCGTACTTGAGCTTTTCCCGCGCATCGTGCAGCGAGGCGCCGTAGGGATAGTTGATCTGCGCCCAGCCGGTAATGCCGGGCTTGACCATGTGGCGGCAGTCGAAGAACGGGATGTGCTCGCGCAGCTCGGCGACCATGCTCGGGCGTTCCGGGCGCGGCCCGACAAAGCTCATCTCGCCGCGCAGCACGTTGATGATCTGCGGGATTTCGTCGATCCGCACGTTGCGGATGAAGGCGCCGATCCGCGTCACCCGGGGGTCCTTGACCTGGGCCCAGCGCGCCACGCCGTCGCGCTCGGCGTCGACGCGCATGCTGCGGAACTTGAGGACGTAGAACGTCCGTCCCTGGCGCCCGACGCGCTCCTGCCGGTAGAAAACCGGGCCACGGTCCTCGGCATGGATCAGCAGCGCCGTCAGCGCGATCAGCGGCATGGTCACCAGCAGGAACAGGATGCTGACCACCACGTCGAAGCCCCGCTTGGCGACACGCTGCACGGTGCTGCCGCCCGAAAAACCCTCGGAGAACACCAGCCAGCTCGGGTAGAGCGACTGAAGCTCCACCTGGCCCGTCTGCCGTTCGACGAACGTCGAGAAGTTCACGACGTTGATGCCGTGCAGCCGGCACTGCAGCAGATCGTCCATCGGCAGCGTCAAACGCCGGTCCTCAAGCGCAGCCACGATCTCGTCGGTGTGCAGGCGGCGGGCCAGCTCCGGCAGGGACAGGTTCTCGCGGATCAGCCGATCCTCGGGAATACTGCTGTTGCAGCCGCCGATCGGCAGGAAGCCGAGGCACACGAAGCCGCCCGGCGAATCCGCGGTCTCCAGCTCTGCGATGCGCCCCGCGCTTGCGCCCGTGCCAAGGACCAGCACGCGCCGCTTGAACGCCGCCGTCGACGACAGGCGCATGAACACCTCGCGCAGGGCCAGGACGCCGCAGAACCCGAAGAACAGCGACGGCAGCAGCGCGCTCAGCCATATCCGCAAGTCGGGCAATACATAGAACACCAACGACATGAAACACATCGCCAGCCCGAAGCTGATCAACAGCCGCAGGAAAGCGACCTTGGTGTCCGTCAAATATTGCCGATGGTAGAGACCCATGATGAACATAAACATGATCAATGTCAGTACGAAAAAAAACGCCTGCGCCATTTGCAGGGAGTTACCGCCAAAGATTGCGCTGAAATGCGAATAGCTTAGGGCCAGCCCCGCCGCCATTGCCGCGTAGAGCAACAGAGCGTCCGCCAAGCCCAGCATCACCGACGCCAGCGGTACATGCAGATTGAACAGCTTCATCCAGCCGGTGGGTCTCTGTTAAGGAGGCTGTTGCCGAAACGAGAGGTTCGCCCGCTCCCCTCGTCCCGCTCGGCAGCCGACGGTGCCGGGTCGGGTCGCGGCGGGACGTCGGTGCCGCCGCCCGTATACGACACGACCCCCGGCCCGATCATGTGATATTCCGCCGAAAGGTATAGGTCCGGCTCAACGATCCGCAGGCCACGCGATCCCTCATTCCGTCCCCCACCGGTCACGCCGACCGTGCGGATGCGCGCGCGGCGGCTTCGGCAACGCTTGCCCGCGCGCGCTCCCAGGCAAGCGCCGACGCGACGATCGCATCAAGATCGTCCAGCCGCGGCTGCCAGTTCAATACGGCGCGGATGCGCGCCGCGCCGGCGATCAGGGCCGGCGGGTCGCCCGCCCGCCGGGGCGAGCTCTCGACGGGCAGCGGCGCGCCTGCCGCCGCCTCGACGGCCCGCAGCACGGCGCGCACCGAATAGCCGTGCCCGTATCCGCAGTTCAGAACCTGGCTGGCCCCGCCGGCCAGCAGGTATTCCAACGCCAGCACGTGGGCCTCGGCCAGGTCCGTGACATGGATGTAGTCGCGCACGCCCGTGCCGTCCTCGGTCGGGTAGTCCTCGCCGAAGATCCGGACGACCGGACGCCTGCCCAGAGCCGCCTCGCACGCGACCTTGATCAGGTGCGTCGCCGCCGGCGTCGACTGGCCGGCGCGCCCCAGCGGGTCGGCTCCGGCCACGTTGAAGTAGCGCAATGCGACGTAGCGCAGATCGTGAGCGTGCGCGGCATCGCGCAGCATCCACTCGGTCATCAGCTTGGAGGTGCCGTACGGATTGATCGGCGCCGTCGGGGCGTCCTCGCCGACGGGCAACGCGTCCGGCATGCCGTAGACGGCGGCCGTGGACGAGAAGATGAAATGCCGGATCCCGGCGGCGATACAGGCGCCGATCAGCGCGTGACTGTTCAGCGTGTTGTTGCGGTAGTAGTCCAGCGGCCTCTCGACCGAGTCCGGCACGACGATGCTGCCGGCGAAGTGCAGGACCGCGATCACGCCGAACGCGTCGAACGTGCGCTTCAGCAGATAAGGATCGCCGGCGTTGCCCTCGACCAGCGGCACGTCGTCAGGCACCGCGTCGCGCCGTCCCGTCGACAGGTCGTCGACCACCACCACGCCGTATCCGGCCTCCCGCAGGGCCAGAACGGCATGACTGCCGATGTACCCCGCCCCGCCCGTAACCAGCACCGGCCCCGTCTTCCGGATCATTCCCTGCCTCTCGCTCTCCGCCGGCCGCGGACGGCAGGCGGGGCCGGCGCTAGCGCGGCGCGGGGCGCCGATATCCTGCCGCTCCCGCAAGGCCCGCAGCGGTGCGTACCCGCCTGCTCCAACGCTTCACCGCCAAGGCGAAAAAACCGGACGCCAGCAGCGATACGTAAAACCACGGCGATGCCAATGTGCGCCCGATCATGTAACGCATCATGTCCGGAATCGAGCGCTGCGGTGCCGCATCCGACGATCGTGCAAGGGGGTGGGGCGGCGGCCGGTCCCGATTCTGTGGGCGAAGATCCCAATGCGTGCGCGTGCTTGTCTCGACCAGTCGAAAGATCGACCGGTCCGCACTTGTTTCGATGGCAAAGCGGCCAAACCCGAAGATGGAAAACGTCGCCGAACCGTCAGCCGTGGCGTGCGGCTCGAGGACCGTCTCGATCACGAACAGCAGGGCTACATCCCTCAGCGGCTGGTCCACCAGTCCGGAGCCCACCGACATCGCCCAGGGCACGAACCCCTCCTGCCGGCCCCCCCACGTCGGCCCGCCCCCCGCCAGCGGCGCTACCGTCCGCAGCGTCTCGCGCACGTAGGGGCGCAGCCGTTCCGCCCATGACGGCTGTGCGGCGGCGGCGTCGGCATGCCGACGCGCCCGATCCGGCGCGAGCGGATCCCTCTCCATTGGCAGCACGTCATCCGGCAGCCGGTCGGTCATGCCCGCCAGCGCCGCAGCGTCGGCCGCGGCGCCCGGCACTGTCGGCGCATCCGGCTCGGGGTCCGTGCTCGCCTCGGCAAACGGGTGTCCCGTAATCGGCCAGGAGCCGCGATCGTCACCGCCGACCGTGGCACTGGCCGGATCCGGTTCGCCCGTCTGCGCATCCGGCATGGCTCCCGCAGTGGCCTGCAGGTGCATGGCCAGGGCGACGGCCATGGCCAGCGCCGTCCGAGCCGGCCATGTTCTATCGATCAAACGCATGCTCGGCCGGTTCGACACATCGAATTCGTGAAACAGGATGTCAAACATTTCCTGTCGGTGGCACGAAGGCTCAAGCGTCATGAAACGGTGCCGGCAGGACTATCCGTATTCGAGCAGCGATCTCATCGAGGGTCAAGCCCGGTTCGCCTTATCGGTGTTCCCGCAATATCGCTACATAGCGAAGGTCACAATCTGCGGCGCCTGTGCTACATACCGTAATGCAAGAAGGTACCGATATTCGCTCCCGGTTGGGCGGGACGCGATAGCTGGCAGATGCAGGCCCGGGCAGCGGATATCGAGAGGACCGGCCTACGGGGCCTGCCCTCGAAAGTCTGCGACCTCGAACCCGAGCTCGCCGGCCACCGCCGCCGTGACGCGGTCCGCCGTGGCGATGGGGTTGGCCCGCATGGCCACGGCAACGGCGAGATGAAAGGCATCCAAGGCCCGCAGGGCGTGCGACCGCACTTGGTCAAAGAAGTGCTGTGGCCGCCTGGAAGTGCATATCCTCAACGGGCCTGACAACAAGGTGCCCGTTGGCAATATCCTGCTGAAACAGGCTATACAGGGACGATAATCCATTCATGGATATCATGCCCCTTGATCGGGTTCGAGCCCAGATCGGGCCCGCCGCGCCGGATGTGCCGGTCTTCTTGCCGGCCGCCCTCAATCCGACAGCACCGCGATCGACGCCGCCGTGACCGCGATCTGCCCGAGAATCGTGGCGATGTTCTCGGAGAAGGCCAGGAAGTCGAACGGCGCCGGGTCGCGCGGCACGACGATGGTGGAGCCGGGCGGAATGGGCACCGCCTCGAACCGCCACATCGAGGGCGCGATCGGCTGCGCGCTGCCGTCGGGATAGACCACGTAGACGCGGTCGCGGTCGGCGTCGTGGGTGTAGCCGCCGGCCTCGCGTATGTAGTCGCGCACGGTCTTGCCCGACCGGAACTGCAGCGTGGCCGGCGCCAGCACCTCCCCGGTCACCGCCACGCTCTGCTCGCGGGGCGGGATGTACAGCGCGTCGCCCGGCTGCAGCACCACGTCGAGCGCCGGGTCGGCGCGCAACGCATCGGGGTCGGCCTCGACCACGACGCGGCCCGGCGGCTCCACGGTGCGCAGCTGGGCGGCCAGGTTCCGCGCCATGTCGATCTCGCCCTGGCCGGGCCGCTCCGGCTGTGTCAAGGCGTCGGCGAGGCGGCGGTCGAGCTCGGCGGCGGACTGGCGGAAGCGGGCGCGCTGGCGCTCGCGCGCGGCGACGCGGGTGAACACGGCGCCGTCGGCATAGGCCTGCGGGGTCAGACCGCCGGCGCGCCGGATCAGCTGCGACAGCCGTTCGCCGGCGATCAGGTCGTACTCGCCGGGGCGGCGCACCTCGCCCCAGATGGCCACGCCGCGCGGCGTCACCGGGTCGGCGAGCGGGTTGATCCGCACCGCATCGCCGGGCCGCACGAACACCGTCTCCGGCGGGTACAGCGTCAGGTTGACGACCGTGCGGCCGGCCTCCAGGGCATCGTTGCCCGGACTCCGGTCGACGGTGGTGATCTCGACGTTGGTCAGGTCGGCTGCCTCGTCCAGACCGCCGGCAGCGTCGAACAGGTGGGCAAGGGCCACCTCGCCGGCTACGGGATAGGGTCCCGGCAGCGCCACCGCTCCTCCCAGGTCGACCGTCCGGCCGGCCAGGAACCGCGTCAGCGCCGCATCGGTGCCGACCCCGCCGGCATCGCGCAGGAAGGGCATGTCCGCTTCCGGCCCGGTGTCGCCGGCGCCCGGCCCGACAGGCCCGGTCCCGGCCCCGTGCCCGGCGCCGGTGCTGCGCCCGGCCTCGGCGAGGCGCCGCGCCTCTGCAATATCGAACACCAGCACCCGGTCGCCGTCGTCCAGGCGCAGGTCGGCCGCCCCGGTCAGCACGGCGCGCGGCGAGAACGCCACATGGCGACGCGCCAGGCTGTCCGGGTTGCGCCGCGCGATGACGCCGATCAGCGGATAGGCCTCGGGCCGCAGCGCCTCGCCCCCGTCGAACAGCGCGGCCAGGCTCGGCGCCGTCGCCAGCAGTCGCGGCCCCGGCAGCCAGACGTGGCCCGCCAGGGTCACTGCCGGCTCCGGCACGGCGACGACGTCGCCGGGGCGCGCCCGCCGCACCGGCGCGGGCACGTCGGTGCGCCCGGCCAGGCGCAGCAGGTCGCCCAGCGCCGCCTGCGACGCCGCGGGATAGAGGCCCGGCCGCGGCACGCCCCGCCACAGCAGCACCGCGTGGCGCAACGCCAGCGGCAGCAGGTCCGGATGGCGATCGAACATGGCCGGGCAGGCGGCGCGTTCGGGGGCGAGCCGGTGCGCCGCCTCGGCGATCGGCCCGGTGCCGAGCGCACGCCCCTCTTCGCCGCTCAGCGCGCGGGCCAGCGCCGCCAGCCCGGCGCACCGGTCCAGGTCGTCGGCCGGCAGGGTCTCGCCGCGCAGCAGCTCGAGCACCGGCGCCGAGGTCAGGAACCGCACATCGCGGCCGCCGAGCACCAGGACGGCGTCGCCATCGCCGAGCCGCCGGTCGTGCCGGCCGGCCAGCACCGCCTGCAGGTCGATCGGCTCCAGCACCCGGCCGCGGGTCGCCGGGTCGTCGGTCTCGACCGCCGCAAACGGCAGATAGGGGTCCGGCAGCAGCCGCCCCTCGCCGCGCAGCAGGGCGCCCAGCGTCTCCGCCTCGGCCAGCGCATAGGGTCCGGGCACCGTCACGTGACCGGCCAGCGTGACGGTGCCGGCCCGCGCCGTCGTCAGCGGCGTGACCAGCAGCACGTTCCCATCCCCGAGCGGAGCGTCCGCCGCCACGGCCTCGGCCCGCTCGGTGCCGTCCGGGCCGATCGCCAGGCGCAGCAGCCGCACCGGGCCCGGCAGCAGCTGTCCTCCGGCCAGCGCGACCGCCTCGTCCGCGGCCAGTCGGGCGCGGTCCGGGGGCAGCTCGTAGATGGCCGGCCGACGCACCTCGCCGGCCACCGCGACGGTCGCGCCGAGCGGCGGCACCTGGATGCGGTCGCCGTCGCGCAGCCGCAGGTCGGCGCCCGATGCGCTACCTTGCAGCAATGCATAGATGTCCACCGGCGTCGCCGCGCCGGCGCGCAGCAGGCGGATGCCGCGCAGGGTGCCCTGGCGGCTGACGCCGCCGGCGGCATAGAGCGCGTCGAGCACGGTGGCGAACACGGTCAGCTCGTGGCGGCCCGGCCGCGCGACCTCGCCGACCACCAGCACACCGATCTGGCGGACTTCGGCCAGCGAGACGTAGACGTCGGTGCCGATCAGGCTGGCCGCGACCTCGGCTTCCAGTTCGGCGCGAACGTCCGCCAGGCTGCGCCCCGCGGCGCCGATCGGGCGCAGGTCGGGCAGCAGCAGCCGGCCGTCGCGGTCGACGGCGACGGTCAGGCTGTCGTTGCGCTGCCCGCGGAAGGTGACGGTCAGCCGGTCGCCGGTGCCGAGCACGTAGTCCGGAGGCACCGCCCCCACCGGCCGGGCCGGCGCCGGGGCGATCTGGTCGAACAGCCGGTAGCCGAACTGGGTGAGCGGCGTGCCGGCGCGCGCGCCGTACATGGCCTCCAGCCGGGACGGGGACCGCGCCGGGTCCGCGTCCCGGCCGTCCGCGCGGTTGATCCCGCCGTCCGCCGCCGGCCCGGCCGCGAAGGCCACCGCCGACAGCGAGACGGCGAGCGCCGCCAGCCGCATGACCCATACGCGCAACACCGACATCATGGCATCCGATTGCGAGGACCACCGCATGCATAACATACTATAGCGTGTATGGTGCCACGGATTGCTGCGCCTGGCCAGTGTCAATGGCACGCACATGACAAGGCGCGGCGATGCCTCATGAACGGCGGCGTCCGGCGTCTGCCGCAGGCGATGCGCATCGTCCTGCAGACTCGCATCGCCGCGCAGCCGCGTATCTCCATGTATATGCGGCAGGGCCGGGCCGACGGGCGCCCGCCGGATCGACACATCGACGGCGACTCGACGCTGCGTTCGGATACGAACCGGGTCGCTCCCGGTCGCCGTTTACCCCGCGACTCGGGACTACGCCGGTATACGCGCCGATTCGCAACCGGCCGCCCGGCGCATCACCGGAACCAGGGGCAGCGCCGGAACATCTCCGCAATCATGTCGTAGAAGCGGCGCACCGCGGGTTCGCGCAGGCTGTCCTCGTGGGCGGACAGCCACAGCGCGATGGACATGTCCGGCACGGGGATGTCGAGCACCCGCAGTTCCGGTTCGCAGACGGGCGTATACGTCGGCAGAATGCTGAGTCCGCCGTAGGAGCGCAGGGTGGTGACCAGCGTGCTGCTGGACGGCAGGGTCAGCGCGGGGCCGCGCGACGCCTGCTCGACCAGCCCGTTCCATTCCGCCAGACCCGGATCCTGCGGATACAGGGCATGGTTGACCAGCAGCGGCTGGTCGCTGATCGCATCGAAGCTCCCCGGCGGCGGGTTGCTGGTCAGATAGGTCGTGGCCGCGACCGGCACGAAGCGCATGTAGCCGATCCGCCGCACGCGACGCGCCGAACTGCCCGGCGGCATGTTGTTCGGCCCCAGGGTCAGGATCGCCAGGTCGGCGTCTTCGGCCTGCGGTTCGCTGACGAAGGTCATCGGCGGCAGCGGGTCCTGGCGCGGGTCGCAGACCGGCTTGAGCGGCCCCTTGGGCAGGCCCAGCAGGCCCGGCAGCAGCAGATACTCGATGATGCCTTCGCTGGCGGCGATGCGCACCGGCCGGGGCGCCATGGTGCCGACCGCCTGCATGCTGCGCTCGAACTTGCGCGCGGCCTGCTCCAGCTCGGTGGCGTGCTCGATCAGCTGCAGCCCGGCTTCGGTCGGACGCGCGCCCTTCTTGCGCCGCTCGAACAGCGGTCGCCCGGCCATGTGCTCCAGGTCTGCGACGCGCCGGCTGATCGTCGCCTGATCCAGGCGCAACGCCATCGCCGCCCCGGAGAAACTGCCGGTGCGGGCGACCGCGAGGATCAGCTTGGCGTCGTTCCAGTCAAAGGGTCGGCCCTGATCCATGCATCAGTGCATCGTGGTATCGGACTCTTTCCTATTCAGCCGTCCGGCCTCGCCCGTCAGGATACATCGCAGAGCAAGGACGCACCAACGGTCAGATGCCTGCGGGAGGAAGAGGTCATGGACGGCTTCATGTACGACCCTCTGCAAGTCAAGCGGCAGAAGCAAGTCAACGTCAAAGTTGTCCAGGGCATGGACGATCTCATGAAGGTCATGGTCGTGCGGGCGGCGGTGTTTCTCGGAGAAGAAGACTGCGACTACGACGTCGAATTCGACGGCAACGACCACTCCGCGACGCACCTCCTGGCCACCATCGGCGACGAGCCGGTCGGCGCCTTCCGCATCCGCTGGTTCCATGACTACGCGCGGCTGGAGCGTCTGGCCATCCGCAAGAAGTACCGCCAGCCGTCGGTGCTCAACGCCCTCGTCGATTACGCCCTCGAGCTGTGCCGCAAGAAGGGCTACGACGCGATCACCGGCCTGGCCCGCGAACGCATCCTGAAGTTCTGGATGCGCCGGGGCGGCAAGGCCTGCGGCAACCCGATCTTCTGCGCCGACGGCGCGCTCACCCCGATCATCGTGCCGACCGCCAAGCGCGCCGCCGAGACGCCGTCCTCGTCGCCGTTCGCGATGGACAACGTCGGCACGCAGCGCCTGGAAGACCTGCTGGCGCTCCCCGAAGGGACCTGGTCAGAGGAGGAACTCGTCAATGCCGCGTGATGACGCCCTGCGCACGCTCAACACCATCGGGTCGGCCCTGAACGCCCTGGTGGACCGCAGCGACTACCGCTTCGCCGTGTTCATCTATGACGAGGAGCCCCAGGTCCTGTTCACCACCCGGTCGCTGGCCGCCCTGTTGCATCACCACGAGGACGATGCGCGCGGCCTGAGCTACCGCGAGTTCTTCGCCGAGATGCCGGGGCTGGTTCTGGAAGTCGAAGACAACCTGATGCTCTGCCAGAACGGTTCGACCGCGGAGTGGTGGATCGACGCGCCCAGATGCCGAGGGGATGCGCGGCAGCAGTGCCTGCTGATCCCGTTCCCGCAGGATGCCGAGCGCGGCTTCGTCTTCGCCATGTCGGAGATCGGCAGCAACGGGTTCCCCACCGTCGACGCGGCCGATATCGGCAAGGCCGCCATGGAAAGCTGGATGGACTACGAGACCTCGCGCCCGGCGGCCGGTGCGGCGGCGATGCGGGGTCCGGCACCGGCCCGGCTGACGCCCGAAGAAGTCGGCTGCGACGCCAAGGTAAAGGTGTTGCGTTCGGTCGCGCTGGCGGACGGGACGCGCACGACGATCCGGATCGAGCCGGACTTCTGGGTCGCGCTGTCCACCATCGCCCGCGAGCAGGACGTGGAGCTGAGCGAGATCGTGTCGCTGGTGGACCGGACGCGCGGCGCCATCAGCCGGGCCTCGGCACTGCGCACCTATGTTCTGAACTACCTGTTCCGGAGCGTCTATGAGCCGGTGATGGCCTGACGGCACGCGACCGGGGGATCGTCAGCATGAGCCAACGCCATCAGGCTGCGCATTTCGAGCTGGCGGGAAGTCAGCCCGTCCGCAGTCGGAAACCGAAGCCGTGGAGCGAGTCAATGCAGGGCACGATCCTCGCCCGCAGTGCCGGCGGCGCGGAAATAGTTCAAAACGAAGATGCGCAGGGCGCTGGTCGGCGACCGACCGCCATTGGCCTCGACGATCTCCCTGACCATGTCGGTGACCTTCTTGCCCTGGGCTGCCGCGATCGTCTCGAGCGCGTCCAGGTAGCTCAGTTCCAGCTTGACCAGCGTGATGTCGTGCATGATGCCGCCCTTCCCGATCGCAGCGCGTTTCGACTGTCTTGGCCGGCGCATCCGAACTGCCGCAGATCAGAAGCGGCGTCCGGCCACCACCGCATCGAACCGACAATACAATCGCCCGTTCCGGTTAACAAATCAACCATCGGGCGTAGGGGCCGGGGTTCTCGCCGCAGACTGCCGCCGCGCTGGCCGAATGGCGAAAGTATCGTGGGGTATACTGCACGATCAATCTACGACTTTCGTCTAAGCGGCTCCCATCGCGCCTTTGGAGAGCAGGCCTGCGGCACGCGACTGAGCGCCGGGAGTTCGTATACCCGTCGATACCAACAGTCGCTTCGCTGAAGGCAGCAACGCACCGTTTTCTTCAAGGCCGTGCCGAAAAGCCGCACGGCTGACCGGACCCTGACGACAGGAGCATGCCATGTCCGCGATCTTTGAGTTCGAAGCCGACGGTCAGGCCCGGGGCATGGAACAGACCCATGCGGCGGCCTCGCTGTGGGCCACGCTGGACGGCCTGGAGCGTCAGGCCAAGGATACCGGGCTGTCCGACCTCGCGTTCTTCATTGGCCTGGCGCGCGTTGCCGCCGAGGAGTTCCTGCGCGATGCGACCCAGGACGAGGCCATTCCCGCCCTGCGCAACTGATCGGGGGATGCACCGCGCCCGCATCCACATCCGCGAGCGATTCGCCCGCACCGGCCGGGCGGGTCGCCGCCTCCCTCCGCAGCCCATAATGCGCCGTGGGCCCCACGCCGGTGCACCCCATTTCCCCGAGTCGCTGACGCTTTCCGATGTATGCGCCGCCCTGCCGCACCTGATCTCCCGTATCGCCGTATCGCCCTGTAAACCGTAGGCGCCCGTCCTGTCCGGACCCGGCCGATCCCGCACTGTCGGCTTGTCCGCCAATGCACCGACGGTCCCACTGCCGTGCCGGCGGCGCGGCCGCCTTGGCATGCCGGTCGGCCAGCACCATCCCGGCCTTATACCGCGTTCAAATTTCCCATTGCCCGAAAGCCTGCGCGGGATTACCTTCAAATCACAAAGGGAGAATGTGGTTCCAGAGGATAAGGCGTGCTGTCCGGCAAACGCGTCCTGCTGATCGTCTCCGGCGGCATTGCCGCCTTCAAGGCGCTCGACCTGATTCGCCGTCTGCGCGAGCGCGGGGCGCAGGTCCGCTGCGTGCTGACGCGCGGCGGGGCGCAGTTCGTCACGCCCCTGTCTTTGGCCGCGCTCAGCGAGGACAAGGTCTACCAGGACCTGTTCTCGCTGACCGACGAGGCGGAGATGGGTCACATCCGGTTGTCGCGCGAGGCCGATCTGCTGGTGGTGGCGCCCGCCACCGCCGACCTGCTGGCCCGCATGGCCGCCGGAATGGCCGACGACCTGGCGGCCACGGTGCTGCTCGCCACCGACAAGCCGGTGCTCGCCGCCCCGGCCATGAACGTGCGCATGTGGGAGCACCCGGCGACCCGCGCCAACCTGGCGCTGCTGGAGTCGCGCGGGGTGATGACCGTCGGCCCGAACGAGGGCGACATGGCGTGCGGCGAGTACGGCTACGGCCGCATGGCCGAACCGCACGAGATCCTGGCGGCGATCGAAGCCTATTTCGCCGGCATCGCGCGCGCCCGGGGGCCTTTGGCCGGTCGCCGCGCGCTGGTCACCAGCGGGCCGACGCACGAGCCGATCGACCCGGTGCGGTTCATCACCAACCGGTCGTCCGGCCGGCAGGGCCACGCCGTCGCCGCCGCGCTGGCCCGGGCCGGCGCCGACACCGTGCTCGTCTCCGGCCCGACCGACGAGCCCGACCCGGCGGGCGTGACCGTGCAGCGCGTCACCACGGCGCGCGAAATGCTGGAGGCGTCGCTGGCCGCGCTGCCGGTCGACGTGGCGGTCTGCGTGGCCGCGGTCGCCGACTGGCACGTTGCCCGCGAGGCTGCGGGAAAGATCAAGAAGGAGGCCGGGCCGCCGACCCTGCGGCTGGTCGAGAACCCCGACATCCTGGCCACGCTGAGCACGCTGGGCGAGCGCCGGCCGCCGCTGGTGATCGGCTTCGCCGCCGAGACCGAGCACGTCGTCGACAACGCCCGCGCCAAGCGGACCCGCAAGGGGTGCGACTGGATCCTGGCCAACGACGTCTCCGCCGCAACCGGCACCTTCGGCGGGGCGGAGAACGCCGTCCACCTGATCCGCGAGGGGGCGGCGGTGGACAGCTGGCCGCGCCTGTCCAAGCACGCCGTCGGGGACCGGCTGGCCGCCGCCGTCGCCGCCCATTTCGCCGGCCGGCAGGAGGCCGGCCCGGACGCCGCCGCACGCTTCAACGAACCGGCGGCGGAGGAGGCATGAGCCGGTGACCGAGCTGATCGTCCCCGTGCAGCGCCTGGCCCATGCCCTCGACCTGCCGCTGCCCGCCCATGCCACGCCGCACGCCGCCGGGCTGGACCTGCTTGCCGCGGTGAGCCGCGAGACGGTGATTGCGCCGGGCGCCAGCGCACTGGTGCCGACCGGCATCGCGCTCGCCCTGCCGCCGGGCTGGG
>Ga0081527_100158_pt1 | contig 55167 bp, 54 predicted proteins | sample HotLakmasection5_FD_70992 | JGI IMG/M metagenome (GOLD analysis project Ga0081527, IMG submission 70992) | Hypersaline microbial mat communities from Hot Lake, Washington, USA - Section #5 (SPADES assembly) (version 2) | ecosystem: Environmental > Aquatic > Non-marine Saline and Alkaline >... | reverse complement strand
CCGCGAAGAGAAGCGCGTGACCCGCAGGAACGGGTCGAGACGATGGTTGGCGAAAGAAGCGGAGCAGCTTGACACCAACGACCCCAATCAGAGAGGGCTCTCAGGACTGACCGACGCAGCAATCGTGTCCGTTACACGCTCGAATGTGCATCTCCTGACGGCCGATCTCGACCTTTATCCGGCGGCACTGACCAACGGGCAAAAGGCGACGAATTTCAATCACCGACGCTCGTACCGACCACCGCTCGCGCCGGCCACCACTCCGGGTTGCGGATCTGCTCCAGCGTGTAGGGACAGTGGCGGGGCAGACGTTTTGCGGCGTCCTTCTCGTGGAATTGCTCCAGATCGTTTCGGGCGTTGGATCGCGCCAATCGATAGAGCTCTTCGAGTTCATCCTCGAGCTCGTTGCCGATCGTCGTGGTGATCCGCTTGCGCAGGTTGAGCCGCGCGCTGCGCACCGTGTTTTCCCAACCGCGCCTCGGCTCCTCGGCGGGCGAGTACTGCAGCTTCAGCAGGTGCTGGATGATCGTCGCCGTATGCGAGGCGCAGGCCGCCCGGAGCTCGCGCGCCATGTCGTCCATCTCCTCCGCCAAGAGCTCGAGATCCAAGGGTATGTTCGTCCGCTGTGCCGCCAGCCGACGCATCGCGGCTGCCTGCTCGGCGAGCCACGCGACGTAGTCCCGCTCGTAAAGCTCTCGACTCATGACCTCGGTCCCTCTGCTCGCTGGCTGCGACTATAGCAGCCTGCGCACCGGCACCACAGTGGCGACGCAATCGCGGAAGGTTCGCCGCAAGCGACGGCAACCCAGCCATGCAATCTCGACCATGGTGACACGGCCGGAGAGAGCGCACATCGCCGTGCAGCAGACGGACCTGCCTTGGAGACCTTCGATGACCGACTTCGGCCCTGCCCTCGCCCTCTACCTCGCCACCGCCGCGATCAGCATCACCATGGCGCTCGCCTGGGTCGTTTGACCCGGATCGTTCGACCGGCCCGGCTCGAGAACGAGGGCGCGGTGCACCGAGACACCGCGCCCTCGCCGATCAATCGAGCAAATCGGCCTGGGTCGCGGCGATCCGGTCTTCGCAGTCGGTGATGGCGGCGGTGAGCACTTCCAGCCACTCGGTGCCGTAGGTCTCGGTGTACCAGTCGTAGATCGGTGCCGCCGCCGCGACGAACTGGGCCTTCTCGTCGGGCGTGGGCACATAGACTTCGCCGCCGGCCTCGATGAACGCTTCATAGGCCTCGATCTGCCGCCGCTTGGGCAAGACGATGGCGGTCCAGCGCAGCGCGTCGAAGCCGTCGTCGACGATCTTGCGCTGCTCCGGCGTCAGCGCCATGAGCGCGTCGTTGTTCATCATCCACATGGCACCCATGTAGGCGTGGCCGTCCAGGGTCATGTAGTTGAGGTGCTCGTGGAACTTCATGCCGACGATGTCGGTGATGCCGTTCTTGGTCCCTTCGACGATCCCGGTGGCGAGCGAGGTGTAGACCTCGGGCCAGGCGATCGAGGTCGGCGCACCGCCCATCGAACGGACGAGTTCCTGCTGGACCTCCGAGCCGATGGTCCGGATCTTCAGACCCTCGACATCGCTCGGCGTTCTGATCTGCGTCGAGGTGGTGGCGAAGTTGCGCCAGCCACCGGTGTTCGAGATGGTCATCAAGCGCATATTGCCGGTCTGCTCGAGCGTGCGATCGCGGATCAACTGGAAGAACTCGCTGTCGTTCGCCAGCGCGCATTCGGCGACGCGGTCGTTCGGGAAGATATAGGGCATGTCCATCACCTGCGCTTCCGGCAGGATGTTGCCGAAGCCGCCGAAGGTGGTGATGAAGACCTCGATGATCCCGGCCTGCAAGGCCTCGAGGCATTCGTCCGGGTTGCCGCAGAGTTGGCCGCCCGGATAGATCTCCACCTCGATCTCGCCGTTCGAGACCGCCTCGACATAGTCCTTGAAGACCAGTGAGCCGTCGTAGTCCTCGTCGTCGGTGTTGGCGAGGAAGACGATCTTTATCGGATCGGCAGCGGCGATCGCCGGTGCTGCAAGGAGGGCGAGAGCCGCGGCACCGGCGAGCGACGACTTCACGAGCTTTTCCAGGTTCATCGTCCAGTCTCCATCAGTTGGCGAAAACACAGGTCAGGAAGTTCAAGGGGTCCGTGGCGCAGTTCGGCCACGCGGCGAAACCGAGCAGCCGCGGCACGGTGAGCGGCACCTCCGGCACGAAGGTGATGAGCAGGATGACGCCGACCTGCACGGCCAGGAACGGCAGCATCGCCCAGGCGATCCGCTCGACCTTCTCGCCCGAGATCGACGCCGCAACGAACAGCACGAGCCCCATCGGCGGCGTGGCGAGGCCGACCGTCACGTTGACGCACATGACGATGGCGAAATGCATCGGATCGACGCCCATCGACACCATGGCGGGGCCGAGGATCGGCCCGAGAATCAGGATCGCCGGCCCCGCATCGAGGAACATGCCGACGATGAACAGCATGATATTGACGACCAGCAGCAGCATGTAGGGATTGTCGGCGAGGACCAGCACTGCCCCGGTCAGCACTTGCGGCGTCTGAAAGAGGCTGATCACCGAGGAGAAACTGACCGCGGCTGCGACCAGCAGAAGAATGGTCCCGGAGGCCAGCGCGGTCTTGTAGAAGACGTCGGGCAGGTCCGCGAAGGTCAATGTCCGGGTGACGAAGAGCGTGATCACCATGGCGTAGCCGGCGGCCACGGCGGCGGCCTCGGTCGGCGTGAAGATGCCCGAAAGAATGCCGCCCAACAGGATGACCGGCGTCAAGAGCGGCCAGAAGGCGACCCGAAGGGCGGTGCCGCGCTCAGGCCAGGTGGCCTTGCGGCTCGCCACCGGAAAGTTGTGGCGCTTGGCGAGATAGGAGGTCATCAACATCAGGCCGAAACCGACCAGCAGGCCCGGCACGATCCCGGCGGCGAACAGCCCGGCGACCGACACGTTCATGATGAAGGCGTAGAGGATCATGATCCCCGACGGCGGGATGATCGGGCCGATCACCGAGGAGGCGGCGGTCACCGCGGCGGCGAAGCGCCGCGAATAGCCGTTCTTCTCCATCGCCGGGATCAGCATCGAGCCCAGGGCCGAGGTATCGGCCACGGCCGAGCCCGAGAGGCCGGCAAAGAGGATCGAGGTCAGGATGTTGACCTGGGCCAGGCCGCCACGGACATGGCCGATCAGGGCCTTCGAGAAGTCGACGAGTTGCACCGTGATATTGCCACGGTTCATCAGTTCGCCGGCGAGGATGAAGAACGGCACCGCCATCAGGGGAAAGCTGCGCAGGCCGTTGAACAGGCGCTGCTGCATCATCCCGAAGAAGGCATCGGGGCGGCCGTCGATCCACAACGACAGTCCGGGGCCGAGGAGCAGCGCGAAGACCACGGGCATGCCCAACAACAGCAGGCCCATGAAGATCCAGAACGGCAGGAGCGCCATCTATTCGTACTCCCGCGGACCCGGCTCGTCGGGCTCGAGCTCGTCGAAGATCGGCTGGCTCGGGTCGAAGAAGGCGCGCACCGAGCGGAGCACGATTTCGACCCCGACGAGCAGCATGCCGGCGACCCCGATCGGCATGATGACGTAGAGCCAGCCGGCGCGGATGCCGAGCGAGGCCACCACCGACCCCATGCCGCGGCCGACATAGAGAATCGATTGGCGCAACAGGACGACGAGCAGCAGAATGACGAGGAGGTTGAGGACGATCTGGATCAAGGCTTGCCAGCGGCCCTTGAACAGCTCGCGGATGATGTCGATGGCGACGTTGCCGCCGCTCCGGTAGGCGATCGGGGTGACCAGAAAGGTCATCCAGATCATCGCGAAGATCGCCGCTTCCTCGGTCCAGGCGAGCGGATTGTTCAAGGCGTAGCGGTAGAAGACCTGGGCGATGACCAGTGCCGTCATGCCCGCCACCAGCATCCAGGCGAGCTGCTTGCCGGTCCAGCAGACACCGTCGTTGAGCCGAGAAATGCCGGCAATGGCCAAATCGAGCCCAGCCCGCATTCGGGGCCTCCCCTGTCATCGTTATGCCGGACCATGGCGGACTCGGGCGCCTTGGGCAATGGGCAACAAACCCGTGGCTCGACAAAGTGATAGGCGACGGTGCTGCGCCGGCACCGCGGACCGGGGCTCAGTAGCGTTCGGTCTGCGCGTAGTGAACGATCCGGTCGGCACCGCGGGGTCGGTGGCCGCGCCCGACGGCCTTGCTGTGCCGGCGGGTCACGAGTGCGATGCCCAAGAGGCCGAGATAGAAGACGAAGCCGGCGATCAGCGCCAGCTCGCCCGGCAGCGGACCGAGTGCCGCGCGCTCGATCACCGTCGCGAGATTGTCGGGGCTCGTCGGATGCACCAGGATCTTGCCGTAATAGCTCGCCCCCTGGATCATGAAGATGTAGCCGTAGTTGCGGCGCAGGCGCCGGCCGAACGCCTCCCAGAACGTCAGATGGAAGTAGACACCGGTGTAATCGTCGGCCAGCGCCTCGTGCCAGCCGTTCTCCACCCGCATCCCTTGCCCGAGCAGCAGCGGTGTCATGAAGTTCGCCTCCAGCACCCGCACGCGCACCCGCCAGACGTCGAAGAAGCGGTAGCGCCTGGCCTCGAAGAGCAGGAAGACCACCAGCACCAGGCCGAGCATGGCCAACGGCGCCGCACTGGCCTCGGGCTGGGCGTAGACCACCGAGAAGACGATGCCCGTGGTCACCACCGCCCAATTGGTCGTGGTATCCAGCCGCATCCGCCAGACCTTGCTGCGGTAGAGCTCACCTCGATAGAGATGCGCGAGTGCGCCGATATCGGCGCTCGAATAGCTCGGCGTCGCCGGCGCTTTCGGGTCGTCCGTCTCGCTCGCCATAGGCTCGTTCCCGGCGCTGTCATCGATGTCTCGACTATGGCGTGCGCGGCAGACAGCCGGCAAGCCACGGCAATCGGCTCAAAAGGTGACCGGCTGCCGCTCGCGGATCGAGCGTTCGGCGGCAACGCCCATGGCCACCGCCGCCCGGCCGTCCTCGAGGCCGACTTCGGGTGGCGTGCCGTCACGCAGGCAAGCAGCGAACGCCTGATGCTGGTAGAACGTGGAGCCGTGATGCTGGCCGGCAGCGAGCAGCGCCTGATCGAGCGGCACGATCTCGGTCGCAAGCTGGAGCGGCTGGCGAATGCCGATGGTCAGGCGCGAGGACGGCACGCCACACTCGACTTTGCCACGATCGCCCACCGCCGCGATTTCCTCCTGGTCTTTCGAGGCTTCGGCGAACATGCAGAGATCGAGCAGCGCCCGCACGCCGTTGGCGAAATCGACGACGACATAGGCGTTGTCGAGCATGTCCGGCTGCCGGCCGGCGTAAAGCTCGTCGAGGTGGTTCACGTCCTGCCCGCCCGAAGCGTAGAGCCGCACCGGCTCCGCCTCGATGATCAGCCGCATCAGATCGAAAAAATGGCAGCATTTCTCGACCATCGTGCCACCGGTATTGGCGGCAAAGCGGTTCCAGTGGCCGACCTTCTGCAGAAACGGAAACCGGTGCTCGCGGATGGCGAGCATCCTGAGCGTGCCGACCGTGCCGTCGCGGACCGCCGCGATCAGCCGTGCTACGGGCGGCATGTAGCGGTATTCCATGGCGACCCAAACCGGCGCCTTGCGCCCCCTCGCCTTCAGGATCACCGCATCGCAATCCGCGACCGTGGTGCAGAGCGGCTTCTCGACCAGAATCGGCAGCTCGGTCTCGAGGGCGTCGAGCAGCACAGCGTGATGGGTGTGATTGGGCGTAGCGATGACCAGGGCGTCGACACCGCCGGCCCGCAAGAGGTCGCGATGGTCGCTGTAGACGGCGACGTCACCACCGACCAGTGCCGCCGCCGCCGCGCGCATGGTGGCGTCCGGATCGGCCAGCGCCACGATCTCGGCATCGGGCAGCAACTGCAGGTTGAGGATATGCTCCTGGCCCATCATGCCGGAACCGATGATGGCGTAGCGCATGGCTTCGGCACCCCTGATCACACTCGTTCGGTGCGGCTTTAAGGGCCTTCGAAGGGATTGACCAGCGCCACACCGAAGCCGGCGAAATCGGCGATGTCGCGGGTAGCGACGGTCAACCCGTGGACAGCGGCCACAGCGGCGATCTGCGCGTCGACGACATGCGCCGGACGACCGGCGCGTCTGGCCAGCGCCGTCATCCGACCGAAAGTCAGGGCCGCCTCGGTATCGAAGGCCAGAATGCTCTGCGCGAAACCGTCCTGGACGATACCCGTAAACCAACTCTCGAAAGCACGACGCCGTCGACCATCCGGCAGTAATTCGATCCCGAGCTTGATTTCGGCAATGGCCATCGTCGGAATGAAGAGTTGCCCAGCCCGCTGCTCCAACCACGCTGTGACGGCCGGGTTCGGGTCCAGCCGGGCAGTGTCACTGATGACGTTGGTATCGAGCAGAAAGCCGGTCAATCGAACTTTGCCGGGCGTACTTCCCCATCGAGATCGGGGATCTCGAGGTCGGCCGTTGGCCCACTACGCATCATCGCCAACAACTCCTTGCCGGTCATCGGTTTTGTCCGGGCCGTTTGCTGTTGCTCCGGCCGAAGTGCCTGCTCCAGGATGAGTCTATGCTCGGCCTCGGCCGAGCGCCCGTGAGCTCGGGCCCGTGCCTTCAATCGTGCGACCACGGTGTCGTCGAGATTTCGAACCAAGAGCGTTGCCACAGGCGCTTCTCCATGCATGCTATCATTTTGATAGCAATCGTACCTCGACCCGTCAACAAAGCTCGACCACCGGCAGCTGCAGCTTCGCGGCAACCGCGCGCAGCACCGGACGATGCTCGCCGTAGGCGAAACTGACGTGATGCTCGAGCCCGAGCGCCATCAGCCGGCCGAGGACGGCCGTGACGGGCGCGTCGAAGCGGGCGACCCCGGCGGTGCCGCAATAGGGCAGCGGCCGGTCGAGCATGTCCGCACCGGCGAGCACCAGTTGCGGCTCGTTGCGCGCCTGGCTGAGCCGGGCCACGGTCACCCGCCCGGGGCGCAGCGCGAAGGACTGCAGCAGCGGCTTCTTGCGGTTGGCATGGATCTCGGCCCTGGGCGGGGTCGCCGGATTCGCCATGCTGCGCGGGGCGAGGCCGCAATGCCAGAAGACCGCCGTGTCGTCGGCCGCATCGATGTCGACGAGATCGACGAGAAACGGCGGCTCGTCGCTGATCGCCTGCAGCAGCAGGCTGGTGACGTTGCCCATCACATCCGCCTCGCAGGCCGCCGGAACGCCGTCCTCCGAGAGCATCCCCATCGCCCCGCATACGGCACAACCCATCTCGGTGAAGGTCTCGGGCCAGCAGCGGACAGCAACCGCACCGAGTCCCGCCTGCTCGACCCGCTGCCTGAGTGCCGCGTAGAGGCGCAGCGTGCCCTCGACCGGTGCTCGCTCCAGGCGGTCGAGATCGGCGAGCTCGGCCCGGGCCCGCGCCATCACCGGCAAAATCGCATCGGCGGGCAGCGCCCTGGCCGCCGCGAACAGCTCATCGAGGGCCACCCGCTCGACCGCCACCCCGAGCACCCGCTCGAGCCAGCCGGGATCGAAGCGGCAGGTCTCGAAGCCCGGCGGATGCTCGCCGAAGAGCCCGATCCGGTTCGCCTGCAGCAGGTCCAAGGCGGCTTCGGCCCTGGCCTCGGCCAGGGGCTCCGCCTCGATGACGGTGACCGCAGGGGGTGGCGCTGCCGCCGGCGCCTCGAGCGCCCGGCCGAGTGCCGCCTTGTCCGTCGGTGGCGCATAGAGCCAGCCGAACGATCGCCCGGCCCGGCCCAACGCGTGCGCGGCGAGATTGATGCCGCAGAGACTGTTGAGCCGCGGCCGGCCTCCCCGACGTTCCTCCGGGAACCCCCAGAGCACGATCGGTGCCGGAACGGCAGCGGCAAGGGCGAGCAGCATGCCGGCATCGGCGAACGTCACCTGCAGCACCAGCAGCCGGTCGAGCGGCCGGCCTCGAAGCGCAGCCTCGACGGCGGCCAGCTCCTCGGGCGCGTAGACGAGGACCGGCGGCCCGACGACCTCGACGCCGAGTTCACCCAGGGTCGTGAGTGCCGCCGCATGAACGCTCTCGGCGAGTGGCACGTCGAAGGTGCTGCGCGCGATCGCCACCACGCCGATCACGGCAGCATCCCCGGATAACGCGCCGGCAGGTCGAAGCCGCCCGCCTCGATCGTGATGCCGTCGGCGAAGCGCGGATGCGCCGCCCAGGGAGTGGCGCGCGCCGCCGCGAGCCGGCCCAGCCTTTCGAGATAGGCCCGGCCGTCCCGCTCGAGGTCGTCCCGCATCGCGGCGAGGTCGGGATAACGTCGAAAGGCGTCCCACCAGATCGCACGACCGGCGAGAAAGCCGCTCGCCCCCGCCTCGAACGCGTAGTGCAATACCCGCTCGAAGGCCGCCGCACGCGCACCTGCCGAGAGCATCACCCAGGGCCGCCCGGCCGCCGCGCCCAGCGCATCGAACCAGGCCTGCACTTCGTCGGCGCCGCTACCGCCGGGCTCCGGCACCTGCTCGGCCGGCACCGGGCTCTCCAGCTTGAAGATGTCGATGCCGTATTCCGGCCCGGCGAAGGCGCGCACGCTGTCGATCACCATCTCCGGCCGCTTCGCCGCGTCCTCGACATAATCATGCGCCGCGTCCTCGAGCGGATAAACGAGCAGCTCGAAGACGAACGGCAGATCGAAGCGGCGACAGGCCTCGCCGATCTCGCGGACATAGGCCTGCTGATGCGCGATCACCTCGGCCGACGCATCCGGCCGGTACCAGGCCAAGACCTTGACCGCGTCACCGCCGATCCGGCGGATCTTCTCGACCGACCAGTCCGGGATCGAGGCCGACCGCCGGCCGCCCGGCCCGTCCGCGAAGCGATGATCCTCGAGCGTCAAGATCAGCCCCTGGCGCGGCGAGACGTGGCCGATCGAGCCCGTGTAGGCCCAGATCGGATCGACCAGCAGCGCCGAGCTCGCCGGCGCCAGGGCAGCGGCAATGACCGTCTTGACCTCGGCCACGGCCGTGTCGGGTGCCGGCGACTGCCCGAGACGCTCCTCGATCAGCTTGATGATCGGCGGCCGCTGGTCGAGCGCGGTCATCCGAAACAGCCCGGCATCGTCGGCCAGTCGGCGCATCCCCCAGAGCTTGCCCGGTGACAATCGCATCAACCCACCTCCGCCATGAATGCCGCGACCTCGCCCCGGGTCGGACTGACCGAGCCACCACCGAAACGTCGGCACTTGAGGGCCGCGGCAGCACTGGCAAAGCGCATCGCCTCGAGCTCGCCTCGACCCTCGGCCAGCGCCAGCGCCATGGCCCCGTGAAACACGTCACCGGCACCCAGGGTGTCGACCGCCTCGACCGCGAAGGCCGGCACATGGCGCACGGCGGCGCCGTCGAGCCAGTGCACCCCGTCGCCACCCGAGGTGCAGGCGAGCCACGCCTCGGTCGTACCGCGCACCTGTTGCAGGCCCGCGGCGACATCGGCCGCCCCGGTCAGCGCTTCGAGCCCATCCCGGCCGAACACGACGTGGCTCGCCAGGACCAGGAGCGCAGACGGCAGGCCCGCCGCATGGCGATCGTAGTCGAGCACGCCCGGGACGCCCAGCGCCCGCGCCCGGCGCAGGCCGGCGAGTGCGCCTTCGGGCCAGCGCGTGTCGGTCATCACCGCGTCGACCACGCTCCCTTCGAGCTCCGGCGTGCCGCGAAACAGAGCCGGGTCGGCATGGTTGACCAGGAGCCGCTCGCCGCGGGAATCGACCAGAATGGTGGAGATCGAGCTCTGCACCCCGTTGAGCCATTCCACCAGGCCGATGTCGACGCCTGCGGCTGCGAGCTCGGCAACGATCCGCTCGGCCACCAGATCGTCGCCGACCCGGCTGACCAGCGCCGCCTCGCCGCCCAGCCGGACGATCGCGATCGCCGCATTGGCGGCAATCCCACCGACGACTTCCGCCCGTCCGCTCGCATAGGTCTTGCCGCCCGTCGTCGGCAAGGCGTCGACCCGCAGCACCGTATCGAGCACCGTGATGCCGAGCGTCAGCACCCGCGCCATGAATTCTCGCCCCCTGCACCGACCGGAACGTCTCGCACCGGCCGTGCGCCGAATAGCACGCCGGCGTCCGAGCGGCCACCGTTCGGCTGTCGGTCGACGCCGGCGTTCGGCCATTAACCGAACCTTAAGCTGCCGGCGTGTATCGAGGGAGCGAGACCATCGACGATCGTTGATGCCGTCGTTCCGGCTGCCGGGAGATTCCGTATGAACAGCGTGCTTTTGGCCTATATGGTGGCCCCGCATATCCTGGGCCTTCGCTTCGAGACGGGGCGCCTGGTCGAGCGCGGCCGGACCGAGACCTATGTGGCCGAACCGCACGATCGGGTCGACGGCAACGGCGTCATCAGCCGCAACGGGGCACCCTTCGGGATGCAGATCGCGACCCCCGAGGGCGTGCCCATGGTACAGCGTTTCGACCTTTTCGCACCCTCGCCCGAAGCGAGCTTCTTCACCGGCTCGGCCGACGGCCTGTTCGGCGCTCGGCTGGGCTTCCTGAACGGGCCTCCGGCGGCCGACCGCCCGGCGAGCTACCGGATCACCGTGACCGAAGGCGACACGACGCTCGGCCGATTGGAGCCCGAGGCCGTCTGGCGCAAATCGAAGATCGTGCAGACCGCGCGGACCGGGTTCTGGCAGAGCGAGCCCGTGGTCCAGCACGAGGTGTTCCTCGAACTCGACCGCCCGCTGGTCGAAGGGACCGGCTACCGCGTCGCGCTCGATCATCCGACGATCGAAGCCGTGACCTTCACCTACGACACGGCGGAGCTGCGCAGCGAGGCCGTCCACGTGAGCCAGATCGGGTTTCGCCCCGACGATCCCCACAAATCGGGCTATCTCTCGATGTGGCTCGGCCGGAACACGGCCGACCCCGAAGCCGATCCCGCGGTCGCCTACGCGGTCGGCACGCCCTTTCGCCTCCTCGATACGACCACCGGCGCGGTCGTCTTCGAAAGTGCCGCCGCCATGGACGAGCCGCGCGAGGCGCCCAGCAACCACAGCCTGAATTTCAACCTCACCGATGTGCTGGCGCTCGACTTCAGTGACTTCGATCGGCCGGGCGAATACGTGATCGAGGTCGAAGGCATCGGCACCTCGTTCCCGTTTCGAATCGACGAGAACGTCTGGTTGGACACCTTCACCACGGCGATGCAGGGCATCTACCATCAGCGCAGCGGCGTCGCCCTCGAGCCGGCGTTCACCGACTGGCCACGGCCGCGCAGCCTCCACCCGGATGACGGCATCGTCGTTCGCCAGTCGAACGCCACGCTCATGGACACCGACCAAGGTCTCGACCTCCTGCGCGAGCGGGGCTTCGCTGCCCTGGTCCGGCAGGCGACGGACGAGGTGGTCGAGGATGCCTGGGGCGGCTGGCACGATGCCGGCGACTGGGACCGGCGGGTGCAGCACCTTGAGGCAGCACGCGAGCTCTTCGATCTCGCCGAACTGCGCCCGGCCTTCGCCGCCGCGACCGGGCTCCGCCTCCCCGAGCACGGCAACGCCATCCCGGATATCATCGACGAGGCACTCTGGGGCGTCGACTTCTACCGACGGCTGCAGAAGCCCGACGGCGGCGTGCCCGGCGGCATCGAGGGCAATGCCTATCCGCCGTTCGGCGAGACCAGCTGGACCTCCAGCCAGCCCTTCTTCGTCTATGCGCCCGACGCCTGGTCTTCCTTCGAATACGCCGCGACGGCGGCACGTGCGGCACTTCTCGTCCGCCCCTACGATCCGGCGCGCGCCGCCGGTTACGAGGAGAGCGCTCTGCGTGCCATGCGTTGGGCGGAGGCCAACACGCCCGACCGCGCCGCCGACCATGCCAGGGTGATCAACGCGCGAAACCTCGCCGCGGCCGAGCTCTACAGGCTCACCGGCGACGAGGGCTGGCACGCGGTCTTTCGAAAAACCTCCTCCTACGCCGAGCCGCGTCAGCTCGGCTATGAAGAGCACCAGCTCTGGTCGACCTTCGTCTATGCCCGGACCGAGCACCCGATCGACGAGGCGATCCTCGCGCGCGGCATGCAGAGCCTCACCGGCTATGCGGATTTTCTGCTCGGCGAGGGCACGCGCGGCGGCTTCGGCCAGCTCATGAACCCCTGGATCAACTATGGCTGGGTGCACACCTCGGCTATCCCCGGCGACGTCCATGTGCTGATCAGCGCGCATGCGCTGACCGGCGACGAGCGCTACTTCACGGCCTTGGTCCGGGAAGCGCAATTCGGTCTCGGCGCCAATCCGGACAATATGGTCTACACCACCGGCATGGGGCACCGCAGCCCGCGCGAGCTGCACCATATCGACCAGCACGGCACGGGCTCGATGCCCGACGGCATCACCATCTTCGGCGGCTGGAACCCGAAAGATCTCGGCCGGCCGGACACGTTCGACGCGGCAGCCCCGCACATGGTGCCGCATTATCCCGATCAGTGGCCGGTGCACGAGACCTATGTCGGCTTCGCGCCGCTGCACCAGATCACGGAGTACACGGTGTCGTCCGTGTTGAGCCGGGTGGCCAAGACCTGGGGCTACATCGCCGCGAGCGACGCCGCGGGGCCACGGTCGCTCGTCGCCCCTGGCGAAACTGCGCACGAGCGCGCAGCTGTCGACCCGCCCGTGCCCTCCAGTGGCAACGACGCGTTCGCCTCGGCACCGCCGGTCGTACTGGAATGACGCCGCATCTTCGGCCGCGGCCGAACCCGGCGACCCGACCAGCACTTCGACGACCGCCGGTCACCACGACGCCGGCGGTCCGCCACGACACGGCTCGGCCCTCATGATCGTCGAGTTGCCGAGCGTCGACGTCACCCAGGTGTCTCGCCGCAGTGACCGGTTCGGTCGTGGCAGCTGCTGCGTCGGCGACCGTGCACTGTAGGTGCAGCAGCCGGGCATCCAGCCCCGCAGCCACTGTGTTCGATGCCGATCCGATCCGGGCCAGCGCATTCTCGAGCTGGCCGGAACAAACCGGCGACTCGGAAAATGCGAAAAAACATGGGACTAGTGGTAAGTCCGAGACCGAAGAGTCCGTCGAGCCATCCCCTGCCTCCCCGGCCGGCGCGCGGCACTGCCGTTGAGCGTACCCGGTGCCCTTAACGCCCGTTAACCACGCCGCCCTCGCCGATTTCGTAGCAACCCGAAGTCACGGTGGGGGCGGGGAGGATCATCCTCCCCGCATTGCGTCCCATCATCAACGGCTCGGCCGGTCGGCGGGCGCCGACCGGCCGAGGCGAGCGAGTGTCTTGGACGCTCCACTAGAGCGGTTGGAGTGAGCGTAAGTGAACGCAAACCGCTCCAGCGGAGGCGACCATCCGCTCGGCCGGTTGCCGCAGCTACCGGGTTTCGATCTCGCCACTCGGGCTTCCCTGAACGCCGGTCGAGGGCACGCCGGAGCGGCACAGGCGAACCCCTGTGCCGGCAGGCGGCAACGGAGCCATCGGGCGACTTCGGCCTTCCCCTCGAGGCTGCTCGGCGGAAGAGCGCGACGCAGCCACCGCGCCGACCGTGGTGGATCCCGAGGGTCGGCAGCCGCTCGGGCAGCATCCGGCGGCCCGGGCCACCAGGCACGCCGCAGCGCACCGCAGTGCAATCGTTCGCCGAGCGCGGGTCTGCCCGAAGCAGCCCGCGGATCGGAAGTGCACCAGCGGGTGGGCTCCCCACCCCAGCCGAACGCAACGACCCTCGCGGGTCGAGGCACGGGCGACGCTGCCCGTGCGGGCGACGACCGATACGCTCAGGCCGGGACTGCCGGCGCTCTCGTCGCGCGGTGGGCCGCCGGTGCCGTGGTCGCGGGCGTTGCCGTCAACTTGACGCCCGGTTCGGGGCGAATGGTCATGTGCATCACCGGCCGCGGGGCACGGCCGGCGGGGGCGAAGCGGAACCGTGCGAGCAGGGTCGCCAGGATGATCTGCGCCTGCATCATCGCGAAGTTGGCACCGATGCAGACCCGCGGGCCGGCACCGAACGGCAGATAGGCGTAGCGGTCCCGTGGCGGGGCAGCGGGCGCGAAGCGGCCGGGATCGAACGCGTTCGGTTGCCGCCAGAGCAGACGATGCCGATGCAGCGCGTAGATGTTGACGAAGACGGTGTCGTTCGGCCGGACCTCGCGGTCGTAGAGCCGATCGTCACGGAGCACGTTGCGCGCCAGGAGACCGACCGGCGGGTAGAGTCGCATCGCCTCCTCCAGCACGGCGCGGCCGTAGGGCATGGCCTCGAGATCGGCTGCCGCGGCGGCGCGCTCGCCGAGTACCGCGCGCGCCTCGGCCCGGGCACGCTCTTGCGCCGCCTCGTCGTTGGCGAGCAGATAGAGCGCCCAGGCAAGGGCGAGTGCGGTCGTCTCGTGCCCGGCGACGATGAAGAACTGCATGTTGTGCAAGAGGTCCTGGGCGGTCATCTGCCGCCCGGTCTCCGGATCCTTCGCCCGGATCATGTAGTCGAGCAGATCTTCCGTCGCCGCCGGTCCCGCCGCCCGCCGGGCCTCGATCGCCGCGGTGACCATCCGGTGCATCGTCCGCACGGCGCCGCGACCGAGCAGCTCGCCCGGCCGCGGCAGCCAAGGCGGGACGTCGAGAAAATCCAAAAGCGACGCCCGCCCGACGGTCTGGAAATACTGGCTGATCGCCGCACCGTATTCCTCGGCGTCGAAATGCTCGCGACCGGACAGCGCCACCTCGCAGATGACGTCGAAGGTGGCCGAGAGCATCTCGCGCACCATCTCGACGCGGCGCGCCCGCCGGCCGATTCGTGCTGCCGCACGCTCGGCCGTCGCCGTCATCAACGGTGCCAGTGCCTCGACATTGCGCGCGGTGAACACCGGGGCGATGGCGCGGCGCTGCCAGCGCCACTGGGCCCCTTCGGCGGTGAACAGGCTCGACCCGACAGCCGGCCGCAGCATCCGGATCATCACCTCCGACTTCGGGTAATTGTCGACATTCTCCAAAAAGATGCGGCGCAGACCTTCCGGCCCCTGCACCATGTGCCAGCGGCTGGGGCCGGTCTTGCCGGTCAAGATCGGCACGTCGTAGGCGAAATCGGGGATGATGTTGAGCGCGTTGCGCCGGGCGGCGAGAGCGCTCGCCAGCACGCCCAAGGGCCGCGGCGGTGGCGTGACCGTCGGCGGGGTGAACAAGGTCGAGGCGGAAGACGACTGCATCGGTCACGATCCGAAAACGAGAGAACGCGAATGTCGACCTGCCGTCGGTTGTTCGTCACGGCGGCCGTTCGCAACCAATCTGGCGCATCTCGACGGCAGGTAAACCCCGGCCCGCGCGTCGGCCCGCTGTGCTGCGGGCCAGCCGCGAAAGCACCACGCCGCGGCATCGACCGGTGCCGTGCCGACCGGGCGCGCTCGCCGGCTCACCAATGTCGGGTGCCGGGGGCACCCTTGACGATGCCCGCCAAGTTCGGCGTCACCCAGCCGCCGTAGAAATCACCCGGCTGCGGCAGGACGCGCACGCCGCCGACGCGGCACTCCTCCATCGATCCCGCATAGAACGCGACGAAGCCGGCGAGCGGTGCGAAACGCGGCGCCGGCTCGGCGTAGCACCAGGCGGCGCGCGTCGCGGTGGTGCCACCGGCGACGACGTCGAAGTAGCGCGCCCTTCCCTTCCACTCGCAGAAACTGCTGCCCGCCGCCGGGCGCAGCGTCGCCCGAATGTCCTCCGGCGGCAGGTAATAGGTGGGTGCGTGATGGGTTTCGAGCACGCGAAGCGCCCGCTCGGTCCGTGCGACGAGCTCGCCACCGAGACGGACCTCGATCAGCTGCGGCACCGGCTCCAGCACCGGCGGGCGGGGATAGGACTGGACGTTCTCGCGCGGCAGGCCGGTCATGCCGCAGCCCCGTGCGCGAACCGGGCGATCACGTAACCCGCAAGCCCGATATGGCCGAGCGTGATGACGACCGACAACCCGTGCAACCAGTTGAAGCGCGCCCTGGCGCCCGTATCGGTGGCCGCGTTGATCGCCGGCATCAGCACCTGCCGGGTCGGGATGGTGGTCACCGCGATCGCGGCCAGCAGCAGGGCCGCCAGCCGATCGTGCGGCCAGAGCAGAGCCGCCGCCGCCGCCGCACTCACCAGGACGAACAGGTAGAAATGCGGAAACGCCTTGCGAATCGTCGGGCCCGCCGTCTCCGCCGGCAGGGCGGTGAACAAGAATGCGGCAAAGCCGAAGGCGTAGAGCACCATGCCGCCGAACAACAGGGCCGTCGTCAGAAGTGCGAGTGTCAGCATCGTCGTCCCTCCGCTTGGTGCGCAAGTCTCCGTTCGATGATGGTACGCGACAGGTGCCTGGAGCGATCGGCCACGCTGCCGGCGCGCATCGGCTCGAGGCGCCGGCACTGCCGCGGCGATGCCCGCGTGGCAAGGAACGCCCTGCCGCCGCGCCCCGGCGAGCGGACGAACCGCGCCGGCGCGCCACGGGCCTTCGAACCCCTGGATGCCGCCCACCGCCGTAATGGTGGATCGCTGGATCTCGCAGGAGGTTCGACCAACCTGCTGCTGCCGACCGAGGAATTAGATCGCGGTTCGGCTGCGTCGAATGGCGCAATGTCGCGGCTGCACGCTGCCCGCCGAACGGCCGAGAATCGACGGTGGCACCGGTCGCGGCAAACCGCCGGCTCAGGCCCGCCCGTGCAGGCGCCGCAGCCGCGCCACCAGGGCCTCGGGGATGCTCGTGACGATGCGCGCCCGGCCGGCGTGGATCAGGCCGGTGTTGCCGTCGAGCGTCAGCTCGTCGCCCTCGGCCAGCCGTTGCCCACCGAGCTCGAGCCAGCCGCCGGCCTCGTCGAGCGTCATCGCCTCGCAGCCGACGAGGCAGACCTTGCCCAGTTGTCGCGCCACGACCGCGGTATGCGAGGTGCGGGCACCGTGGCAGGTCAACAGCCCGTCGGCGAGGTCGAGGGCTGCGATATCCCGCGTTTCGGCATCGCGACGGACCAGGACGACGGTCGCCCCTCGAGCCTTGCGGGCACGCACGCCGGCCTCGTCGAAGGTGATTTCGCCGCTCACCACCCCGCCCGACGCGGTCACGGCGCGGCCGAGCGGCTCGGCTGCGGCCGCGTCGTCGAGGGCGAGGTGCTCGGTCGCGAGGTCGGCATCGGTGAGCTCGGCCGTGCGCCGCCTCGCGGTCTCGACCGAGATCAGCCCCGCATCGGCGAGGTCGAGGGCGATCCGTGCCGCGGCCAACGGCGTGCGCTTGCCCTCGCGCGTCTGCAGGAAGAAGAGCGTGCCCTCCTCGACGGTGAACTCGAAATCCTGCATATCGCCGAACTGCCGTTCCAGGAGCGGTGTCGCCGCGACCAGCTCCTGCCAGACCCCGGGCGCAACCGCGGCGAGGCTGCTCTGCCCCTCGGCCGTTCGCCTCCCACTGACGACGTCCTCGCCCTGCGCGTTGAACAGAAAATCGATCCAGGGCTCGGGGCTGCCGTCACTCGGGTTGCGGGTGAAGCCCACACCCGCACCCGACAGACCGCCGGCATTGCCGAAGACCATCCGCTGCACGGTCACCGCTGTTCCCATGTCATCGGCGAGATGGCGCAAGGCGCGATAGGTCTCGGCCTTGGCGCTCGACCACGAGCGGAAAACCGAGGCGATCGCCTGCTGCAGCTGCACCCGGGCGTCCTGCGGAAAGTCGTCACCCGCCAGCCGTTGGTAGGTTTCCCGATGCCGCGCGGTCAGCTCGTGCAGGGCCGCGAAGTCGAGACTGCGTTCCGGCTCGCCGCCCCTGACGGCGTCGAGATCGGCATCGAAGGCGCCGGCGTCGATCCCCGCCACCACGGCACCGTAGCCGGCGATCAGCCGCCGATAGGCATCGAAGGCGAGCCGCGGATTGCCGGTCTGCCGGATCATGCCCGGCAGGGTCGTGTCGGTGAGGCCGATGTTCAAGATCGTCTCCATCATGCCCGGCATCGAGACCGGCGCACCCGAGCGGACCGAGAGGAGCAAGGGCCGGCGCGGATCGCCGAGCGCGGCACCGGCGGCGGCTTCCAACTCGGCCAGGGCGGCACCCCACAAGGCGGGCGTGACCGCCTCGGGCCCGGCGCAATAGCCGGTGCCGAGGACGAAGGCCGGCGGCACCTTCAGGCCGATCGCCGCCAACCGTGCGAGATTGTAGGCCTTGAAGCCGAGGGCTTCGGGTGTGGCGCCGGCGTCGAGCGGCCGCGCGTCCGCGATCAGATAGACGCATCGGCGATCCGGGGCCGGAACACCCGAGCCGGTCACGCGAACCTGCCACGCCGATCGACACCGATCCGGGCGAGGACCAACTCGCGCAGCGCATGACCGGTGCGCAACAGCGCGTCGGTGCTCTGCTCGAGGGCCACGGCGAAATCGGTGGCGAGCTGCAGGGTCGCCGCATCCTCGATCCCCCCGACCAGGAGGCGGCGCACCTCGCGGGTCAGGGCGTCGCAGGCACGCTCGGCATCGACCACGCGCCAGCAGGTGGAGAGGAACGCGGCCTCGTCCTCGGCCGTGCTCTCCTCCGACAGTGCTCGGGCAATGGCGACCACGCGGACATGATCCTGCACGGCCTCGAGAACCTGCCCGGCGAGACGCGACAGGCCACCGCGAATGTCGTCGGTCCAGCCCCGGTGCCGGCCCTCGGCGATCAGCGAGAAGAGATAGGCCGCCTCCTCCAAGGCGTCCGCCGCGTCGTCGGCATGCTCGATCACCCGCAGAAAGCTGCTGCGATGCGGGTTGCGGGCCGACTCCTCGCGCAGCCGGATCACCAGCTGATCGGCACTGCGTTCCCAGCCCTGCGCCCGCTCGGCGAGCTTGCGGGCGGCTTCGAGGTCGCTCTCGTGGCGATGCGCCAGGGCGTCGCGCAGGTTCTCGGCCAGCGCATGGCAGTAGGCGGCATGTTCCTGCAAGGCGGCGAACTCGTCGTGGTGCCGCGCCATGTAGCGGGCGAGCAAGAGACGGGTCCGATCCTCGATCTGCACTTGCGCCCGACCCGCCTGCATGCCGGCGGTCGCCAGCGACAGCGCCTCGACGAGGAAGGCGCGCGCCTCGGCGGCACCGAGGACCGTGTGCAGCCGATCGCCGAGGCGGAAATAGTCGGGCCCGAGCGCTTCCATCGCGGCGAACACCAGCCGTTCGGCCCCGGCGAGCAGCCAGCCCATATGCCCGACCTCGAGCCTCGCCGTCTCGCCCAAGACCTCGACCGCGATGGCGTTGTTGACGAGCCGATTCAGACGCTTGCGCGCCCGGTTCCAGTCGATGAGGAAGACGATGCGGGCACCGAGGCCTTCGAGGGCCGCCAGCAACGCCGGCTCGTCGGCACAGTCGAAGCGGGCCGTGCCGATGACGTAGTCCTGGCCCGCGTTGAGGCCGGCCGTCGTGCGCGCGTGCACGTCCGACCAGACGGCACCGATTGCCGCCAGCAGGCCCTGAAAGAAAGCGAAACGGCGGTCGTGCAGGTCGGCGTAGGTGAGCGTAATGCACGCGTCTTCGACCTGGATCACCAGGACATGGGCATCGTTGGTGCCGATGTCGTTCTGGATCAACAGGCGCGTGTCGTCGCGGGTGGCCGCCGTGTCGAGGCCCGGATGATCGAACTTCAACCCGCGCGTGCGGTTCAGCCCGCGCATGAAGGCGGCCACCCGCGGCCGGTCGGCGGGCTCGAGGCTCCAGGCATGGGCACCGTCGATCGTCTCGCTCGACACCTCGGCGGCGAGCCGGTTGAGGGCCTTGTGCAGATCCATCACGAGCAGATGAAAACTGTCCTCGCCGCCCCGCTTGCCGCTGGTCAGCAGCGTGATCTCGGCTTGCGACAGGGCCCCGGCCCGCCGCTCCGCCAACCACTCGCACCACGTGCTCACGCGTTCGGTCAACGCGCGATGTGCGGCCGTGTCGCTGTCTTCGAGCGGGCGCGCCATGAGCTGGATATCGGCCCGCAAGAGCTCGCCCAGTCTGGCCAGGTCGTCGTGGTGCAGCTCGCCGTCGCGCGACCAGGCAGACGCCGGGATTTCCAACAGCCAAGGGGCTTCCATCCGTGCCGCGGCATAGTCGCGGCGCAGGTCCAGGGGTGCCGAGGCGGGATCGCCGGCCCGTGACGCTGCCGCCTGCAGTACCGTCAAGGTGAACTTCAGGCGATCGTTGGCGGCGAGTGCGGCACGGATTCGCGCCGGCGCCAGCAGCCCGGAATGCCCGAGCGCAGCGACCGCTTGCGCCTTTTCCATGAGCTTCTCCCTCGTCGCCGATGATCCCGGCCGACCGCAGTCGCTCGACCTCGAGCGACCGCGAAGCGATCCGGCTACGACCGCCATGTGGCAAGACCGTGACAAAGCCGTCGATTCCCGGCCCGCCGCCCGTCACCTGAGCCCGTTTGCCCGGCGAGACGGGCGCGCGATCGTCGGTGCTCGTGGCCGGCGATCAGACCGCTTCGTTCCTATCGATCTCGCGCAGCCGTATCTCGCGGGAATAGTTCTCTCGATAGACGATCTCGGCGTCGGCCTCGGCTTGTCGTTCGGTCGCCCCGAGCCAGCGCGCGTAGAACCGGTCCATCGGCGTGCCCTCGGATCAGGATCCAATCTGAACGCAAAGCCTATGCAGAACGAAACAACCCGTCATTGATCGAGCGCAAAAATCGCGGCGCGACGACCGTGCCGTCCATCGACACGATCGCTGCCGCTCACGCCCTGCGGAGTGCGTCGACGATCGCCGTCGTCGTCATTTGCCGCCCATAGCCCTTGAACGCGGCGAGGGCGGCTGCGTGCCGCTCCGCCGTGTCGGTGGTGCAGGCATCGGTCGCACAGATCATGCGAAAGCCGCGGTCGGCACCGTCACGCACGGTGTGATCGACGCACTGGTCGGTCAAAAAGCCGGTGACGATCACCGTATCGAGGCCCATGTTGCGGAGCAAATACGCGAATATGGTGGAGTTGAAGAGGCTCGACGAGGTCTTGGGCAGCACGATCTCGTCGGACATGGGCCGCACCGCGTCGCACACCTCGGCCTCGCGGCTGCCCGGCGGAAAATGAAAGCCGGTCTCCTGGTAGTCGATGCTGCGGTCGCGCCCGTCCCGGGTCAGGCTCTGGATCACCGTGTAGATCACCTCGACCCCCGAGGCACGGGCCGCGTCGAGGAGCCGGCGAATATTCGGGACCGCCGTCTCGGTGGCGGTCGCGTAGAACCAGGGACGCTGCGCCGCCGCCGCCGGCTGGAGGATGCCCTTTTGCACGTCGATGACGAGAAGGGCGGTGCCCGCGGGCTCGAGCGGCGCCCCCCGCCTCGGCCAGGTGGCACGGGTCACGACGGGCCGCCCGGACGGGGACCGGGCCGCGGCAGCAGTCGATAGCTGTCGGCCGCCCGGTTCAGCACCCGGGCCAGCCGTTCGGCCCAGGCGCTCTGTGCGGCTTCCTCGGCGACGAGATCTTGGCGCAGCTCGATCTCGAGGTAGTCGAGGCCGCGGTCCTCGCCGTGCACCGGGATCGAGTAGTCGTGCACCATGTCGACCGTGTAGGGCTGGTTGGCGCCGATCACGAGGTCGCGGTCGTCGTCGGCCAGATGCTCGAGCGTGTGCCGCGAAAAGCGGTCGTTCGGCCCCCAGCAGAGGCCGATCGCCCAGGGGCGGTCGGCGGGCCGGCTCAGCAGGCGGGGGGTGAAGCTGTGCACGGCAACCAGAAAGGTCGGCAAACCCCTGGCATCGCGCGCGTCGAGCCCGGCAGCGATCGCCTCGTGGTAGGGGTTCATGACCTCGGTGATGCGCGCCTCGCGGGCGGCGGCATCCAACCCGCGATTACCCGGCACCGCGGTGCCGTCGGCGACCTCGGCCATCGCCGTCGGACCGTGCGGCTGGCGGTTGCAATCGACCAGCAGCCGCGAATAGCGCTGAAAGATCAGTGTCGCCCCCAGCCGCTCGGCGAGGCTCGTGGCGACACCGAGCGCACCGATATCGATGCCGATATGCCGGTCGAGTTCGGCCTGCGGCAGGCCGAGCCGGCCGAGGCGGCGCGGCACGGCATTGCCGGCGTGATCGCAGATCAAGAAGAACCGGCTGGCCGAACCCTCGTTGAGGATGCCGACCGGTGGCGGATCGTCGGGGCCGAGCAGCGGGCTCACGGCGACGCTCGGGGCGGCTTGCATGGCAGGCGTCCTCAATAGGCCTCGGCGTAGCGGCGGCAGATCTCGTCGGCATCCAGCCCCTGCAGCATGCCGATCTCGCCGCGCTTGTGCATCAGATAGGCATCGGCGAGCGTCGGCCCCAGCCAGCCCTTGGCCACGTCATCCTCGTCCAGCGCCTGCAAGGCTTCCTCCAGACTGCGCGGCAGATCCTGGATGCCCAGGGCCAGCCGTTCGTCGGCGCTGAGCTCCTCCGGATCGCCGTCGTGGAGGGCGGGAGGCGGCAGCCCGTCGGTGATCCCCTGCAGCCCCGCCATGACCAGCATGCCGAGCTGGAGATAGGGGCTGGCGGCGGCATCGGCAGCCCGGAACTCGAGATTGAAGCGCGGGGCGGGATCGATGTCGGCGGCGGCCGGTAACGGGCAGATGCGCAACAACGCCTCGCGGTCACGCTGGCCGAGATTGCCCCAATAGGCCGACCAGGCATGCGGCCGCAGCCGTTCGTAGGACAACAGGCTGGGGGCGGTCACGGCACAGACCGCCCGCACGTGGCGGAGGATGCCGGCGGCGAAGGCGGCCGTGGTCGCCGCCAGGCCGCCGGGCGCGTCCCGGTCGTAGCTGACCGGCGTGCCGTCGAGCTCCTGGAGGCTGAAATGGATGTGCACGCCGTTGCCGACGATGCCGCGGGTGACCACCGGCGCGAAGCTCGCGACCAGACCGTGCCGATCGGCGACCGCCTTGCTGATCTCGCGCAGCTTGACCGCCCGGTCGGCCGCCTCGACGCCGATCGCCGGGCGCAGCGTGATCTCGTATTGCCGCGGGCCGTATTCCGGCAGCAACGTCTCGGGCTCGAGGCCGTTGACGCGCAGGGCGGCAACCATCTCGCGGGTAAAGCGGGCGACACTGCGCAACGAGCTCAAGGCATAAGAGTCGCCGCTGCGGTGATGCGCGCCCGCGAGATGGAACTCGTGCTCGAAGCTGGCCTTGAGCCGGAGCCCGGCCCGGTTCTCCAACTCGGCCAGCGCCCGCTGCAGGAAGGCCCGGGGGCAGCAGTCCCAGGGCGTCTCGTCGAGGTTCAGGATGTCGCCGATGAACCAGCGCTCGACGGGCGTGCCGTCGGCGAAATCGAGCACCACCTCGCCGCCCTCGACCGGGACGAGATAGAGATCGCCGCGCGGCCCGAACGGGGTCGCCGGAATGCCGCCCAGACAGTTGATCATGATGTTGGTGGGCGTCCAGCCGACACCGAAGCGGCGGTGCTGCTCGAGGCGGCTCGCCGGGAAGCCCTTGCCGCGCACCTGCCCGGCGATGTCGCAACAGCAGATCTGGATCAAGTCCTCGGCGGCGCTCGGGACGCTGTCACTGGTCGACGTCATGGCTCTCTTCTCGCTTCCGGCATTCGGCGGATCGGCAAAGGGCCAGGGCGGCGACCGGTGCCGCCCTGGTCGAGAGGTGCCCTACTCGGGGCGCCAGATTTCCTCGACGTTGAACTCTGCGCTGTGCACCGAGATGATCGAGACCGGCTTGGGCGGCACCATGGTCTCACGGGTGTAGGAGATGGTGCCGGTGACCGCCGGATAGTCGCGCGTCGCCGCCAGTGCTTCGCGAATCGCCGCGGGCTCGGCCGCCCCGGCAGTCTCGATGGCGTTCACGATCAGCCCGATCGCGTCGTAGCCCAAGGGGGCGAACGAGTTCTCCGGCGGATTGCCGTACATCTCGTTGTAGTCGTCGATGAACGCCTGCACCTCCGGCCGGTCGTCGGCGAGGTAGGTGTGGGTCGAGAAGAAGACGTCGTTGGCCAGGTCCGGCCCCGGGACGGTGGCGACGAGCTGGGTGTCGAAGCCGTCGCCGGAGACGATCGGCATGGTGATGCCGGCCTCGCGGATCTGCCGCACGGAGAGACCGGCCTCGCTCGGGATGGCCGAGATGAACACCCCGTCGGGCGTCGGCTCGACGGCTTCGAGGCGGGCGATCTGCGCCGAGAAGTCGGTATCGCCCATCATGAAGAAGTCCTCGTCGATGATCTCGCCACCACGCTCGGTGAACCGCTCGACGAAGAACTGCGTCAGCGCCCGGGTGAAATCCATCGAGTTGTCGGTCCAGACATAGACCCGGCGCAGGCCCATCGTGTCGTAGGCGTAATCGGCGATGGCGTAGGACTGATCGTCGTCGCCGAAGGCGGTCATGAACATGTTCTCGCCGACCCACTGCGGCAGCATCGGATGGGTGGCCCCCGAGGTGACGAACGGGATGCCCTCCTCCTGGAAGGTGGGCGCGGCGGCCATCACGAAGGTGGTGTCGGACTGGCCGAAGCCGGCGACGATGTCCGAGGACACCGCCTCCTGCGCCGCCGTGGCGGTCACCTGCTGGTCGGTCCTCGTGTCGAAGACGACGAGCTCGAGCGGCCGGCCGAGCACCCCGCCCGCCTCGTTGATCTGTGCCACGTGCAGCTCCGCCCCCTTCAGCGACGGGCCGTCGAGCGACGACAGCCCACCGGTCAGCGAATAGAGGGCAGCGACCCGGATCGGCTCCTCCTGGGCCACGACTTGGCCGGCGCCGATGCCCGAGACCAGGGCCATGGCGCTCGCGGTCAGCAAGTGTCTCCTCTGCATTTTCGACCTCCTTCTCTCAGTTGTCCGCCGGTGCGATGGCCCGGCGGTGCCGAGGATCGGCGGCTGCCGGTCCTTCAGGTTCGACTGCGGCCTTGCCGGGGCGCAGCCAGCGGGGCTCGGCACTGCCGAAGAACCCCTGTGGCCGCAGCAACAGCGTGCCGATCAGCATCAGGGCGATGATGATCTGGACGAGCCCGTAGGCATTGGCCGTCTGCTCGAGCGGGCGCAGCGCCTCGCGCAACAGCATGATGGCGACGGCAGCGACGACGGCACCTGTCAGGCTACCGCTGCCGCCGATCACCACCATCACGACCAGCATGAAGGCGAGCGCCAGACCGAACGAGTTGGGCGTCAGGTTGGTCAAAAGATGCGCCCAGAGCGCTCCCGCCACGCCGGCGAAGAAGGCACCCAGCGCAAACGCGACGAGCTTGGATCGGGCGCGCCTGACGCCCATGCAGGCGGCGGCCATCTCGTTCTCGCGGATCGCCATCAGGCTGCGCCCGACCGAGGAATGCTTGAGCCGCCAGCAGACCCCGATCGTGATCGCCAGCCAGAACAGAATCCACCAGAGATCGGTGAGCCTCGGGATGCCGTTGAGCCCGAGCGCCCCCCGGGTCAGGCCGTCGGCATTGTTGATCACCACGCGCAGCACGATGATCAGCCCGAGCGTCGCCACCGCCAAATAGTGGCCGCGCAGGCGCAGCACCGGAAAACCGACAACGACGGCGACCAGGGCGGCGACCAGCCCGCCCACCAGTGTTGCCGGCAAGAGCGAGAGTTCGACCGTCGCCAGCCACCCGGGCAGGTCCGGCAGCATGAAGCCCTTGCGGCTGACCGGGAAGGTGAGAATCGCGGCGATATAGCCGCCGACCATCATGAAGGCCGGATGGCCGAGCGAGAAGAGGCCCGTCAGGCCGTTCGAGAAGCTCAGGCTGACGGCGAGGATGGCGTAGATGCCGGCGAAGCCGAGCACGGTTCGGCCGTAGCCGCTGAGATAGGCTTCGCCACCGGCGGCGATCGCCACCGCGGCGAGGACCAGCAAGGCCCAGAAGAGGTGATGCCGCTCGAGGCTCAAGCCCGCTCCTCCTGCGACCGGCCGAGCAGGCCGTTGGGCAGCAGCAACAGGATGAGGATCAAAAGACCGAAAACGAAGGCGTCGCGATAGGCACCGTAGAGCGGCGGCAGGAGCCCGACGAAGAGGACCTCGGCAAAACCGAGCACGAAGCCGCCGAGCACGGCACCCGGCAGGCTGCCGACACCGCCGATCACCGCCGCGACGAACGCCTTGAGACCCGGCAAGAAACCCATCAGCGGGTCGATCTGCCCGGCCCGGCCCGCCCAGAGCACGCCGGCGAGCCCGGCGAGCGCCCCACCGAGCGCGAAGGCGGTGGCGATCGCCCGGTTGACGCGAATGCCCATCAGGCTGGCGGCGAGCGGGTTCTCGGCCGTCGCGCGCATCGCCATGCCGAGCCGGCTGTGCCGGACGAAGAGCACGAGGCACGCCAGCACGACGACGGTAAGGATCACGATCAAAAGATCGAGGACGGTCATCCGCGCCCCCAGGACATCGAGATTGCCCTTGACCCAGGGCGGCAGGTTGAACGGCCGCGGCTGCCCGGTGAGCAACAGCACCCCCAGGTTCTGCATCAGGATGGCGACGCCGAGCGAGGTGATGAAGCCGTTGACCTGCGGTGCCGAGCGCTGCGGGCGAAAGGCCACGAGATCGATCACCATGGCGAGGATCGCCCCCAGCGTCAGCACCGAGAGGATCACCGACCAGAGCGGCATGTCGAACACCGTCAAAAGTGCCAGGGCGGTGAAGGCCCCGACCATGAGAATGTCGCCATGCGCGAAGTTGATCAGCCGGACGATGCCGTAGATCATCGAGAACCCCACGGCGATCATCGCATAGAGCGAGCCCAGCACCCAGCCGTTGAGCAGCTGCTGGAGGATGTAGCCGCCGCTCAAGGGACCGCCTCCGCGCTCGCCGGCCGCAGGCCGAGATAGGCCTCACGCACCCGGGGATCGGCGGCGAGCTGTGCTGCCGGCCCCTCGAGGTGCACCGTACCGCTCTCCAGCACATAGGCCCGATCGGCCAGCTCGAGCGCGAGGCTGGCGTTCTGCTCGACCAGCAGCACGGTGGTGCCGCCGGCACGGATCTCCTCGATCGTGGCGAAGATCTGCTCGACCAGCTGCGGGGCGAGGCCGAGCGACGGCTCGTCGAGCAGCAGCAGCCGCGGCCGGGACATCAAGGCGCGGGCGATCGCCAGCATCATCTGCTCACCGCCGGACAGCTGCCCGGCGAGGCCGTGTCGCCGCTCGGCGAGGATCGGAAAGAGCTCGAACATCACCTCGAGATCGGCCGGCACCTCGGCGCCATGCCGCAGATACGCCCCGAGCTTGAGGTTCTCCAGGACCGTCATGCCGCCGAACACCTGTCGGCCTTCCGGGCAGTGGGCAACGCCGAGACCGACGATCGCCGCCGGATCGAGCCCGGCCAGATCGTGCACGCTGCCGTCGAGCTCGAGCAGCAAGCGGCCGGACTTCGGCCGCAGCTGGCCGGAGACGGTGAGCAGGGTCGAGGTCTTGCCGGCACCATTGGCGCCGAGCAGGGCCACGATCTCGCCGGCCCGGACCTCGAGGTCGACCCGGTGCAGCACCTGCGACGGGCCGCGCCGGACATCGAGCGCCTCGAGCCTCAGCATGCCACCGCTTTCTCGGCCCGCCGGCGACCCAGATAGGCCTCGAGCACGGCCGGATCCTGCTGGATCACCGCCGGCGTGTCGTCGGCGAGCAGCACACCCCGGTTCAGCACCTGCACGCGGCTGCAGAGCGACATCACGAGGCGCATGTCGTGCTCGACCACGATCATGGTCAAGGCTGCCCCGGCAGGTGCGCGAACATCGGCGGCGAGCTCGCGCAGGGTGGCCGTCAACGCCTCGGTCTCGACCGGGTTCATGCCGGCCGCCGGCTCGTCGAGGAGCAGCACCGCGGGCCGGGTCGCCAGGGCGCGGGCGATCTCCACCTTGCGCTGCAGCCCGTAAGCGAGCTCTCCCGCGCGCCGGTCGGCGTGATCGGCAAGGCCGACCAGGGCCAGAAAATCACGCGCCGCAGCACGGATCGCGGCCTCGCTGCGGCGGGCCGTCCGGAGGCCGAGCACGGTGGCGAGCCAGCCCGGCCCCTCGCGCATGTGCAGCCCGACCGCGACATTCTCCCAGACCGCGAGGTCACGAAACAGCCGGCTGGTCTGGAAGGTGCGGCCGATCCCCGCAAGCGCGAAGGCCTCGGGCCCGGCACCGGTCAAATCCTCGCCACGCAGGCGGATGCGGCCGCCGGTCGGCGCCAGCACGCCGGAGAGCAGGTTGAAGGCCGTCGTCTTGCCCGCACCGTTCGGGCCGATCAGGCCGAGGATCGCCCCCTCCTCCAGCTCGAGCCGGTAGTCGTCGAGGGCCAGCAAGCCGCCGAACCGCTTCGACAGGCCCTCCACACGAAAAACGAGAGCGGCGCCGGAGGTCATGGTCGGCTCCGGATGATGCGCTGCCCGCGAAGGGGCCGCGGCACGGCGTTTCCTCGGCTTTCACGGTTACGGAGTTCGTTTCAGCCGGTCAATCCGTAACGTGAGAACCATCGGCACGTCGGCCGTTGCCGGTGCCGTCGGTGGCCGAAAGCGCCTTCTTCGACCGCTCGATGGCCTCGATTCGCGGCCGCGCCTTGGGCCAGACGCGCTCGTCGAAGGCGTGCACGACGAGCTCGATCAGCCCGAGCATGCCGACCAGGCTGTCCCAGCGCGACGGCCCGTCGACCCGCGAGCGGAAGACGATGGAGGCGGCATCCGCCGCCTCGGACATCCACTGATCGGTGAACAGCACGGTCGCCGCCCCACTCGCCCGGGCGAGCCGCGTGGTGGTCACCGTGTCGCGCTGATAGCGGCGGATGTCGAAGACGATCAGCACATCGGTGCGGCGCAGATCGGCGAGCACGTCGGCGCGGCGGACGAGGTCGTGATCGAGCAGCTGCACGTGCCGGCGCAGCTTGCGCAGATGGAACTCCAGATGCCGGGCCACCGCCTCGGTGAAGTCGCCGCCGAGGATGTAGATGTTGCGGCGCTCGTCGGCGAGCAGGGCCAAGAGCCGGTCGAGCTCGGCCGGCTGACACATCAGCACCGACTCCCGGAGCAGTGCGGCCAGCCGCTCGGCCAGTGCGGCCCGATCCGCAGCGGCGCTGCCGACCGCCGGCGGCCGGGTCAGCGGGAACGCCGCCATGGCCTCGAGCTCCTGGTGCAGCGCCCGGCGGAACTCGGGATAGCCGGCAAAGCCGAGCTTGCCGATGAAGCGCAGCACCGTGGGCCCGCTCACCCCGGCCCGCTCGGCGAACAGCCCGACCGTGTCGAGCCCCGTGGTCGGGTAGCGGGCGAGCAGCGCGTGGGCGGCGCGCCGCTCGGCATTGGTCAAGGACGGCATGGCCGCGGTGATCCGATCGACCAGCGTCGAAGGCTGCTGCTCTACGGCTGACGTCAAGGCCTGCCTCCCTGCCGCGCGGCTGCAATCGCCGTGCCCGACATTTCGATCTGCCCGAAATCCGCACATCTGGTAACACAGATAACGACGAGCGTCCCCGACCCTCGAACGGAGCCCCCAGAATGAGCCCAGCCTTGCCACCGATCGACGCGCCGGGCGGCGCCTATCGCGAACGACCGATCGAGCCCGGGCGCACGGCGCTGCTCTCGATCGACATGCAGAATGCCGAGTACAGTGCGGAACGGCTCGCCCGGGCGCGGGCCGGGGCCGCCGAGGAAGCCCGCCATCGCGATTTCCTCGAGCGGCTGGCGGACATCGTGCTGCCCAACCAGCAGCGGCTCCAGGCCGCCGCCCGAAAGCACGGCATCGAGGTGATCTTCACCGTGATCGAGAGCCTGACCCAGGACGGCCGCGACCGCAGCCTCGATCACAAGATCTCGCGCATCCATCACCCCAAAGGCTCCTGGGAGGCGCAGGTCATCCCCGAGGTGGCACCGCTGGCGAACGAGATCGTTATCCCGAAGACCGCGTCCGGGATCTTCAACGCCACCAATATCGACTACGTGCTGCGCAACCTGCGCATCGACTACCTCGTCATGTACGGTGTCATGACCGACCAGTGCGTCGAATCGGCGGTGCGCGACGCCGCCGATCGCGGCTTTCTCGTGACGCAGATCGAGGACGCTTGTGCCGCAGAGACCGCAGCCGGCCACCACCGGTCGATCGAGGCCATGGCCGGCCACTACTGCCGGATGCGCACCACCGACCAGCTGATCGCCGAGATCGAGAGCCTCGCCTGAGCGAGCGGACGGCGGAATTCTGCCGCGATCGACCGGATCGGCCGACCATCCTTGATGTGCATCAAAACGTGTGGTCGGATAAGCGCCTAGAGTGCGTCCGTTCTCGGCAACGCTAGCCCTCGGCAGGAGAGGCCACGTATGCTACAAATTCGGATTCACGGGCGGGGCGGTCAGGGGGTCGTCACGGCGGCGGAACTCTTGTCCGTCGCCGCGTTCGAGCAGGGCCGCCACGCCCAGGCCTTCCCGAGCTTCGGCTCGGAGCGGACAGGGGCACCGGTGGTCGCCTTCTGCCGCATCGACGATCAGCCGATCCGGCTGCGCGAGCCGATCCTGGCCCCGGACGTGCTCCTGGTCCAGGACCCCACCCTGTTGCACCAGGTCGACGTCTTCCAGGGCCTCGATGCCGACGGCTACGTGCTGATCAACAGCCGCCGCAGCCTCGACGACCTCGGCATCGCCGAGGTCACCGAACGGTTCCGCCGGGATCGGCAGATGACCGTGCCGGCGACCGCGATCGCGCTCGAGCATCTCGGCCGGCCGCTGCCCAATGCGGTGATGCTCGGCGGCTTCGCCGCCTTCACCGGCATCCTGTCGATCGAGGCCGTGGCGCATGCGATCACCGACAAGTTCAAGGGCGACGTGGCGGCGCGCAATATCGAGGCCGCTCGTGCTGCCTACGCCATGGTCGGCGAGCGGATGGCGGCTGCCCCCCCGCGCACCACGTCACAGAGCCAGGAGGCCCGGCCATGCTGAAGCAGATCGAAGGCTCCGAGGCCGTGGCCGAGGCCGTGGCGCTGTGCCGTCCCGAGGTGATCTGCGCCTATCCCATCTCGCCGCAGACCCACATCGTCGAGGGCATCGGTGCGCTCGTGAAGAGCGGCGCATTGAGCCCCTGCGCCTTCATCAATGTCGAGAGCGAGTTCGCGGCGATGAGTGTCGCGATCGGCGCCTCGGCCACCGGGGCCAGGACCTACACCGCGACCGCGAGCCAGGGGCTCTTGTTCATGGCCGAGGCGGTCTACAATGCCTCGGGGCTCGGCCTGCCGATCGTCATGACCGTCGCCAACCGGGCGATCGGGGCTCCCATCAACATCTGGAACGACCACAGCGATTCGATGAGCCAGCGCGACAGCGGCTGGCTGCAGCTCTTTGCCGAGAGCAACCAGGAAGCGCTCGACATCCACATCCAGGCGTTCAAGCTCGCCGAGGAATTGTCGATGCCGGTGATGGTCTGCATGGACGGCTTCATCCTCACCCACGCCTACGAGCGGGTCGCCCTGCCGAGCCAGGAGGAGGTCGACGCCTTCCTGCCGCCCTACGAGCCGCGCCAGGTGCTCGATCCGGACGACCCGGTGTCGATCGGGGCGATGGTCGGCCCCGAGGCCTTCATGGAGGTCCGCTACATCGCGCATGCCAAGCAGACCATGGCGCTCGAGCGCATTCCCGAGATCGCCCAGGAGTTCGAGGCCGCCTTCGGCCGCGCCGCCGGTGGCCTCGTGCGCCGCTACCGGACCGAGGATGCGCAAACCATCGTCGTCGCTCTGGGCTCGGTGGTCGGCACGCTCGAGGAGGCCGTCGACGCGATGCGCGACGAGGGCGTGAAAATCGGCCTCCTCTCGATCCGCTCGTTCCGCCCCTTCCCCTTGGCCGCGGTGCGCGCCGCGCTGCAGCACGCCGAGCGGGTCGTGGTGCTGGAGAAAGCCTTCTCGGTCGGTCTCGGCGGGGTGGTCTCGACCGACGTGCGCCTCGCCCTTTCCGGCATTCAGCTGCACGGCTACACCGTCGTCGCCGGACTCGGCGGCCGCTCGATCACCAAGGCCTCGCTGCAGCGGATGCTGACCGATGCCGTCCAGGACAAGCTCGAGCCCTTGACCTTCCTCGATCTCGATTGGGGCATCGTCAACCGTCAGCTCGCCCGCGAGGCTGCCGTGCGCCGCAGCGGCCCGATCGCCGAGAACCTGCTGCGCGATCTCGGCACCGTCCAGGCCAAGGTGCATTGAGGACGAACCGATGACCCAACCGATCAAGTTCTACCAGACCGGCACCTTCACCGTCGGCAACCGCCTGCTGTCGCCCGAAGAGCGCACCGTCCAGGCCTCGATCAACCGCAACAACTCGTTGAACTCCGGGCACCGCGCGTGCCAGGGCTGCGGCGAGGCGCTGGGTGCGCGCTACGCCGTCGACGCGGCGATGCGGGCCACCGGCGGCCGGCTGGTCGCGGCCAACGCCACGGGCTGCCTCGAGGTCTTCTCCACGCCCTATCCCGAGACCTCCTGGCAGCTCCCCTGGCTGCACTCGCTCTTCGGCAACGCCGCCGCCGTCGGCACCGGCATCGCCGCAGCCCTGCACGTCAAGGCGCAAAAAGCGGGCCGGGCGCAGAGCGAGACGCGGGTCATCGCCCAGGGCGGCGACGGCGGGACCACCGATATCGGCTTCGGCTGCCTGTCCGGCATGTTCGAGCGCAACGATGACGTGCTCTACATCTGCTACGACAACGAAGCCTACATGAACACCGGCGTGCAGCGCAGCTCGGCCACCCCGGCCTCGGCGCGAACCGCCACCACCCAGGCCCTGGGCGACGAGCCGGGCGCCCCGTTCGGCCAGGGCAAGAATCTGCCACTTTTGGCCATGGCGCACGAAATCCCCTACGTCGCCACGGCCACCGTGGCCGACCTGCGCGATCTCGAGGCCAAGGTCGAAAAGGCGATGAGCCTTCGCGGTGCCCGCTATCTCCACGTCTTCGTCCCCTGCCCGCTGGGCTGGGGCTCGGCCAGCTGCGATAGCATCAAGATCGCGAGGCTGGCGCGCGAGACCGGCATCTTCCCGGTCTTCGAGGCGGAGAACGGGGCCGTCACCGACGTCACCAAGATCCGCCACCGGGTTCCGGTCGAGGCCTATCTCCGCCTGCAGAAACGCTTCGCCCACCTCTTCGGCGACCCGGGCCGTCCCGAGGTCGTCGCCCGTATCCAGGCCGGCGCCGACCGCAATATCGAGCGCTTCGGTCTCTTGGACGAAAAGTCGACATCATGACCATGGAAAAACCCTTCGCGATCACCCTCGACCCGGGCTCGTCGCTGGCCAACAAGACCGGCACCTGGCGGACCGAGCGGCCGATCTATGTCGACCGCCTGCCGCCCTGCAACGCCCAGTGCCCGGCCGGCGAGGACATCCAGGGCTGGCTCTATCACGCCGAAAGCGGCGACTACGAGGCGGCCTGGCGCCACCTGACCCGCGACAATCCCTTCCCGGCGATCATGGGCCGGGTCTGCTACCACACCTGCGAGAGCGTCTGTAACCGCGCCAAGCTCGATGAGGCCGTCGGCATCAACTCGGTCGAGCGCTTCCTCGGCGACGAGGCGCTGCGCCAGGACTGGCAATTCACCGTGCCCACGGCCGAGAGCGGGCGTCACGTGCTGGTGATCGGTGCCGGACCCTCCGGGCTCTCCGCCGCCTACCACCTGCGCCGCCTGGGCCACCGGGTCACCATCATCGAGGCCGGCCCGCTGACCGGCGGGATGATGCGCTTCGGCATTCCCAAATACCGCCTGCCGCGCGACGTGCTCGATGCCGAGGTGGCCCGCCTGACCAGCATGGGCGTCGCCATTCGCCTGAACGAGAAGGTGACGGACTTGGCGGCCACCATGGCGGCGGAAAAGGCCGATGCGGTCTTCCTCGCGATCGGGGCGCACATGGCCAAGCGCGCCTACATCCCGGCCAAGGATTCGTCGCGCATCCTCGATGCCGTCTCGGTGCTGCGCTCGATGGAAGGCGACGACCAGCCGATGCTCGGCCGCCGGGTGGTCGTCTACGGCGGCGGCAACACCGCCTTCGATGTCGCCCGCACCGCAAGGCGGCTGGGTGCCACCGAGGCCGTGATCGTCTACCGCCGCAACCAGGAGCGGATGCCGGCGCACCAGTTCGAACTCGAGGAGGCGCTCGAAGAGGGCGTGATGGTCAAGTGGCTGAGCACCATCACCAAGGCCGAGGGCGAGACGCTGACGATCGAGAAGATGGCCCTCGACGAGAAGGGCTTCCCGCAGCCGACCGGCGAGTACGAGACCCTCGACGCCGACAGCCTGGTCCTCGCCTTGGGCCAGGAGGTGGACCTCTCGCTGCTCGACACGCTCGACGGCCTCGACGTCGAGGACGGTGTCGTCCAGGTCGATCCGATGACCATGATGACCGGCCATCACGGCGTCTTCGCCGGCGGCGACATGGTCCCGGCCGAGCGCAATGTCACGGTCGCCATCGGCCACGGCAAGAAGGCGGCCCGGCACATCGACGCCTGGCTGAAGAACGAGCAACTGCCACCCAGCCCGGAGAAGGTGATCGCCACCTTCGATCGGCTCAACACCTGGTACTACAGCGACGCGCCCAAGACGGTGCAGCCGCAGCTCGATCTCGCCCGGCGGACCAGCAGCTTCGACGAGGTGCAGGGCGGGCTCACCGAGGACACCGCCCTGTTCGAGGCCCGCCGCTGCCTGAGCTGCGGCAACTGCTTCGAGTGCGACAACTGCTACGGGGTGTGCCCCGACAACGCGGTGATCAAGCTCGGCCCGGGCAAGCGCTTCGAGTTCGACTACGACTACTGCAAGGGCTGCGGCATTTGTGCCGCCGAATGCCCCTGCGGGGCGATCGACATGGTCAAGGAGACCGTCTGAACCCCCCGGGCTGCCGCGGGCGCGTTCCCGGCCCCGGCCTCGATCCAGACCGGGGCCTTGGTGCGCGACGGCCGGACCATGGCCCTCGCGGGACGACGATGCGCGCGCCGACGACAGCGTTGACGCCGGCGGAAACTTCGGCTCTGTCATCGAATTGTCACTTTTAACGTCGATAGGTCGGGTCAACAACCACCCGGTTGCTGCAACCGCGAAGGGAGATGCCACTCATGTTGAACCGTACGCTTTCCGCCGTCACGCTCGTCGCCTTGCTCGGAGTAGCCGGGCAGGCCGCGGCCGAGTTCCAGCTCGATCCCCGCTTCACCGACAACGACGGTGACCTGATCGCCGACATCCCCGAAGACGAGAGCCAGTGGGTCGATCCGGCGACCCTGATCTTCGCCTACACGCCGGTCGAGGATCCGGCGGTCTATGCCGAGGTCTGGGCCGGCTTCCTCGAGCACATGGAAGAGGTGACCGGCAAGCCCGTGCAGTTCTTCCCGGTGCAATCGAACGCCGCCCAGCTCGAGGCGATGCGCGCCGGCCGCCTGCATATCGCCGGCTTCAACACCGGCTCGAACCCGATCGCCGTCGCCTGCGCCGGCTTTCGCCCGTTCGCCATGATGGCGGCCGAGGACGGCAGCTTCGGTTACGAGATGGAGATCATCACCTACCCGGATTCCGGCCTCGAGGCCGTCGAGGACCTGAAAGGCCGCACCCTGGCCTTTACCTCCGAGACCTCCAACTCCGGCTTCAAGGCGCCTTCGGCGCTGCTCATGTCCGAGTTCGACATGGTGGCGGGCGAGGATTTCGAGCCGGCCTTCTCCGGCGGCCACGACAACTCGATCCTCGGCGTCGCCAACAAGGACTACGACGCGGCCTCGATCGCCAACTCGGTCAAGGCGCGGATGATCGAGCGCGAGGTGGTCACCGACGACCAGCTCAAGGTGCTCTACACCTCGCAGACCTTCCCGACCACGGGCTACGGCGTCGTCTACAACCTCACGCCCGAGCTGCAGGAGAAGATCCAGGAAGCCTTCTTCAGCTTCCCGTGGGAAGGCTCGGCCCTCGAGGAGGAGTTCAAGAACTCCGGCGAGGCGCAGTTCATCCCGATCACCTTCGAGGAGGACTGGGCGGTGATCCGGCAGATCGACGAGGCGAACAACGTCTCCTACACCTGCAACTGACAGCACCGCCGGCCGACGGTAACTGCCCGATGCGGTGCACGCCGCATCGGGCGCGTCATTTTTTCGGGATAACGCGTGCATGCTTCGTTTGGAGACCCTGGCCAAACGCTACAAGACTGGCGATCACGCGCTCAAGGGCGTCTCATTCACGGTCGAGAAGGGACAGGTGGTCGGGCTGATCGGGCCTTCGGGTGCCGGCAAGTCGACCCTGATCCGCTGTATCAACCGACTGGTCGAACCCACGGGCGGCCGCATCTATCTGAACGATGTCGACCTCGCCGGCCTGTCGGGCGGCGACCTGAGACGCGCCCGGCGGCGGATCGGCATGATCTTTCAGGAATTCGCCCTGGTCGAGCGGCTGACGGTGATGGAGAACGTGCTCTCCGGCCGGCTCGGCTACGTGCCGTTCTGGCGGAGCCTGTTGCGCCGGTTCCCGCAGCCCGACGTCGACAAGGCGTTCGCGCTCCTCGACCGGGTCGGCCTCGCCGAGCAGGCCGACAAGCGGGCCGACGAACTCTCGGGCGGCCAGCGCCAGCGGGTCGGCATCGCCCGGGCGCTCGAGCAGGACCCGGAGCTGCTGCTCGTCGACGAGCCCACGGCCTCGCTCGATCCCAAGACGTCCAGGCAGATCATGCGGCTGATCATGGAGATCTGCCGCGAGCGGCAGCTGCCCGCGGTGATCAACATCCACGACGTCATGCTGGCCAAGATGTTCGTCGACCGGATCATCGGGCTGACCGCCGGTGAGGTGGTGTTCGACGGTGCCCCTACCCTGCTCGACGACGCCGTCCTCACCCGCATCTACGGCGAGGAGGACTGGACCGCGATGCAGGCGAGTGCGGCAGAGGACGCCGCCGATGCGGCCGCCACCTACGGCACCCAGCCGACCGCCGAGAAGGTGCCGGTCGAACGCATGGCCGGGCTCGCCTGAGCCGTGGCCAGCGTCCCGACCGCCGGGCCCACGGCCGGGCGCCGTTGGCGCCGCCCGCCCGTCCTGATCAAGGACCGCAACACCCGCTGGCTCGTCTACGGCGGGCTGTTGATCTACCTGATCCTCGCCGTCTCCACCGTCGAGGTCGACTGGCAGCGCGTCGCCGAGGGCCTGGAGCGCGGCCTGCGCTTCATCAACGGCTTCCTCCAGCCGGACTTCACCAGCCGCTGGACCGACATCCAGCGCGGCCTGATCGAGAGCCTGACCATGACGCTGACCTCGACCGTGGTCGGCGTGCTGCTCTCGATCCCGATCGGCATCGGCGCCGCCCGCAACATCGCGCCCCCCTGGATCTACTACATCTGCCGCAGCATCATCGCGATCAGCCGCACCTTCCAGGAGGTGATCATCGCGATCTTCTTCGTCGTGATGGTCGGCTTCGGCCCGTTTGCCGGCTTCTTGACCCTCTCGTTCGCGACCATCGGCTTCTTGGGCAAGCTGCTGGCCGAGGACATCGAGGACATCGACGAGGCCCAGGCCGAAGCGATCCGCGCCACCGGCGCATCCTTCATGCAGCTGATCAATTACGGCATCCAACCTCAGGTGATGCCGCGCCTGATCGGCCTCAGCCTCTACCGACTCGACATCAATTTCCGCGAGTCGGCGGTGATCGGCATCGTCGGTGCCGGCGGCATCGGCGGCACGCTCGACGTCGCCATCAGCCGCTACGAATACGACAGTGCCGGGGCCGTGCTCTTGATCATCATCGGTATCGTCATGCTCGCCGAATACAGCTCGAGCTACGTGCGCAGGTGGGTGCAATAGCATGCCGGTGAGCACCACAGCCGACGGCCGCAAGATCTGGCAGCGGCGGACCACGGCCACGCAATGGGCGATCTGGGCGGGCTGGTTCGCTTTCGTCGTGCTCCTCGTCTGGTGCTGGGAGCTGATGACCGAGACCACCATCTGGGCCTTCGTCTCTGACGCGCCGCAGCAGATCGCAGATCTCGGCAGCCGTATGTTCCCGCCGCGCTGGTCCTATATCGACCAGCTGGTCTGGCCGCTTTTGGACACCATCAACATCGCCTCGCTGGGCACCCTGCTCGGCGTCGCGATCGCGGTCCCGATCGCCTTTCTCGCCGCCAGGAACACCTCACCGTCCGTCCTGGTCCTCCGGCCCGTGGCCCTGTTCATCATCGTCGCGTCCCGCTCGATCAACTCGCTGATCTGGGCGCTGCTGCTCGTCTCGATCATCGGCCCCGGCCTGCTCGCCGGGATCATCGCCATAGCCCTCCGCTCGATCGGCTTCGTCGGCAAGCTGCTCTACGAAGCGATCGAGGAGATCGACGAGAGGCAGGTCGAGGCGGTGCGCGCCACCGGTGCCACCGGCCTGCAGGTGGTCGACTACGGCATCGTGCCGCAGGTGCTGCCGGCGTTCTTCGGCATCAGTGTGTTTCGCTGGGACATCAACATCCGCGAATCGACCATCCTCGGCCTGGTCGGCGCCGGCGGCATCGGCCTGCAGCTGCAATCGTCCCTGAACACCTTGGCATGGCCGCAAGTGACGCTCATTCTGCTGCTGATCCTGGGCACGGTGGTGGTCAGCGAATGGGTCTCGGCCAAGGTTCGGCATGCGGTGATTTGAAGGATGCGGGGAGGATGATCCTCCCCGCGCCCCACCGGACCTTTGCGCCGGCGCCGGGGACAGCCGCCGGCGCGGAATGCCGAGAGGGCACAGGCGAAATCATTTCCCCCACATGACGAATCTCGTCCACCTCGCCCGAACAGATCCGGCCAAGCTCGTCCTCGAAGGTCTCCATTCGGTCAAGCATGCGAGCCGCTTCGGCGCCCGCTTGGACGGGCTCTGGTCCGATCGGCCGGCAGAGGTGCTGGCGCTGGCACGGCAGCTCGCTGCGGACCTCGTGCCCGTGCTCGAGGCGCATCTCGAGGCGGTGAGCACAGCCGCTTTCGTCGGCTTCTGCCCTCGCCCACCCGCGACCCGGCTGATTGCCGTTGCCGCGAAACCCGCCTACCGTTGGTCGAGCGTCGGCCGCGGCCCCGTGGTCATCCTCGACCGGCCCCGCCATCCGGGCAATCTGGGTGCGGTGATCCGGGTCGCCGCTGCCGCCGACGCCGCCGCCGTCGGCTGCCTCGGCGGCAGCGATCCCTGGTCGGCGGCGAGCCTGCGAGGGGCGGCCGGCCTGCACTTCGCCCTGCCGGTCCTGACTCTCGACGAACTCCCCGAGCTCGGCCGGCCCCTCGTCGCACTCGACGACCGGGGCGAGCCGCTCGGCAGCGCTGCCCTGCCGGTCGACGCCGTCTACGCCTTCGGCTCGGAACGCAGCGGCCTCGCGGCCGACATTCGTGCGCGCGCCGAGCGGACCGTCGCCATCCCGATGCGCCGGGGTGTCTCCAGCCTCAATCTCGCCACCGCCGTCGCCGTGCTGCTCTACAGCCTCGAGCGGGGCACTGGACAGCCGCGCCGAGCCCCAACATAACAGACGGCGCAGCCACTCCTGGAGCATCGACATGGGCATGAAATACGACATGAGCATGGACACGAGCGGCAGCGGCACCACCGGGCACGAGGGCGGCTCGACCTACCACGAGGTGACCCGTGCGATCAGCGTCTCGGTCGACCCGTTCTACGTCGAAGAGCAGTCGGAGCCCGCGGAGAATCGCTGGGTCTTCGGCTACCGCGTGGTCATCGAGAACCAGGGCGAGGCCACGGTCCAGCTGATCAGCCGGCACTGGCGGATCACCGACGGCTTCGGCCGCCTGGTCGAGGTCAAGGGCGAAGGGGTGGTCGGCGAGCAGCCGATGCTCGAGCCCGGCGAGCGCTTCGAGTACACCTCGGGCACGCCACTGCCGACCCCGTCGGGGATCATGACCGGGACCTACCAGATGGTCGGCGAGGACGGGCTCTGGTTCGACGTCGAGATCCCGGCCTTCTCGCTCGACGCTCCCGGCAGCCGCGGCACCGTCAACTGAAGACCCCCTACCCGGGCCGCGAGATCGGGCGGGCCGGCTTTCGACGGCCGGCCGTGCGCCGGCGCATCGATCTCACCGCGGTGGTGGACATGCGCCCCATCGCCATGGTCATCGGCATCGTCCTTCTGGTCATCGCCGCCGCCATGCTGCCGCCGATGCTGGTCGATCTGGCCGCGGGCCACCCCGATTGGCAGGTGTTCTTCCTCTCGGCCGCGCTCACCGCCTTCGTCGGCCTGTCGCTCGTGTTGATGACCCGAGGCAGCGGGTCCGGTGCCGAGCTCACCGTCCGCCAGGGCTTCCTGCTCACCACGCTGATCTGGTTCACCACCACCGTCTTCGCCGCCGTGCCGCTCTACTATTCGAGCCTCGGCCTCGGCCTCGCCGATGCCTTCTTCGAGGCGATGTCCGGTATCACCACGACCGGGTCGACGGTGGTCTCGGGCCTCGATACCGCACCCGGCGGCATTCTCGTCTGGCGCGCCCTGCTGCAGTGGCTGGGCGGCATCGGCATCATCGTCATGGGCATCGCCATCCTGCCGATGCTGTCGATCGGCGGCATGCAGCTGTTTCGCACCGAGAGCACCGACAGCTCGGAGAAGATCCTGCCCCGCGCCGGGCAGATCGCGACCAGCATCGCCGCCATCTACCTCGCCATCTCGGTCGCCTGCGCCAGTATCTACTGGCTGTTCGGCATGACCGCGTTCGATGCCATTCTCCACGCGATGACCACGGTGGCGACCGGCGGCTACTCGACCAAGGACGCCTCGATCGGCTATTTCGGCAGTGCCGCGATCGAGTGGACCGCGATCGTCTTCATGATCGTCGGCGGCATCCCCTTCGTCCTCTACATCCAGGCGATGCGCGGGCGCAGCCTCGCCTTCTGGCAGGACGACCAGGTCCGCTGGTTCCTCGGCATCATCGCCGGCGGCACCGCCCTGTTCGTCTTCTGGCTCCAGCACGGCAGCGGCGCGGTGGGCACCGACGGCATCCGCTACTCGGCCTTCACCACCATCTCGCTGATCACCGGCACCGGCTATACCGCGGCCGACTACAATGCCTGGGGCACCTTCGCCATCGGCCTCGCCTTCTTCTTGATGTGCGTCGGCGGCTGCAGCGGCTCGACCACCGGCGGGATCAAGGTCTTCCGCTTCGCCGTCATCTACCAGATAGCACGGGTCCAGGTGCTGCGCCTGTTGCAGCCCTCGGGCGTCTTTCGCGCCTTCTACAACCGCGAACCGGTCTCCGACCAGACGGCGATCTCGATCTTGGGCTTCATCTTCGTCTTCGCCCTCGGCTTTGCCGTGCTCGCCCTGCTCCTGGGGTTTCTCGGCCTGGACTACCTGACCTCGATGTCGGCGGCGGTGACGGCGATCGCCAATGTCGGGCCGGGTCTCGGCGACGAGATCGGGCCCGCCGGCAATTTCGCCGACTTGCCGGATGCGGCCAAATGGCTGCTCTCGGCCGGCATGCTGCTCGGCAGGCTCGAGCTGTTCACCGTCCTCGTCCTCTTTGCCCCCGCCTACTGGCGCAACTGACGCCGCAAACCTATCTCCCCCTCATGCGTGGATTGATCGACAAGCTCTTCGCCGCGACCCTGCCCGCCGACGCGCCGACCTCCGACTTCGAGGAGGAGCAGGTGGCGGCTGCCGCCCTTATCGTCGAGGCCGCGCTCTGCGACGGCACCTTCTCGGACGACGAGCGCGAGCGGGTCCGGGGCATCCTGGAGCGCCATTTCGAGCTCCGTCCGGCGGTCGCCGGCCGGCTGCTCGAGGAGGCCGAAGCCGAGGCGCGCGCCGCCGTCGAGTGGCACGGCTTCACCCGTGTCGTGAAGGACGCCTACACCCACGAGGAACGGGTGCACCTGATCGAGCTGCTCTGGGAGGTCGCCCTCACCGACGAGACGTTGCACGACTACGAGGCATCGCTGATCCGTCGCCTCTGCGGCCTGCTCTACGTCTCCGGCCGCGAGAGTGCGGACGCCCGCAACCGGGCCAAGGCACGGCTCGGCATCGCCTGACCGCCGGTCGCCGCATCCTCAGCGCATCCGCCGCACCGTCATGCGGATCGCATAGATCCGGGCGATGATGTCCTCCTCGATCGCGAGCGCCACCGCCGGCCGCGGGTTGGCCGAAAGATCGCGCCAGACCTGCTGCTGCTCGACCCCGGCGAACTCGACGAGATCACCGCGATGCCAGTTGCGCGGGAACCAGACCGCGCGCGCAAAGCAGGCGTCGAGATCGGCGGCCAGCCCGGCAAAACTGCTCTGCAGCATCGACCCGTTGCCGCGCTGCACGCGTGGGCCGACGCAGGTATAGGTCCGCTGCCCGTCGATGCTGCAGCCGCTCATCCCCTCGGGCACGACGCTGCCGGACCATGCCTCGCCGCCGAGTGCGGTACCACGCAAGCCGACGAAGCCGCTTTGCTGCGCATCGACGATGCGTTGCAGCGTACCGCAGAAGCGGTCGAGCCGGGTCGAGACCAGACCCTCCGGCTCGGGCTCTGGCACCGGTGCGATGACCTCGGGCGCCGGCGCCGGTGGCGGCGTCTCCACCGGCGGCCGCGGCGCACAGGCGACCATTACCAGCAGGAGGAGAACAAACAGCGCCGAGGCGCGCGCCGACCGCCGGGCAACCGATGAAGACACCGTCATTTCAGTCGCCGGCCGCTTCCCGCAGGGCTTCCATGTCGGCGATGACCACCTGATGCTTGTCCGGCAGGCTGATCAGCCCCTCCTTGCGCATCGCGGTGAACGCCCGGCTCACCGTCTCGATGGTCAGCCCGAGAAAATCGGCGATATCGCCGCGGCTCATCGGCAGCGGCATCGGCTCGGCATCGCCGATGCCGCGCCGCTCCGCCAGACCGACGAGAAAGCTGGCGAGCCGCTCGCGCGCCGATTTGCGTCCCAGGAGCAGCATCTGCGCTTGCGCCGCCGCCAGCTCGTTGCTGGCGAGGCTCAACAGACGATGCTCGAGCTCGGGATAATCCACCATCTTTTCGAGGAGTGCCGAGCGCTTGAACCGGCAGGCGGTGGTCGGCGTCACCGCCTCCGCCGAGTAGATGTAGCTCTGCCCGTAGGCGAGGCCGATGAAATCGCCCGGGATCATGAACCCGGTGATCTGCCGCCGGCCGTCCGGCATCAGCTTGTAGAGCTTGAGCATACCCTCGGTGAGGGTGAACACGTCCTCGGCAGGATCGCCTTCCTGGATGAGCTGCCGGCCGGCCTCGATCCGCCGCGGATGCGCGATCGTCCCCATCACCATCATGTCGACGGGTTCGAGCGCCCCACACAAGGCGAACGGCCTGACCTCGCAACCCGCGCAGTCGACCCGCGCTCCACAGCAATTGGTCGGCTGACGGTCCATCCTCGGTTTCCCTCCTGACGGCCGTCTCGGCGCTGATTGGTTCTGCATAACGCCGTGTGGACGACCGTCCCTGCCGATATCCTACTATCCACAGGGATTGATGTGGGTCAATGCCGGGGCACCCACCCTGCGGCATAGCATCACCTATGGACGCCTGCATGCCCTCCCTCTCGCTGCACTCCATGCCGATCGACGGCATCGCCTGGTCGTGGCGTGCGCTGACGCCGGACGAGGTCGCAGCCCTGCTGCCGTTCGTCACGGCGGCCGAACCGAGTGGCACCGAGGCACTCTACTGGCAACGCGATGCCATAGCTTGGCTGGACGCGCGCTCCACACCCCGCGGCATCGTCGACGTGCAGTGCCTCGCCGGGGTGACCCTGGCCCTCTTCTTCTACGCCCTGCCCAAGCCGATCAACGGCCTGCGGCTGCTCACGGTCGAGCGCTTGCGCTGGCTGGAGTTGGCACGGCCGCATCGCTCCCTCGACGCGCTGCTGGCGATCGTCGTGGAGAGTGGCCGAAGGCTGGATTGCGACGGCATCCACCTGCTGCCGCATGCCTCGAGCGGCGGCGCATCCGCAGCAGCCCTCGACGAGCGCGCCCGACGCGCCGGCTTCAGCAGCGACGGCGCGGGCTGGCAAAGGCCACTTTGACAGGCTGCCGAGCAGTGCCGGTGTCGCAGTGCCGGCGTCAACGCGTTCTGATTGACACTCGGCAAGACCGAATCTAGCAGTAGACGAAAGAATGATCGGCCCTGGAACAGGTGTGCGCCGCATTGCGCCGGCCGGTTCTCGATGGCGATCAGTGGGAGGCAATCTGAGCATCTCGGATGATGCCGAGCCATCCGAATCGTGCTGCCGGCTGTCCTCCCGACCGGTTCTCGCTGCAACGAACGGGAGGCTACCGATGCAATTGAGCCGTGAAGATCTGCTTCAGGCCTACCAGAAGATGCGGATGATCCGCGAGTTCGAGGATGCCGTGCACGAGGAGTTCTCGGCCGGCAACATCCCGGGCTTCGTCCATCTCTACGCCGGCGAGGAAGCGTCCGGCGTCGGTGTCTGCATGCATCTCGACGACCGCGACGCCATCGCCTCGACGCATCGCGGCCACGGCCACTGCATCGCCAAGAACTGCGACGAGCGCGGCATGATGTTCGAGATCTTCGGCCGCAAGGACGGTCTTTGCGGCGGCAAGGGCGGCTCGATGCACATCGCCGACCTGTCGAAGGGGATGATGGGGGCAAACGGCATCGTCGGCGGCGGCCCGCCGCTGATCTGCGGTGCCGCGCTTTCCGCCAAATACCTGAAGACCGGCGGTGTGGCGGTCGCCTTCGTCGGCGACGGCGCCTCCAACCAGGGCACCACCTTCGAAAGCTACAACCTCGCCAAGGTCTGGAACCTGCCCGCGGTCTTCGTCGTCGAGGACAACGGCTACGCCGAATCGACAGCATCGGCCTGGTCGGTCGCAGGCTCCCAGGTCGACCGGGCCAAGGGCTTCGGCATGCCGGCCTACGAGGTCGACGGCCACGACTTCTTCGCCGTCTGGGAGGCCGCCCGCGAAGCCATCGACCGGGCCAGGAACGACGGCGGCCCATCGCTGATCCACGTCCGCCTCAACCGCTACTACGGCCACTTCGAAGGCGATGCGATCAGCTACAAGGCCCAAGGCGAGATCGAGAAGGTCAAGGCCGAGAAGGACGCGCTCATGCTGTTCCGCAACCGGGTGACCGAGGCCGGGCTGCTCGACGGCGAGGCCATGGACCAGATCGACAAGGAATGCCGCGACCGCATCCAGCAGGTGCTGGCCGAAGCCAAGGCGGCACCGATGCCGACCGAAGCCGACCTGCTCACCGACGTCTACACCTCTCCCTACTGAGGCCCGCAACCTGGGAACGCCACGATGCCGAAAAAGACCTACCGTCAAGCGATCAACGAGGCGCTGCGTCAGGAAATGGAGCGCGACCACCGGGTGATCCTCATGGGCGAGGACATCTCGGGCGGCATGGGGGCGCCGGGTGAGCAGGACGCCTGGGGCGGGCCGTTGGGTGTGACCAAGGGGATCATGCCGGCCTTCACCCGCGAGCGGGTGCTCGATACCCCGATCACCGAGAGTGCGTTCATCGGGGCGGCCGCCGGGGCCGCCGCCACCGGGCTCCGGCCCGTGGCCGAACTGATGTTCGTCGACTTCATGGGGGTCTGCTTCGATCAGATCTTCAACCAGGCGGCCAAGTTCAAATACATGTTCGGCGGCAAGGCGGTGACACCCTTGACCATCCGCACCATGTACGGCGCCGGCTTTCGGGCCGCCTCGCAGCACAGCCAGTGCCTCTACCCGCTGTTCACCCACATCCCGGGGCTGAAGGTGGTGCTGCCGTCCAATGCCTACGAGGCCAAGGGGCTCTTGGCCTCGGCGATCCGCGACGACGACCCGGTCATCTTCTTCGAGCACAAGGCGATGTACGACGAGGAGGCCGACGTCCCGGACGAGGCCTATACCATCCCCTTCGGCGAGGCCAATGTCACCCGCGAGGGCGACGACGTCACCATCGTCGCCTTCGGCCGGATGGTCAATCTTGCCAACGCGGCCGCCGACAACCTGGAGAAGACCGGGATCTCCTGCACCGTGGTCGATCCCCGCACCACCTCGCCGCTCGACCGGGAGACGATTCTCGAGACCGCCGAGGAGACCGGCCGGGTGGTCGTCGTCGACGAGGCGCACCCGCGCTGCAACATGGCGACCGACATCGCCGCACTCTGTGCCCAGGAGATCTTCGGGGCGCTGAAGGCACCGGTGAAGATGGTCACCGGTCACCACTGCCCGGTGCCGTTCTCACCGGCCCTCGAAGACCTCTACATCCCGTCCGTGGCGAAGATCGAGGCCGCGGTGCAGGAGGTCATGGGGGCGGGTCGGGCGCGCGCCGCCGAGTAGTCGACCAGACGAACGAAGCCGGCGGCGCCCCTCGCGGGCGTCGCCGCCGTTTTTTCGCGGACAGGGAACGCCGGCAGCATGAGCAACGACATCCAGATGATCGTCATGCCGAAATGGGGCCTCGCCATGCAGGAGGGCATGGTCGCCAAATGGCACGTGGCCGAGGGCGACACGATCGCGAAGGGCCAGGAGATCGTCGACATCGAGACCTCGAAGATCGCCAATGTCTTCGAGAGCCCGGTCGACGGCAGCCTGCGCAAGATCGTGGTCGGCGAGGGCGAGACCGTGCCGGTGGCCTATCTGATCGCCGTCGTTGCCCCCGCCTCGGTGAGCGACGCCGAAGTCGACGCCTTCGTCGAGGACTTCAAGGCCCATTTCGTCGTCGCCGATGCCGGTGCCGGCGGGCCGCAGCCGGAGACGGTCGAGACCTCGGTCGGCCGGATCAACTACCTCAAGATGGGCGACGCCGCGGGCGATCCCGTCATCTTCATCCACGGCTACGGCGGTGACCTCAACAACTGGATGTTCAACCAGGAAGACCTCGCCAGCACGCACACCACCTACGCCATCGACCTGCCCGGCCACGGCGGCTCGACCAAGGACGTCGGCAAAGGCGACCCCGCCCGGCTGCTCGAGGCCGTGACCTCGTTCATGGACGCCAAGGGAATCGAGAAAGCGCATCTGGTCGGCCATTCGATGGGCGGCGCCGTCGCCCTCTCGCTGGCCCTGCACCAACCCGAACGGGTCGCCAGCGTGACCGCGATCGCCTCGGGTGGGCTCGGCGCCGAGATCAACATGGACTACATCGACGGCTTCATCGCCGAGAAGCGGGCGAAAAAGCTGCGCCCGGTGATGGAGATGCTGGTCCACGACCCGGCCTTGATCACGAAGGACATGGTCGAGGACATCTTGAAGTTCAAACGGCTCGACGGGGTCGACGCGGCACTCGCGGCTTTGCGCGACGGCTGCTTTCCGGGCGGCAAGCAGGTTGCGATTTTCCGTGACCAGCTTATCAACCTGCAGGTCCCGACCCGGCTGATCATCGGCACCGCCGACCGGATCCTGCCGGCAAGCCACGCCGCGGGCCTGCCGGCCTCCGTCGAGGTCACGATCTTCGACGATGCCGGGCACATGCCCCACATGGAAAAGGCCTCCCAAGTCAATGAGCTCATCCGCGCCCAGGTCAGCTGAGCGCCGCCGGCCCGCCGGTGCGGCAGCAGCCGGCCTCGTCGTCCTCGCCGTCCTCGCCACCCCCTTCGGAGCGGCTGCCCAACCGGCCCCGGGGGCGGCCGTCGCGCCATCCGCCTACGCGACGTGCGCTGCCGATGGTGCGGCGGTATACGATGTCGATCGCTGCCTCGACCGCCTCGCGACCGAGATCGAGGCCGACCTCGCCCGCGTGCACGCCCGGGCCGAGGCCTATTTCGAGGGACTCGATGCACTCACCGGCAACCAGCGCGGCAGCCGCACCCTGGCCCAGTCGCAGACCGCCTATACGCTCTTTCGCGAGCTCGCTTGCCAGCTCGTCGAGATCGACCAGGGGATCGGCCGGGCCGCCGCCCTGCACGGGCGCGCCTGCCGCATCGACCACGACAGCAGCCGCATCGCCGGCCTCGTCGCCATGATCGGCGAAGCGGACGACACCGCCCCCAATGCCCCGTCGGCGAGCGCCGTCCCGGCGGAGCTGGTCGGCGATGCCTGGCAGGTGGTCGAGATTGCGGGCGAACCCACCGACGCCGACGTCGCGACGACCCTCGAGATCGCCGCAGACGGGGCGATCGGCGGCAGCGGCGGCTGCAACCGATATTTCGGCAAGGCCGAGATCGATGCCGACGGCGGCCTGCGCTTCGGCGGCATCGGGGCAACACGAATGGCCTGCCCGGAGGCGATCATGGCACAAGAAAGCCGCTATCTCGCAACCCTCGAGGAGGTCAGCGGCTTCAGCCTCGCCGACGACACGCTGCGGTTCACCGGCGCCGACGACGCGGTGCTGGTCCGTCTCGAGCGACAGACGGACTGAGCCGGCCCTGCTCTCTCGACGAACCCGCCCCACGCATTACATCGGGTGCAGCGCCCGCTGCCGGGCTCGAGGCAATCCATGTCTTAAGGAGGACCGTCATGGCCGTGAGTACCCCCGAGGCCGAACTCGGCCGCCCCGCCATTGCGTTCAGCCTGCCGAGCACCACGGGCGAAACCGTCACGCTGGACTCCGCCCGCGGCCGCAAGGGCCTGCTCGTCGTCTTCATGTGCAACCACTGCCCCTACGTGAAGGCGATCATCGACCGGCTGATCCGTGACGCCCGGGACCTGCAGGCACACGGCATCGACACCGTCGCCATCTCGTCCAACGACGTCGACACCTACCCCGAGGACAGCTTCGCCAAGATGAAGGCCTGGGCCGAAGCGAAGAACTTCCCCTTCCCCTACCTCTTCGACGAGAGCCAGGAAGTGGCGCGGGCCTACGGTGCCGTCTGCACCCCCGACTTCTTCGGCTACGACGCCGACCTGACGCTGCAGTATCGCGGCCGGCTCGACGAATCGAAGAAGGACACCGCGCCGGAAGGTGCCAAGCGCGAACTCTACGAAGCGATGAAAGAGATCGCCGAAACCGGCAGGACGAGCATCCCGCAGATCCCGTCCATGGGCTGCTCGATCAAGTGGAAGGCCGCCTGACGCATGCAAGAAAGCAACGCGGGGAGGATGACCCTCCCCGCACCCCACCAAAACGTCAGGGGCAAAAATTTCGAGGGGGCGCGGGGGAAATCATTTCCCCCGCCTTCTTTCTGACATGGCCTTCGCCGATCTGCGCAGCTTCATCGCGCATCTCGAATCGCGACAGCGCCTCGTCCGGGTGAAAGAGTCGGTCTCGCCGGTCCTCGAAATGACCGAGATCCAGACTCGGCTCCTGGCCGAAAAAGGCCCGGCCGTCCTCTTCGAGACGGTCGAAGGCTCGTCGATGCCGGTGCTCGTCAACCTCTTCGGCACGGTGGAGCGCGTCGCCTGGGGGATCGGCCGCGAGCCGCACGAATTGAAGGCGGTGGGCGAGATGCTCGCCTTCTTTCGCCAGCCGCAGCCGCCCGAGAGCTTCAAGGACGCGCTGGACCTTGCCCCCTTGATGAAGATCGCCCTGGCGATGCGGCCGAAGAGCGTCAGCCGGGCCCCCTGCCAGGCGGTCGTGCTGAAAGGCTCCGAGATCGATCTCGGCATGCTGCCGGTGCAGACCTGCTGGCCCGGCGAGCCCGCACCCCTGATCACCTGGCCGCTGGTCGTGACCAAAGGCCCGACCGCGGCGCGCGAGGACAAGTTCAACCTCGGCATCTACCGCATGCAGGTCCTGGAACGCGACAAGACCATCATGCGCTGGCTCAAACACCGGGGTGGTGCCCAGCAGCACCGCCGCTGGAAAGCCGAAAAGCGCGAGCCCCTGCCCGCCGCCGCCGTCCTCGGTGCCGATCCCGGCACCACCATCGCCGCCGTCACGCCGGTGCCCGACACGATGTCCGAATACCAGTTCGCCGGGCTCCTGCGCGGCGAGCGCGTCGAACTCGTCGACTGCGTCACCCAGCCCTTGAAGGTGCCGGCCACCGCCGAGATCGTCATCGAGGGCGAGGTCAGCCTGGACGAGACCGCCGACGAGGGCCCCTACGGCGATCACACCGGCTACTACAATTCGGTCGAGCCCTTCCCCACGTTCAAGGTCACGGCGATCACCATGCGCCGCGACCCGATCTACCTCTCGACCTTCACCGGCCGGCCGCCCGACGAGCCCTCGGTCCTGGGCGAGGCCCTGAACGACGTCTTCCTGCCGCTGTTCCGGCAACAGTTCCCCGAGGTGGTCGATTTCTGGCTGCCGCCCGAGGGCTGCTCGTACCGGGTGGCCGTGGTCTCGATCAGAAAAGCCTATCCCGGTCACGCCAAGCGGGTCATGATGGGGGTCTGGTCCTATCTTCGGCAGTTCATGTACACCAAGTTCGTGATCATCGTGGACGACGACATCGACGCGCGCTCCTGGGACGACGTCATCTGGGCGATCTCGACCCGGGTCGACCCCGGCCGCGACCTCACCGTGATCGAGGGCACGCCGATCGACTATCTCGACTTCGCCTCGCCGGAATCCGGCCTCGGCGGCAAGCTCGGCATCGACGCCACCGACAAATGGCCGCCCGAGACACACCGCGAATGGGGCCAGAAGATCAAGATGGCCGACGAGATCGTCGAGAAGGTGACGGCGAAATGGAGCCGCCTGGGCCTGCCCGGCAGCGGCAAGCCGATCTGGTGAGCCTCGACCTTAAAGCCCTGCAGCAGGACCTGCGCCGCGCCGTGCTCGACGCCGGCGTGATCGCCATGGCCGCCTTCGGCCGCGGCGGCAAGGTTTGGGAAAAGGGCCCGGGCCAGGTCCTGACCGAGACCGACCTCGCCGTCGACGATGCACTGACCGTCAGTCTCGGCCACGCGCTGCCGACCGCCGCCTGGCTCTCCGAGGAAACCCGCGACGACGGCCGGCGCCACCGCTGCAGCCACGTCTGGGTGGTCGACCCGATCGACGGTACACGCAGCTTCGCCGCGGGCCGTCCCGAATTCACCATCTCGGTGGCCCTGGTCGAGGAAAGCCGCCCGGTCCTCGCCTGCCTGCTCAACCCCGCCACCGGCGAATGCTTCGAGGCGCGTCGCGGGGCTGGCGCCACCCTCGACGACCGCCGGCTGCGAATCGACGAGCCCGAGGCACCTGATACCGCCCGCATCGTGATGAGCGCCAGCGAGCGCCAGCGGCGCGACTTCAGCAGCTTTTTCCCGGACGCCGAGGTCAGCACCATCGGTTCGCTGGCCTACAAGATAGCCCTCGTGGCATGCGGCCGCTTCGACGCCTATTTCTCCTGGCGCCGGAGCCACGACTGGGACATCGCCGCTGCCCTGTTGATCCTCGAGGAAGCCGGCGGCAAGGCCACCGATCGGGCCGGGGCACCGCTGACCCTCAACCGGGCGAGCCTCGTGCACCAGGGCCTGATCGCGGCACCACCCGGCCTGCACGCGGAGCTGGCACGGATCTCCCGCGACCGGCTGGAGGCCATGCCCCCGCGCAAGGTGCTGCCTTGCCCCTGACGGTCGCACCGCGATAAGCGGTGACCGAAGAACAACGAGACCAGGGACCCGCCATGCCGACGCTTGCCGCCGACGCCCTCGAGCGCCTCGCCTTCGCCACCATGTCGGCGCTGGGCTCGGCAGCCGAGGAAGCCGGGATCGTCGCCCGGCATCTGGCACTGGCCAACCTCTCCGGCCACGACAGCCACGGCGTGGGCATGCTGCCGGATTACGTGCGAATGGCCCAGGCGGGCCTGATCGTGCCCAACCGGGAGCTCGTGACCCTCGTCGATTTCGGCGCCCTGCTGCTGTTCGACGCCGGCCGCGGCGTCGGCCAGCGGATGATCGAGGCGGCGACCCATGCCTGCATCGCCCGTGCCCGGACGCAAGGTGCCTGCGTCTTCGGGGTGCGCAACGCCGGCCATATCGGGCGCGTCGGCCACTATGCCGAACAGTGTGCCGCGGCCGGGATGACCAGCATTTTCTTCGTCAACGTCGCCGACCACCAGCCGCATCAGGCGCCCTACGGCTGCAGCGACGCCAGGCTCGGCACCAACCCCTTCGCCTGCGCCATCCCCGGCAAGGACGGCAGCGGCACGGACGGCCCCGCCGCCGTGCTCGACATGGCGACCAGCACCATCGCCTTCGGCAAGGCCCGGGTCGCCCGCAACAAGGGGGTTCCGGTGCCGGCCGACAGCGTGATCGACGAAGCGGGCCGCCCCACCACCGACCCCACCGCGCTGGTCGACGAGCGCAAGGGGGCGCTGAAGGCCTTCGGCCAGCACAAGGGCTCGGGCCTCGCCGTCTTCTGCGAGCTCCTGGGTGCCGCCCTCACCGGCGGGCAGACCATCCAGCCCGCGCATCCGGTCGAAGGCGGCATCCTCAACAGTGTGCTGGGCATCGTCATCGACACCGCGCGCATGGGCGAGCCCGACACCATCGCGCACGAGGTCGAGGCGGTGAAGGCCTGGATCAAGGCCTCGAAGCCGGCACCGGGCATCGACCGGGTGCGCATCCCGGGCGAGCCCGAGCTCGAGCACCGGGCCGAACGCCGGCGAACCGGCGTGCCGCTCGACGCGAAAAGCCTCGACGACATCCTGGCCGCGGCATCCGCCGCCGGCGTGCCGGCCACGCTGCTCGACGAGATCCGGGCGGCGAGCAAGGGATGAGCGAGCAGGTCGACGCCGTCGTCGTCGGCGCCGGGGTGGTCGGCCTCGCCGTCGCCCGGGCGCTGGCCACGGCCGGCCACGAGGTCATCGTCCTCGAACGCCACGGCCTGATCGGCAGCGAGACCAGCTCGCGCAACAGCGAGGTCATCCACGCCGGCATCTACTACCCGACGGGCAGCCTCAAGGCCCGGCTCTGCGTCGCCGGCAAGCACCAGCTCTACGCCTATTGCGAGGAGCGCGGCATCCCGCATCGGCGCTGCGGCAAGCTGATCGTCGCCACCAGCGAAGCGCAGACGGGCGAGCTCGCGCGCATCCGGCAGAAAGCCGCCGAGAACGGGGTCACCGACCTCGAGTTCTGGGAAGGCCCCCGTGCTCGCACGCTCGAGCCGGCCCTCTCCTGCACCGCCGCCTTGTGGTCGCCCTCGACCGGCATCATCGACAGCCACGCCCTGATGCTCGCCTACCAGGGCGACCTCGAGGACGCCGGCGGCATGATCGCCTTCAACGCCAGGCTCGACCACGCCAGGGTGACCGAGGACGGCTTTACCCTGCGCATCGGCGGTGCCGAGCCCATGGAGCTCGCCTGCCGCATCCTGGTCAACAGCAGCGGCCTCGAGGCACCTGCCCTCGCCCGCCGGATCGAGGGCTACGACCCGGCCTTGGCCCCCGAAGCCCACTACTGCAAGGGCAACTACTACAGGCTCGCCGGCAAGAGCCCCTTCTCCCGGCTGATCTACCCGGTCCCGGAAGCCGCCGGCCTCGGGGTCCACGTCACCATCGACATGGCCGGGCAAAGCCGGTTCGGCCCGGACACCGAATGGGTCGAGACGATCGACTACGCCGTCGACCCTCGGCGCGCCGACGTCTTCTACGAGGCCGTCCGCCGCTACTGGCCGGCACTCCCCGACCACGCCCTCACCCCCGACTACGCCGGCATCCGCCCGAAACTGCACCCCGCGGGCGAGCCCGCCGCCGATTTCGTCATCCAGAACCCCGCCGACCACGCCGTCCCCGGCCTCGTCCAGCTCTTCGGCATCGAAAGCCCCGGCCTCACCGCCTCGCCGGCGATCGCTACGGCCGTACTGCGGGCATTGGCGGTCGCTTAGCGCCTGTTGCAAAAGTCTTCGTGCTGTTTCATCGGCTTACGGGTGAGCGCCGGCACCGCCGCGGGGTGCGGGTCGCCGCCAGCCGTAAGCCGACCGCCGGTGAACTCGGCACGCCGCGGGGCAGTGGGGACCCCGCGGCCCCACAACCGCAACGGCTGGCCGCCGTGCACGGCATCGAAGGTGTCGTCGATATCCAGCGTGCTCCGCTTCGCCACCGGCCTGAAGGACGCACGATAAAGCCCGATCATAATGCGCCCCAGCCGCCTCTGACAGACCGGGCAACGACAGCATAGACTCGCGCATGGCGGGCGTCGTCCTTGCGATCTCGGGTTTCGGCCTCGACAACCAAAACCCTACGCCAGATCAGAAGCTCAAGTTACGCCCGCCAGGCCTGGTGCATCATCCGGGGCAGCTTGGCCAACAGCGCCCCCCCAAAAAAAAGAGACGGCATGAAGCCGCCTCTAGACTTGGGAGACACTGGCGGGCGGCTCAGCTAGAACCGGTCGGCCAGGGCCGCGTCGCTGCTACGCCTCTTCCCATTTACCATCGTTCTTCTCGAACGACATTTCGCCCATGAAGTAGTCGCCGTCGATCGCCGTACGGTTCAGGGTCAGCTCCTCGGAGTCGTCGCCTTCGGCACGCTGCAACTCGTCGAGGCGCACCACATGGAAGCGCTCTTCGTCGTCGTCGCTGCTCACCTTGATGACCGCGCGCTCCATGGTGTCGTCGTCGGCGACGATCAGGTCCTCGACCTCACCGATCTCGTCGCCGTCATTGTCGACGACGGAGGCACCGATGGTGTCATCGGCTTCCCAGTCATCCTGCGCGGAGCTGAAGCTCACGTCCTCGCGCTCGTCGTCATCGAGGTCCGCATAGCTCTCACCACCCAAATCGGGCATCCCGATCGTGCCGGTCTGAGCACCGCCGGTCTGAGCACCGGTTGTGCCCGACTGTGCCAGCATCGTGTCAGCCGCGGTGCCGCTGCTGCTCGTGTCGGCGGCAGCCGGTACAAGCGTTGCTGCGCCCAGCACCAACGCAAACGCCGAAACGGTCGTCATCATTTTCTTCCGCATTCGTGTTCCTTTCAGATAAGTCCGATGGTCGCCACCTCGATCCGTGACAGGCAAGGGCGCCTGCCCAGTTTCGGTGACGCTGCCTAACAATGCCCTCACCGGAAAGGTTCCCATTATCGTTCTGACATATTGCAAGCGCCGTAAGATCGATCCGATCATCGCCTCCGCCGTTACCGGCGTCGCTGCAGCCCCTCGGGCAAGGCTGACGATCCGGTGGGCTCGCTCGACGAAGGCGCATCCGGGTCGTTGCCGCCAGCAGCGCTCCGCACGCTCTCGACCTCGCCCGCGCTGTTCATGCTCACGATCGATGAGCAGAACAGCGGCTGGGCGAGTAGATGCTCGACAGTGCAGAAGCCGACCTCGAAACTGAACGCGCTGCCAAAGGTGTCGGCAAAGCAACGGCAGAAGGCCTTTCGCCCGCCGATCGCCCGTCCGGCGGCAAGGCCAATGGTGCCTGCCTCGGCTTTCAGAGCCCGTTTCAAAAGTTTTCATGCTGTTTCATGAGCTTGGCAGTGAGCAGATGCGAGGAGTTGGTCGACCGTCGATGCTGCGGCCCGAGTGGGGCTGCGGGGACCCCACGGCCCCGCATGGGTCGGCCGACCAACGACGAAGCAGGTGCCGCTGCCAAGCTCACCTG
>Ga0081527_100157_pt1 | contig 55338 bp, 50 predicted proteins | sample HotLakmasection5_FD_70992 | JGI IMG/M metagenome (GOLD analysis project Ga0081527, IMG submission 70992) | Hypersaline microbial mat communities from Hot Lake, Washington, USA - Section #5 (SPADES assembly) (version 2) | ecosystem: Environmental > Aquatic > Non-marine Saline and Alkaline >... | reverse complement strand
CGGCCCGTCTCGACCACCGTCAGCCGGCCTGCGGCGCCAGGGGGTCTGTCTGCATGCCTGTCCATGCCGACAGTGAACGACATCGCGCCCGGACCCGGTAGGCGGTACTCCGCGGATGCTTACGCAGAACGAGTCCGGCCGGCCGCTGGGGCAGACCATCCCGGCGCGCCATCTCGATACCGACGGCGACGCCGCGCACGCCTTCGTGTCCTGGATCTGCCGGCTGTTCACCCCCGTCCCTGAATCGCAACGTCGCCGCGCCGGAAGGGGAGGGCGCGGCGACGGGTTAGGCTGATGGATGAAACCGGTTAGCCGGCGCGATCGAAAGCCGGCAAGAAAACGTCTATCCGATCAGACGCACGAACATTACGAACAGGCCGAACAGGCCGCTCATGAACAGCGCGTACAGGATGAGCTGCTTCGCAAGTTCAAAGGCTTCCGTCATGGCTGCATCTCCCTGTGCGAGCTTTCCCCCGCTCAACGTTTTTTTCGTTGTTCGCCGGTCATCTTCACATTTTGCTGGTTGCGGCGGGCGCCGGTCAGCGCCCCCAACCTGACACGAGAATAGGTGATCGTACAGTACGGATTAAAGGCCGGCCTGCAAAGAAACCGCTCTGTGACCGGTGCCGCGTCGTTGCGCCGCGCCCCGGACCCGGACCGGTGCCGACGGAAACACGAAGGGCGCGGCCACCGCCGGCGGCCGCGCCCGTTCATGCCGCACCGTCAGGCTCCCGCGCCGTTTGCGGCGGCAGGTCTGCCCGCGGAGACGTTGCCGCCGGCCGTCAGGCGGCCTCGCGGTCCTGCGTGTGCGCCTGCGCGGTCACCTCGGCCGGCGCCTCCTGCCCGGCGCGCTCGATCGCGATCGTGCGGGGCTTCATCGCCTCGGGCACCTCGCGGACCAGGGTGATGTCGAGCAGGCCGTTCTCCAGCCGGGCGCCGTCGACGCGGATGTAGTCGGCGAGCTGGAACTTGCGCTCGAAGGCGCGGCGGGCGATGCCGCGGTGCAGGTAGGTGCCCTCGCCCTCCTGCGCAGCGGCCTTGCCCTTCACGGTCAGGACGCCCTCGTGGCTGACGATCTCCAGATCGTCCTGGCCGAAGCCGGCCACCGCCATGGTGATGCGGTAGCGGTCCTCACCGAGCTTCTCGATATTGTAGGGCGGGTACGCGAAGGCGCTGTCGTCGAGCCGGGCCGCGGAGTCGAGCGCACGGGACAGCCGGTCGAACCCGACGGTCGCGCGGTACAGCGGCGAAAGATCGAACTGGCGCATGGATATCCTCCTTCGAAGCGATATCAGCGGCGCGGTGCTTCGCCCGAACTGACGCGCCGGTCTTCGGCCGCGCCGCTTTGGCTGCACATCAGGGCGGACCCGACCACCGGCATCCGCCCGATCGTCAAGGTGGGCACACCGCCCCGCCGGTTCAAGGCCTCCTTCATCTTGACGCGCAACGGCGCACAACCCAAATCCGCGCCGCCGGACGCCGCAGGGCGGGTCCGGCCGCGATTCGGCCGCTCAACGAACAGGAGGGACGACGCCATGAAACCAATGCCGCAGCCGCTGGCCTGCAGCACTGCCGCCGTGACGGCCGGCACCGTCAACGACGCCATCGAGGCCCTGGCGCGCGAGGAACGCGAAGAGCAGACGGCGGGCGGCGCATCCCCGCCGCACGCGTCGCTCGCCTTCGGGCGGGGCATCCCCGTGCCGACGTCGCGCATCCGCCGGTGGTCCGGCCCGCGGGTGTTTCCCTGAACGCGCCGAGCGGCGGCCCGCGACCGGCGGCAGGAGCATCTTCAGCAGCCTCTTGAAGCGGTCGCGGACCCGTCCTATCTAGCGCTGGCACTCCTCTCCGGAGAGTGCTAACAAGGCATCGGAATTCATCAACGCTCGACGAGGAGATAGAAGCGATGCGCTTCCGTCCTTTGCACGACCGCGTGCTGGTCCGTCGGATCGAAGCCGACGAGAAGACCGCGGGAGGCATCATTATTCCCGACACCGCCAAGGACAAGCCGCAGGAGGGCGAGGTGATCGCCGCCGGGCCCGGCGCGCGCAACGAGCGCGGCGAGGTGGTGCCGCTGGACGTATCCGTCGGTGACCGTGTCCTGTTCGCCAAGTGGGGCGGGACCGAGGTCAAGATCGACGGCGAGGATCTGCTGATCCTCAAGGAGTCGGACATCCTGGGCGTGATCGACCAGGCTGCCCAGTCCAGGAAGGCTGCGTAACCGCTCAGGGAGGGACCGACACATGGCCGCCAAAGACGTCAAATTCTCCACCGACGCGCGCGCCCGCATGCTGCGCGGCGTCGACATTCTGGCCGACGCCGTCAAGGTGACGCTGGGGCCGAAGGGCCGCAACGTCGTCCTCGACAAGTCGTTCGGCGCACCGCGCATCTCCAAGGACGGCGTCACCGTCGCCAAGGAGATCGAGCTGTCCGACAAGTTCGAGAACATGGGTGCGCAGATGCTGCGCGAGGTCGCGTCGAAGACCAGCGACATCGCCGGCGACGGCACCACCACCGCCACCGTGCTGGCCCAGGCGATCGTCCGCGAGGGCGTCAAGTCCGTTGCCGCCGGCATGAACCCGATGGACCTGAAGCGCGGCATCGACATGGCCGTGGAGGCCGTCGTCGCCGACCTCAAGAGCCGCACCCGCAAGATCTCGTCCAACACCGAGATCGCCCAGATCGGCACCATCTCCGCCAACGGCGACCGCGAGATCGGCGAGATGCTGGCCCGCGCCATGGAGAAGGTCGGCAACGAGGGCGTGATCACGATCGAGGAGGCCAAGTCGCTCGAGACCGAGCTTGAGGTCGTCGAGGGCATGCAGTTCGACCGCGGCTACCTCTCGCCCTACTTCGTCACCAACGCCGAGAAGATGCAGGTCGAGCTCGAGGATCCGTACATCCTCCTGCACGAGAAGAAGCTGGGCAACCTGCAGGCGCTGCTGCCGGTGCTGGAGGCCGTGGTGCAGTCCGGCCGGCCGCTGCTGATCGTGGCCGAGGACGTCGAGGGCGAGGCGCTGGCGACCCTGGTCGTCAACAAGCTGCGCGGCGGCCTGCGCGTGGCCGCGGTCAAGGCGCCGGGCTTCGGCGATCGCCGCAAGGCGATGCTTGAGGACATGGCGGTCGTCACCGGCGGCCAGGTCGTCTCCGAGGACCTGGGCATCAAGCTGGAGGGCGTCACGCTCGACATGCTGGGCCGCGCCAAGAAGGTGGCGATCACCAAGGACGACACGACGATCGTCGACGGCGGCGGCAGCAAGGACAGCATCGCCTCGCGCTGCAACCAGATCCGCCAGCAGATCGAGGAGACCACCTCCGACTACGACCGCGAGAAGCTGCAAGAGCGGCTGGCCAAGCTGGCCGGCGGCGTCGCGGTGATCCGGGTCGGCGGTGTGACCGAGATCGAGGTGAAGGAGCGCAAGGACCGCGTCGACGACGCCATGCACGCCACCCGCGCCGCGGTCGAGGAAGGCGTGGTTCCCGGCGGCGGCGTGGCGCTGCTGCACGCGATCAGGGCGCTGGACAAGGTCACCCCGGCCAACGACGACCAGAAGGTCGGTGTCGAGATCGTCCGCCGCGCCCTGCAGGCGCCGGTCCGCCAGATCGCCGTCAACGCCGGCACCGACGGCTCCATCGTGGTCGGCAAGCTGCTCGAGGCGACCGACCCGAACTGGGGCTTCGACGCGCAGACCGGCGAATACGGCGACCTGATCGCCCGCGGCATCATCGATCCGACCAAGGTGGTCCGCACGGCGCTGCAGGACGCCGCGTCGGTGGCCGGCCTGCTGGTCACCACCGAGGCGATGATCGCCGAGCGGCCGGAGAAGAAGGCGCATGCCCACGGCGCCCCCGACATGGGCGACATGGACTACTGACGCCCTGCGCCGGCCGGGATCCCGCGCGGACCCGGCCGACGGCGCGACGCATCGGACGGGAGCCGGGCTGCCGGCTCCCGTCTTCTTTTTGTGCGGGCATCCTTACGCACGCCCGGGCAACCCGGCGATGGCGGTCGCCGGTGCGCGGACCAAACACGGGCAGGTCCCAAGGCCTTGGGTAGCGTTCCAATCATCCGGTTCGGGCGCCAAGCCCGACACCCGGCTTTCCCCTCGGTTCTTCCCGTGGCAACCGCCCTCCGACCGGGCTGGTGCCTCGCATCCAGCTTCAAGGCTACGGCACCAGGACCGCGGCGCCCTGCACGTGCCCCTCGCGTAGATCGGTCAGAGCCGCGTTGGCCTGCTCCAGGGGATAGGTTTCCACCGTCGTGCGGACCGGCACGCGGGGGGCCAGGGCCAGGAACTCGTCGCCGTCGCGGCGGGTCAGGTTGGCGACCGAGACGATCTCGCGCTCTTCCCACAGAATCTCATAGGGGAAGGTCGGGATGTCGGTCATGTAGATGCCGGCGCAGACCACCCGGCCGCCCGGCCGCACCGCCCGCAGCGCCGCCGGTACCAGCGCGCCGACCGGGGCGAACAGGATCGCCGCATCCAGGGGCTCGGGCGGCGCCTCGTCCGACGGGCCGGCCCAGGCGGCGCCGAGCGCGCGGGCGAAGGCCTGGGCGGCGGCGTCGCCGGGGCGGGTGAAGGCATACAGCTCGCGGCCCTCGTACCGGGCCACCTGCGCGACGATGTGCGCCGCCGCGCCGAAGCCGTACAGGCCCACCCGGTGCGGGTCGCCCGCCTTGCGCAACGACCGATGGCCGATCAGCCCCGCGCACAGCAGCGGCGCGGCAGCTACGTCGGTGTAGTCGCCGGACACCGGGAAGCAGTAGCGCTGGTCTGCCAGCGTGTACTCGGCATAGCCGCCGTCGATCTGGTAGCCGGTAAAGCGCGCCCGCGGGCACAGGTTCTCCTGCCCGGCCCGGCAGTACCCGCACTCCCCGCAGGTCCAGCCCAGCCACGGCACGCCGACCCGCTCGCCCTCGTCGAACCGGTCGACCCCGGCACCGACGGCCGCCACGCTGCCGACGATCTCGTGCCCGGGCACGATCGGCAGCTTCGGTTCGGTCAGTTCGCCGTCGACCACGTGCAGGTCGGTCCGGCAGACGCCGCAGGCATGCACCGCAACCAGCACCTGGCCCGGCCCCGGCTCCGGCCGCGGCAGCCGCTCCGCACGCAGCGGTTCGCCCGGCCGGCGCAGGACCATCGCCCGCATGGTGCTATCGCCTGTCATGGCGCGGTCTCCCTCGAGGTCGGAGGTCCCCGTGCGGGAACATTGAGCCGGTGCGCGCCGACGGGCAACCGCTTTGCGGCGCGCGCGGCCGGGCGGGCCGGCGGCACAAGCCGATGCCGCGCGCACGCGGGACGGCGCCGGGGCGGTCGGCCCCGACGCCTGGACGTCCGGTCGCTTCGCGGGCGTTTCCGAGGACCCCGCGGGGCCCGCGGCGGCCGTCCCTAGCCCGCGCGAAGGCGGACCAGGAAGCCGTCGATCGCCTGCCGCAGCGTCGCGGCCTGCTGGGCGGTCTCTTCCGAGGCGGACTGCACCTGGGTCGCGACCACGCCCGTGTTGGCCGCGGCCTCGTTGACGGTCCCGATGCTGCGCGACACCTCTCCGGTTCCGCCGGCCGCCTCCTGCACGTTGCCGGCGATGTCGCGGGTGGCGGCCTGCTGCTCCTCGACGGCCGCGGCGATGATCGTCGAGATCTCGTCCATCCGGTCGATGACGACCCGGATCCGGGAGAGCGCCTCAGAGGAAGAGCCGGCCACCGTCTGCACGCTCTCGATCGGTTCCCTGATCTCCTCGGTCGCCTGGGCCGTCTGGTTGGCCAGGCTCTTGACCTCGCCGGCGACGACGCCGAAGCCGCGGCCCGCGTCGCCGGCCCGCACCGCCTCGATCGTGGCGTTGAGGGCGAGCAGGTGAGTCTTCTCCGCAATCGAGTTGATGAGCTGGACGATCTCGCCGATGCGGTTCGACGTGTTGAGCAGCGCGCGCATGGTTTCGCCGGTGGCGTCGGCGGACTGCACCGCCTCGCGGGCGACTCCCGCCGACTCGCTCACCTGTCGGGCGATCTCGGCGAACGAGTTCGTCAGCTCCTCGGTGGCCGCGGCGACGGTGTTGACGTTCGCCGAGGTCTGCTCGGCAGCGGCGGCCGCAGCGGAGCTCTGGCGGCCGGTCTCCTCCACCGCCGACGACAGGTTGACCGAGGCGCCCTTCAGCTGCGTGGCGACGCTCGTGATCGCCGTGACCACCTTGCCGACGGTTTGCTCCAGTTCGGCGGCTACGGCCAGCCTGTCCTCGGTCGCCTTCTGCGCATTGCGCTCCCGTTCCTCGGCCGCCGTCCGCTCCAGCTCGCGGTTGCGGATCATGTTGTCCTTGAACACGGCGACCGCCTTGGCCATCGCGCCGATCTCGTCCCGGCGCGCGCTGCCGCCGATCTCGGCTGTCGTGTCGCCGTCGGCCAGCCGGCCCATGGCGTTCGTCATGGCGGAAATCGGGCGGGTGATCATCCGGCCCATCAGGAAGGCGGCGGCGGCACCGAGCAGGACGCTGACGATCGACGTGACGACCATGACCGTGATTGCGGTCTCCATGGCTGCCATCGCCTCCAGTCCGACGGTGTGCTGCTGCTCCGTGATGCTCGATGACAGCTCGGCGGCACGCCGCCCGATCGCCGGCCCGATCCGGTCCAGAACCTCGCGCCGGATGCGGTTCCGCTCGGTGACGACGGCGGCCACCTCGGTGAAGGCCTGGCGATACTGATCGATCAGGACGCCTGCCTCCTCGGCTTGGCGGCGGCGGGTCGGGTCCTGCATGGCGCGCAGCAGGGTGGCCATGTTGCCGTCGATCTGGTCGAACTCGGCCTGCGCCTGGCTGCGCGAGGCATCGTCGTTCATCAACAGGAACCTGGCGGCATACAGGCGGCCCAGCAGCAGGTTGCGCTCGACCTGGGCCGCGAGATAGGCGGCCTCGACATCGTCGCCGTTGAAGGCACTGCGCATGATGTCGCTGAGCCTTTGCACGATCTGCGGGCCGTTCACGTTGAGCGTGCCGTTAAACACATCCTCGCGGCGTGCCTGCAGCTGCACGATCTGGTCGAAGCCTGCGCCATAGTCCGCGATGTCCACGGCCATCCGGTCCAGCAGGGCGACGTGCTCGGGGTCGCCGGCCAGCGCCAGCGCCTCTTCGATCGCTGCGGCGGAGCGCTCCTGGTAGTCCCGAACGGCTTCGGCCGCCTCCGGCATGTCGCCGATTATGAAGTCCTTGGCGTGCAGCCGGACCATCAGCATGTTCGCCTCGGCATCGGCGACCGCGTTGGCGGTGCGGGCCAGTGTCCGGTACTCAGTGAACCGCTGGTATTCGCCGGTGAGAGACATGTAGCCGACGGCACCGATCGTCACCAGCAGGGCGAGGATGATGCCGAAAGCCAGATAGGTCTTCGGAGCGAGTTTCATTGGTAGACCTCCAGTTTTTCAGATTTTTGCTTCAAGCGGAACGGCTCGACACCGCGCTTGAGTCAGCCGGCCCGCCCGCGCATCTGCCCGGCGCTTCGGCATCGGCCGCCAGCAGGCCCTCGACAACCGACAGCAATCGGTCCGGCGAGAAGGGTTTGGCCAGGATCCGATCGGCGCCGAGGCGCTGCGCGGCCGGCAGATAGCAGGTGTTGAGCACGCCGCTGCCGCCCGAGATGGCCAGGCTGCGCACTCCCGGATGCCGGTTGCGCAGCGCGCGGATGACCTCGATCCCGTCGCACTCGGGCATGAAAATGTCCGTGATGACGAGGTCGATGCTGCCGTTGTCCAGGGCGTCCAGGGCCTGTCGCCCGTCGGCCGCGCACGCGACCGAATAGCCCGCCCGCTGCAGACAGAGGCCGATGTATTCGCGGGCGACCTGGTCGTCATCAATGACCAGTATTGACGTCATTCGCTTGTTCCTTTGCATTGCCACTGTCGCTCGGGGCGGACAATTCATGAGTGTTCGACGGTTCGGGTCGGCGCTTGCACTTGTTCTTGCGCCGCGCCGCCAAGGCTTCTTCAAGCGAGCGCAGCCGCTGGAGCAGGTAGGGGCTCGTCATGGCCGGCTACCGGGCCTCGGGCCGGGCGGCTTGCCCGGCCTCGGCCAGCCGGCCGCGCCGGTCGGAGAACCATGTCCCCAGACGTTCCAGGGCACCGGCCATGTCGCGGGTGGCGCCCGCCATGGCCTGGGTCTGGTCGCGCATCTGGCGGACCAGCTCGGCGAGCCTGACGCTGCCGTCGTGCAGGCTGCGCTGGCTCTCGGCCATGTCCGCGACGCCGGCCGTGAACCGGTCGAGGGCGTGGCTCAGGGGCGCCGCCGGCGCGGGGAGCGGCGCGGCGGGCGGCGGCAGGGCCGGGGGCGCGTCGGCCGCCTCCAGATCGACGACCTTGGTGGCCTCGATCGGATCGGCCCCGTCTCCGTCGGCCGGGGAACTCCCCACCGCTACCCGTGCCACAAAGTCTACATAGACGACGTTTTCGGCATGCATGGTGTTGTCTCCGTACTCTTGGCTAGGTGTGAAAGTAGATCGGCACGAACACCATGCAAAGCACGCATGAGTCTATAGACTAAGCTCTAATTCACATACGGAATGTCCGCGATGCACGCCTTTTGTATGGCGTCTTCTATTCTTAATATTGCTGTTTCTAGAGCGAGAATTCGGTCTACACTATAGGTCAATTCTACGGAGACTGGCGAACTATCCCATTCGCGCTGCCGCGGCGCCGGTCAGGACCAAAAGGAAGGAGAACAAGCATGCTGTCCCTGGTCGGGATCGCTGTCGTGCTGGTCTGCGTGTTCGGCGGGTACATCCTGGCCGGTGGCAAGATCGGGATCATTGCCGAGGCGCTACCCTTCGAGTTGCTGATCATCGGTGGCGCGGCGGTCGGCTCGTTCCTCATCGCCAACGGCGGCGATGTTCTGGGGCGCACCGCCAAGAGCATTGGCCGGATCGTGTCCGGCCCGCGGTGGACGCGGAGCGACTACCGCGACCTGCTCTGTCTGCTGTTCATCCTGACCAAGCTCATCCGCAGCAAGGGCATGCTCGCGGTCGAGGCGCACATTGAGCGGCCCCAAGACAGCGCGCTGTTCCAGCGCTATCCGCGCATCCTTGCCGACTCCTTCGCCGTGACGTTCCTTTGCGACTACCTGCGAATGATGAGCCTGGACCTCGACGACCCGCATCACGTCGACGAGGTCATGGAGGGCGAGCTGGAGCGGCACCACCATGACGCGCTGAGGCCGGCCCATGCCCTGCAGGCCATGGCCGACGGCCTGCCGGCGCTTGGCATCGTCGCGGCCGTGATGGGCGTGATCAAGACGATGGCGAGCATCAGCGAACCGCCCGAGGTGCTCGGCGGCATGATTGGCGGGGCGCTGGTCGGCACGTTCCTGGGCGTGCTGCTGTCGTATGGTGCGGTCGGCCCGCTGGCCGCGCGCCTCAAGCAGATCGAGGACGAGGACGCCCGCTTCTATGGCGTCATGCGCGACACCATCACGGCATTCCTGCACGGCTCCATGCCGCAGGTCGCGGTCGAGGTCGGCCGCAAGACCGTCCCCGCGCGGTCGCTGCCGAGCTTCCACGACATCGATGAGGCGATTGCGGAGCTGCCGGCCGCGTGACCGCACTGTTGCCGTATGGGCCAGCAAAGAGGAAATCCAAAGGTGGCATCGGAACGTAAATCAGTGGTCGTCAAGCGCCGGCGCGCGGCCGCGGATGAAGGGCATCACGGCGGCGCCTGGAAGGTGGCCTACGCCGATTTCGTGACCGCAATGATGGCATTCTTTCTGCTGCTGTGGCTCCTGTCGTCGGTCGACGAGCAGACCCTGCAAGGCATCGCCGCCCATTTTGCGCCGATCGACGAGCTCGCGCCGCGCGGACTCGGCGGCGAGGGCCTGCTGCGCGGACAGGCGCTGGGCGAGCCCGGCATCCTGGCGGCGAGCAGCCTGCCGCTGCCGGTCGGAGTGATCCGGGCCGAGGCGGCGCCGGGGCCGCACGAGGGAGCCGACGAGAGTGCCGCCGATGGCGCGCCGGCGCCGGCCACGGCGACCGTCGAACCGGCGAGGCCCGCTGCGGCCGGCGTGCCGCCGGACGGGGCGGCCGGGGCGGCCGGCGCGGAGGCCGACCGCTTCGATGCGGCGGAGGAGCAGCTGCGGGCCGCGATCCTGGGATCTCCGGACCTGCTCGGCCTGGCCGGACACCTGCTCATCGACCGCGTTCCCGAAGGCCTGCGTGTCCAGCTCGTCGACCGCAGCCGCGTGTCGATGTTCCCCCTGGGCAGCGCCGAAATGTACGGCCACACGGACCGCCTGCTGCGCACCGTTGCCGGGGTCGTCGCCGACCTGCCGAACCGCGTGGCGGTGACCGGCCACACCGATGCCGCCCCCTTCGGCGGGTCCGACGGCTACGGGAACTGGGAGCTGTCCACCGATCGCGCTCACGCCACCTGGCGCGTCCTGGTCGATGCCGGCCTGCCCGAGGCGCGCATCGAACAGGTGACCGGTGTGGCGGACCGCGAGCCGCTGCTGCCGGACCAGCCGCTCTCCGCAATGAACCGCCGCATCAGCATCGTCCTTCGCCGCGATGCGGAGATCGAGCCGAGACCGCGGGAAGGGATCGATGCGGATTAAAGCAATCTAAATGCTTATCGGATGAAGAGGTATGCCCAGGGTGCCGGACAATGCGAGCTCATGACGCTATGACCTCAAAACAAAACTTCTTCAGAAACGTGCGCCGGTTTGCTGCGGCGCTGTCTGTAGCCGCGATAACGTTGACCGCCGCTGCGCAGGAATCTCCCGCGCCCGTGTTCATCGGCCTGGATGCCGAGTTCGGCCTCGTCAACAGCACCAGCGCCCAGTCCATCGAGCGCGGCATCGCCGTCGCGATCGCCGAGATCAACAGCGCCGGCGGCGTGTTGGGCGGCCGTCCGCTCGTCCTCATCCCGCGGGACAACCGCTCGGTGCCGGCGCGCGGCATTGCCAACCTTCGGGACTTCGCCGCCAGGCAGGACCTGGTCGCCGTGTTCGGCGGCCGGTACTCGCCCGTGCTGATGGAGCAGCGGCCGGTGGTGGAGGAGCTGGGCCTGATCCTCCTGGCGGTGTGGTCGTCCGCCGACGGCATCATCGACAACGGCATGACGCCGAACTGGATATTCCGGTTGTCGTTGCGCGACAGCCTGGCGATGCCGGCGATGCTGGACCATCTGGCCGGGCGCGGCATCGACCGCGTCGGCCTGCTCCTTGCCAATACGTCGTGGGGCCGCAGCAACCTCGCTGCGGCGGAGCGCCACCTGTCGGGGCGCGCGCGGCCGTCGATCGCCGGGACCGAGTGGTACAATTGGGGCGACCAGACGATCATCGATCACTACGAAAACCTGATCGCAGCCGGCGCCGAGGCCGTCGTCTTCGTCGCAAACGATGTGGAGGGGGCGATCATGGTCCGCGAGATGGCCCAGCTGCCGGCCGCGGCGCAGGTGCCGATCGTCAGCCACTGGGGCGTCACGGGCGGTGCCTTCGTCCAGCAGGCCGGGCCGGCCCTGCAACAGATCGACTTTACCGTCATCCAGACCTTCAGCTTTTTCCGGGCCGATCCGGAAATCGCCAACCGCGTGCTCGACGGGGCCCGGCGCCTGTTCGGCATCTCCCGGTTCGAGGACATCGAGTCTCCCGTCGGAATGGCGCATGCGTACGACATGACGCACATCCTGGCGCGCGCCATCGACCTCGCCGGGACCACGGACCGCGCCGCGGTGCGCGATGCGCTTGAACAGGTCCGCGATTACCGCGGTCTGATCCGCCATTACGACCGCCCCTTCGCGCCCGATGACCATGAAGCGCTGGGTCCGGACGAAGTGATTCTCGCTCGGTATGACGCGCGGGGCGTGATCCGGCCATTGCCCGGCAATGGGCCCTAATAAAGGAGCAGGCGAAGCATGGCGTTCGGCGTCGCCCTTTCCTGCCTGCGCAGAAGCATCTTTCTGCGTGCCATGGCGTCGGCTCTGCTGGTGACCCTCCTGATCGTGGGAGCGATCGGTGGCGGCGCGTATCATTTCGTCCGGAATCAGATGGTCGATGATGCGGAACTTGCGCTCTATTACGAGAGCCGCCAGCATGCGCAGGAGGTCGCCGGCCGGTTAAGGGCGCTTTACGCAAATGCGTCGAGCCTGGCGACCAACTCCCTGGTGGCCAACGCGCTCGTCGACAGCATGGGGCGTCAGGTCTATCTCGAACCGTTCCTGCAGGGGTTCAGCCGGCTGGACAGCCTGCGGATAGACGTCGTCCTGACGGATTTCCAGGGCCAGCCGATCGCCGGAAGCCGCGCTGCCGATCCCGCTCTGGCCCTGCCGCCGGAATGGACGGAACAGGTCGTCGACCGCGGGCAGCCCCTCGCCAGGGTATCGGGAGCGGGCGATGATGCCGTGCTGGTCGTCGCCGCGCCCGTCTACTACGCGAACACCGGCCTGCCCGAGGGTGCCCTCGTCTTCCGCACGCGCCTGAACGACCTGGCGGCAATGGAGAACCACGCGTTCATCGGCCCGCACACGATGCAGATCATCACCGCTGCGCAGGGGCCGGAGGGCGAACCGGCATTCGAATGGACCGCCGACGAGATCGCGGTGATCATGCCGATCGACGCGTTGCCGCTGTTCGACGATCTGGCCCTCGCGATCGAGATCGGCGCCGACCGCGCCATCGCCGAAGCGCCCCTGCGTGAGCTGACCCGGACCACGGGCGCCATCGCCGCCGCCGTCCTGGTCCTGATCGTCCCCGCCAGCTTCCTGGTGGCGCGCAAGGTGACGCGGCGCCTGCGGGCGCTGGAGAGCGCGGCGTCGTCGGTGGTGGGCCAGCAGTCCTTCGGCACCCGCTTCGCGGTCAGTGGCGAGGACGAGATCGCCCGCCTGGGGCACGCGTTCAATCGCATGCTCGAGCGCCTGGAGAGCGCGCATCAGGCACTCGAGGCGCAGGCCGACCGCGAGCTGGAGACGAGCCAGCGGCGTTTCCAGTCGGTCGTGACCACCGCAGTCGATGCCATCGTCGTGGTCGATCCCGAAGGCGCGGTCTCGTTCTGGAATGCCGGCGCCGAGCGGATCTTCGGGTTCGCGGAAGGCGACATTCTGGGCAAGCCGATCACGGAGATCATTCCAGAGCGCTACCGGGAAGCTCATGAGGCCGCGTTCAAGAGGCTTGGCCCCGGCATCCCGAGCCGGTTCGACGGCCAGACCGCCGAGCTGGTCGGCCGGCGCGGGGACGGGACCGAGTTCCCCGTCGAGATGTCGCTGACCGAATGGTACGCCGGCGACGAGCGCTTCTTTACCGGCATTCTCCGCGACGTCAGCGAGCGCAGGCAGTTCGAGCAGTCGCTCGAGACGGCCTGCCGGGAGGCGGAAGAGGCGAACAAGGCCAAGTCGGCCTTCCTCGCGGCGATGAGCCACGAGATCCGCACGCCGATGAACGGCGTCATCGGGATGACCGGCCTGCTGCTCGACACCGCCCTCAGCCCGGAGCAGCGCTACATGGCCGAGACGATCCGGGACTCCGGAGAAGCCCTGCTCGGCCTGATCAACGACGTGCTCGACTTCTCCAAGATCGAGGCCGGCAAGGTCGAGCTGGAACCGGGCGAGTTCGACCTGGTCAGCCTGATCGACGGGACCGTCGACCTGCTGGCTCTGTCCGCGGAACGCAAGGGGATCGAGCTGGTCACGGTGTTCGATGCCGGCGTGCCGCGCCAGCTCTACGGGGACGGCGGACGCGTCCGTCAGATTCTCATCAACCTGCTGGGCAATGCCGTCAAGTTCACCGAGGCGGGTGGCGTCACCCTGACCGTAACGGCCCGGGAACGCACCGACAAAGATGTCCGCATACGGTTCAAGATCCGCGACACCGGCATCGGCATCCCTGCCGAGCATCTGCCCGACCTGTTCAGGGAGTTCTGCCAGATCGGCAGCTCGACCATGCGGCGGCAGAGCGGCACCGGCCTGGGTCTGGCCATTTCAAAGCAGTTGTGTGCCCTGATGGGCGGGACCATCGGCGCGGACAGCGCCGTGGGCCGCGGCAGCACGTTCTGGTTCGAGGTGCCGCTCGGCATCACCGGGATCCAGCCGGGGCGCGACTTCGACACCGGGCTGGCCTGCCGCGCTCTCGTCGTCCAGTCCTCGCAACTGGCCGGGCAGGGGCTGGCCGCGCAGCTCAGGAAATGGGGCATGGCTGCCGAACTGGTGCAGACCGCGGCGGAGGCGGCCGTCCGCCTTGCCGGCGAGCCGTTCGACGTCGTGTTCCTGGATCACGACCTGGCCGAGGACCCGTGCCTCGAGGCCGGCTTGCGGACTGCGGGCAAGCCGCACCGGGTCCTGCTGATGCCGCGCCACGCCGTCGGTGCCGGTGCGGCGGGCGGACCCCGTCCCCTGCCGCCCGCCGACGCGCGCCTCGTCAAGCCGTTGCAGCTGTCGCCCCTGTTCGACACCGTGGCCACGCTGCTCGGCACCCGCGTGTGCGACGTCGGCCAGGACGGCCGCGGCACGCCGCGCCTGCCGGCATCCGAGGACTCGGCCGAGCCGCCGATGCGGATCCTGGTCGCCGAGGACAACGCGGTGAACCAGCAGGTGGCGCTGCGCCTGCTCAAGAACCGCGGCCATCACGTCGATGTGGTCGGTGACGGTCGCGAGGCGGTTCGGGCGGTCTCGTCGCTGCCCTACGACCTCGTGCTCATGGACGTGCAGATGCCGGAAATGGACGGACTGGCCGCGACGCGCGCGATCCGCGCGCTGCCCGGACCGGCCGGCCGGGTGCCCATCGTGGCGATGACGGCGACGGTGACGAACGGCTTTGCCGAGACCTGCCGTGCGGCCGGCATGACCGATTTCGTCGGCAAGCCGATCAACCGGAAGGTGCTGCACGCGGCGCTGCGGCGCTTCGCCGGCAGCGCCACGACAGCACCGCAACCGGAGCCGGTCCCGCCGCGGTACGAGAAGGAGATCGACGGCGCGGTCGTGGCCGATCTGGTCGCCCTGTTCGGCAAGGACGACGCGCGGCGGCTGGTCGACCAGATGCGCGAGCAGGAGTGGCAGCGTCTCCGTGCAATCGAGCGTCTTGCCGTCAGCCGCGATGCCGCGGGCGTGGCCAGCGAGGCGCATTCCTTCAAGTCGGCCGTCGGCAGCCTCGGCCTCGCTGCGGCGCAAAGCCTTGCGGCTCAGGCGGAGGCGGCCGCGGCGGCGGAGGACTGGGCGGCGGTGGATGCCGCGGTGGCGCAGCTGCAGCGGGCGTTCGCGAGCAGCCTCGTCTGCGTCGAGTGCGGACTTGAGGTGGCGTCCCGGCGCGGCATTGCCCCTGCATCATGACAACACGTGGCAGAAGGGAAACCCATGTCTGGCCCCGAAGAGGTAATAGTCCGAAGCGTGCTGGTCATCGACGACGACCCGTTCATTCGAGACCTGGCCGCCGTCGCCCTGCGGCGCTCCGGGTTCGTCGTGAACGTGGCGAAGGACGGCCGCGAGGGGCTGCGCATGCTCGAGGCGCAGTCCGTCGATCTGGTCGTCACGGACATCTTCATGCCGGAGGCGGACGGGCTGGAGGTGCTCCGCGCAATCCGCAGGAACCGACCGGAGGTCGGGATCCTGGCCATCTCCGGAGGCAGCGAGCTGCTCGGCGACGGCTATCTGGAGGCCTCGCAGCGACTGGGCGCCGACCGGATCATGCGCAAGCCGTTCAACGTGTCGGAACTGGTCGACGCGGTGCGCGACATGATCGCGGCCTCGGCGCCACCCGGCTGACGGCCGCGGCGATACATGGGCCGCCGGCGCCGCCGCAAAGGAGTACAGCCCGGCGGACCCTGGGCGAGAGCACTCCCCGCTAAGCGGCGAGGCCCATGTCCATGGCCTTGAGCACCGCCTGGGTGCGATTCTTGGCGACCAGCTTGCGGCACAGGCTGCGCACGTGCAGCTTGATGGTTACCTCCTGAAGGTTGAGCGTCCGGGCGATCTCCTTGTTCGAGCGGCCCTTGCACAGCTCCGCCAGCACGTCGCGCTCGCGCCGCGTCAGGGCGGGCGTCCCGTCCGCCCGGTCGGCCGCGGTGTGGTCGGACTCGAGCAGCGAGACCGGCAGGAAGCGCTCCCCGCTCAGCATCAACTGGATCGCGCCGACCAGCGCCTTGACCGTAAGGGTCTTCGGCAGAAAGCCGGCGGCGCCGCGCGCGATCGCCTCGTGGATCTCGTCGTGGCCGGCCAACCCGGACATGATGGCGACCGGCAGGTCGGGATAACGGGCGCGCATGCGCGCCAGCCCCTCCAGCCCGTCCATGCCGGGCATGCGATAGTCGAGGACGCAGAGCTGCGGATCGGTGCTGCCGTCGATCAGCGCCAGCGCCTCGTCCAGCGAACTTCCGGTCAGCACCTCGGCGCCGGGTATGGCCCGTTCGATGTACGCCTTGAGCGCGTCCCGGACCAGGACGTGGTCATCCGCCAGAATGAGCCGCATCGGCGTGACCTCCTGACATGAACCCCCGGCAGGTTTCCTAGCAGAGAAGCGTAAGCAAATCGTTAGGCCTACGGCGACGCCTGGAGACGGCGACGACGTCGCAGGCCGCCCCTCTCAGCACGCGCCCTTCAACGTATCGAGCAGCGCGATCACCTCGCGCGACGCCGCCTCGAGCCGGTCGTACTCGGTGCGCGCACCTATGCGGTCGCCGCGGCTGAACAGGTCGAACACGGCCCGGCCGTGGCGGTGCACGGCGGCATGGGGCGCGTCGAGCTGTTGGAACGCGGACGCGCGCGCCAGATCGGTTCCTTCGGTGCGGGCGCACCACCGGCCGAGCCGGCAATGCCGGTGGTCGGTCAGCTCCGCGGCGGAAAGGTCGTCCGCTCCCACCAGCATGGCGGCCAGGCGGCGCTTCCAGCGCGCGTGGTCGGCCTTGGCCAGCTCCAGGACCGCTGCCGCGTCATGCTGCCGTGTGCCGGTCAGCCGGCCGTCGATGACCGCCTCCGACTGCCTGACAACGGCGACCGCATGCTCGGCGTTGCCCCGCGCATGCTCGCTCTTCTCGCGGATGATCGCGATGCTGCGCGAGACCTCGTCGATCGCCGCCGACTGCTCGTTCACGCTGGCGGCCGTGTCCGCCATCTGCACGGTCACTTCGTCGATGCTGTCGACGACGGCGCGCACCCGTTCGCCGACCGCCAGGATGTCGCTCCGGCCGCTGCCGACGGCCTGCGACGCCTGGTCCATGACGGCGAGCAGGCCGCGCATCTCGTTGGCCAGCGTATTGATCTTGTCCTGGATGTTTTCCGTGGCCTGAGTTGTCTGCCCGGCCAGCTGCCGCACCTCCCCGGCCACGACCGCAAAGCCGCGGCCCGCCTCGCCGGCACGCGCGGCCTCGATCGCCGCGTTGAGGGCGAGCAGGTTGGTCTGCCGCGAGATGTCGCTGATGATGCCGACGATCTGCCTGATGTCCTGCATCGCCTGCGACACGCGGCCGACCTTGTCGCCGGCGGCATCGGTCGCGCCGGCAATGGTATCCATGCTGGCAGTGGCGCGCTCGATCGCGGCGAGGCCGGCAGTGCCGGCGTCGCGCGTTGCGCAGGCGTTGTCCGCAACCCGGCTGCTGGCGACCGAAACCTGGCCCACGCCGGCGCTCAGCTCCTCGATGGCGGCCGCGATGGTCTGGGTGTTCTCGGCCATCTCCCGGACATCAGCGGTGACGAAGGACACCGATGCCATGGTCTCGCTGGCCTGGACCGACAGGGCGACCGCGTACTCCAGGTCCCCGCGCTCCCGCGCGGCCAGCGTATCCGCAAGCGCCCGCAACGCCCGCGGAATGTCCCCGTCGTCCTGCGGCAGGTCGGCGTACGCGCCGCGCGCCAGGGCGTCGATGGCGGCGATCGCGGTCCGATCCCGGTGCTGTGTCGCATCGGCGGGGGCAGCCTCGCCGGCTGCTGCGTCGTTGGCTGCACGGGCCGTTGCTGTGCGTATTCCGAACATGGCTGTGTCCTCAAAGGTATATGCCGGTGTCGACCGGCCCGCGGCGGCCGCCGACGACCGTGGAACCGCGCCCAGGAACCTAGCAGTGACCGGTCCCGTCTCCAGCCGTGCAGGAGTGTATCTTCCCATACTTCCGGCAGTGGTCGGGCGAGCGAAAAAGGATACGACGGCCCGGCGGGCCGAGCGCCGGGCAAATCCAGGCCCGGCGCAGCGTTAAGCGGTTTGAAAGAATACCGGACTAGGACACGGATCGAGATGAGCCCGATCCTTATCCTGTCCATCCTGCTGCGCCTGATGGCGGCCGGCGTCGCGGTCCGGCTGTATCTGCGGATACGCGACTGGCGGCTGCTGTTCATGCTTGGCATGGTCACCTTGATGGCGCTGCGGCAGGTGCTGACGCTGAGCAGGGAGATGGGCGCGGACGCGGGGCTGTCCACGTCGTTGCGCTGGGACGAGCTGCCGGGCCTCGCCGTCAGCGGGCTGGTGCTTCTCGCGATCCTGTTCGTCGGTCGGATGATCCGCAGCCGCGACAAGGTCCTGCGCGACATCGAGGCGAACATTCCGGGCGTGATTTTCCAGTGGCGCGAGACCGGCGGCGGCAGGCGCGGCTATTCCTACATCAGCTCGCGCAGCGGCGACCTGTTCGGGGTCGGTCCGGACGCCTTGTACCGCGACTGGACGCGGCTTCCGTTGTGTTGCGAGGATCGCGAGCGCTGGGAACGGAGCATTGCGCGGGCCGCCGCGGCCGGTAGCGACTGGTCGTTCGAGGGGCGCTTCGTGCTCCCCTCCGGCGAGACCCGCTGGTGGCGCGCGTCCGCCTCCGCGTCGGTCGGGGACGGCACCGACGCGGTCGTCTTCAACGGCCTGCTGATAGACGTGACCGAGCAGCGCAAGGTGCGGGAGTGCCTGGAGGCGGCCGAGCGGCGCCTGGAGAGCGCGATCAACAACTTTCACTCGGCCTTCGCCCTGTGGGACCGTGACGACCGTCTGGTGATCTGCAACGAGCGGTACCGGAAATACTATGGCCGTTTTGTCGAGGATTTTGCGGTCGGGATCAGCTTCGACGCCGTGGCGGCAGCGTTCTGCCGATATCAGGGCAGCGAAGTGGCCGGCATTCCGATCGACGAATGGCTGAGCCGACGGCGCGCCATTCGCGAAGGCGAAGGCGGGACCGCCGAGCTGCCGGTCGGCAACGGGCGCTGGCTGCTCATCGAGGACCACCGGACCAGCGACGGCAGTCTGGTCAGCATCCAGACCGACATCTCGGCGCTGAAGGACCGCGAGTTCAGTCTCGAGGACGCGCGGTCCAGGATCGAGCGGCAGGCCGCCGACCTGGCCAGCCTCGCCGAACAGCTCGAAAGCGAACGCGCCGCCGCGGATGGCGCGCGGGAGATCGCCGAGGAGGCGAGCCGGGCAAAGTCCGCCTTCCTGGCCACCATGAGCCACGAGATCCGGACTCCGATGAACGGCGTGATCGGGATGGCCGGGCTGCTGCTGGACTCGGGGCTGACCGACGATCAACGCCAGATGGTGGAGACTCTGCGCGGCTCGGGCGAGGCGTTGCTCGCGGTCATCAACGACATCCTCGACTTCTCGAAGATCGAGGCCGGCAAGGTCGAACTGGAGACGGCGCCGTTCGAGCTGCTGTCGGTCGCCGAAGGGGTCGTCGAGCTGCTGGCCGAGCGCGCGCGCAGCCGGGATCTCGACCTGTGGACGGTGGCCGATCCGGATACGCCGCCGGTCGTCGTCGGCGACAGCACCCGGTTGCGCCAGATCCTGGTCAACCTGGTGGGCAACGCGATCAAGTTCACCAAAAGCGGCGGTGTCATCCTGGCCGTCGAACCGAAACCCGGCGGCGACGCCGCACGCCCGGTGATCCGCTTCGAGGTCATCGACAGCGGCATCGGCATCTCTCCGGAGCGTCAGGGGGAGCTGTTCGAGGACTTCGTCCAGCTTGACAACTCAACGGCGCGACGCTTCGGCGGCACCGGTCTCGGCTTGGCCATCTGCAAGCGGCTGTGCACGCTGATGAACGGCGAGATGGGCGTGCACAGCATTCCCGGCCGGGGCAGCACGTTCTGGTTCGAGATTCCGTTCGAGGCGGAGGACGCGCGGCACCCGTCGTCGCGCGCGCCGGACGGCGCGGCTGCGAACCGGCGATGCTGTGTGGCAGACGCCAACCCGATGGCCCGCGCCGCTCTGGCCCGCCAGCTCGGCTACTGGGGGATGTCGGTCGACGTCGCGGCGGATGCGCACGCGGCCGCGTCGTGCCTGGAACGCGGTCCGTACGCGGCCCTGTTCATTTCGACCGACCTGATGCACGGCGACGCGGTCCAACGGCGGCTCGGAATGCTGTGGCCGACGCCGAACGTCGTCGTGCTCGCCCCGTCGCGGTTCGCCGACGATGCCCGGCCCCATGCGTGCGCGCCCATGGCCAGACTGGCCAAGCCGGTCAAGCTGTCCACGCTGCTCGACATCCTTGCCACCGGCCTTGGTCGGGCCGTGCCGGCGTTGATGCGCTCGCCGCCTGCGCATCCGTCCGACGGGATCGACGATACGCTCACCGCCGTCAACCCGCAGCGGATCCTCGTGGCGGAGGACAACCCGGTCAACCAGGAGGTGGTCCGGCGGCTTCTCGACAACTGGGGGCACCGGGTCGACGTCGTCGGCAACGGGGAGGAGGCGATCCAGGCGGTCGCCCGCTTCCCGTACGATATCGTCCTGATGGATATCCAGATGCCGGAAATGGACGGGCTCGCCGCAACGGCCCGGATTCGCAGCCTGGCCGCCCCCGCGGCGCGCGTCCCCATCATTGCGATGACCGCCAACGTGACCCGCGGGTTCAGCGACGAGTGCCGGCGCGCCGGCATGAACGACTACATCAGCAAGCCGATCAGCCGCCGGGCGCTTCAGGATGCCCTGCACCGCTGGGGCCGGCCGGAGCCGGCCGCGGCGCCGTCGTGCGAGCGGACTGCGCCCGATGACGGGGGCGACAACGGGTCCTTCGACGAGGAGCAGATCACCGAGCTCGTCGAGATGCTCGGCGCCGAGGCCTATCTCGGCATGCTGACCAGGCTGCGCACCGACGGCGTGCAGCGCCTGGCCCGCATGTGGACGGCCGCGCAGACGTCCGATCTCGCGGACCTGGCCTCCGAGGCGCACGCCTTCAAATCCGGGCTCGGCGTGCTCGGGCTGAAGGCGCTGCACGGCCTGGCCGGCCGCCTGGAAGGTGCGGCCCGCAAGGGAGCCGGCGACGACGCCGGCGCCATCCTGTCGGCGCTCGAGCGCGACTTCGGGCCGACGCTGCGCAGGATCGAGGCGATGTTCGGCCCGGCCGACGAAGCCGGCGCGGACGTCGTCGCGGCCTCCGGCGCCGGCTCCGCGACCCCGACCCCGGCATAGCCGGCCCGCCGCAGGCGGCGGAGCAGTTCAGCGCACCGGCCGGGACAGTTTGCGTCGCCGCCCAATTCCGGTGTAACATTGGGGCAATCAATCGATACAAGATCAGAAACGGATCGAGGAGACCCCGAAAATGCCACGACAGATCATCCGCGAGACCACGGTCGTGGTCAAGTTCGACCGGCAGAGCGACGCGGACGAATTCCGTGCCGGCACCGACGGGCTGATGCGCGACCTGAGGGTGATGGGCATCCGCTGCGACGTGGATGTCAGCGAGAACACGGCATCGGGCCGCTCGGCGGCCGGCCAGCGCGCCGGCGGCGGCCGCTGACCGGGTAACGGCGGGCCGCGCCGGCGAAGCATGGCGGTTCCGGCGGCCGGTCACCCGGCCGGCGGCTTGGTGCTGCCTTCTTCGGGCGCGGTCATGCCGTGGCGGGACAGCAGTGCCGCCTGCGCCTCCTCCAGGCGCTTCAGGTCGAAGCCGGCGATCAGGTCCTCGAACAGCCGGTGCCAGTTGACCACCGCATTCAGGTGGATGAACACCGAGCTGAGCGCGATCGCGGCGCGGTCCATCATCACGAACGCGCGCGGCACCTTGACCCCGCCGGCCCGGCGCAGCGAGGCCTGCACCTCCGCCGCCGTGGCGAAGCCGTAGGTCTCGTCGTCCGGGTCGTGCACCGTGCGCGCCCGGTCCTCCAGCACCGGCATGAAGATGAACCGCGCCCAGACGTTGAGGATCGCGGCCACATCGTCGGTCACGTCGTTGAACCCCCAGGCCCCGTAGGCGCGCCGTGCCAGGTCCTCGTCGCCGGTGCGCATGGCCCGGTACAGGTCGACCACGCCCTGCACCAGGCTCGGCGGGAACACGCGGATGCAGCCGTAATCGACCAGGTTCAGGCCGCCGTCGGCGCGCACCGAGTAGTTGCCCAGGTGCGGGTCGGCGTGCAGCACGCCATAGCGGAAGAACGGCGTGTACCAGATGCGGAACAGCTCGGCCGACAGCTCGTTGCCGCGCTCCGGCGATCGCGCCGCGATCGCGGTCAGCGATTCGCCCTCCAGCCAGGTCATGGTCAGCAGCCGCCGCGTGGACAGCTCGGGCACGACCTCGGGCACCGTCACTCCCGGCTCGTCGCGCATCATGTCGCCGTACAGCTGCATGTGCCCGGCCTCGCGCGCGTAGTCCAGCTCCTCGTACAGGCGGTCGCGCAGCTCGGCGTAGATGTCGTCGGTGGAGATGGTCCGGTCGTAGCGTTCGAAGGCGTGCAGGATGATGCGCAGCTGGCGCAGGTCGCCTTCGGCGGCCGCCTCGATCCCGGGATACTGCAGCTTGCACGCCAGCAGCCGGTCGTCCTGGCCGACCGCCTGGTGCACCTGCCCCAGCGAGGCGCCCGCCGCCTCGTGCGCGAACCGCTTGAAGTGCCGCTGCCAGTCCGGGCCCAGCTCGCCGCTCATGCGGCGCTTGACGAACGGCCATCCCATCGGCGGCGCGTTCGACTGCAGCTTGGCGAACTCGGCGGCGAACTCCGGCGGCACCGCGCCCGGCATCGTCGCCAGCAGCTGCGCCACCTTGATCAGCGGGCCCTTGAGCGCGCCGAGCGCCTCGGTCAGCTGGCGGGCATAGCGCTCGCGGTCGATGCCGACGCCGAGGAACCGCTCGCCGGCCATGCGCGCCGCAAGCTCGCCCATGACCCGCGAGACGCGGGCGTGGCGGGCCATGCGGCCGAACAGTGTGCTGTCGTCAAGTCCGTTGTTGGCCATTGGAAAGGGTCGCTCGCGGGGCGGCGTCCGGTGGGCGTCACGACTGTGACGCCGGAGGCACCCTCATATCGGTATCCAGTCGGGTGAACAACTCGCGCAGACAGGCGTCCACGGTCAAGTACGGTTCGGGATCCGGGAACGGCGGCATGTCCACGACGGTGGCGGCCGGCGCGCCGGAGACAACGAATGCCACGCGGAAGCCCTCGACCAGGTCCGCCGGCAGGAACAGGGCGTCGGGGTCCTGCATGTTGACGGCCAGATAGGTCGGCCTGTCCTCGTAGGTCAGTCGCCGGAAGTCGCGCGTCGGCCCGTAGCCGGCGGTGACCAGCCAGGCCGAGACCACCGGCACCGGCACGGTCATCCCGTCCGCGGCGGCCAGCACGGTCAGCGCGATCATCGCCGACGGCACCTGTCCGGTATCGTAGAAGGCGTTGACCGAGCCCTCGATCCGCACATAGCCCTCCGGAGCGGCCGAATAGTGCACGCCGCAGCCGACCGTGCGCTCCTCGTGCACATAGTTGAGGGAGCGGTAGTCGGCCTCGGCGATCGTCGTCACGCGCGGCGACGGCGCTGCCGCGGTCTCCGCGACCCCGTCCGGCGCAACGGAGGCGCAGGCCGCGACCACCAGCAATGCCGCTGCCGGCAGCACCGCGCGCCGCGCCTCGTGCGGGCGGGCACCGCCACGGGCAAGCGCCCGGGCCGGACCCGGAATGATCCGCCGGGTCATGCCGCCGGCGGCTCGCCGCGGCCCTCGGCGGCGGTGCCCAGCCCGGTCAGCAGCTTGCCGAGCTCGATGGGGAAGGGGAACACGATGGTGGAATTGCGCTCGCCGGCGATGTTCTGCAGCGTCGTCAGGTAGCGCAGCTGCACCGCCTCGGACCGCTGGGACAGGATCTCGCCGGCCTTGAAGAACCGTTCGGCGGCCTGCAGCTCGCCCTCGGCGTCGATGATCTTGGCGCGGCGCAGGCGCTCGGCCTCGGCCTGGCGGGCGATGGCGCGGACCATGCTCTCGTCGATGTCGATGTGCTTGATCTCGACGTTGGAGACCTTGATGCCCCAGGCGTCGGTCTGTTCGTCGAGGATGCGCTGAATGTCGGCGTTCAGCTTGTCGCGCTCGGCCAGCATCTCGTCCAAATCATGCTGGCCCAGCACCGAGCGCAGCGTGGTCTGGGCGAGCTGGCTGGTTGCGCCCATGAAGTCCTCGACCTGGATGACCGCCTTCTCGGCGTCGAGCACCCGGAAATAGACGACGGCGTTGACCCGCGCCGACACGTTGTCATGCGAGATGATGTCCTGTCCCGGCACATCCAGCACGCGGATGCGCAGGTCGATCCGGACCATGGTCTGGATGACCGGAATGATCAGGATCAGGCCGGGCCCCTTGACCTTCCAGAACCGGCCAAGCTGGAACACGACCGCCCGCTCGTACTCCCGCATGATGCGCAACGCATACAGCAGGATGATGACGGGGATCAGCGCGATGATTACCCAGATGTAGTCAGCCATGCCGGACCTCCTGCCGGGAACTGGGATCGTCGTCGGGCTCGACCTCCAGGACCAGCCCCTCGCGCCCCCGCACGCGGACCGCCTGACCAGGCCGCAGCCCCGCCGGGGCGCGCGCCCGCCAGACCTCGCCGTGGGCGCGGACGTGGCCCTTGCCGTCGCTCCAGTCGAGCACCTGACCGGGGCTGCCGACCATTTCCTCCGGCCCGCTGACGATCGGGCGGTGCCGCGAGCGCATCGCCATCATCGCGATCAGCAGGAACGACGCGGCGGCGGCCAGCGCAACCGGCACGATCAGCGCCCACGATACCTCATAGCCGGGCACGTCGGTGTCCATCAGCAGCACCGACCCCAGCACGAACGCCACGACGCCGCCGATGCCGACCGCGCCGATCCCGGGCGAGAACGCCTCGCCGACCATCAGCGCGATGCCCAGCAGGATCAGCGCCAGCCCGGTGTAGTCGACCGGCAGCACGTGCATGGCATAGAGCGCCAGCAGCAGGCTGACCGCCCCGATGACGCCGGGAAACACGAGGCCGGGACTGTAGAACTCGAATATGATCCCGTAAATCCCGATCAGCATCAGGATGTACGCGACATTCGGATTGGTGATGATCGAAAGCAGCTCGGTGCGCCAGTCGGGCTCGCGCTCGACCACGGTCAGGCCCTCGGTGTCCAGCTTGACGTCCCGGCCGGCGGCGCTGACGGTCCGGCCGTCGATGCGGGCCAGCAGGGCATCCAGATCGTCGGCCATCAGGTCGACGACGTTCATCTCGACCGCCTCGTGGGCGGGCAGGCTGGCCGCCTCCCGCACGGCGCGGGCCGCCCATTCGGCGTTGCGGCCGCGCAGCTCCGCCAGGCTGCGGATGTAGGCGATCGCGTCGTTGATTGCCTTGTCCTCGATGGTCGGGCGGTCGCCGTCGCCGTCCTCGCCGCCGCCGCTTTCCTGATCCTCGCCATCGCCCGTCGGCCCGCCTCCGCCGCCAAGCTGCACCGGCGTTGCCGCGCCCAGATTGGTGCCCGGCGCCATTGCGGCGACGTGGCTGGCGTACAGGATGTATGTGCCGGCGCTGGCCGCCCGCGCCCCGCTCGGTGCGACATGGCTGACCACCGGCACCGGCGATGCCAGGATGTCCTCGATGATCACCCGCATCGACGTGTCGAGCCCGCCCGGCGTGTCCAGACGCAGGATGACGAGTTCAACGTCCTGCTCGCGGGCCGCGGTCAGCCCGCGCGTCACGTAGTCGCTGGTGGCCGGCCCGATCGGCCCGCTGATGTCGAGCAGCATGGCCTGCCGGTCGGCCTGGGCGTACGCCCCGACAAGTCCGGTCAGGCCGGCGATCAGCGCGAACAGGAACAGGACAATGCGCATGCGGCCGAGTCCGAGGAGGGCCGAGGGCGCCACCGGGGGCGCGGCACGGCGGGGACGGGGCTGCGGCAGGTTCGGTCCGAAGCCCTCTATACGGTTAAGGTGCCCGCGCAAACGCGGTTTTCAACGCCGGCTGGGGGTGCAGGGTGCCACACCCCCGGCGGCAAGCCGACGCTCAGGGGCGCCGGCGGCGGGACGGCTGCCCCGACGGCGCGACGTGTGCGACGGACGCTAGTCCTCCACCGCGATGACGCGCACCGTGGCATCGGGGTGGTGCCGGCGCAGGCGGTACAGTTCGACCGGATCGGTGACCAGCTTGTGGAACGGCGGCTCGTCCACCCGGAAGACGTACTTGACCTTCTCGCCGACCGTGTTCAGCGACTCCGACAGTCTCGACCGGATCCGGGCGTGGTGGCGCATGGCGGCGGCCTCGCGATACGCGCGGGTCGCGTAGACGTAGAGGGTGTTTGCCACGGCTGCCTCCTTCCGGTCGGCTGGTGTAGTCGGCTGGTGTAACAGACATGTCACAATATGTGCATCGTGCCGTGCCGCCATTCAATGCTTGGCGGCAGCCGTGTGCCTCGTCCTTTCGTTGAGGAGCCATGCGCTGCCTGCACGGCACCTCCGGCGACGCGGCAGCAATGGCGCCTGAACGGAACTGAACTTGTGATAACAGCCGACACGGAAAAAAGCGTTCCATTGGAGGGGCTTCGGATATCGCGCGGTGCATCGCAGCAAAATCCGTAAAAAGTGCTTCGCATTGCGGCATGAGTCGATATCATTCGCGCCGATTCCGGTTCCCGCCGCCAGCCGCTCCGCCGCCATGACCACGGTTTCCCCAGCCGCCACCGCCGCCGCGTGCCGCGCCGCCGGGCTCACCGCCCCGGCGGATGCGCCGTGGCATCGCTACACGGCGGCGGAGGAGTTCGCCAACGCGCTGACCCATGCCGTCGCAGCGGTGCTGAGCGTGGCGGGCCTCGTATTCCTGGTGGCGGCCTCCGGCGCCGAGGGCACGCCGCTGCAGGTGGCCAGCCTGACGGCGTACGGCATCTCGCTGGTGGTGCTGTACGGTACCTCGGCCCTGTACCACGCCGTGCGCACGCCGCGGCTCAAGGCGCGGCTCCGCACCATCGATCATGCCGCGGTCTTCCTGCTCATCGCCGGCACCTACACGCCCTTCATGCTGGTCGGCCTGGGCGGCCCGCTGGGCGCCGCGGCATGTGCGGTGGTCTGGGCGCTGGCCGTGCTCGGCATCGCGTACAAGCTGCGCGCCCGCCGGCGCCGGCCGCGCGCGTCGGTCGCGCTCCATCTGGGGATGGGCTGGCTGGTCATCGTGACCGCGGGCGAGATCTGGATCGCTGTCGGCCCGGACGGCTTCTTCTGGCTGCTGCTCGGCGGCCTGTCGTACACGCTGGGCATCGTGTTTTATGCGTGGCGCGGCCTTCGGTACCATCACGCAGTCTGGCATCTGTTCGTTGTGGTCGGCAGCGGCTGCCACTTCGTTGCCGTGGCGCTGGTCGCAGTGCCGACGGCCTGAGGCCCCGGCATCCGAAGCGCTTGACGCCCGCCCGCCCCGGCGACATGGCTATCGGCGCCCGTTCCCTCGCCCCTTCCGCATTACGCCCGCCATGGCCCACAGAGACGACGTTCTGGACGACGAAGAGCCGCTGGACCTCGGCCCCGAGCCCCGGTCCCCGCGCGAGCGCCTGATCGCCCCGTTCCGGCGGATCCGGGCCGCGCGCGGGCGCTGGCGCCGCCTGGGGCTGGTCCTGCTGATCATTGTGCTGCCGCTGATCGTGCTGTACTACCTGATCGGCATGGTCTGGCTGCACGATATCGACGACGACCCGGCGTTCCAGCCGCCGGACCCGGTCGCGGACGGCAGCCGTGCGGTCAACACGGCGGCGGCGCTGATCGAGCGCGAGGTCGAGGACAACGGCTGGCGGGCCAACGACCCGTTCTTCCTGCCGGGCGCCATGCTGGACAACATGCCGAACTACCAGCAGGGCATCGTGTACGCGCTGAGCCGGTTCGTCGTGGAGATGAGCGACCAGATCGGCCGCGCCCGCGGCTCCTCGCAGGTCGACCGCGACCTGGACCGCGCCGCCGGCCTGCTGCGCTATCCCGGTGACCGCTGGGTGATCGACTTCTCGACGTCGTGGGCGCCGGTCGCCCCGGCGGAATCGCAGTACCGCGCCGCCGCCGCGGCCCTGCGCGCCTACAACGGGCGCCTGGCCGAGGGCGCGGCCGTGTTCGACCGGCGCGCCGACAACCTGCTCAACACGATCAACCGCATCGCCGCCGACCTGGGCTCGTCCTCCGCGCTGATCGCGGAGCACCTGGAGGAGCAGGGCGGGTGGCTGATCGACACCACCGCCGACGACATCTTCTATGCCACCAAGGGCCGGCTGTACGGCTACTACATGATCTTGGACGCTCTGGGCCGCGATTTCGCCGACGTGATCGCCGCCAACGGCTTGGAGACCGTGTGGGCACAGATGCTGGACAGCCTGCGCGAGGCGGCGGTGCTGCAGCCCTGGATCGTGATCAGCGGCGGCCCGGACAGCCAGCTTTTACCCAGCCACCTCGCCGCCCAGGGCTTCTATCTGCTGCGCGCCCGCACCCAGCTGCGCGAGGTCTCCAACGTGCTGGCCAACTGACGCCGGAAGCCGGCCGCATCCCGCCCGAAGTCCGGCGCGGCCAGGGCGGCCCGTCGCCAGGATGCCGCACCAGCTTGTTGGGGTATCGGGCGGCTGCTATATCGAGACCCAGTTGCGGGACCTGCCCCTGTGCCGGCGCCATCCTGCCGCTCCCCGCGTTGACCCGAGAGCCACCACCGGGCGATAGCCGTTGTTGCGCGAGCCCAGCTATGTCGAGAGCGACGCCCGGTCGCGCAGCAGGCGCGGTCGCGGCCCGTCGGGCGACCTGCGTCCGTTGCGCCGGATGCTGCCCTATGTATGGCCTTACCGGGGGCGGCTGGCGGCGGCGGCGGCGGCGCTGACGCTCGGTGCGGCGACCATCGTCGGCCTGGGCAAGGGGTTGGAGCTGCTGGTCGACCGCGGCTTCAGCGAGGACAACGCCGCGCTGCTCGACCAGGCGCTGCTGGTGCTGCTCGGCGTGGTCGCGCTGCTGGCCATCGCCAGCTTCGTGCGCTTCTACATGGTCTCGTGGATCGGGGAGCGCGTCGTCGCCGACCTGCGCCGCGACGTGTACAGCAAGGTCATCCGGCTGCATGTCGGCTTCTACGAGACCAACAAGACGGCGGAGATCATTTCCCGCCTGACCGCCGACACCACGGTGCTGCAGATCGCGGTGGGCACGTCGGTCTCGATCTTCCTGCGCAACCTGCTGACCTTTCTCGGCGGCACCGTCATGCTGCTGGTCACCAGCCCGAAGCTGACCGGACTGGTGGCGCTGGTGGTGCCCGTGGTGCTGGCCACGATCATCATCATCGGCCGCAAGGTGCGCCGGCTGAGCCGCGCCGCCCAGGACCGGGTCGCCGACGTGAGCGGCTGTATTGACGAGACCCTGCACGGCATCCGCGCGGTTCAGGCCCACGGCCACGAGCCGCTGGAGGAGCGCCGCTTTTTCGAGCGGGTGGAGGCCGCGTTCTCGACCGCGGTCGACCGGGTGCGCGCCCGGGCGACCATGACCGCCCTGGTGATCCTGACCGTGTTCGCCGCCGTCGGCGTGATCCTGTGGGTCGGCGGGCATGACGTGCTGGCCGGCCGGATCAGCGGCGGCGAGCTGTCCGCCTTCGTGTTCTATGCCGTCCTGGTGGCCGCGGCGGTCGGCGCAATGAGCGAGATCGCCAGCGACCTGCAGCGCGCCGCCGGCGCGGCCGAGCGCCTGTTCGACCTGCTCGACACCGAGCCGAAGATTATCGCGCCGGCGCTGCCCGCGGCGCTGCCCGAGCCGGCGCGCGGGGCGATCGCCTTCGACTCCGTGACGTTCCAGTATCCGTCACGGCCGGACGAGTCGGCGCTGGACCGGTTCTCGCTGACCGTGGTGCCGGGCCGGTCGCTGGCGCTGGTCGGACCGTCGGGGGCGGGCAAGACCACGGTGTTCCAGCTGCTGTTGCGCTTCTATGACCCGCAGGCCGGGGCGGTGCGCCTGGACGGCGTGGACATCCGCCGCGCCGACCCGCATGCGGTGCGCGCGCGGATCGGCCTGGTGCCGCAGGATCCCATCATCTTCTCCGCCAGCGCGTTCGACAACATCCGCTACGGCCGGCCCGACGCCGCGCCGCACGAAGTGCGCCGGGCGGCGGAAGCGGCGCACGCCCTGGAGTTCATCGAGGCCATGCCCGAGGGCTTCGACACCCATCTGGGCGAGCGCGGCGTCCGCCTGTCGGGCGGGCAGAAGCAGCGCATCGCGCTGGCCCGCGCCATCCTCCGCGACCCGGCGGTGCTGCTGCTCGACGAGGCGACCAGCGCGCTGGATGCCGAGAGCGAGCGCATGGTGCAGATGGCGCTGGCCGAGGTGATGCGCGACCGGACCACGATCGTCATCGCGCACCGCCTGGCCACGGTGCAGAACGTCGACCGCATCGCCGTGCTCGATCGCGGCCGGCTGGTCGCCACCGGCAGCCACGGGGAGCTGATCCGCCAGGGCGGCCTCTACGCCCGCCTCGCCGCCCTGCAGTTCGACCTGCCTGACGAGCGCGTGCGCCGCGCTGCGGCCGGAGAATAGCCGCCGGCCCGGAACCGGCCCTGCGTTTCGCGCGTTATTCGCTTGAGAAGCAGCGGTTTTTTCCCTTCCGGCAACCCCTCCGAGGTGCGGCATGTATCTGTATGTGACCGATCCGATCGATTCCTGGCCCGGCTGGCAGAGCGCGGAGGACTTCAAGGTCACCTGGCAGGACCTGCGCAAGGAGAACTTCGTCCAGGACTACGACAGCTTGCTGGGGCAGGCGACCGCCGAGGCGCGGCACCACGGCTGGCAGGGCGATTTCCGCAACGGGCCGTACGTGGCCGGACTGCCGCCCCGCGACGGTCAGGGCGGCGTGGGCGCCTTCATGATCGGGTGGCGCGAGACCGCCAATGGCCGGTGTTTCGTTGCTTCGCCGTTCGCGCTGCCGTGGCTTGAAAGCTGTCAGGTGCACGCCGAAGCGTGACGGGCAGGCGCAACGATCGAGGCGCACAGCCATGCCCTACCTGAACATCGTGACCAACTCGGGCGTCGGCGGCGAGGCCGGGCGGATGCTGATTGCGGCCGCCTCGCGCGCCGTGGCCGAGACGCTCGGCAAGGACGAGCGCTATGTGATGGTGACGCTGGAGGCGGGCACGCCGATGCTGTTCGGCGGCGACGACGCCCCGGCCGCGTTCCTCGACCTGCGCAGCATCGGCCTGCCCGAGGACCGGGCGGCGCCGCTGTCCGAGGCACTGTCCGAGGTGATACGGACGCATCTGAGCATCCCGCCGGAGCGGGTCTATCTGAACGTCGCCGCCGTGCCGCGCGCGCTGTGGGGCTGGAAGGGCGGCACGTTCTGACGCGGCGCCGGGGCGCGGTCCGCGGGGAGCACCGGCGTCCGGCGCGCTCCTGAAGCGACACCGTCGCAACCGACCGGTCAGTTGGCGTGGCCGCTCCGGACGACGTAGCGGCCGTTCCGGATCTCGCCGAAGACCTGCGGGATGTCCGGATGCTTGACCGGCTCGCCGCTGTCGTCGAGCACGAGGTTCTGCTCGGAGACGTAGGCGATATAGGTGGTCTGCGCGTTCTCGGCGAACAGATGGTAATAGGGCTGGTCCTTGCGCGGCCGGACCTCCTCGGGGATCGACAGCCACCATTCTTCCGTATTGTTGAACGTCGGGTCGACGTCGTAGATCACGCCCCGGAACGGATAGAACCGGTGCCGGACGATCTGCCCGATCTGGAACTTCGCCTGCCTCGACAACATGCCTGTTTTTCTCGCCTGAAAATCGTGCGCGGCCCCTGCGCCCCGCCGAACCGGCAGAAGATGTGGGTATAGGCCCAGCCTGCGACAACGCGCCCTCAGGGTGATGATCAGGCGAGCCATCGCTCCAGCCGCACCGCCGAGGCCGCGCCACGTTCCGGATCTACGGCCGCCATTGCCAGGCGCCGCAACATCACGTCCTTGCGGATCAGCTTTGCCTCTGCCGCGGCAATGATCCAGTCCCGGTCCTTGTCCCTTCCCGCAAGCAGCTTGGTCACGGCCAGATCGTGGATCTCCGGGCACAGGGCGCGGGCGCCATGCGTGTTCGGCCCCGAGACGACGACTGCGCGGTCCCTCCAGCCAGCCGGGAGCTGCGCGGTCTCCGGACCGACCCCGTCCGCGTAGTAACCGAACTGTTCCTCGAACAGCGAGCCGGCACCGATCGCGCCGTCGATCAGGTCCGCCTTTTCCGGTGAGCGCTCGGGATAGATGTCCACTTCATTGGAGATCAGCAGGGCGGGCGGTGCGTTCGGGTACTGGCCCAGGACGGCTTGACTGCCGACGCACACGAACTCGGTTTCGTCGGTGATCGCCGCGGCGGCGCGGATGATGTGCTCAAGCTCATGCCGGCGCACGCCACACCTGCCGGACGATGTCCTGCCGCTCGCGCTCCGGCAGCACGCCGGCGAACGGGTTGTTGCGGCGCAACTCGGCCGCCGCCGGCTCATCGCTGACCAGAAAGGCGGCCAGATCGGCCGCCGGCCGCGCGAGTACGGCCCGCCATGCCGCGATCAGCCGCGGGTGGCAGTGCGGCGCCATCCGCTCCAGGTTCGCCGCGGCCTTGGCCGTGACCCGCGCCGGATCCGCCGCCAGCTCCTCGGCGACGCGGCGGCAGTATGCGTCCACTAGGCGCTGCGTGCGATCGGGATGCGGATAGGGCAACGGGGTCATGACGGGACTGTACGAGCGTTGGACGGACTATGGTAGCCGCGAGAGACTGAGCGCCAATCCATCGGCTCTGCAACGGGGCAGGAAGTGTGGAACGAGAGTTCCCTGCCCAAGCGCGAACAGGCGCACAGGGAACGCGTGGAGGCGTACAGCGCCTCTGCGCGGGCAGAGCTGCATGCGGACTTCGCCGACGAGACCGGCCGGGGCCATCGGCGCCTGACGGGACGGGCGGAGCGGCATGGCCGGCTTGACAGCTGTCCCGAGGGCGATTGAGCCCGTCCCTGCAATGCCACATCCTGCGCCCGGACGTCTCGATCACCCCAACATATCCGTCCTTCGGCATCGTCTTCCCCTTGACACGGCAGGGCTATTCGGGGCACCCCGTGCGCGTTACGGGGGCGGGCCGCGCCCCGCCGCAACCCTCGAGGCACGAGAGGCGACGCCCTGGTCCAGTTCGCCAAGCTCCGCGTGACCGGCTTCAAGTCGTTCGTCGAGCCGACCGAGTTCGTCATCGTACCCGGCATCACCGGGGTGGTCGGCCCGAACGGCTGCGGCAAGTCGAACCTGGTCGAGGCGCTGCGCTGGGTCATGGGCGAGGCCTCGGCCAAGCGCATGCGCGGCGAGGAAATGGACGACGTCATCTTCGGCGGCACCGCCGACCGGCCGCCGCGCAACCTGGCCGAGGTCACCGTCGTCCTCGACAACAGCCGCCGCACGGCCCCGGCGGCGTTCAATCATTTCGGTGAGTTGGAGGTCACCCGCCGCATCGAGCGCGGCGCCGGCTCCGACTATCGCATCAACGGCAAGCTGGTGCGTGCCCGCGACGTGCAGCTGCTGTTCCAGGACAACGCCTCGGGCTCGGCCTCGCCCGCGCTGGTCAGTCAGGGTCGCCTCGGCGCGCTGATCAGCGCCCGCGCCACCGAGCGCCGGCTGCTGATCGAGGAGGCCGCCGGCATCCTCGGCCTGCACAGCCGCCGCCACGAGGCGGAGATCCGGCTGCGCGCCGCGGAGAACAACCTGACCCGCCTGGACGACGTCATCGGCGCCATGGAGACCCAGCTCGCCGGGCTGAAGAAGCAGGTCCGTCAGGCCGCCCGCTACCGCAACCTGTCGGAGCGGATTCGCCGTGCCGAGGCGGTCGTGCTGCACCTGCGCTGGCAGGCCGCCGGCGAACGCCTCCGGGCCGCCCGCGCCGCGTTCGACGCCGCCGAGGTCCAGGTCCGCGAACGCACCCTGGCGGCCGGGCAGGCAAGCACCGCGCAGGCCGAGGCCGCCGCCGCGCTGCCGCCTCTGCGCCGGGCCGAGGCCGAGGCGGCAGCGGCCCTGCAGCGCCTGATCCTGGCGCGCGACGGCCTGCACGAGGAGGAGCGCCGGGTCGCCGACGCGCAGCGCGACGCCCGCCGCCGGCTGGAGCAGGTCCAGGGCGACATCGGCCGCGAGCGCGGCCTGGCCGCGGATGCCGGGGCGGCGCTGGCCCGTCTGGAGGAGGAGCGGGCCGTCCTGCTGGGCGACCAGGAGGGCGAGGCCGGGGCGGAACAGGCGGCGACCTCGGCGCTGGCCGCCGTGCAGGAGGCCGTGGCCGCGCTGGAGGCCGACCTGACCGCACTGACCGAACAGGCCGCCGCCGACGAGGCGCAGCGCCAGAGCCTGCTGCGCCGTCAGTCCGAATGCGAGTCGCGTGCCGCCGCGCTGGCCCGCCGCCTGGACGACGCCGCCCGCCAGCGGGCCGACCTGGAGCGCGAGATCGCCGCGGCGCCGGACCTGGCCGCCGCCGAGGCCGAGCTGGTCGCCGCGGAGGCGGCGCTGGAGCAGGCCCGCGCCGACGCCGAGGCCGCGGAGAAGGCCCGCCACGTTGCCGACGCCGACCTGGGCACGGCGCGCGAGGCGGCCCAGACGGCCGACTCGGTTGTGACAAAGCTCAAGGCCGAGGCCGGCGGCCTGCGCGCCGCCCTCGACCACGGCGCCGCCGACGGCTTCCCGCCGGTGCTCGATCGCGTGACCGTCGAGCCGGGCTGGGAGGGCGCGCTCGGCGCCGGGCTGGGCGACGACCTCAACGCGCCCCTCGACCCGGCGGCACCGCTGTACTGGCGCGACCTGCCGCCGCTCGACGGCGTCGCGCCGCTGCCCGACGGGGCGGAGAGTCTGGCCGGCCGCGTGACGGTGCCGTCGGCGCTGGCGCGGCGGCTGGCCCATGTGGGCGTCGTGCCCGACCGCGATGCCGGCGAGGCGCTGGCGCCGGCACTGCGGCCGGGGCAGGAACTGGTCACCCGCGACGGCGCCCGCTGGCGCTGGGACGGGCTGTGCGCCGCCGCCGGCGCGCCGTCACCCGCCGCCGTTCACCTCCGGCAGCGCAACCGGCTGGCCGAACTGTCGGCGCAGGCGGGAACGGCCGAGGCCGAGGCGGTGCGCGCCCGCGAAGCCCTGGCCGCCGCGCGCGACGCCGCGCAGGCCGCCCAGGCCGCCGAGCGGGCGGCGCGCCAGGCGGTGCAGGCCGCCTACACCGCGCAGACCCAGGCCCGCGATCGCCATGCCAAGCTGGCCCAGGCCGCGGCGGCGCGCCAGTCGCGGCTGGCCGCCCTGGCCGAGACGCAGGAGCGCCTCGCCGCCGACCGCGCCGAGGCCGACCAGGCGCTGGCGGCGGCGCGCGAGGGGCTGGCGGCGCTGCCCGACCTGGGCGCGCGGCGCGAGCGCATTGCGGACATGCGCGCCGCCCTGGCCGAACGGCGCACCGAGCAGACCCGCTGCCAGAACGCGCTCGACCTGCTGCGCCGCGAGGCCGCCGGTCGGCGCCAGCGGCTCAAGGCGATCGAGCTGGACGAGCGCACCTGGCGCAACCGGGCCGAGGGCACCGCCGACCGTCTGGCCGAGCTGGAGGCGCGCGCCGCCGAGAGCGAAACGGCACTCGCCGCCCTGGCCGAGCGGCCGGCGGAGATCGCCGCCCAGCGCGAGGCGCTGATGGACCGGATCGGCACCGCCGAGGCGGAGCGCCGCCGCGCCGCCGACGCCCTGGCCGCCGCCGAGACCGCGCAGCGCGAGGCCGACCGCGCGCTGAAGGCGGCCGAGACGGCACTGGTCGAGGTGCGTGAGGCGCGGGTGCGCGCCGATGCCGAGATCGCCGCCGCGCGCACGAACGCCGACACGGTGCGCGAGCGCATCGCCGAGCGGCTGGAGTGTCGCCCGGAAGGCGTCGCCGTGATCGCCCAGGTCGGGCCGGACACCGCTCTGCCGGAGCCGGGGGCCGCCGAGGCGGCGCTGGACAGGCTGCTGCGCGAGCGCGACGCGATGGGACCCGTCAACCTGCGCGCCGACACCGAGGCGGCGGAGCTGGAACAGCAGGTCGCCGGCATGATCAACGAGCGCAAGGACCTGCTCGCCGCCATCGCTCGCCTGCGCCAGGGCATCGCGAGCCTGAACAGGGAGGCGCGCGAGCGCCTGCTCGGTTCGTTCGAGACCGTCGACCGCCACTTCCAGGCGCTGTTCGTGCGCCTGTTCGGCGGCGGCCGCGCCCACCTGAAGCTGACCGAGACCGACGAGCCGCTGGAGGCCGGGCTGGAGATCTTCGCCAGCCCGCCGGGCAAGCGGCTGCAGCACCTGTCGCTGCTGTCCGGCGGTGAGCAGGCGCTGACGGCGATCGCGCTGCTGTTCGCGGTCTTCCTGACCAACCCGGCGCCGATCTGCGTCCTGGACGAGGTCGATGCGCCGCTGGACGACGCCAATGTCGACCGGTTCTGCACGCTGCTGGAGGAGCTGGCGGCGGCGGGCTCGACGCGGTTCCTGATCGTCACCCACCACCGCATGACGATGGCGCGGGTCGACCGGCTGTTCGGCGTGACCATGCCGGAGCGCGGCGTTTCCCAACTCGTCTCGGTCGACCTGCAGCAGGCCGTGGCCCTGCGCGAGCCGGCCTGATCAGGCAGCGTCGCCCGGCGTCAGATATCGGCCTGCGCCGCAGCCTGGTCCATCGGAAAGACGGGATTGCATAGCGTGCGCAGCAGGCACGCCTCGCACTCCTGCGCCGCTGCCGCCTGCGGTCCCGGGGTCCACCGGCGTCGCGCCGTGCAGGCTTCCTGAATGGATCGCCGGCTGCGGACGACGTAAGGGCTTGCCGGGAACACGTTACCGAAGGCCATGTCGCCGCTCCGCATTGACACGGCGGCATCAAAGCAGGAAATCGTTAACGCAGTCTGAACCCGGCCGAGGTCATAAATAGAAAATCCGATCTCTCCGCCCCGGCTTTTCCGACGAACGACAAACCGGTTTCGGTTTCCTTTATGCACTTTTTGTCTCAGCGATGCCCGTTCGCAGTATTGGCAGGAACAGCAGGCATCCGGCGGCGGTGGTCGCGGCGGACAGCAGCAGCACGATCCCGTAGCTGGCGACGTGCGCAATGAAGCCGGCGGCGAAGGCGGACAGCACGCTGGCAATCGCCGTCGTGGCATTGAAGATGCCGACCGCCTCGCCCTCGGGGATGCCCTGCGGCACGCTGAGCTGCGCGGTCAATGCGGTGCCGGCGACGATCAGCGGCGACCACGCCACCGGCAGCAGCACGAAGGCGACCGGCACCAGCCATGCGTTGACCGGCGTGTGCACGAAGGCCAGCACCGTCATGCCGGTCACCGAGGCCAGCGTCATCAGCGCGCCGATCAGCACGACCCGGTCGTCGCCGATCCGCGTACCGATGCTGCCCGAGGGCGCGTACGCAAACACCCCCAGGGTCGCCGCGACGGCATAGTACAGCGACGACGTGCCCGCATCGATGCCGTAGGCGTTGCGCATCAGCAGCGGGTACAGGTTGTAGACCAGCCACGTCCCGAACATCATCAGGAACCAGCTCGCCACGAACAGCCCGAAGCGCGATCGCCATTCCCCGGCAAACCGAATCAGAGCGGTGTGCAGCGCGCTGTCGTAGTGGTGCAGCAGGGCCGCCGGCGACCTCGGCTTGCGGTGTGCGCGATGCTCGCGCGTCCGCTCCTCCGGGGCCGGCGGGGTGTGCGCATGGCGCGCCGGCAGGCGCAGCGCGCCGAGCACCACGCCCGGCGCCATCAGGGCCGCCGCCACCCACAGGCCGACCGCGGGTGTGGCCTGCAGCACGGCGGCGAGGGCCAGCCCGACGGCCTGCCCGGCGCCGTAGAAGGTCTGCAGCCAGCCGATGCGCGTATCCCACTCGCCCTTGGGCTTCCATTCGACGATGAACATCGCCGCCACGGTATTGGTGGCGGCCGAACCCGCGCCCTGCAGGAAGGCCAGCGCCAGCCAGAACCACAGGCTGCCGGTCAGCGGGAACAGCGCCAGGCCGACGGCGAGCAGCCCATAGCCGGCCAGATAGACGGTCCGGTGCAGCCCGGTGCGGTCGGTGACGCTGCCGAGCAGCGGCGCGAGCAGCTGGCCGACATAGAAGAACGCCACCACCGTTCCGGCCGCCGCCGCCCCGCCGTTGGCGGCGGCCACGATCGGCAGCAGGATGGGCGCAATGCCCAGCACGACCGCGCCCTGAAAGGCATAGCCGGTGTACCACGGCTCGCTGTAGCGCAGGGCGGACATCGGGCAGCCTTCGGGGCGGGTGGCGCGAGGGAACCGGGCGGGTTCTATCGGTAGTAGTGAGGGGTAAGGATTCCCGCCGGGTCTGTCAATCGCCACCACGGATCGCGTTGAACGCGGCTTGCAGAGCGCTACCGAGACGCAAGAAAGATCTGTTTGTACACCTTTCCAGCGTCGCCGAACTGTCGAGCACAAGGCTCATGGACGCCCCTCGTCACGATATGCCTTCCACTCTGTCCAGTCGAACGGCCCCAGGTTGAGGGCTTCTGCACGTGCGCGGAGACGGGCTAGCGCCGCCCGAGCTTCTTTACGGTCAACGTCCGGCCGGGGCGCCACAAGGCGCGCGACAGCCTTGCCATGGCGCATGATGACGACTTCCTCACCCCGCTCCACGAGATCAAGGAGCTGGCCAAGCCTGCTCTCTGCCTCCGAGGCTCCGACTTCCTGCATGAGGCCGTTTCCCTATGGGCGGCTTGATGCCGCCTCCTAGCTCCGCAACTCCTTCCGATCCATGAAGTGCGCCAGCGCGTCCGGGTTGGCCAGGGCCTCCTTGTTCTTGACCGCCCGCCCGTGCAGCAGGTCGCGGACGGCGAGCTCGGTGATCTTGCCGCTCTTGGTGCGCGGGATGTCGGGCACGGCGACGATCCGGGCCGGGACGTGGCGCGGGGAGGCGCCCTCGCGGATGCGGGCCTTGATGGTGCGCTCCAGATCCTCGGTCAGGGACACGCCCTCGCGCAGCACGACGAACAGGACCACCCGCACGTCGTTGTCCCAGCTCTGGCCGATCACCAGGCTTTCCATGACTTCGGGCAGCTGTTCGACGACGCGGTAGATCTCCGCCGTGCCGATGCGCACGCCGCCGGGGTTCAGCGTGGCATCGGAGCGGCCGTACATGATCACGCCGTTGTGGCGGGTCAGCTCGACGAAGTCGCCGTGGTGCCACACGCCGGGGAAGCGCGCGAAATAGGCTTCGTGGTACTTGGCCCCGTCGGGGTCGTTCCAGAAGTACAGCGGCATCGGCGGGAACGGCTTCGTGCAGACCAGCTCGCCCTTCTGCTCGCGCACCGGCCGGCCGTCGTCGTCGAACACGTCGGTGGCCATCCCCAGGCCGCGGCACTGCAACTCGCCGCGCCAGACCGGGGCGGTTGGGTTGCCCAGGGCGAAGCACGACAGCAGGTCGGTGCCGCCGGCGATCGAGGCCAGGTGCAGGTCGCCCTTGATGGCGTCGTACACGTAGTCGAAGCTCTCCGGCGCCAGCGGCGACCCGGTCGAGGTCATCACCCGGACCGTGTCGAGCCGGTGCGTGTCCTTCGGCCGGTAGCCCTGCTTGTTCAGGGTGTCGATGTACTTGGCCGAGGTGCCGAACAGGGTCATGCCGGCGGCGTCGGCGAAATCGAACAGGACGTTGCCGGACGGATGGAACGGCGAGCCGTCGTAGAGCAGCAGCGTCGCCTCCGACGCCAGCGCCGTGACCAGCCAGTTCCACATCATCCAGCCGAGCGTGGTAAAGTAGAAGACCCGGTCGCCGGGCTTCACGTCGCAGTGCAGCCGGTGCTCCTTCAGGTGCTGGATCAGCGTGCCGCCGGCGCCGTGCACGATGCACTTGGGAATGCCCGTCGTCCCGCTGGAATACATGATGTAGAGCGGGTGGTTGAACGGCATGCGGGCGAACCCGATCCCGCCCGGCGTCAGGCCCTGGACGAACGCGTCGTACAGCACCGCGCCGGGCAGGTCCGCCACCGCCGGCTCGGCGACGGCATAGGGCACGATCACCGTCTTCTGCACGCTCGGCAGGCCGGCCAGCACGGCCTTGAGCTTGTCCATCATGTCGATGGTCTTGCCGGCGTAGAAATAGCCGTCGGTCGCGAACAGCACCTTGGGCTCGATCTGGCCGAACCGGTCGAGCACGCCCTGCACGCCGAAGTCGGGCGAGGCCGACGACCACACGGCGCCGATCGCGGTGGTCGCCAGCATGGCCACCACGGCCTCCGGCATATTCGGCAGGTAGCCGGCGACCCGGTCGCCCGGCTGTACGCCGAGGTCGCGCAGGGCCTGCGCCAGAACGCTGACGCGGTCGTACAGCTCGGCAAAGGTCAAACTGCGCTCCACCTTGTCCTCGGCGCGGAACAGGATGGCCGGGGCATCGTCGCGGCGGCGCAGCAGGTTCTCCGCGAAGTTCAGGCGCGCGTCGGGAAAGAATTTCGCGCCGGGCATGCGGTCGCCGTCGACCAGCACGCGGTCGCCGCGGGTCTCGGCAATGACGCCGGCAAAGTCCCACAGCTCCGTCCAGAACACCTCCATCCGGTCCACCGACCAGCGCCACAGCGCCTCGTAGTCGGGCGCCTCGAGGCCATGTTTCGAGGCGATGCGGTCCTTGAACGCGGTCAGCTGCGCCGCAGCGACCCGCTCCGGCGACGGCGTCCACAGCGGCGCGTCGGTCTCGCTGGCGGCGGAGGGAACGGACGGCATGGCGGCTTCTCCCTGAGATTCCTTCGGCTTGACCCGACACGGGCTGCCCGGGCGAATGCCGGCATCGTCGGTCCGGGCACCGCGAATAGTGGCCGAACCCGCGCGGGCAAGGCAAGCGCGCGGCCGGATCGCTCCACGGAGCGCCCGCGTGCGAGTGTTTCCCTGCGCGGCGCACCTCACTATGCTGTTGCCGACATCCGATTGTCGCCGAAATCCGCTGCGGCCCGCGAGCGGTGAACGAGAGAGCAGGGCGATGCAGATCGCAAAGCCGGCGCGCTCGCCGTACGAACTGGCACCCGGTCCGATCCGGGAGGTCATCGATTACGGCTGCGCGCGGATGGTCGAGGCAGCGAACTGGAAGGTGCGCAAGAAGGCGATGCTCGATCTGGTCGCCGAGTTCCGCATGCTGTACACGCTGCTGACCTTTGACAGGAAGAAACGGGAGAAATTTTCCGAGGCTTTGCGCGACGCCCTGGGCGAGGCGGTGTTCGAGCGCCTGATGCGGGAAGTGGCCAGGAGCGACGACAGCCCGCGGGATGTGCCCGGGGAGGACCAGCGGCGCCAAGCCGGCGACGACGATCTCCGTCCGCGTGCCGCGGCGGCGGCGGACGCGCCCGCCGGTCTGGCCGAGAGCGGGCAGGGCGCGGAAGCCGACCGGCCCGTTGAGCCGGACGACCTGGCCGATGCCGATGCCGAAGAGGACGAGGACGACGAGGGTTCAGTCGGCTTCGACAGCGTCCTGCAGGCCTTTATCGGCGGCGTGCTGGAACGGCTCGACGAGCGCGAGATCACCACGGTTGATCAGGCGGCGATCTATTTCCTCTCCGGCGTGCCGGAACACCAGGAGGCTGCCGTGGACTGGTTGTCGGCCGATCCGAAGCGCCGGCGCGCCTACCGCAAGCTGGTCCGGTCCGACCGGCGCTATGCCCAGCTTCTGCGCAAGGTGGAGGAGTCCCACCGGCTGCCGAATGAGACGGACGCCCCATGACCCATGTGGATAATCCGAGAAGGGTGGCGCGCGCCGCGGCCGGTCGGCTATAACCTTCGGGTCGAGACATCAGCGATCCGGTCGGCCGAGGCATGAGCGCGCACCGCACCCTGGTCCCCGCCCTTGCCCTGCTGGCCGCCCTTGCCACCGGCGTCGGGCCGAGCCTCGGCGAACCGGAGGCGGTGTCGCCCGAGGAATTGGGTGTGTTCCCGCGGGGCGAGCACGATCACCTGAGCCGCCCGCCGGCCTATCCGACCCGCTTCCGCCTGCGCGACCGCGGGATGAACATCACGGTGGAGGCTCCGCAGGAGCCGTCGCGCACCGACCCGGACGACATCCGCACTCAGCCGGCGCGGCGGTGACGCCGCGGGATGCGGCCAGGAAACACTGCTGCTGCCGATGATCACCACAATCGCGTTCGACGGCGACGACACGCTCTGGCACAACGAAGCGATCTTCTCCATGACCCAGGGGAAGTTCCGCCAGCTGCTCATGCGCTATGTGCCCGAGTCGGAGGTCGACCGCCAGCTCTACGCGGCCGAAATCCGCAACCTCCGGCTGTTCGGCTACGGCGTAAAGGGCTTCACGCTGTCGATGATCGAGACGGCGATCGAGGTGTCGGACGGCCGCGTCACCGGCGGCGACATCCAGCGCATCATTGACTTCGGCAAGGCGATGCTCGAGCACCCGGTCGATCTGATCGAGGGCGCCGCGTCCACCATCGCCCGGCTGCGCAGCGACTACACGCTGATGCTGATCACCAAGGGCGACCTGTTCGACCAGGAAAGCAAGATCGCCCGCTCCGGCCTGTGGGACGCCTTCAGCAAGATCGAGATCGTGTCGGAGAAGGACGAGGCCACCTACGGCCGGCTGCTGAACCGCCACGGCGTTGCTCCCACGAATTTCCTGATGGTCGGCAACTCGCTGAAGTCGGACGTGCTGCCCGTGATCGGCATCGGGGGGCGCGCGGTGCACATCCCCTACCACGTGACCTGGGCGCACGAGGAGGCCGAACCGCCGGGCGAGCATTCCGGCTACTGGGTGCTCTCGACCGTCGCCGACCTGCCCGACCTGCTCGACCGGCTGGACAGCCGCGAGTCGGCCGCCTGCGCCGGATGACCGGCGGGGGCGCGGCATGGCCGAGCTCGCCCTGACCGCCGCCATCGCCTTCTTCGTGACGATCGACCCGATCGGCGTCAGCGCCATCTTCGCCGGGCTGACGGCCGGCGGCGGCCGTGCCCACGCCCGGCACATGGCGGCGCGGGGTACGGCCGTCGCCGCCGCGGTTCTGCTCGCCTTCGCTCTTGCCGGGGAGGGGCTGATGGCGGCGCTCGGAGTCGGCCTGCCGGCCCTGCGTGTGGCCGGCGGGATCCTGCTGCTGCTCCTGGCGATCGACATGGTGTTCGCCCGGCCGTCGGGGATGCGCGCGATGACGCCGCCGGAGACCGAGGAGGCCGGCCAGCGCGAGGACATCTCGGTGTTTCCGCTGGCGGTGCCGCTGATCGCCGGGCCGGGGGCGATCACCGTCGCCATCCTGTTCATGGGGCGCGCCGGCACCCTGCCGGGTCAGGCGGTGGTCATCGCTGTGATGCTGGCCATGCTGGCGGTGACGTACCTGGCGCTGCGGTTCGCCGCCGGAGTGACGCGCCTGCTCGGCGTGACCGGCATGAACGTGCTCAACCGGGTGCTCGGCATCGTGCTGGCGGCGCTGGCCTGCCAGTACGTCCTGGACGGCCTGACCGCGAGCGGGCTGGCCGGGTGACCGGCGCGGCCGGAGTTCGGGCCGACGGGCGGGCGGCGGCGCGGCCCATCCCCGCGCCGCCGCCGGTCCGCGTCAGGAGGCTGCGGCCTGCTTTTCCGGCTCGGCCTCCGCCTTGGGCTCGGCCTCGAACTCCAGGATGATCTCGCCCACCTTGACCGAGCTGCCCGGCTCGGCGTGGATCTTGGCGATCCGGCCCGGCCGCGTCGACTTCAGCAGGTTCTCCATCTTCATGGCCTCGACGACCGCCAGCTCGTCGCCCACACTGACCTTCTCGCCCTCGGCGACGGCGACCGACCGCAGCAGCCCCGGCATCGGGGAGACCAGGAACTGCGACATGTCCAGCGCCTTGCGCTTGGGCATGCGCTTGGCCATCTCGGCAACCTCGGCGCGGTAGACGTTGACCTCCACCTCCGCACCGAGGTGGTAGATTTTGTAGCCGAGGCGGTTGCGCTCCACCTTGAAGCGCCGCGGATAGGCATTGATGCTGCAGCGCAGCACCGGTTCGCCGATCTGCCAGATGCTGCGGACCGCCAGGATGTTGCCGTTCAGGTCGATGTCGCAGCCTTCCTCGGCCCCGAGCTGACCCACCGGCACCACCTTCAGGGGAATGTACTCGCCGTTGACCACGACCACGTAGTCCGCGGGGATGTGCCGGCCGTAGCCGTCCATCTGGTCGGAGATCAGCGAGGCCCGGTGCACGTAGCGCAGGTGCATCAGCATGCTGACGGCGACGATGTCGCGCACGTCCTCCTGCTGCAGCGGCGCCGGCGTGAAGCCTTCCGGGTACTCCTCGGCAATGAAGTTCGTGCTGATGTCGCCATTCAGGAACCGCCGGTTCGCCATCAGCGCGGTCAGGAAGGCAATGTTGTGACGCACGCCGGTGATGTAGACCTCGTCCAGTGCGCGACGCATCAGCGCCACGGCCCGGTCGCGGTCGCGCTCCCAGACCGTCACCTTGGCGATCATGGGATCGTAGAACATGCTGATCTCGCCGCCCTCCTGGACGCCGTTGTCGACGCGTACGTTCGGCGTCTCCTCGGGCGTGCGGTAGCGGATCAGCCGTCCGGTCGACGGCAGGAAGCCCTTGTCCGGATCCTCCGCGTAGACGCGCGATTCGATGGACCAGCCGCGCGGCTTCACGTCCTCCTGGCGGATCGTCAGGATGTCGCCGGCGGCGATCCGGATCATCCATTCCACCAGGTCGATGCCGTGGACGAACTCGGTCACCGAGTGCTCGACCTGCAGGCGGGTATTCATTTCCAGAAAGAAGAAGCTGCCCTGCTGGTCGACGATGAACTCGACGGTGCCCGCCGAGCTGTAGCCGACGGTCTTGGCCAGCGCCGCCGCGGCGCCGCCCATGGCTCTGCGCATCTCCTCGTCGACGAACGGCGAGGGCGCCTCCTCGATGACCTTCTGGTGGCGGCGCTGGATCGAGCACTCGCGCTCGCCCAGGTGGACGACGTTGCCGTAGGTGTCGCCCAGGACCTGGATCTCGATATGGCGCGGCTGCTCGATGAACTTTTCCATGAACACCCGGTCGTCGCCGAAGGCCCCGCGCGCCTCGCTGGTGGCCAGGCGGTAGGCGTCGCGCAGCTCGGCGTCGTCGCGGGCCACGCGCATGCCCTTGCCGCCGCCGCCGGCCGCGGCCTTGAGCATGATCGGGTAGCCGATCTCCGGCGCCGCCGCGACCGCCCGGTCGGCATCCGGGATCGCCTCCCAAAGGCCGGGGACGGTGGGCGTGCCCGCCTTCCGCGCCGCGCCGATGGCCGCCATCTTGTCGCCCATCAGCTCGATCACGTCGGGCCGCGGGCCGATGAAGGTGATGCCGGCCTCGCCGACCGCCTTGGCGAACTTCGAGTTCTCCGAAAGGAAGCCGTAGCCGGGATGGACGGCGTCGGCGCCGGTCTGCTTGCACGCCTCGATCACCCGGTCCATGACCAGATAGCTCTGGCTGGCGGGCGGCGGACCGATGTGCACGGCCTCGTCGCAGCCGGTAACGTGCAGGCTGTACTTGTCGGCATCGGAATACACCGCAACCGTGCGGATGCCCATCTTCCGAGCCGTCTTGGCGATGCGCAGGGCGATCTCGCCGCGATTGGCGATCAGGATTTTTTTGAACATGCCAGGAGCGTCCGCTTGGTTCGGGTTAGAGGGGCAGGTTCGAGTGCTTCTTCCACGGCGTCTCGCCCTTCTTGCCGGCGAGCATGGCCAGGGCCTTGCAAAGCCGGCGCCGCGTGTTGCGCGGCATGATGACGTCGTCGACGAAGCCGCGCCGGCCCGCCGCGAACGGGTTGGCGAACGTCTTGCGGTATTCGTCGGTGCGGGCGGCGATCCGCTGCGGATCGTCGGCCTCGTCGCGGAAGATGATCTCGACAGCCCCCTTCGGGCCCATCACGGCGACTTCGGCGGTCGGCCACGCCAGGTTGACGTCGCCGCGCAGGTGCTTGGAACCCATGACGGTGTAGGCGCCACCATAGGCCTTGCGCGTGATGACGGTGATCTTCGGCACCGACGCTTCGGCATAGGCATACAGCAACTTGGCGCCGTGGCGGATGATGCCGTTGTACTCCTGCGCGGTGCCCGGCAGGAAGCCCGGAACGTCCACGAAGGTGACGATCGGAATGTTGAAGGCGTCGCAGAAGCGGACGAACCGGGCGCCCTTGATCGACGCGTCGATGTCCAGGCAGCCGGCCAGCACCATCGGCTGGTTGGCGACGATGCCGACGGTCGCACCGTTCAGGCGGCCGAACCCGACGATGATGTTCTGCGCGTAGTCCGGCTTGATCTCGAAGAAGTGCCCCTCGTCGACAACCTTCATGACCAGCTCGGAGATGTCGTACGGCAGGTTCGGGTTGTCGGGCACCAGCGTGTCGAGCGACGCTTCGATCCGGTTGCGGTCGTCGTAGGTGGGCCGGCGCGGCGGCACGGTGCGGTTCGACGCGGGCAGGAAGTTGATCAGGTGGCGGACGTACAGCAGCGCCTCGACGTCGTTGTCGAAGGCGAGATCGGCCACGCCGGAACGCTTGGTGTGCACGTCCGCACCGCCGAGCGATTCGTGGTCCACGTCCTCGTGCGTGGTCTGCTTCACGACGTCCGGGCCGGTCAGGTACATGTGCGACCGCTCGCGGACCATGAAGATGAAATCGGTCAAGGCCGGCGAATAGACCGCGCCGCCGGCGCACGGGCCCATGATCACCGAAATTTGCGGGACGACCCCGGACGCATCGACGTTGCGCTGGAACACCTCGGCATAGCCGCCGAGCGAGCCGACGCCTTCCTGGATGCGCGCGCCGCCGGAATCATTCAGGCCGACGATCGGCGCGCCGTTGCGCATCGCCGCGTCCATGACCTTGCAGATTTTCTCGGCGTGGGTCTCCGACAGGCTGCCGCCGAAGACGGTAAAGTCCTGGCTGAACACGAACACCAGGCGCCCGTTGATGGTGCCGTACCCGGTGACCACGCCGTCGCCGGGGACTCGGGTGCCTTCGAGCCCGAAGTCGGTGCAGCGGTGCTCGACGAACATGTCCCATTCTTCGAAGGAATCGGGATCGAACAGAACCTGAATGCGCTCCCGCGCCGTCAGCTTGCCGCGCTTGTGCTGCGCATCGATGCGTCGTTGTCCGCCGCCGGCCCTGGCCTCGGCACGCTTGGCATCTAGTTCCTGAACGATATCCCGCATCAGCCCCTCCTTATTTCGCTGGTGCAGCATATCGGCAACGGGTGAAGGCTTGTCAACGTTTACCGCTTGCGCATCAACGCCTTCCGCGTCGGCGGCCGGGTCGCCCTTGCGTAAAGGGTGCATGATACCTCCAGTGTGAACGCCTGGGTTGAAGATCCGGGCGCGGCCCAGCGCGGGCTGATGGCCCCGGGATTCGCTGCGGCGGGCCGTTCACGGCGGCTGTACCGCTGCGCCCCCGTTGCGCGCGTGCGGCCGGCCTCAGCCATCCGGCCCCGCCCCCTCATCGCCAGCGGCGGCCGCAGTCGCCGGCATCTCGCGCTCGGCGGCGAAGGCGCGCCGTGCCGTGATCGCGGCGCCGGCCAGCGCGGCGGCCGCGGCCACGATGCCGCCGGCGACCAGCCCCGGCCGGCCTAAGCCCAGGGAGGCCGACAGCGCCCAGTCTAACGCGAGGCCGACGGCAAACAGCGTGGCCCCGACGAACAGCGCGGCCATGGCGGCCGTCACCGCGGCGCCGAGGTCGGGTGCGCGTCGCGGGGGCGAGGGAACCGGTGGCATGATTGGGGGGTCCGGAAACGAGGGTGCCGATGCGGCACCGCAAAACAGAACATCACAGTCTAACGCTTTGCCCCGGGGAAGCGGTATGCGTTGACCGCATGACCGGCGCCCATCGTCATGCATCCGTCAACGATCTGGTGCCGCCGGTGCCCGGCTCACCCCCGCCATGGCCCATACGGAGGCCGGGTCGTGCCCGGCCGCGCGCAGGGCGCGGATGGCGACGGCGTCGCTGCGCTTGGCCAGGCGCCTGCCGTCGGCGTCGGTGAGCAGCGCGTGGTGCTCGTAGGCCGGCACGGGCAGGCCGAGCAGGGCCTGCAGCAGCCGGTGGACGTGGGTGGCGTCGAACAGGTCGAGCCCGCGGGTGACCAGCGTCACGCCCTGCGCGGCATCGTCCACGACCACGCACAGGTGATAGCTCGCCGGCGTGTCCTTGCGCGCCAGCACCACGTCGCCCGCCGTCCCCGACCGCGCCGGCTGGTCTCCGGCCGCCGTGTCGTGCCAGGTCAGCGGCCCGGTCAGCGCCGCGGCCGCCGCGACGTCCAGGCGCAGGGCGTACGGCCGGCCTTCGGCCAGCCGCGCCCGCCGCGCCGCCGCGCCGAGAGCGCGGCAGGTGCCGGGGTAGAGCGGGCCGTCCGGCCCGTGCGGCGCGCGCGGCATGCGCTCGATCTCGGCGCGGATCTCCTTGCGCGTACAGAAGCACGGGTACAGCACGCCGAGACCGTCCAGCCGGTCGAGCGCGGCCCGGTACAGGTCCATGCGCTCCGACTGGCGGACCACCGGCTCCGCCCAGTCCAGGCCCAGCCAGGCCAGGTCCTCGAAGATGGCGGCCTCGTACTCGGGACGGCAGCGGCCGGTATCGATGTCCTCGATGCGCACCAGGAAACGCCCGCCGGCGGCGCGCGCCGCCCGCCAGCCGGCCAGCGCGGAGTATGCGTGGCCCAGGTGCAGCCAGCCGGTGGGGCTGGGCGCGAACCGGGTTACGAGGCGGATCCCGGAGCCGGGGACGGCGGTCATGGCGCCCGCCTCCCCTGCGGAGCCGGATGCGCGCCGCCGCGGCGTCGGCGGTTGACAAGTGCGCCGCCGGTCCGCCAACTGGCGGTATGTCCACGATCCATCCCCTGTCCGGTCCCAGCCATCCGCCGGCCGCCGGCGGCGATCCGAAGCAGCTCGTCATCCTGCTGCACGGCGTCGGCGCCGACGGCAACGACCTGATCGGCCTGGCGCCGCACTGGGGCCGGATGCTGCCGCATGCCGAGTTCCTCTCCCCGAACGCGCCGTTCCCCTGCGACATGGCGCCGTTCGGCTATCAGTGGTTCAGCCTGAGCAACCGGGCGCCGCAGGCCATTTTCGAGGGGATCCGTGCAACCGCGCCGTCGGTCGACGCGTTTCTCACCGAGGCGATGATCACGCGCGGCCTGGAGCCTCGGCAGGTGGCGATGGTCGGCTTCAGCCAGGGCACGATGATGGCGCTGTACGTGGCGCCGCGGCGCGGGCAGGCGCTGGGCGCGGTGCTCGGGTACTCCGGCGCCCTGGTCGCGCCGGAGCTGCTGCAGCGCGAGGCGATGTCGCGCCCGCCGATGCTGCTGATCCACGGCGAGGCCGACGAGGTGGTCCCGTCCCAGGCGCTGCCGGCCGCGGTGCAGGGGCTGAAGGCCGCCGGGTTCGACGTAGAGGCGCACCTGCGCCCGCGCCTGGGCCACGGCATCGACCCCGATGGCCTGATGTTCGGCGGGCGGTTCCTGGCGGAGCGGTTCGCGCAAACCGATCAAGAGTCGGGCTGAGGGATGACAGCGGTATGACATTTCGTGCCAATAGGCCGCGGGAGCGTTGCTTGGACCTGCGGAGCGGTATAATCACTTAGCAAGGCGCCGGTGCCGGATGCGATCCGGTTCAGCATCCCGGCACGACCGTCGCACCGGCGGCGGTGGCGAGAGCGACGGAGGCGTGGGTCTTGAGTCCCCCACCCGATCATTGTCCCGCTCTTGTCCTGAACGCGGATTTCCGTCCGCTGAGTTACTTCCCCTTGTCTCTGTGGTCGTGGCAGGACGCGATCAAGGCCGTGTTCCTCAACCGCGTCAACATCATCGCCCACTACGACCGGTCGGTGCGCAGCCCGCGGTGCGAGATGCGGCTGCCCAGCGTGATCTCGCTCAAGGAGTACATTCCGCGCGCACGGCGGCCGGCGTTCACGCGTTTCAACGTGTTCCTGCGCGACGTGTTCGCCTGCCAGTACTGCGGGGAGCGGCTGCCGACGCACGAGCTTACTTTTGACCACATCGTGCCCCGCTCGCGCGGCGGCAAGACCACGTGGGAGAACGTCGTCACCGCCTGCGCCGAATGCAACCTGCGCAAGGGCAACCGCATGCCGGAGCAGAGCGGCATGCGGCCGCTCGCAGTGCCGTTCGAGCCGACCACCTATCAGCTCCAGCAGAACGGCCGCGCCTTCCCGCCGAACTATCTGCACGACAGCTGGCGGGATTTTCTCTACTGGGATACCGAGCTCGACCCGTGGTGACGGCCCGACCGGCCGCACGGAGCCGTGGGGCCGGCCGGAGTCCCCATGGGAGCGACCCGGTTATTGTTCTCGATCCAGGCCGTTTGTTGCCCATGATTTGAATTTCCAGGCATTCGTCGCTCATGATTTGAATGAATCGACCAAGTTTTAGGTGGCCGGGCCGTCGCCCAGCCGGAACGCTCGCCATGCGCGGACGAATCGTGTATCCTCCGGTACTCACGTCCCTTGTCCGATTCAACCGCCCACCGAAAAGGTACGGTTCTCATGACGCGTATTGTCCGCTCCCTCCTTGCCGCGGCGCTGGCCGTGGCGGCATTCGGTCTGTTTGCACCGGTCCGGGCGGCCGAGTCGACCGATGCCCTCATGGCCGCCTGGATCGAGCGCCTGGAGGCGGAGGCCGGTGCCCTCGCCGAACAGATGCGCCATCCGGCCACCACGGTCGCCGGCGGCTACGCCTTGCGCGAGGGCAGCGCTGGACCGCGGGTCGATCAGCTGACCACGCGGCTCGGCGAGCTCGGCTATCTGCCGGAGGTCGACCGCGGCACCGTGTTCACGCCGGCCGTGGACGAGGCCGTGCGCACGTTCCAGGAGGACCGCGGCCTGTTCGTGGACGGCATCGCCGGCCCGCAGACCATCGGCGAGATGAACCGTACGCCGGAGGAGTCGCTGCGCGCGCTGCACTGGACGATCGAGCGGATGCGCGAGGCGCGCGTCGACCTGCCCGAGCGCCTGCTGGTCATCAACGTCGCCGCGACGGACGCGATGCTGATCGAGAACGGCGAAATCGTCATGGAGATGCGCGCGGCAGTCGGGCGGCCGAGCCGGCGCACGCCGCTGATGCGCGACGAGATCGTCAACGTGACCGTGAACCCGAGCTGGAGCGTGCCGCCGACGATCATGCGCGAGGACGTGATGCCGCGGCTGCGCGACGATGGCGACACGGGCATCTCGTATGCCTCGGTGTGGGTGGACGGCGAGCGCGTCGATCCCGGCGCGATGGATTGGTCAGAGGTCTCGCCCGGGCAGATCTGGATCCGGCAGTCGCCGGGCCAGCACAATGCGCTGGGCCGCTTCGTGTTCTGGCTGACCAACGACCACAACATCTTCGTCCACGACACCAATGCGCCGTACGTGTTCGATCGCGCCCATCGGGCGGTCAGCTCCGGCTGCGTCCGCGTCGCCGATGCCCGCCGCCTGGCCGACTACCTGCTGGCGCGCAATGGCTACGACATCGCCGAGATCGACGGCATGCTGCAGACCACGCGGACCCGGGTGATGGAGCTGGACGAGCCGCTGCCCGTGTACGTGACGTACTGGACGGCGACCGTGCGGCCCGCCGACGAGGCGGTCCTTTACCACCGCGACGTTTACAACCTGATGCGCGGTTACGAGCCCGCCGGTCGGCTTGCCCGGACCGAGGTCGAGGATCCGGCGGGCGCCAACGGCTCGGATTCCTGATCCGGCGCAAGCGGCGTGCCGGGGCGGGCGCCGTGACCCTCGTCGCGGCACGCCGCCTGCGCGCGGGGCCGGGCGTGGCACTGCTGGTCGCCCTGGCCGTGCTGCTGCCCGACGCCGCCGCCGCGCAGGGCGCCTGGGCGCGGGTCGGCGCACCGTCGGCCGGGCCCGCGCGCATCTTCGGCGGCTATTCCGAAGGCTGCCTGGCCGGAGCCGTTGCCCTGCCGCTGGAGGGGCGTGGCTTTCAGGTCGTCCGTCCGGCACGGAACCGGCACTACGGGCACCCCGAGCTGGTCGCGTTCATCCGGCGGCTCGGGGACAGGCTGGCGGCGGCCGGGCTCGGCACCGCCCTGGTGGGCGACATGGCGCAGCCCCGCGGCGGCCCGATCAGCGGCCACGTCAGCCACGAGACGGGGCTCGACGCCGACATCTGGCTCAGGCTCGACGTGCCGCCGCTGCCGGTCTCCGAACGGGCAGCAATCGCCGCCGTGCCGATGGTCGATGCGGCCGCCGGCGCGGTCGACCCGGCGACCTGGGGCGACGCGCAGGCCGAGTTGATCCGGCTCGCCGCCGTCGATTCGATGGTCGCGCGCATCTTCGTCAATCCGGCCATCAAGCGCGCCCTGTGCGAGCGCCACGCCCGCGATGGGCGCGACGCCGCGTGGTTGCGCGTGGTTACGCCCTGGCCCGGCCACGACTCGCACATGCACGTGCGGCTGAACTGTCCTCCGGGTGACCCCGCCTGCGAATCGCAGGCTCCACCGCCGCCCGGCACTGGGTGCGGCGCGGCGCTCGACGGCGGGGCGCCGGCCGGCGAGCGCGACGCCATGTACGGGTCGATGGGGCGGCCGCGCCCGCCGGGCGTGCTGTCGCCCCGCTGTATCGCCGTCTATCGGGCCCCGGCGGCGCGCTGATTCGGCCGGCGCCGCCGCGCTCCGCACCCGGCGCGTGCGGCGCCGCGGGAAATCGGATAGACGTACCGGCCTGGAGAGCGCCGCCGAGCCCGAGGGAGATGCCGCCGATGCGCCGCGCCGTGCTTGCCGCCCTTGCCGCCCTTGCCGTGCCGGCCGCCACCCTGTCGTCCGCCCCCGCCCAGGAGCCGGCGCCCGTGGCGGAGCATTGCGCGGCGCTCGCCGATCTGGCGATCAACGACGCCAACCTGCTGTCCGCCTCGGTCGTGCCGGCTGCGGAGGGCCTGCCGGAGTTCTGCCGCGTACTCGGCTACGTGCGGCCGGCGATCAATTTCGAGGTGCGACTGCCGACCGCGGACTGGAACGGCAAGGTCTACATGGTCGGCTGCGGCGGCTTCTGCGGCCAGCTGGAGAGCGACCGCGCCGGGTTCATCAATGCCATGAACTCCGGCCTGCGCCGCGGCTATGCGTCCGTGGCCATGGATTCCGGACACTGGGGCGCGTCCTCCGCCGACGGGCGCTGGGCCCACCACAACCGTCTCGCCGAGATCGACTGGGGCCGGCGGGCGGTGCCGGCGACGGCGCGCGTCGCCCTGGTGCTGACCGAGGCGTTCTACGGCCGTGCGCCCGCGCAGCGCTACTTCCAGGGCTGCTCCACGGGCGGGCGCATGGCGCTGATGGCGGCGCAGCAGACGCCGGAGTTGTTCGACGGCATCATCGCCGGCGCCCCGGCGCTGGACTACACCGGGCTGGTCGCCACCTTTTTCGCCGCGCTCGTGCAGGCCAACACCGGCCCGGACGGGACCGACATCGTCACGCCGAACGTGGTGCCGCTGGTGCGGGACGCCGTCTATGCCGCCTGCGACGGAGCCGACGGCCTGGAGGACGGCCTGATCGCGGACCCGCGCCGGTGCACGTTTGACCCGGCCGGGCTGCAGTGCGCCGCGGACGAGGGCGAGGACTGCCTGACCGCCGCCCAGGTCGAGACCCTGCGCACCTGGTACGACGGCGCCCGCGATTCGGTCGGGGAACGGCTCTATCCGGGCGGGATCCCGTACGGCTCGGAGCCGTTCTGGTGGCTGTGGCTGGCCGGCGACGGCCAGGGCAACGGCCGGTTGATCCCCGCGTTCAACGCCGACTTCCTGCGCTACATGGCGTTCCAGGACGACCCCGGTGCCGGCTACGGGCCGCTCGACTTCGACCTCGACACCGACCCGGCGCGGCTCGCCTTCATGAGCGCCATCTACAATGCCGACGACCCCGATCTGACCGCGTTCAGCGACGCCGGCGGGCGGCTGCTGATGTGGCACGGCTGGGCCGACGCCATCGTCACGCCGTGGCGCACCCTGGACTATTTCGCCGCCGTGCAGGACGCGGCCGGCGGCGCCGGGGCGGCGGCCGAATTCGTCCGGCTGTTCATGGTGCCCGGCATGGATCACTGCGGGCTGCTTGCCCGGCCCCGGCATCGACCAGGGCGGGTTCGCCCCGCTGGAGGCGCTGGAGGCCTGGGTGGAGCGCGGAGAGCCGCCGGATCGGCTGCCGTCGGTGCGCACCAATGCCGACGGCACGGTCGTCTGGAGCCGGCCGCTGTGCCCGTATCCGCAGGAGGCTCGCTACACCGGCGACGGCGATCCGACCGACGCGGCCAACTTCGTGTGTGCGGCCCCGTAGCGCGTCTTCTGCGGGGCCCGGCCGGGCCGCACCCGGCATGATCGACGACCCGTCCGCACCGGCACGCCGTGCGCCCTCTGCCGCTGGCTACGGCTCCCGATCGCCCTCGTCCTTGCTGTGCCCTGCCGGCGTTTCGCCCGACAGCAGCGCGTCGCGCTCCTGGGACAGCCGCCGGTAGTAGGCGAGCAGCGCGACGCGGATCGCCGCGGTGAGCGACGACTCCCGCCGCTGCTTGTCGACCTCCGTGCAGAATTGGTGGATCGAGATGCCTTCCCGGGCACACACCTCGTGGAGGGCCTCCCACATGTCCTCCTCCAGCCGGATGCCTACGGCTTGCACAGATCTCCTTAGCAATCGAATGAACAGGGGTGAGGCAGATTGACTCGCCCTGCACGTTTTTGTGGAAGCAGATGAGCGGGCATGATTCTTGTCTTGGCGACGGGTTGTTATCGGGAGCCATGACGACATGATGGACTGGTCGATCGGCCGCTTCGGCGACAAGCGGCGCGATAAAAGGGGGCTGTGCTGTTCGAACGCATGGTCGCCCGTCAGCGTGTCAGTCTGCGTGCCATTGCCTGCAACCGCGCCGAGGAGATCGGCTTCAGCCGCTGGCTGTGCAATGCGGCCGTGACGGTCGCGGCGCTGCAACGCCATCTCGTCGAGCGCGGCCGGCGGGTCGCCCGCGGCGCCGGGCACGTGCTGGCCCTCCAGGACACCACCGAGATCAATTTCCAGGCCCATGCCGGGCGGGTCCACGGCCTGGGCAAGGTCGGCAATGGCACCGATGTGGGGCTGTTCCTGCACGCGGTGCTGGCGGTGGGGGCCGACACCGGTCACTGCCTGGGCCTGGCCGGCGTCCTGCCGTGGGTGCGCACCCGCCGCAAGGAAGACGGATACAAGGCGCTGCCGATCGAACAGAAGGAGTCGTACCGCTGGCTCCCGGGGGCCGAAGGCGGCCCCAAGGCCCCGTCCGCCGCCGCCCACGGCCCCGCGCCCGCCGCCCCCCACA
>Ga0081527_100155_pt1 | contig 56218 bp, 33 predicted proteins | sample HotLakmasection5_FD_70992 | JGI IMG/M metagenome (GOLD analysis project Ga0081527, IMG submission 70992) | Hypersaline microbial mat communities from Hot Lake, Washington, USA - Section #5 (SPADES assembly) (version 2) | ecosystem: Environmental > Aquatic > Non-marine Saline and Alkaline >... | reverse complement strand
GGTCGGGCTGCTCCACCCTGTGTACACAAGCCTGCGGCTTGCGACACAGAGTTCCGCATCCGGACGCAGGTCAGCACGACGTTATGCGAAAATGTAAAAGAGAAGGAAATACGTTCATGTTACAACCATGGTTTGCTGAAGCAAAATTGGGGATTTTTCTGCACTGGGGCATTTACGCCGTTCAAGGCGTGGGCGAGTCCTGGTCCTTCTTCAACGGAAATATTTCCTATGAGGATTATATGGCCCAGTTGGACGGGTTCACTGCGGATCGCTACGACCCCGACGCGTGGGCGGATCTGTTCAAGCGAACCGGTGCGGGCTATGCCGTGCTGACCACGAAGCACCACGACGGGGTCGCGTTGTGGGACACGGCGCTAAGCGATTTGAATGTGGCCCAAAAATCCCCGGCGGGCCGGGACCTGATCGGGCCCTATTGCGACGCGCTCCGGAAACATGGACTGAAAGTGGGCTTGTATTTCAGTCATCTCGATTGGTCGCATCCGGATTACCGGAGTGTATTCCGGGCGGGCGCAACCCCTCCCCCTCCGGAGAAACGGAATCCGTTTAATGCGCCGGCCGGCGAGGAGGACCCCGAGGCGTGGACGCGTTTTCTTCAGTTCCATCGCGGACAGTTAAAGGAGCTGTGCGAACGCTACCGCCCCGACCTGCTCTGGTTCGACGGCGATTGGGAGCGCACGGAAGATCAATGGAACATGGCGGAATTGCGCGACCAATTGCATGCCTGGGCGCCCGGCGTGATGTTGAACAGCCGCATGGGCAAGCATGGCGACTACAAAACGCCGGAACAGGCGGTACCGATATTGCGCCCGGACGGAGTATGGGAATTCTGCATGACCATGAACGACGCCTGGGGCTATCGCCCCAGCGACACGCACTACAAAACGCTTCGCCAGATCGTCTATTATTTCGTCCAGTGCATTTCCATGGGCGGCAATCTGCTGCTCGACGCAGGACCCAAACCGGACGGCACCCTGCCGGAGGAACAAGTCGCTTTGCTCGAAGGATTGGGCGCATGGAACCGACAGCACGCGGAAGCGATTTTTCCGACCGGGGCCGGGCTGCCGCCGGGCCACACCGGACACGCCACGACCTGCTCGAAAGATCGAAAAACCTTGTACGTTTTTATTTTCGATCCGCCCGCCGGTCCCATTCCCTTCAAGGGCTTGCGCTCACCGGTGGAGTCGGTGGACGTGCTGCACAGCGGGGAGAAGCTGGCGTGGGACATGGTCGGCGGCGCGCCGTGGGCGAAGATTCCCGGCGTTCTGTGGGTGGACGCTCCGAAAGGCCCGGCCCCCGAGCCCGCGCAAGTGCTGCGCATCCGCTTCACCGAACCGCTGACGCTGTTCCGCGAGGAAACCGGCGCGATCGAAGCGAATTAACCCGGCCGATCAGGTCATGGAAGAAATGAGTCATGGAGTATCATGTAGCCACCACGGGTAAGGATCAGAATCCGGGCACCCCTGAAGATCCTCTCCGCAACATCCAGACGGCTGCCGATCGCGCGCAGCCGGGCGATGTGATCACCGTACACGAGGGGGTGTACCGCGAGCGGGTTAACCCTCCGCGGGGCGGAGCGTCCCACGAACAGCGCATCGTCTATCAAGCCGCTCCCGGTGAACAGGTGGCGATCAAGGGTTCGGAAATTATCCGTGACTGGAACCGGTTGGACGGCAACGTGTGGATGACCCGGCTGCCCAATGCGTATTTCGGAGGATTCAATCCCTTTGCCCAGGTCTTGTCCGGCGACTGGTTTTTTCCCTTGGGCCGGACACACCACTCCGGCGCCGTATTCATCAACGATGAAGCGTTAAATGAGGCCCGGACATTGGACGATCTGTTTAATTTCTCACATCGGGGCTGGTTTGCCAAAAGCGGCGAGTATGAAACGTGTCTATGGATAAATGTCGGCGAGGCCGATCCGAATGCCGAACTCGTGGAAATCACTCGTCGCCGGACCGTTTTTTATCCGGACAAGCCGGGCATCAACTACCTGACGGTAAAGGGATTCACCCTGAGTCAAGCGGCCACGCCTTGGTCTCCCCCCACGACGGAACAAATCGGATTGATCGGGGTCAACTGGAGCAAGGGGTGGATCATGGAAGACAACACCATCACCCATTCCCGCTGCGCAGGTATTACCCTGGGTAAATATTTTGACAGGGAAGACGCGTTGATCGAATACGGTTTCAACGCCCACTACCAGACCGTGCAACGGGTGCTCGCCCGCGGGGACTGGACTCCGGAACGGATCGGCGGCCATGTCGTGCGCAACAATCTCATCGCGTTTTGCGGACAGGCCGGCATCGTGGGGAGCCATGGAGGCGCGTTCTGCACCATTGTCGGAAATGTCATCCATGACATTCACACCCGACCCCTGTTCAGCGGATTCGAGCAGGCGGGCATCAAACTGCATGCGCCGGTGGACACCGTCATCCGGCAGAATCTGATTTACCGCTGCAACATGGGCATCTGGATGGATTGGATGACGCAAGGCACACGTATCACGGGGAATCTTCTCTACGATAATCGCGATCAGGATCTTTTTATGGAAATCAGTCACGGCCCTTATCTGGTTGACCATAACGTATTCCTCTCCTCAACGGCGTTGCTGGACTCCGCGCAAGGTGGCGCGTACGTACATAACCTGTTTGGCGGCGCTGTCCGCCAACGCGCAGAGCCCACACGCCGCACGCCCTATTTCAAACCTCACTCCACGGAATGGGAGGGCGAAGGACAAGTGCTGGATGGCGACGAGCGCTTTCTCAACAATGTGTTTCTTGGGGGCGATGGGTTGCAGAGCTACGATGTCAATAAGGAACCGCTATGGATGGATGGCAATGTTTTTTTATACCGGGCAACCCCGTGTCGTCTCGAAAGGGATGCACTGCATTTGCCGAACGCGGACAGCCGGTTTGCCATTTGCCCGGATGCGTCGGGCCTATCGCTGCAGATGGCGTTTGATCCGGCATGGCGAAATCGCAACGCCCTCCCGGTCACAACGAAGCGTCTCGGGAAAACGATGCTTTCCGGACAGGCTTTTGAGGAGCGGGATGGAAACGACATCCTTCTTGACCGGGATTATTTTGGAATACTGCGGGACCCGTCATCTCCCACTCCCGGCCCCTTTGAGGAGATACCGGATCAATCCCCTATGCGGGTATGGCCACCCTGCCCGGGAGTGCGCGCTCACGGGCACCGCGCGCTCCAGGTGGAAAAGTACGAACAGGAACCCCGGTAAACGAGAAGGGCCTTGCGTCGCACCACCCAAAGTGGCCCCCGGTTTTTTATGTTAATAATCGTCCAGCATCTCCGGCGTAACGCCGGGCAAGGTGTCGGTTTTCCAGATGTCCACGGGCACGTCGTTCGTTTGTTTAGCGCCCGGGGTGCTGCGTCCATCCTCGACCTGCTTTTTTAACAACGCAACCAGTTCGCGGACCTTGTCGGGATGCTCCTTGTGCAGATTGCGCGTTTCGCCGGGGTCGCTTTCCAAATTGTATAATTGAACCAGCGGCAGGCCGTCGCGAACCGCGGCGGCATCCTTGTAGGTCCAGCCGCCTGAACCGGGACACAGAACCAGTTTCCAACGACCGTCCCGGATCGCGAATTTCCCGAAGATAGAGTGATGCACCACGGACGAACGCGCGTATAAACCGGTCCCATTCCAGAGAGGCAACAAGCTCACGCTATCCTCCCCGGCTGTCTCCGGGAGTGTCTCGCCCACGATATCCGCGCACGTCGCCATCAAGTCGGACAGGCACACCAAGGCATCGGACACGCTTCCGGGCTTGATCACACCGGGCCAGCGCGCGACGCAGGGGATACGATGCCCGCCATCCCACGCATCGGCTTTGTAGCCCCGGAACCGTCCGCTGGGGAAATGTCCTTGAGGCTCCAGCGCCGATTCAAAAGTTCCATGCCCGTCTTCGCGCGCACCGATGTAGTGAGCACAGCCGTTGTCGCTTGCAAAGATCACCAGCGTATGGTCCGCGACGCCGTGCCGTTCAAGCGCATCCAGCACGCGACCAAACACGTCATCGGTTTCGATTACCAGATCGGCGTACAGATTGTTCAGGCCGCTTTTGCCGATAAATTCCTTGTTCACCGACAAAGGCGTGTGCGGCGAGGTCATCGGCAGATAAAGGAAAAATGGTTCCGCGGTTTTAGCTCGTTCCTCTATGTATGCGTCTGCTTTTTTCGCCCACGTGGGTAGGAGCTGTTCAAAATGCCAGTACGGCATGGCGGGCCCCGGCAGGCTTGCCAGATTATTTCCGAGGAGGCGCGCAGGTAGAAACTCGGACGGAATGCCTACCGTGCGATCATTTTCGATAAAGCAATAGGGGGGCCAGTTCGGAATATCCACGCCAAAATAATAGTCGAATCCACGCGACGTCGGGCCACCGGTCACCGGTTTTGAAAAAGCCTCGCGCCAGCGCTGGCGTTGTGCGTCTGTCGCTTCCTGATCGTGCTCGGGCGTTTGGTCATACACATGCTTGGGTAGAAAGTCCTCGTCTTTTTCGAAGTCCCACCCCATGCCTAGATGCCACTTTCCCATGCACGCGGTGTGGTAGCCGTGACGTTTGAGAAATCCAGGCACGGTCAGACGGTCTTCCGCGATCAAGGGATCGTCGTAGACTTCCGCAACGCCTTGCTGGAGACGCGAACGCCAGTTGTATCGTCCGGTCAACACACTGTAGCGCGAGGGTGTGCAAACCGCCGACGTGGAATGCGCATCGGTAAAAATCATGCCTTCACGGGCCAAACGATCAAGGTACGGCGTCTTGATCTTGCCGGCGGGATTCAGGCAGGAAGCATCGCCGTAGCCCATGTCGTCCACAAAGAAATACACAATGTTGGGGTATGCTTTATTGAATGCCATAGGACCTTGCTGGGTGAATAAGGCGTGCTTAATGTACAGGTTCGACGCCAATCCTGTAGACGTTAAAGGACGACCCCACCGGAATGCGGGCTTGATTGTAGGGCGGTGACGAAGCCAGATCATCACCCACCTGGATCCAATGCACTATCGGCCACAGGCTGGTCGCGCTCCAAATGCGGTAGCGACGGCCATGCTCGCTGCTGAAGGCCAGATCAATGAAGCCGGCGCCGGTGACGAAATCGGTCAAGCGAAAACCTGAATCCGGATCGTTGGGGTCGGTGCCGGCTATGAATTCGTCCACATCGGGTATGCCATTCGTATCGCTGTCACGGTCCCGGGGAATAATAACCACTTCGTTAAACCGCCACATTTCCCAGGCGTCATCCACTTGATCGCCGTCCAGGTCGCGCACATACACAGTAACGACCAGTTCCGGTTGCTCCCCTTCCGCGGAGGAAAATGCCGCGCCCGTGAATTGTTCGTCGGTCAACGCCACTTGAAAACCATAATTCGGCGCACCCTCGATCCACGGGTCTTGGCCGGACCAGCTTCGCACGATGTCCGAAACCTGCCCGGTATAGATCCCCGTACTGGCCAAATTCAAACCGAATTGGTCGTTCGTACCGATCACCCGCGCCATGGAAACACTCGCATTGTAAAGTGGATAATTCGTGCCGGAGAGGTCCCAATCGTTATCCACACGGCCAACAGAGAGCGCCGACCGATAGCTCAGGCTGTTGATACGATGCACTTGACGCAACAGTAAATGCGCAGAGATAACGGGATGATCTTCGAGGGGGGTGAGGTCGAACATCAAATACAGGCGCGCGCGATAGTGCGTGTCGGAATTTTCCCGTTGCCGAACGAACAAATCGCCCGCCTCGGTCCACCCGGTGCGGCCGATTTCGGTGAGCGGATTGGTCGCGCTGCCGTTCAAGCTCACCGTGACGGCGTGCGCGAGCGGCAGGCGATGTTCAACCCGGTTCATCGCCAGAGGATAAAAATCAATATGATTCGGATCGGTTCCTAGCCGGATTTCATCGCCGTCACTCCATCCGTCCCCATCCGAATCCCACGCGGCGGGGTCGGTGCCGGTATCCTCGGGCCCACGATATATCCCCGTGTTGGTTTCGTGGAGGTCGAGGATCCCGTCGCCATCGGTGTCCGTCTGTGGCGGGATCATGCCGGCACGGGCGTAATCCAGCGTGGCCAATAAATCGCGCCCGGCGTGGCTGATAATCGCCGCCCGAATCGCGGCGTCTCCCGTCACACCCGCAATGAGGTTGGTCACTTCACCGATGTCCTCCGATATGCGATACAATTGTTTGGGTTCGCCGCGATTAACGCCGATGGCATTGCTGATGGGGTTGTTTGCCGCATCCCACGTGTTCGCGTTGCCGCCGCCACCTGTTGAGTCCACGAGCTTCCATCCATCCGGCGTCTTCAACGCCAAATGGCCCTCGACCGAACAGACCACAATTCCGCCGCGCGGAGATGGCGGCGGAGGCTGCCCCAGTAGCACAGGCAGAAACGATTCTCCGTCCGGCGCCACCCCGGCAGGAAGTTCCTCGCCCAGAATCGCCGCGATGGTGGGGAACACACCCACTTGAGAAATCAAGGCATTGGTCACCATGCCCGCCGTCACATACCCCGGCCAGCGAACAACGAACGGCACACGGGTGCCGCCGTCCCATACGTCGCGCTTGACCCCGCGCAGTGGTCCGTTCGGGTCATCCCCGTTGGCCACGCTCCGCGACATGCCCATGGTTTCGACGCCGTTGTCCGAGGTGAAGATCACCAGCGTGTTCTCCCGCATGCCGTGGTCGGCGATGGCGGCGAGGATTCGCCCGATCCGGTCATCCACCTCGGACATATAACGGGCATAGTCGTAGCCGCCGTAGGTGGCGCTGTTGAAATCCGGTGTGATGGCCCAGGGCGCATGCGGCGAATGCAAAGCAACGTAAGCAAATAGCGCATTCGTGCTTCCTGACGCCGTTCGCTCTTCCAGAAACCGCTCGAAGTCCGCCACCAGTATCGGCCCTGCGTCAATTTGCCGGTACGAAGGATCACCAAGTCCTTCGCGCGAATCTTTGGCGCCCACGACGGTCGAATCCAATTCAGTTTTCGTAAACCAATGAAACACATCGTTGGTGGTAGCCGACCTGAAATAGCCCTTGCGCCCGTTCGGCAGTTTGTCGCCATACTGGTTCATGGCCGGGTCGGCATCTTCCACCCAGATCTGCGCGTGATCGTCGTGCAAATAAACATAGGGGGGCATATTAAGCGCGGAGGCCATGCCGCGGAAGGTGTCGAAGCCGATATCTGTGGCATGACCTTCGATGCGGCGTGTCCAATCCACCGCCGCGGAGTTGTTCGGGTTGCCGGTGATGCGGGTATCGGATCCTGGCGCGTACCACTTGCCGCCGAGGTGCCATTTGCCGAATGCGGCGGTGTCATACCCCCGCTCGCGCAGAAACTGCGCAAGGGTCACATCCCCGACGGGCGGAATATTGTCAATCCCCGCTTTGTACCCGTAGTGCCAGGAGATGCTCTGGAAGCGGCGCCAGTTGTAAATGCCAGTCAACAACGAATAGCGCGATGGCGTGCAGACCGCGTTCGCGGAGTGAGCCTGAGTAAACATCATCCCTTCGTCGGCAAGCGCATCCAAATGCGGAGTCGAAGCCGGACTAGGCGTGCCGAATAGAGACCCGTAACGGGATATATCGCCAAAACCCATGTCATCCGCATAAATGATGACAATATTGGGTTGCGCAGGCTGGGCCTCCGCATGTGACGAAAACTTCAACGCCGCACCCATTAACAAGGGAAATATCACCGAATTATTTTTTTTCATCATTATTAAATTGTCCCGCATGAACACGGGTAATTCAATCAAGAAACTATATTGTAATTAATTGGAATACGAGCAAAACAAAAAAAATCGCGGGTAACCCGGATATTGCAAATAGTGCTTGGCGCTCATGCAATAAGCGGGTTAGCGAAAGAGGGCATACAGTACGATCATCATACCAAGCAGCAAAGCTGATAGCAGTTTGTAATTCCCGATCCCGGGCCAGCCGGGGTCTGCCAGCGGTTCCATCGGTGATTTCCAGCACAAGGACCGTGCTTCTTCGGATAGAGTTCCTTTAATGACATAGGTAAAGATAATCTGAAGCACGACGCAAAAACAAAGCAGGTAAAAAGCCATCATCATAAAAGGGATGCCCGACAAAGGCGTCTGCGCACCGATTTCGTTCAGCGTATAAACCAACACGCCAACCAATCCGCCGAGAATCAAAGTCCATTGCGCGGCTTTGGCATGAGTTCTGGGCCAAAACACGCCCAGCAGGAATACGCAGGTAACCGGCGGAGCGATATGCGCGATGATATTATTCAACGCGTTAAAAATGCCCGGCGCTCTATTCAATACAGGAACCAAGGCGATCGCGAGTGCCATCGCCAGCGCGGCGGCGATACGGCCAACGGTTACGAGTTTGTGGTCCGGTGTTTCCGGTTGCACTCGTTTTACGATATCGAACGCCACCAGCGTCGAAATGGAATTAAGGGCTCCGGAAACCGTGGACATCAGCGCGGCCAGTAACGCTGCAATCATCAAGCCAATCAATCCCGTAGGCAGCAGTTCCGTGATCATCACGGCATAGATGCCCTTCGAGTCCACATTCCCCTCGCTATCGGTCAGCGAAGAAACATCCAGCAAACCACTAGTGGCCAGCGTGAAAGCGAGCAGGCCCGGCAACACAAAAATAAACACCGGAAGAATTTTGATCAGTCCGGCGAACAACGGGCCGACCCGCGCATGATTTACATCTTTTGCGCCGAGCACACGTTGCACAATCGTCTGGTCAGCGCACCAGTACCAGATGCCTAGCACCGGATAGCCAAGCAGGATTGCGTACCAGGGCATACCCGAGGGATCGCCGTGCGGGCGAAGCATGGATAGTTTTTCCATCTGCCCTTCCGCCTGCAAAACCGCGATCATGGGATCCCATCCTCCCATTTTGTCCCATGCAAACCAAGTGATCACGATGGCCCCCAGCACCAGAATGACTGTTTGAATCGCCTCGGTGATCACAACCGCCAGCAGTCCGCCCACAATGGTATAGAACGCCGTAAGCACGGCCACAATGATGATCCCCGTGTAGAAGTCCATACCGAATAACTTCTCAATGACAATGCCGCCGGTCAGGAAAGAAAATCCGATATGGATGGTCACCGCGGACACCAGTGAGAACACCGCCAGCAAATCGCGGCATGTCCGGTTATAACGGCGCTCCAGGAAGTCAGGTAGCGTGGCCACACGACTTTTGATATAAAACGGCGCGAACCAAAGCGAAAGCATAACCAGCGTCAGCGCCGCCATCCATTCGAAGTTGCCGTTCAAAAGCCCGGAATCATAACCGCTTTGGGCCAGAGACACCAGATGCACGCAGGAGATGTTAGTCGCGAACAAGGCCAGACCGATTACCGGCCAGCGGAGCGTCCCGCCCGCCAAAAAATAATCGCGACTCTCCCCGGTGCTTCTCTTGCGGCGCATCACCGTGCCCGCATACAAGCCAAGTCCGACAATGCCAAGGATATAACTAACGGTGATGAATATGTCGAGTGGTGCCACAATCAGATTTGTCGCGCCTCCGGCTGAGGAACCTCCTAAAGAGGCAAGGATCGGCAAAAAAGTCGGATTCATTTAGGTATTCCTTATGTGATCAGGGCACATGCAGCAGCAAGGTCATGGCGGACCAGGGACCGCCTTTGCCTTCCTGTTGCGGGAGAGGCTGCTGGCAAGCATCGGTGTGCTTCCACCAGCGTTGTGTAACGGGATCGTTCGCCATATCAGCGTCATCCGCCGCCTTATCCGAGCCGACGTATTCAAAATACGCCACCAGATACAATCGCTTCTCCAACTCCACACACCAAGTCGTCCAATGCCGCACATTGCTGCGGGCGATCTGATCTATCACGCCGGGCCATACAGTTTGATGGAGCGTGCGATATTTTTGTTCCATGTCCGGCTTAAGCATAGTGATTAGCCCGTAACGAACCACTTCACCATCCGGCTCTTTATCAACTGCACAGGGCAGATAGCAGATCAATTCCATATCCAACCACGTCTGCTCCCCATCCCGCCTGCGCGCCGCATGCTCGTGCGGTACAAGATGTTCACGGACGGAAGCAGGCCAGACCAGTTTGGATGGCGCCTGTCCAGGGGGATCGTAACGATGAGCCAACAAAACGGTTTTGCCGTGAACATCCTCCATGGCAAAAACAGATAAATTCGACCCACCTTGCGCCCGCAGGGAACGTTCGAACTCCGGGCGGCTATCTTCCAATACCGCGCGTATTTCTTCTACGGATATGCCCTCCCCCACATACACCAGTTCGCCGGTCCTCCGCTCCGGGGCGTACTGCCGGTAGTTGTCATACGGCGAAAGCGCGGATGCCGTAACACAAGAAACAAAAACACCCGCCCCCAGAATAAGGAAAAGATGCGAACAATCCATGGTCGGTCCTCCAAATGAGTTTTTATGACTATTACAAAACCCTAACATTGCGTCAAGTTGGCGAATGAATTGAAATTAATTAAATAAGCCTTATCTTTTCTCCAAACGCCATTGACGCGGGCTGCAATGGAAACGTTGACGGAAACAGGTCGCGAAATATTGACTGGAATTAAATCCGTGTCGAAAAGCCAGCTCGGTGACCGGCGCTTCCGGGTCTACGCGCAAATCGCGCGCCGCGGCGTCCAACCGCCACGCGCATAGCAGCTTAAGCGGACTTTGATTATGCAGGCTCTTGGCACAGGCGCAGAACCGGGTAATGCCCATGCCACATTCTTTGGCCATGTCTTCCAACGTCCAGGCATGGTTTCGCATGGTCTCATTGACCTGCAACTCGGCGAGAAAACGCCGCACGGTTTCCTCCGACGAAAACAACCGTGTGTCCTCATGAGGCGGCTTTGTGCGCATCATGTGAAACAAGCTCAGCAACACACGATTTAACTGCACCGCCAGCTCGGACACAACCCAAGGCGACGCTAATTCGACCGCATGAGCCGCTCGACGGAAGGCCTGTTCGACTTCATCGGATGCGCGCATGCGTGTGCGCACACTACTCCGCAGCCATCGCGTCAATTCACCGAGGTCTTTGCGTTCTAGCAAAACCCACGCCGGCCAGACCCACCGCTGATGCGGACGACTTGCCCCGACATCCACGATTACAAAATGCAACCGGCATGCTTCGAAAAATGGGTCGCCATGACGATGCGCCTGCCAAGGCCGGGTCAATGTTAAGTCCCCCGGCTTCAACTCCTCCCGCCGTCCATCCACCCGAAACGACGGATGCCCGTGCTCTACCCAGCAAAGCTCCAGTCCTTCGTTGCGATGAATCGCCATGCCCCAATCCTGATGTTCCGCCGCATCCATCACCCCGGCACAACACAAACCCGGAAGTTCGCTTTTCTTCAATTTTATTCCCGGATAGAGTCCATGTCCGTAGGCATGATAAACAATACGCCCCTGCTCCACCGCGTACCGTTGCGGCTGACATGTATCCAGCGCATATTGATCGCCGTCCTCGGGATACACCGAAGGCGCGTCCCCACGCGATGGTTTAACATGTTTAATTTTCTTCACTAAAGAGTATTAGACGCATTTCCCCTCTCTGTCATTATTATTTTATAACACGATCCTAAAGAAAGGCAGGCGGGTATGACACATCGTGAACGAATAGTGGCAGCCATCGAACACCGGGAACCGGACCGCATTCCTATAGATCTGGGCGCGACGCCCAGTTCCGGCATTTCCGCGATTGCGTATGGGCGCTTAAAACAGCATCTGGGCATGACCGGTGGCGCTACACGGGTATATGACGTTGTGCAGCAATTAGCCCAACCGGAAGAAGCGGTGCTCGATCATTTTAACATCGCGGTGGCCGATATCGGCCGCACGTTTAATGATCAAGGCAGCGATTGGGTTGACGTCACTCTTTCGGATGGCCAACGCGCCGCGTATCCAGCTTGGTTTCACCCGGACCGGCAGACGGACGGATCGTGGATCGCGCGGCATCCCGACGGGCAGCCTTTAGCCCAGATGCCCGCCGACGGCTGGTTCTACGATCAAACCTGTTTCCCTTATCTCAATGGTTACCCCGTGGAGTATAAAGATCTTCCCGACGCCATGAGTCGCGTACTCTGGGCCGCCTTCGCCCACAGTCCATGGGATCACGCCCGAGAACCTGATTTCTGGGATCAGTTACGCGCCCGCGCGCTGGCGCTGCGCGCCTCCACGGACCGCGCCTTAATGATTGTCTGCGGCTGCAATTTATTTGAGTGGGGCACCTTCCTACGGCGCATGGACAACTTCCTGATGGACTTGTTTACCGAGCCGGAGGAAGTCGAACGGCTGCTGGAGGAATTGATGCGCGTGCATCTCGCCACGCTGGAAAAAGTATGCGCGGCGGTTGGGGATGTGGCGGACATTATTCGGTTTGGCGACGATCTGGGCATGGACAGCGGGCCGTTCATGCCACTGCATCTGTACCGCAAATTCTTTCAGCCACGCCACGCGCAGTTGTGCGCGTATGTGCACAAGCACAGTAGCATGAAAACATTCCTGCATAGTTGCGGCTCTATTTTTGAATTGATGCCGGGTTTGATCGAAGCGGGCTTTGACGTCATCAATCCGGTGCAAACAGTGTGCCGCGACATGGAACCCGAAAAATTGAAACAGCATTTCGGCAAAGACATTTGTTTTTGGGGTGGCGGCTGTGACACACGCCGGACGCTGAATAAAGGCACACCGGACGAAGTGCGGACGCATGTGCTGGAGCGCTGCGCCATCCTTTCTCCGGGCGGCGGATTTGTCTTTAATACTGTGCACAACATTTTACCGGAAGTGCCCCCGGAAAATATTGACGCCATGTACCGGGCGGTAGAGGAATTTAATGGCGCGGGTCGTTGATACCGTAAAGGAGGCGTTACATGAAGAGGGAATCACAAATCAGTCGCGAGCATTACGATCAAGTCACCGCCAACCCGGCAGGCTACCGGGATAAGCGCGGCGAGTGGCGACCCGAGAACCCGGTGCAGTATGCGCCGATTTTTGTCTGGCCCGCCCGTTTGAAACAGTTCGGCTTGTGGCTGTTCGACTATCTATTCAAATGGAACCTGTTTTTCTTCGGCATCACAGCCCTGACCTGGTTCTACTTCCAACCCGCGCTGGAGCGATGCCGGACATTTCAGGTGGACTGGATCGCTCAGATGTTTTTCCGCAATCTGGCTTTGCTCTGGATCATTTACGGCGGTTGGCATCTGTATCTGTACACCTTTCGCAAACGCGGCCACCGGGGTAAATACTCCCCGCGCTGGCCGAGTACCGACGGCGGCACGTTTCTGTTCAGAAATCAGGTGCAGGACAACATCTTCTGGTCCTGCGCCAGCGGCTGCGTGGTGTGGACCGCCTATGAAGTGGTCACGATGTGGATGTATGCCAATCAATTTATCCCGTATCTTGATCCTTCTGAATCGCCTATCCTGTTTACGGCCGTGCTGCTGGCCATCCCTTTTTGGCGCGAATTTCATTTCTATTGGATTCACCGCCTGATCCATTGGAAACCGCTGTACGACCGGATTCACTATTTACACCATTACAACATCAATCCCGGCCCCTGGTCGGGATTGGCCATGCATCCCATCGAGCATGTGCTGTACTTCAGCGTGACGCTGATTCACTGGATCATCCCGTCGCATCCCCTCCACTTTTTATACAACGCGCAACACACCGCGCTGACACCGGCAGCAGGGCACACCGGGTTCGAGGGAGAACTTACGGAGCAGATCAGTTTCGGATCCTACTTCCATTACCTGCATCACCGGTATTTCGATTGCAACTATGGTGAAGCCACCATTCCGCTGGATCAATGGTTCGGTAGCTTTAACAACGGCGCACGCACAGACACCGAAATCGCCGAAGCGCGCCGAGTGTACAAACCCTACATCATCACCCGCGTAATTCAGGAAAGCCCCGAAGTCAAATCCTTCTATTTAGCGCGCGCGGACGGCGGCGCATTGGAACCCTACGTGCCCGGTCAGCATTTGATGTTCAAAATTCCCTGTGGATCCAATGGCCAGACTGCGCTCCGGTTCTATACTTTATCGGATTACGGGCCGCCGGATGAATATCGCATTTCTGTCAAACGCGAGGCCACACCCGCCGACCATCCCGACGCGCCGTCGGGACAGGCGTCGAATTTCCTTCACGACCGGATTCAGCCGGGCGACACGCTGGAAGCGCGAGGCCCGCTCGGCGATTTCGTTCCGAACATCCATTCACGTGCCCCGATGGCGCTAATTGCCGGGGGCATTGGCATTACCCCGATTCTGGCCATGGCCAAAGGCTGCTTGTTCCGACGGCCCAATCGCGAGATTCATCTGTTCCTCGCTTTTCGCGAGCCGCGCCTGCATGTATTCAAGCAGGAAATGGACGATCTATCGGCGCTCTATCCGAATTTGAAATGCCATGTCTTTTACGACCAAGCGGGCCCGGAAGCCGCTGCAGGCGCGACGATCGGGCGCATGAGCAGCAAGGATGTTGTCCAGCGTCTTCCGCATCCGCGCATGCACGTATACATCTGCGGCCCCGCCCCGATGATGAGCGCGATGATCGAGGGGTTGAAGCAGGCGGGCACGCCGGAAGAGTGGCTGCATACCGAATCGTTTAACGCGGGCCGCGTGCAGGGAGAGCAACCCGTCGCCGGGTCCGCGCAATACGAAGTGGTGTTTGCCCGCACCGATAAGAAATTCCTGTGGGACTCCGAATTCCGTAACCTGCTGGAATTCGGCGAATCGAATGGCGTGGCCATGGAAGCAGGGTGCATGTTCGGCGAATGCGGAGCCTGCTCCACACGCATCGTTGAGGGCGAAGTGGAGTATAACTACAAAACCGCCACCACGCCCAAGCCCGGCCACTGCCTGCCGTGCAGTTGCCGCCCGAAAACAGCGCTGGTGCTGGAGGCGTGAAGGTATGGCATCATAAGGCCTTTGACATCATAAGCGACTTATAATATCTTCGAGGCATGAGTGAGCCCATTAGCGACGAGGTCAAAAAGTATTTACGAGGGATCGGCGCGAAAGGCGGACGAAAGAGCCGAAGGCGGCTCGATCCCGCGCAAGCGCGCCGTATGGTGGCTGTTCGCGAGGCCCGGCGGGCGTTTCGAGATTACAAAACGCAATGCTTTTGGAGTTTTGACCCCGCATGGATCATACAGAATGAGCAGGTTCCTCTGGTGATCCGGACCCTCCGCAATGAAGGAAATGCCCAAGCCTTCGCCCTCGCGAGGAGGATTCACAGGCTGTATGCAAACCAGGAGCTTTAACCATGCCCATTGGTCCTTTTGAAGCGGAAATCCTGCGTGTGTTGGCCGCCAACCGGAATCCAGAAAGTTTTATTGGAGGCGCGACGGTTTTGAATCAGGGAAAAGATTCTCCCCGGACCTCTGAAGACATTGATGTTTTCCATGATTCCGAAGCGGCTTTGCTGAAAGGCGTGGAGTTGGATGAACAGACATTGCGGGAACACGGATACGACGTGGCGATCCTGTTGAGTCGTCCCAGTTTTCACCGCGCGCAGGTGTCGAGAAGGCAGGAATCCACCAAGATGGAATGGGTGTATGACTCCGCCTTCCGTTTTTTTCCTGTGGAGACGGACGCCCTCATGGGCTACCGCCTCAACCTATGGGACGCGGCGACAAACAAGGTGTTGGCCGGGGTGGGTCGGGGGGTCGTAAGGGATTATGTGGATTTGATTCATCTGCACCAGACCCGCCTTTCTCTAGGTGCCTTGATCTGGGCGGCAGCGGGAAAGGATCCTGGCTTTAGTCCGGATTTTATGCGGTCGGAATTGATGAGGACCCAACATTATGACCGGCAGACCTATGAGAGCTTGAAGTGGACCCGTCCCGTGGATCCAATTGCCTTGAAAGGCGTCTGGCTAGAGGCGATGAAGGAGGCGCAGGACCTCTTTGATCTCCTGCTGGACCTGGATGCGCCCTATGGATGTTTTTTTCTGGACGCACAAGGCGAACCACAAACCCCGACCCGTGAAAACTTTTCCTCTCTCCGCGCCCACTATGGCTCGCTCCGCGGCTGCTGGCCCCGCATCGTCGAAGAAGAATAAGCGGGTACGGGGTATCCCCTGTCTCCTTTGCCTCATTTCATTCCGATTTTCAATTTGCCCTTTGGAATTGTGGTGATCCTCCTGCGGCGGCGCGAGCCAAGCCGCCCTACCTTGTTGAAAGCCATGCAGCCGGCACCGGTTGGCGTTTTACGCCGGGGCCGTCAAGTTCGAGAACCGGCGTGCCTTGCCACATCTGCTCCTCGTACCAGCCCATCCTGTACTCGTTGCGGAATTCCTTCCAGCGATAGTCCGTGAAGCTGACCTCGAACCGGTGCGCACCTTTTTCCAGCGCCACGCTCCAGATGTTCTCCGCGTGCAGGTCGGGGTTCGGGAACCACTCCTCGCCGTCCACCCACACCCGCAGGTCGTAGCCCGCATCCATATCGGTATCGAATAAATGCTCAGGGGCATAAAAGGTATACACGCCGGTTTCCGGCACGGTGAGGGTTCCGATGTATTTCACCTGATAGGCGCGATCCGTTTGGCGGATCGCCGCCACTTCGTCCGCATCCAGCAGTCCCGCAACCCGACCCTCGGCCACCGGCGTGAAATACGGGTACATCCCGCTCTGCGACACCAGCTCCGACCATGGACCTTCAAAATACTGGTAGGCCAGCCCCGGTTTTGCCGCCTCGCCCGTCGTCGCCGGTTTCGGCGCCTGTTTGCGGAAGATCGCCCACATGGTCTTGCCCGCGTCCACGCCCGCCGTGGTCCACAAGGTATTCGTGACGCCTTTGCGGAATGGCCGCACTTTGACCCGGGTATCTTCGGTGATGCGAACGGGGCCGGTGTAGAGCGCGGATTGCGGGGTCGGATCGCTGCCGTCCAAGGTGTAGCGAAACTCGATGTCGCCCGTGTCCTGCGTGGGAATATCGAAGGTCACCTCCACGTGGTCCGTGAACACGGTCTGCTGGGGCGAAATGATCGTGGTGTCAATCGGACGCTGAATCGGGGTGGAGGAAAAGGTTCCATCTGCCGCGAGGTTAAACGCAAAGGCATCGCCATCGCCTTTGTGTCTGTATGTGCGTCCCTTAAACTCCACCCTGTTTCCCCCGACGACCAGGCCGTTCAGGTCTTTCGAACGGGGATTCATGGAAAAGAATAGGGTGTCCGCATGCACCGTCACCTCGTCGGCTTTCAAGCGTCTTGCGCCCTCCGGCGACACCACATACGCGACATGGATTCCGTCCTGGGTGAGGAAGCTGCACCCGGCCGCCCCGTCGGCGCTGATGTCCCGGAAGTCTGTGATGTCGTCCGCGAACGCATCGGTCTGCTCGCCCCGCGTGTCCCGGGTGACCATGACCGTGATCTGTGCCTGGGGCCCGCTCCCGTTCCAGCGCGCGGACACGATTTGATACGCTTGTCCGCTCAAATACTGCTCCGGGTGTTTTTTTTGCGCGCGGGTGCGTTCAAGGAGATTGGAAGCCGTGAAAGATCCCGCTGACGCGAATTCCCCGTTGCCCTCTATGACGCCGCCAAAAGTCACGTCCTGGCCGGCCAGATAAACCGAGGTGTTGAGCAAACCCGGACTCCCGGTGCGGAGACGGCGTTGACCGGCATCCACATCGAACAAGGTCAAGTCCCGCGCGGCCAGCCCCTCAAGTCGTTCCATGTTCTGTTCATGCGTGGGCGGGAAACGCGTGGCGTTGCCGAGCAAGGGGACGGCGTGGACCGGCAGTACGAAGAACTTCGCGAATTCGCGGTCGGACGCGGGATTGTTCACGCGGTCTCCAATCAGGAAAATGCCCGCGTCGCGCAACTGGATGAGTTGGCGGACGGCGGTCACATCGCGAATGGTTTCATCCGGTTCGCCCATGCGGTAGTCCAACATATCGAAATGTCGTTTCCAGATGTTTTTCTTCTGACGATACGGGGAATCCTGTTCGGTCTCCACGAAGTCGAACGCGTCGGATGTGAGAAAACGGCTGGGAACTATATTACGCGGGGTTTTGAAGCTGTACTCGGTTTTGCCTCCGGTGCGCGTCGCGTCCACCCACCGGTCCGGAGGCCGACGGTTCACGTAAATCGCGCTGCCCTGGCCGAGCGAACGGCCGTCGCGGGAAACCGAGTACTGGGTGCGCTGGCTGCCATAGATATGGCCGCGCTTGGTGTTGATGCCCCAATCCTGCGTCTGGCTGCGCGCGGGAAAGTTCTGCATGATCGCCGCCGCCATGCCCGGCCCGAACCCGTCGCGCGTGTAGGACAGGAATGCATAGGGCATGATATCCGAGCGCGGCGGACGAGGGTCCGGCGATTCCTTGTTCAACGCGCCATAGATGCGGCGCCGCGCTTCGGACTCGTCGAAGATGTCGGGCAGAAGTTGTTGGCCCATCGTTCTTCCCGACAGGGTAATGCGGCTTTCCTCCTCGCGGGTCAGCCACGGCACCCAGTACTGGCCTTCGGGAGAGAGATGCGTGAGCAGCGAGCGCTGGAAGACCTTGCAATGATCCAGGAACGACTGCCGTTCCAGATCGCCCATGACCGGCGCGCCGAACAGGCTGCTCTCGTCGGCCTGGCGCAGCATCCCGTCAATGCCCATGTGTCCTTCGTCCCAGGCCTCCAGTCCCGCGCCGTCGAGCGAAAGGTGCTGGATCATGTTCATGCGGGCGAGACGGATCGCTTCGCGGTTCATGTACCGCATGGCCCGGAATTCATGCATCAGCCGCGTATCCCGCAGAGTCCACCCAAGCCCCATGATGCCCCAGTTGGCCAGCTCGGCGCGTTTGGCGCGCACGACATAGGGCACGTGGCTCTCGGTGATGTACAGGAGGATACGGGCCAGGGCGGGCGCGGGGAAATCCCTCGCCAGCGCGGGACGCTCGTCGAGGATGACCCGCAATTGGTTCAGGTACGCGCCGATGACCTGAAGTTCCACCGCAGCGCGCATATTGACCGGGGCATTATCCAGATCCGTGGCCGCGTGCATGGCCCAGTCTTCCATATAGGCGGCATAGCGATGAAGATGGGCGATGTCGCCCTTCATCAAATAGGACAGCAGCAGCTCGTTGAACGGGGAGCCGCCATGATCGTTGTTGAGGCGGTTTATACTCTGAAAGAAGGTGATCTGCGCGCCCATTTCCTTTCCTTCAGGCGTGTTCCAGAATGCATGGCCATCCGGACCTCTTCCGAAAGACGCGCCCTCAGGCGGGCAAAGCGTGGCGGGCGCCCAGTTGACCGACCCCGGCGGTCCGAGAACGAAGCGCCCGATGGCGCCGTTCACCTGACGTTCGACTTCCCGCTCGTCGGGTTGTCGAATGAATTGGCGTTTGCCGTTGCTCGCAAAAAACTCAATGCCCTCCGCGCCATGAAGCGCTGGCTGTTTTAGCTTCGCGAAGAAATAGGCGCGATACGCCTCCAGCGCGACGGCATGCCGGCCGTTCGCCATGGCCTGCTCGAACAGCTCCAGCCCCGGCGTGCCGGGCACCAGCGCGTTTTGAAGGCGGCGACTCAACGCGGCGAGTCCTTCGGCATCATTGCGTCGCTCAAAAGCTCGCCGGCGCGCTTCGACATCCGGTGGCGGAGGAATGACCACGTGTTGCTCCGGCGGAATATGTTTCGATTCGGGCTTGGGCAGCCGGTCGAGCCGTCCAGTTGGAAAGACCGTTGTCTTTGCTTTTATGCCTTCGGGGGCCTGCGGGAACCATATTTTATCATACGCACGCGTCTCCGCCTCGGGCGGCGCGTCACCTTCCGGAATCAAACGGATATCCTGAATTTCCGGCAGACGCCCCATGTGCCACGCACGCCAGATCAATACCATCGCGCAGACGTCACCCGGTTCCAGGCGCGCCCGACCAAGATCAATCGCTTGCACACCGGTACCCGGTTCACTTCGGGTGAGCGCTTTCAGCACCCGCCGTTCTTTCCCGTTGACTTCAAGGCTGACCCGCAAGGTCATGGGTTCGATCCGTTCAATATTCATATTGGCCACCACGCGATACCATCGGGTATCGGCGCCCTTGAATTGCCAGGCGGGGAGTTGCCTCTCGCGTCCCAGATGGAGCAGACGTCCGTCCACCAGTTCCAGCGCCGGATGGATGTGATTCATGACATGGCGACCTTCGCGGTCCTCCATCATGAAACCGGCCGCCTCGGCATTGAGATAAATCACCCCGTCCGGCTGCGGCTCGATCACCGGCACGTTGGTCGGCCAGTCCTCGGCGCGCGCCGACGCTGCCAGCATGCCGACCAACAGACACAACACCTGTGCACCACGTTTGATAGAATCGTTCATTAGCTTTTCATCCATATCCGCAGCGGAGTGGACCAAGCCGCCCTACATCGTTGAAAGCCACGACGGCGGAACCGGCTGGCGCTTCACGCCGGGGCCATCCAGTTCCAACGCGGGCGTGCCTTGCCACATCTGCTCCTCGTACCAGCCCATCCAGTACTCGTTGCGGAATTCCTTCCAGCGATAGTCCGTGTAGCTGACCTCGAACCGGTGCGCACCTTTTTCCAGGGCCACGCTCCAGATGTTCTCGGCGTGCAGGTCCGGGTTCGGGAACCATTCCTCGCCGTCCACCCACACCCGCAAGTCGTAGCCCGCGTCCAGATCCGTATCGTATAAATGCTCAGGGGCATAAAAGGTATACACGCCGGTTTCCGGCACGGTGAGGGTTCCGCTGTATTTCACCTGATAGGCTCGGTCCGTTTGGCGGATCGCCGCGATTTCGTCCGCATCCAGCAGTCCCGCAACCCGACCCTCGGCCACCGGCGTGAAATACGGGTACATCCCGCTGTGCGCCATCAGCTCCGGCCACGGACCTTCAAAATATTGGTACGCCAGCCCCGGGTTTGTAGCCGCGACCGTCGTCGCCGGTTTCGGCGCCTGTTTGCGGAATACCGCCCACATGGTCTTGCCCGCGTCTACGCCCGCCGTGGTCCACAAGGTTTCCGTCACGCCTTTGCGGAAAGGACGCACCTTGACCAGTGTGTCTTCCGTGATGCGGATCGGTCTCGCGTAGAGCGCGGATTGCGGAGTCGGATCGCTGCCGTCCAAGGTGTAGCGAAACTCGATGTCGCCCGTGTCCTGCGTGGGGATGTCGAAGGTCACGTCCAGGTGGTCCGTGAACACCGTTTGTTGCGGCGAGATGATCGTGGTATCAATCGGACGGTGAACCGGTGACGCGGTAAACGCGCGGTCGCGGGTGAGCGTGAACGTAAACGCGTCGCCCGCGTCACGGGCCGGGTAGCGACGGCCGTTGATGCTGACTTCGTTGCCGCCCAGCACGATTCCGCGCATGATCCCTTCCTCGCGATTCAAGGTAAAAAACAACGTATCCGCCATAGCCTCGACCGGACCGGCTTTCAAGCGTCGCGCGCCTTCAGGCGACACCTTATACGCGACGTCCAATCCGTCGCGGGTACGAAAGACACAGCCCGCCGCGCCGTCGGCGCTGATGTCCTGAAATCCTTCGATGTCATCCGCGAATGGGTCGGCATCTTCGCCCCGCGTGTCCCGCGTGACCATGACCGTGACCTGAGCTTGGGGGCCGCTTCCGGTCCAGCGCGCGGATACGGTCTGATACGACTGCTGCTGCAGGAACTGCCCCGGATTTTTTGCCGCGCGCGTTCGCTCAAGCAGATTGGAGGCGGTCAGGCTTTCCACTGCGACAAACTCTCCGTTGCCGTCGAGTACGCCGCCGAACGCCATATCCTGGCCGGCCAGATAAACCGTGGTGTTCAGCAGGCCCGGACTGCCGGTACGGAGACGGCGTTGACCGGCATCCACATCGAACAAGGTCAAACCCCGCGCAGCCAATGCCTCGAGCCGTTCCATATTCTGTTCAAGAGAAGGTTGGTTGCGCGCGGTGTTGCCCAGCAGCGGCACCGCGTGGACTGGAAGGATAAAGAACTTGGCGAATTCGCGGTCGGGCGCGGGATTGTTCACGCGGTCACCGATCAGGAAGATGCCCGCATCGCGCAACTGGATGAGCTGGCGGACGGCGGTCACGTCGCGAATCGGTTCCCCCGGCTCCCCTTTTCGATAATCCAGCATGTCTTTGTACTGCCGGTACGGGGAATCCTGCTCGGTCTCGACGAAATCGAAGGCGTCGGAGGTGTGGAAGCGCACCGACTGCACGTTGCGCGGCGTTTTGAAACTATAGTCGGTCTTACCGCCGGTGCGCGTCGCGTCCACCCATCGGTCCGGCGGGCGGCGCTCCACGAAGATGGCGCTGCCTTGGCCGAGCGAACGGCCATCGCGGGAAATGGTGTACTGGGTGCGCTGGCTGCCATAGGTGTGGCCGCGACGCGTATTGATGGCCCACCCTTGGCCTTGGCTGCGGAAGGGGAAGTTCTGCATGATCGCCGCCGCCATGTCCGGTCCGAACCCGTCGCGCGTATAGGACAGAAACGCGTAGGGCATGATGTCCGAACGGGGCGGGCGCGGGTCCGCCGTTTCCTTGGCTAACGCGCCACTGATGCGGCGGCGCGCCTCGGGCTCCCCGAGGAGGTCGGGAATATAACTCCGGTCGAGCGTCTTGCCGTTCAGCGTGACGCGGCTTTCCTCTTCACGGGACAGCCACGGGGTCCAGTACTGTCCTTCCGGGGAAAAATGCGTGAGCAGCGAGCGTTGGAAAACTTTGCAGTGATCAAGGAATGACTGCTCTTCCAGATCGCCCATGACCGGCGCGCCGAACAGACTGCTTGAAGCGGAATGGCGCAGCATGGCGTCAATGCCCATGTGCCCTTCGTCCCACGCCTCCAGTCCCGCACCGTCGAGAGACAGGTGCTGAATCATGTTCATGCGGGCCAGGCGAATCGCTTCGCGGTTGGCGTAGTGCATGGAGCGGAATTCGCGTAGAATGCTGGTTTCATGCAGCATGATGTGGTTGCCCATGATGCCCCAGTTGGCCAGCTCCGCTCGTTTCGCGCGCACGATGTAGGGCCAGTAGGTTTCCGTGATGAACAGCGCCATGCGGGCCAGCGCGGGCGCGGGATAGTCGGACGCCATTTCCGGGCGCTCGTCCAGCGCGACGCGCAGGCGGATCAGGTAGAGGCCCAGCACCAGCAGCTCGTGGGCGGCGCGGATGTTTGTCGGGCTGTTATCTATATCCTTGTTCGAGTGCATTGCCATGTCCTCGATATATGCGGCGTAGCGCTCCAGATAGCGCGCGTCGCCGCTCACGACATACCCGTTCAGCAGGTCGTTGTAGGGCAGGCGGCCATTGTCGTCGGGCAGGCGGTTTACTTTGCGCAGAAATTCGATCAGGCCGCCGGAGACCTTCCAGTCGGGATCGAGGTCGGCAGGCGCCCAGTTCACCGCACCCGGTTCGCCCAGCACCACGCGAACCTGATTGCGACCCTGTTGCGTATACACCTGCCCCTTCATCAGCGCGTCCAAGCGGTCGGGATGCGGACGGTCGAGAAACATTTTTTTGCCACCGCTTTGCAACCACGCGCCCGCCATGAAGCGATCTTCGGCATCACCAAAAGGATGCTTCAATTTCTTGAAAAAATACGCGCGGTAGGCGTCCAGCGCTTCGGCGTGCCGGCCCTTCGCCATGGCCTGCTCGAAAGCTTCCAGCCCCGGTGTGCCGGGCACAAGCGCGTTTTGCAGGCGACGGCTCAACGCCGCTAATCCTTCCGGATTGTTCCGTTGTTCAAACGCGAGACGTCGCGCTTCGGCGTCGGGATGCGGGGGTACGATAATTTCCGTGACATTACCTTCCGGCAGCCCGGGGCCCGCAGGCAATTTATCCAGATCGCCCCGCGCATAAATCGTACGTTCTTCCGGCGGAACCGGAGTGAATGCATAGACGACTTTCGGAACCGGGCGCGTCGCGGCTTCCCGGACGTTCGGATCTTCCAGGCCGCGCGCGCCGGGTACGAAACGGATTTCCTGAATACGCGCGGTGCCCATATAGCCGCGATCCGGTATTTCCACGATGAGGCTATATTCCCCTTCCCGCAGCGGCTGTTGCCCCATATAAATCAACTGTGGCCCGGTGCCTGGCGCCGAAGGTTCCAGCCATTTTTCAGGGCGGCCCCGCGCGGGCCCGTCAAGCCATAATCGCAACTGCTGCGGCAGCGTTTCATCCATATCCACAACCGCAAAGACCTGATAGACGCCCGGATGGGTGGATAAGAAGCGCCAGGCGGGAACTTGCTGCTCTCGCCCGATGTTTTTCAGGATGCCCTCTTCCAATACAATCTGCGGATTCGTCGCATTCATGATGGCGAGGCTATCCGTTTTCCAGATGCGGAACGCGGCCGCTTCCGCGTTGAGGACAATCACTCCATCCTCTTGCGGCTCGATCACCGGCACGTTGCCCGGCCAGAGCTCGGCCTGGACCATCCATGGGGCGAGCAGCGCGGCAATGATAAGCATATTTTTCCATGTCTTGGTCATCAGGTCATCTCCTGGGTGGTGATCCGCCCTGCCTATGCGGGAACGGGGTGGTATAGAATCAATCATGCGGATCAAGCGTCCACGCGCCACGTAATTGTCGAGGTCCCCAAGCAGGACCGCGTGTGTCTTCCTTGATCATTAAACGAACACTTCCGTCGCAAAATAAAAAATTGTGTTTGTCTTTATGCGGAGGGTAAGTGAACGCGCTTAAATCCCGCATCATCACCGAATTTCCATGGGTATAAGGCCATGAACTCATACGGGCATCCGCGATAACCAACGTGTTGGCGGGGGCCTGAACCAAACTGTGCCGAATAGCCCTATGAAATCCTTGATTTAATGATTCCGGCGGCGTATGGGTCAAATCGGCCGGAAAAGAATTCCACTGATAGGTCAGCAACGTTCGTCCCCGCTGTAAATCGCGGCCACGCAAAAAACCCGGACACGTAAATTCCGATCCGGCTAAAGCATCTATGGGGGTCCCGGGCTGGTTAAACATATAGGGGTAAATCGCTTCGGCAAACGTCACGGCTTCCGCTTGCCCCAATGGAGGAGGAGGACCACTATAACCCGGTGGATTTTGGTTGGGCGGCGGATAATATCCTGTGGCCGTCACATACCCGACCAACCCTACGCCCATCAAACGCATCTTATTCGAGCATTCAGCCTGCACCGCTCCCGCCATCATATTTTTTATCGCCGGCATCAGCAACGCCGCAAGCAGCGCCATAATCGCGATCACCACCAGCAACTCAACCAGCGAAAACCCATATCCCGCGCCATCTCTTCGTCTCCATGAAAGGGACATGCGATTCACGATCTTTGACAAAAAAATATTCATTAGAATCACGATATGCTCAAGATTACACAGATATTTAATTCACGACAAGTTATTAAATTATAAATTCTTGAAGCCTTATTATTTATCCAATATAATTAAAGAATATTGACTTTATACTGATAGATATGCGCATAGTTCCACTATTCTTGACCACTAATATCGGATTATATGAAGTAATTACAATTTATTCGTAAACAGAAGAATTGAGGATATGAACATGAAAAAATGCGGGATGAAGTTAGCGCAGATGGTGGTCGGTATTTTTTTCTTTTTGGGTTCCGTGAGTATGGCGTCCACCCCCATTAGCGACGAGCCCTTTGCGCCGGACGAACACGCGCACGGGGAAGTGACTTTGCATGTGGCGACGGATTCAAGAACCATGCCGGATGGATCGTCCGCGCTGAAAACTATTATGGAAGCGCTGGACAGCGCGCGGCCTTTGCTGGCGGCAGGGCGCGGTGTGCGCATCCTGATACACCCCGGCATGTATAAAGAGACGTTGGTTTTCGATGTCACCGGGGAGTCCGACCTATTGCGCGACACGCCGTTGACGATCGAGGGCGCGGGTGACGGCGTCCTCATCAGCGGGCTTTCGCCGGAGGTGTTTGACGCGGAGTGGAAACCGGTTCCCGGCCAAACGGATATTTATATGGAGGACTGGCCCTATCCTTTTCATTTATATGAGGGGCCGTGGACCGGCATGAAAAGACCGTTGCCGGGCCTGGCGGCGCGCAGCGAGATGCTGTACCGCCTTTCCGGGAAACCGCTGCAGCCGCGGGCGCTGGAAAAATTTTTGTGGGAAGGCGGGAAAGACGGCCACTGGGTGTTCAAAGGCATGAACGCTTTGTCGGTTCTGGAAAGGCCGGACACGTTTGCCGTAGCTTTGTCCCCGGACGCGCCGGGAGCTTGGCGCGGCAAGGTGTTTGTGCGGACCGCGCCGGGCGCAGGCGTCGAAAGTCTCCGGGACATCGTGCTACCTCGACGTTTGTGGGACGGGTCGAAGACGGGACGATTGGCACATTTCGCAGGCAAAAACCATCTGACCCTTCGCAACCTCACGTTCCAGCATGCGGGCACCCACCTACTGGGCATGGCGTTGATGGTGCAGGACGGCGGGCATATCCTCATCGAGGATTGCCGGATGATCAACAACGCGGGGGCGGGTCTGCGTTTGCATCAGAACCGTAAGGTCATGGTGCGTCGCGTGGTCTGCGCGGGCAATGGCTACAACGGGATCGGCGGAAATTCCCGTGAGGTCGTGTTCGAGGACGTGGATCTGGTTTCGAACAACTGGCGCAGTTCGCACGCGGGCTGGCGCAACTGGGATTCCGCCGGAGTGAAGTTCGGAGGGGGCTCGCGAGACGTGGTTTTCCGACGGTGCAGCGCGGTGAACAATGCGGATCATGGTTTTTGGAACGATGTGTATGTGCATAACATCCTGTACGAATCCTGCGTGGCGTGGGGCAATGCCGGCCACGGATTCTTTCTCGAACTGACGGGTCTGGACGCGGAGTCCAACCGTGTCGAGCGCAGCGTGAGCGCATTCAACGGCGCAGGCGTGAACATCTCCAGCGTGCGCAAAGCCGCCGTTCGGGATTCGGTGCTGTACCGGAACAAACGCGCACAGGTTATCCTTTCAGAATGGGCCAACCGGAAGCCGACGACTGCGGAAGCGATTGACACCCTCGAAATACGGGGCACGCACATGGAGGCGGACGGAGGTAGCCCTCTACTGATGATGACAGGGGCGCTCGCCCGGAACGGCGAAAAAATTGCGCCCGCCCTACTCTTCTCGGGCAACCATTATATCGCGGCCCCGGGGCGCGCCCCGTTCGATGTTTCCGGCAAGCCGCTTGATTTCGCGGGCTGGCGGAATTGGCTCAAAGGAAACGGGGCGAAAGCGCCGCAGGACCTTGACTCATCATGGCTCGGATCGGAATCGAGCGAATGGACGCCCGGGAAACTCAAGGCCCACGCGGAAGAAATCCTGGGCCGCCCGGTTCCGGGACTCTAACGGGAAGTCTACGTTGGACAGCGGCGCAGCATCCACAGCAGGCCGGTGCCGAACGCGAGCAAGGCCAGCCCGCCGGGCTCGGGAATGGAGGTGACTTGGATAAAATTGAGCGCGGAGCCTGATCCGGAATTGGCGTTTGAGGAGGTCCAGTCAATCCGAATCACCCCGCCCACCGTGGGAGCCACGTTGCTGAATTGCACCACATCCGCGCTGTTCTGAAACACATTGGCGATAGTGCCGCTCGCTCCCGGCACGGCGGCGAGCCCGATGGTGTAGGTCGCATTAGCCCCGTTGTTACCGCGCGCCCCGTAGATGAGAAAATCATACGTCAAAGACACATTGAGGTTCGAGAACGTGATCAAGCCGTCCTTTCCAACTTCACTAAGAAACAAACCGTCCCGGAGGGCATTGGTGGATACAGAAGATACGGCCACCGGATATGGCCCGTCCCAGTTCGCGGCCGTTCCTGCCACGCCAAAATTGGCATTGCCTCCCGTTTTCGACACGTTGAGACTCCAACCGGTAAGCGCGCCCGTGCTATCCACCAGATTGGCGATGTTCGCCGTAGGCTGATCACCCGCATTGGTAGCACTAACGTTGTTCCAATTCCCGGTAGTCGCTTGTGACGAGAGGCCGAAATCAATATACACCAGATCGGCGGAAGCCATGGACGCGGAAAGAACAACAGCCACCGCAGCGGCGGACGCGATAGAAAATGGCTTAACAATTTTTTTCATGGGTCATCCCTTTCGCTGGACGGCAGGACTAAACCTACAGCGAAACATCAGCAGCACCCCCGTGCCCAGCACCAACAACGCCATGCTGCCGGGCTCCGGGATAATTACGGTCTCGCCAAACTGAATGAAGTTCAGCGCGGAGCCCGCGGCAGAGCCGGAATTTGAGGAGGTCCAGTCAATCCGAATTTGCCCGCCTGCCGTCGGGGCCACTTCATTAAATTGGATCGTTACGGTGCTATTCTGATACACGTTGGCAATCGTTCCGCTCGCTCCCGGCACGGCGGCGACCCCGATGGTGTAGGTCGCATTGGCCCCGTTGTTTCCGCGCGCCCCGTAGAGCAGGATATCGTAGGTCTTCAACGGATTGAGATTCGAGAACGTGATCAAACCAACTTTTCCATTTTCACTGAGAAACAAACCGTCCCGGAGCGCACTTTGCGGCAGCGAGGCTATAGACGAGGGATAAGGCCCGTCCCAGTTTGCCCCGGTGCCCGCCACACCGAAATTGGCATTGCCTGCCGTTTTCGACACGTTAAGCCCCCAGCCCGTGTTCACTCCGGTGTTGTCCACCAGGTTGCCGATGTTTACGGTGGGCTGATCTCCCGCATTAACACCGCTGATGTTATTCCAATTCCCGGCCGTGACTTGGGAAGCAATACCGAAATCAACATACACCACCGCCGCATGAGCGATGGGAACCCACCCAACCAGCGCCACGAAAAGCACAAGCGATTTGAATACGTTCTTCATATATTGACTCTGATCATGTTGATAATGTAACGAGAAGAAACAATCAATGTAAAGCAAAAGTTCGCATTGCAATTATTTGTAATTACACATTTATACAGTGAAGTGATCCTTCTACGGAGGACGGCACTGTTCTGTTTTGCGTCGGCAAGCACTCCGCACAAGTAAACGAAAGCGCATCCAAGGGCGGTCGCCTCAAAAAATCTTTTCAACTACACCCTACATTAATGTTGCAATTAATTAATATTTAACCTAATTTACCGTCATGATTATTTTTATCGCGTTGCTGTTTGCGATTCTGGCGCTTTTCGCCCACCGGCGTGGATGGAATAGCTCACTCCTGCTGGGTGTCGTCGCGCTTCTGCTTGGTGGCTATGTTTTGGTGAATGCTTTTCGCGCGAATGGACCGGACATTCCACCCTATGATGTTTTCGGGTTTTCGACGGGCTATAGGATCGGACAATCCATCGTCGAGGATTTTCCCGACGGAGGTCGCGTGGTGCTGATGCGTCACGAGATCATCCGTCCCGAACCGGCCCCGCTGTCCAGCCGGTCGGAGGAGGCCGGGGTGCGGCAGGCTTTCAAGGACGCCGGCGGACGTCACGAGCTCACCCTGCTTGAGCGGCCCGATATCCTGAATCCCGAATACGCCATGGACATGACGTTGGACGAGTACACCGCGCATTTTGCGGACGAACCCGATGTGATCGCGGTGATCCTGAATCGGCAGCGCCTGTATGTTCCGCCCGACCACCGGACTCCCCTCGATCCCCCGATCTATATGTTGCATGACCTCCTGTATGAATGGGGGGATGAATTCACACAACGCGGTCTCGCCCGCGTTTGGATAGAACCAAAGGACGAGGCATCCTATGAGATTTCCATTCCCGATGACGCGTCGCACGAAACCATTTTTAACTTGTTGTTCACAATGAAGAGATAATCCCGGCACTCCTACTCATGAGCGCATCCATCTTTTCGCTCGCCATGTCCCTTTCCAGCCTTGCCCTGCTCTCCGCCGTGCTGACCTGCCGGGCGCAGGATCACGGGCCTGCGCTGAAGAACCTCGCGGAAGAAAAATTCCTGATGGGATGTTCGGTTGGCTACGATGCATTGTTCAGCGACAGCGAACAGGCCGCCATGCGGCGCGGGTTGGTCGCGCACCATTACAACACCATCACCACGGAAAACGCCCTGAAATGGGGACCGACGCACCCCCAGCCCGGTGTATTTACATTTGAGCGCGCCGACCGCATCGTGGCCTTCGCCGAAGAGCACGGCATGTGGATGGTGGGGCACACGCTGGTATGGCACAATCAAACCCCGAACTGGGTGTTCGAGGGCGCCGACCGCGAGGTCCTGCTTGATCGCATGCGTGAACACATTCATACCGTCGTCGGACGTTACAAAGGACGGGTGCATGCGTGGGATGTAGTCAACGAAGCCATTGAAAACAACGGCAAGATCAAGGACAACACCCCGTGGGCGCGCATCATCGGTCCCGACTACATCGAACACGCGTTCCGCTTCGCGCACGAGGCGGACCCGGAAGCGGAACTGTATTACAACGACTACTCTATGGAGATTCCGGCCAAACGCAAGGCGACGCTGGAACTGGTCCAGCGATTGAAAGACGCGGGCCTGCGCATAGACGGCATTGGCATGCAGGGCCATTACGGACTGAACGCCAATATCAAGGAAACCGAAAACAGCATCATCGCGTTCGCGGAAGCCGGTATGAAAGTTATGTTCACCGAGCTGGACATGACGGTTCTTCCTGCGGCCTGGAAATACCGCGGCGCAGACATCAACGACATGCATGAGTACCAGGCCGGGCTGGATCCCTACACGAAAAGTTTACCGGACGATATCGCCCAAAAGCAGGCGGACGTGTACGGCGCATTGTTCCGCGTAATGGTAAATCATGCGGATAAGATTCACCGGGTCACTTTTTGGAATGTCACCGACGGAGATTCCTGGCTGAACAATCGTCCTGTCATCGGGCGCACCGATTATCCGCTGCTGTTTGATCGTATGGGCCGTCCCAAACCGGCTTTCCACGCCGTGGTCAACGCGTTGTTGCCCCCCCGAATGAATTAACAACAAGCGGCGAGATTTGTCGTTACTCCAACCGCAACAGCCAATCCGCCGGGATGGGTTGACGTGGCAAGTCCGGGCCGGAGATGTCCAGTTGCGGCACCGTATCGTAGGCCTCGCCCCGCAATCCCACGGAAGGACGCTGGTCCACCCAGTGAACCTCCAGTTGGTGCAGGCCGGCCTTGAGCGGAACCGTCCACGCCCCGAAATTCTGTCGCCGCGTGGCGGGATACCACTCTTCCCCGTTTACCCAGATCCGCAAGTCCCACCACAGCTCGGTCACACTCGCCGCCCATTCGTCTTCGGCATGGAGACTGTACACCCCGTCTTCCGGTATTTCGAGGTAGCCCGTAAAGATGAAACCGAAGTTCGACGGGCGGGCTTCCGGGTCGTGCAACGCCTTGTCGAACAAATTCGACACCGTGCCGGTGGCTGTGACAGGCCGCGCGGTCAAATTAAACATGGACAACGGATAATCGGAATAGATATACCGCGCGTTTAGTCCCTGCCGCGCGCTCGCCGGACGCGATGCGAATGCAGGCTTGCGCATAGGTTCTTTTTCGTAGATCGCCCAATGCGCAATGGAACTGTGTGTGCTGTCCGGCAGCTCGGTGATGCGCTTCGCGTCCGGACGCACGGCGACGGCCGTGATCCACGTCGAATCCGTGATCGTGATCGGCTGGCTATACACCGGTGATTTCATATCGGGGCGACTTCCATCAAGGGTGTAGCGTATTTCGACGCCCGGCTCGGGATGGGACAGTGTCACAGTCACCTCATTGTAAAAGCGATCTTCGGACGGTTCGATCGTAACCATCTCGAGCGGCGTATGAATAAGCGTATAGGTCACGCTCCCGTCTTGATCTAAAACAAACTCGAGGTTCGCGCCCGGCGCCCTTTTAGGCGCGCCGTGGACCGCGATCATTTCAACGCCCAAAGCCATGCCGCGCCATACGGTGTCGCCGGACTTCTGCGTCAGCAGCAGCGTCTCGCCCGTGACGACCACCGGCCCCGCCACCAACGATACCGCACCGGCTCCCGCCGCCCGGAACCATACCTGCTGCCCGTCCTCGGTTTCCAGGTCGAAACCGGTCCCGCCCGCCACGGACACGGGCGTAAACGACTTCAATTCCTCCTCTAAATTCCGACGGGGAAAGAGGGCGCTGGCCAGGACCGCCTTTTGCGCGTTTTCGATGCGCGGGCCGGTGCATAGGGCATTGGCCATGCGCCAGTCATGCTGCACAAAGTCGCCGGGATCAAGACGGAGCGGATGATCGGCGGTATGGTAAATGGACAAATTGGGGATGTGCGGATTGACCGTGCGGATGATCGCGCGTTCCTCGTCAAATTCAAAATCCTGTTTTTCGCGATAGCCTTGCAGATAGGAATCCTCGGGCGGGGTTCGAACCTTGTTACGCAAATCCAGCGAGCCGACGCGGAACCCGAAATCGCCGCGAAACGGCCAGAGAAAACGGAAGTCATGTTCGCGTTCGCCCGCCACGCGATCGGTCACAATCCATACCCCCGCGTCGCGCGCGAAAAGAATCTGACGATGGTGGTCAACGCGCCCCAGCCGGGCTTGCGCCGCTTCCTCCGGATCGGGCAATGACCAGCCGGGATAGCGGCTCATGGGATCCACCACCCTACCTTTGCCCCTCTCCGCATCCAGGCGCACCCGGCTATCGTCGCTCAAGCGCGCTTCCATGAGATTGAAGTGGTCGGAGGAATGAAAACGGTGCGCTTGCGGGGTCAAGCCGGCCAGGCGCCGATCCTGCCCGCCCATCATGCCCCCTACGCCGTCCACTTCCAGCACGTAATCCTCGGCGGCGAAAAACAACATCAACTGCCCATGTGCGGCCAGCCAGATGTTATTGTTAAAACGCCAGCGGTTGCGCGCCCCTTCCGGCGCGGCGGTCAGGTGCATGAACTGCGGCTGCTCCGACCAGTCGGACCAAATAAAATATTGTCCGCCATACGGAAAGGAATAGGCCCTGGGAGAAGTGTGCGCTTCTTCGAATTTTCCGTTCCGCCAAGCCCAATGCCCCGCATGCTCCGGGCGGGCCAGCATGTCCGGCAGGTTCTGCTCCAATTCCGTCAACGTCCGGGTGGTCTTTTGGATGTTGCGCAAAGCGTGACGATTACCGGGCTGGTGACCGATGGGATCAAGGGATCGCATAACATACGAACCTACCAGTTCCTGCGTGCGCCGGATTTCTTCATACCATTGCGGCGTGACCCAAGCGCCTTCGGGCAACCCTTCGAACTGTTTGGCGCTGCGTTGCGGCATGGTGAAATACAGGGTGTAATACGGCAGGCCGTATTCCCAGTCCGTCCCGTCCGGCTGGACGCCTTTGCGCGTGTGGTCCTCCAGGGTCCGACGGCGCTGGTGAACGAGATAGTTTCGTTCGGCCAATTCGGGATACGCCGCATAATACAGATTCATGTTGTGGCCGTAGATGTGAATGCGGCGATTGCCTCCGCCCGCACGCGACAACTGGAGGTATTTCGGCAACTGGGTGCGCCAGGTGTCCAGCACGATGCGGGCCAGCGTCGGGGCGGGGAAAAGCTGCACGGCCTCGGGACGTGCGCGCAGGGTGAAGATCAGCGAGTCCAGGGGGGGCGAGTTGTAGAAGGTGCTCCAGTTCAATTCCTCCGCCCAGGGCATGCGCTGAACGTCTTTGAGGAAATTCAGGGTGTAGTCGTCCACATAGGCGGCCCATCGCCCCAGATAGGCGGGTTCGCCGGTCTCGATGTATTTGACCAGCAAGGGACCGAAGAAGTCCGGGCCGTAGCCGACGGAAGACGCGAAGAAGCGCTCGTCGCGCGCGGTATGCCAGGTCGGGCCGTAGTAGCCCTTGATGTCCATGACCCAGTTCACTTCACCCGGCTCACCGATGCCGAGGTCGAGAAAGATATGGTGATCATCCAACATGCCCGCGTTGTAGTAGTTGAGCATGGCGTCCACGGGATTGTGTCCTTGAAAAACGGAATCGGGATAATCCTCGGTCAACGCCGCGATCCGCGCACGCCCTCGCATGAGTCCTTCCGCCTCGGTGAAGAACTCGACAAAACGGCGCGTGGCCGGATCCTTGCCCTTGTCGTCCCCATCCAGCACCCGCTGCATGAAGAACAACTTGTACGCTTCCAGGGCTTCCGCATGCCGTCCGGCCCGGTACGCCTCCACGGCGTTGCCAAAATGCCCGGCCGCTTCCTCCCCCTCCGGTCGCCAGTCCAGCCGCATCATACCGAAAAGCTCGTCCGCCAAATCCTGTAACGCGGCATGATCATTGCGCTCCTTAAAACGCACACGACGCTCCTCTACATCGGCAGGCGGCTCGCTTTCTACCGCAACTGTTTCGGTCGCTTTGAACGTCGGCTTATGCTCTACTTGCCCGGAAACAAGCGAAACACGGCAAAACAGAACGGAAAGAAACAGAACAAAAGCAAATCGAGACATAAAGCACCCTCTGTGTTTACAGAATACATTTAATTACATAATTATTATTTATCTATTATTGGTTGACTTAATTCATCATGCAAGACTATTTTATTTTTTTATAAACGCCATCTAACATAGGGCTCGAATAAACAATCAAACAACGCGACTTCGGCATGAACCAGAATCCTATACTGCCCGGTTTTCACCCTGATCCGTCCATCGTGCGCGTGGGCGAGGATTACTATATTGCATCGTCCACGTTTGAATGGTTTCCCGGCGTTCGGCTGCACCACAGCCGGGATCTGGTAAACTGGACGCCGGTCGGCCATGCCTTGACCCGCCGTTCGCAACTGGATTTGCACGGAGTGACCAGTTCCGGCGGCGTATGGGCCCCCTGTTTGTCGTACGACAACGGCGCCTTCTATTTAATTTATTCCATTATGCGTACGTGGACGCAAAGCCCGTACAAGGATGTGCATAATTATCTGGTAACCGCGCCGGATATTACCGGGCCATGGTCCGAACCGGTATATTTACATTCCCGCGGATTCGATCCTTCTCTATTTCACGATACCGATGGGCGCAAGTGGCTGGTGAGCATGCAATGGGATCCGCGTCCCAATCATCCTCGTTTTGCGGGCATCCTGCTGCAGGAATACAGCGAGAAAGAAAAGCAATTGCTCGGCAACCCTCGTTTTATCATGCAGAAGAAGCGCCTGATCGAAGGCCCTCACCTGTACCGCATCGGTGACTATTACTACTTTTTGCTGGCCGAAGGCGGCACCAGTTGGAGCCACGCTTGTACTCTTGCCCGCTCCAAACAAATTGAAGGTCCTTACGAAACCGATCCGATGGGCGACTTCTTAACCACCGGCCACGATTTCTCTTATCCGATTCAAAAGTGCGGCCATGGCGATCTAGTGCAAACGCCGGATGGCGACTGGTATATCGCTTTCCTGTGCAGCCGCCCCGTCGGATTAAATCGCCGATGCACCCTCGGGCGCGAGACAGGGATGGCCCCCTGTCACTGGACCGACGATGGATGGTTGCGTTTATCCAACCCCGAAGCACCCTGTCCGCCTGTGACGTTCACGACTACGTTAACCCAAGGCGACACAGAGATCGCCCCTCCCGCTTTTTCCTTTTTAAACAACCCGCATCTTCAAACCCTGCGTGTGCCCACTGATCCCTCTTGGTACGACACGACGTCACGCCCGGGCTGGCTGCGTTTGCGCGGACGCGAATCCCCTTCGTCTCTGTTCGACCAAAGCCTCGTTGCCCAGCGCTGGACACATCATCGCATGCGCGCGGAAACGATGCTGGAATTCGAGCCGGACCACTTTTCACAAATGGCCGGCCTGATGGCCTGGTATGACACATCCACCTATTATTTTCTTCATATCACCCATCACGAAACACATGGCAAAACACTTGCTTTGGCGTGGGGCCCGGACGTCGAGTTCACATACGAAGAGGTGTTGGCTCCGCTGCCGTCCGGTCAACCGGTTTATCTCGCCTACGAGGTAGATAAGGACGCGCTTCAATTTCTTTATCGCATAAGCGATGGGGCATGGACACGCATTGGACCTGCGCTGGATGCCACGGTTCTCTCCGACGATTTTGGCAAAAAACTTCATTTTACAGGGGCATTTGCTGCTCTCGCCGCGTACGATCTTCACACGCAGCGCGCCACTGCGGATTTTAAATATTTGACGGTAACATCCAAAGAAAACGCATGAGCCAGCCCGCGCCAACGCCGGACACAGCGAAAGATCAGCATGCCATTATTGGGGTGCCGACGTCCGGCGCTTCGCGCCCGGCTGGTTTTCTTTCCAATCCTCACCCCGACGCGGCCTGGTTCCGCGAAGGCAATTTCGGCCTGTTTATTCATTGGGGCATTTCCACGGTGCACGGCGGCATTGACCTGTCCTGGGGCATGATGGCGGGAGCCGCCTATGATCTGGGCGTTAAAATCACCCCACGGGAATATTTTGATCTGGCCCCGCGTTTCCAGCCGGACCGCTACGATCCGCTGAAGTGGCTGTCCGCCGCCAAAGCAGCAGGCGTCAACCATGCGATTTTTACCACAAAACATCATGACGGTTTCGCGCTGTGGCCCAGCGCATTCGGCGACTTTAATACACGGCGCTGGTTAGGTGGCCGGGATTTTGTGCGCGAGTATGTCGAAGCCTGCCGTGCGCTGGACCTAAAAGTCGGACTGTATTACTCCCCGCCCGACTGGCACTATAACCGCGAGCGCATGTCGTTCTGTCGCGCCAGTACAGGCCAGGAGCCCGTGCCGCATCTCGACATAGATCACCGCCCATACACGCCCCCCGAGCCCGACCCTGCGTTCGATCGGGATTTCCATGCCTATTTGCGCGGCCAGATCGAGGAATTGCTCATCAACTATGGAAAAATTGACCTCCTATTTTTTGATGGTCGGCCTGAAGTCATTTCGTTTGATCGCATCCGCGAGCTACAGCCCGGCATACTCGTCAACGAACGCATGCATGGATACGGTGATTTCGGCACACCTGAATGCCACGTGCCCGAGCAGGCGCCGAATCCGCCGTGGGAAACCGTGGATGTGTGGGATATCGCCGGCCGTTGGGGTTATGCCCAACCTTTCATGCAAAAGCCGCCTCACATGATTCTCTGGAATCTATGCCGTTGTCTCGCCATGCGTGGCAACTATATGGTTAATGTAGGCCCTCTGGCCAACGGTGATTTGCCCGCGCAAGTGTATAAGGATTTCGGTGAAATACAAAAATGGATGGAATGGGCGGCCCCGGCCCTGCGCAACTTCACCCCATGGAAAAACGCCTGCCGCTTCCCCATAAACGAACAAGGAAACACACTTTATGTTTTTGTGCCGCCCCTGACATATCAATTAATCGGATTGGAACCCATTGGTGAGCCCGTTTCCATCACTTTACTGCGCACGGGCGAGCCGCTCGCGCACGCCTACATGCCGCGATATCGTCTCACCCCTAAATTAAACATCGTTCCTCCGGCATTTACGCATGCCGTCTCCACTGTGGAAATCATCAAAATAGTACGGAAATAAAAGGTAGGGCGGTTTGGCCCAAACCGCCGATTAGTCGGACTGGGCCAGCCAGCCCTACCTTTAGTTTCATACCAGGAAGTAGGGGGATACTATTAGTCCCGTTGGGCTGCCAGATCGCGTAGGCGGCGGACTTGCTCAAGATAGCGCAGCAGCGTGTCGCTGGCTTCCAAGGCATACGCGGATTCGAGCAAGGGCACCGCGCGGGCGTAGGCTTCGCGCTGCACTTCAATCTGGCCTTGCAGCATATACGCTTCCCGCTGGACGGCCGACACACGCGCCGCCCGTTCGCACATAAGCACAGCTTCTTCCAGGCGATCGCTAACGCGATACAGATCCGCTACCCGTAACAACACACGCCCGTTCAGGGGGTCTTCGCGCAATAACGCTTGAAAACGATCCAGCGCTTGTTCGTCGTCCCCGCGCAATAACGCCAAATCCCCTTGTATACGCAATAGAGTCCGGTATGCGTCCCCCTCTACCCGTGAAGGCTCCGCGCGACGTATTTCTTCAAGCGCTAAGACCATTCGATCCGCGCCTTCCTCTTCATCCAATAATATAAAATTTTCCGCCGCGCGAAGCATGCGCGATACAGAAGGCTGATCCCCCGCAAACGCCAACGTGTACATCGCCATCGCGTCTTCCGGGCGCCCGCCGTCCAAATGCAAGTCACCCAACGTCGCAAGCATGTCCGCATCGGCGACGCCCAGACGTCGCGCGCTATCCAACGCCGCCGCTGCTTCGTCATAGCGCTCCAACTCAATCAACGCATTGGCCTGCACCGACCACAATTCCGCGCGGTCCGGCTCCAATTCCAGCAACTCCCGCGTGAGCGATAAGATTTCCTCCACCCGCCCCTGGGGAAGCAGCGCGCGGAGCAGGCCAATCAGCGCATCCATGTCGCGGGGACGAAGCATCAACGATTGCCGGTACGCGGATTCAGCCGAGACAAAAGCATCGGTTAATAATAACGCATGGCCCAGCAACAAATATGTATCCGCGTCGCCCGTTCCTTCCTCCGCTATATCGCGCAACAACGGCATGGCTTCCTGCGGTTCATCGCCCAACAAATAAAGTCGCGCCAAATTCACGCGCGCGGAACGAAACGCAGGCATTTTCCGCAACGCTTCCTTGTACGCGGCACGCGCTTCTTCTTCGTTTCCGGCTTGATAATGAAGATTGCCTATCACGTAATCCACGGCCGCGCTAACCTGCTCCCCGCGCCGCGCTTCCAAAGCAGTAATCGCCGCCGTCACGTTGGTGGCCGCCACCGAAGCGGCTTCCTCCAGCCACGCCGATTCCTCGCGCGTGACCGTAGGCTCATGGGGTTCATGCGGGGCCGGATCGCTTAACGCCACGCCCCCCATGCTTCCTATTATCACCATTATCATCGCTATTCGCATACGTTTCACTCCAATCGAAAAGTTACCGGCTGCCGCACACGCGTGGCCACGGCTTCCCCGTTCATTTGACCTGGCTCAAATCGCCAGCGGGATACAGCCCGCAACGCGGCATCCTCAAACATACCCGGCGGATTGCTTTCGATGACGCGCGACTGCGTAATCGTCCCGTCCGGTTCGACAACAAATTCCAGCAACACTTCGCCCTCTATGCGGCGTTGACGCGCTTGCGGCGGATACCGGGGCGGAAGCGCCACTAACGCACGAGGCGCCTGATCCAGTTCATCAATTTCAAACACGAGAGAGTCTCCAGACGCATCCCCGACATTAAACGCATACGAAAAATCTCCTTGTATGCCGTCCAGCTCCATGCCCAGCGCAACCGACAACGGAAGCGGCTGCACGCGCGGCGTCATTTGCTGCATCACGGGCCGAGGCCTTTGCGGGCGGTTTTCCTCCGGAGGCCGCGCCGGAGGAGGCGGCGGAGGCGGGGGCGGAGGCAGCGCCACGGTATCAACCGGCCGCAGACGCGCGCCTGCTTCCGTATCCCGCATGTACTTTTCCAGCAACGGCAACGCCACAAATAAACTCGCGGTAATCATCGTGGCCAGGAACACCGACGACCATGTCCACCGCGGGGCGGACCAGGCAGGCTGCGACGCGCGTGGCGCAACGACATTCATTCGCGCACCGCCGCAATGCTGACTTGTTTCGCGCCCGCTAATTTACATTCATCAATTAAATCTACCAGCGGCGTGGTGCGCGCATCGCCATCCGACAAGATGATGACCGGGGCCATTTTTTCGCATAACTGCCTGCTCACGACTCCGCGCACAGCGGACAACGGAAGCTCGCGGCCCGCGTGCATGATGCGTCCATCGTCGGTAAGCGCAATAAGAATGCTTTGCCGTTCGAGATCACGGGCGCTGGCGGCTTGCGGTTTCTGAATGTCCACGCCGGTTTCCTCTACAAAGACTGCGGTCACAACAAAAAAAATGAGCAACAGAAACACGCAGTCAATCAGCGGCGCCATGTTTACTTCGACCCCGCGTTCTGCTTCCAGGCTTAACGAAGCGCGCTTCATGGCATCACTCCGGTGTTATGGGGCGAAATACCCATGGCTTGCACCATACTACGACATTCCGCCCACCGCACTTCCAGCGCGCGAATCAAGCGGTTCAACCGCGCCAACCCAAATACGCCGGGCAACGCGATAATCAGACCAAATTGCGTGGTAATCAACGCGGTGCTAATGCCGTCGGCAATCCGGCTGGTTGTTTGTCCTGCCGCGGTAGCCACGGCGTCGAACGTCGCAATCATGCCCGCGACCGTGCCTAGCAAGCCAAGCAAAGGAGCAACACTGGTCAGCGCCGCCAGCATGATGAGATCGCGACGCCACGCCTGACGCGCCATACGTTCGGACCGGTCAAACGCCGCCTCCTCCCGAGAACCGTTCCGCACTTCATCCACAAGCGCCCGTAGCCGGGTTGCGAATACCCCGGGGACCGTCGCGAGTCTGGCATCCAGTTGGCCGGCCTCACGAGCCGGATCCATAGTGACAAGCGTGTGTATCACTCCTTCGCTTGCGCGCAACATGGCAACGTAATGACGTCTCAAATGCAAAAACCACGCCCAGATGGCTATGCTGGTCAACGCAAGCGGTATCAGCAGGAGCCCCCCGGAACGCCAATAAGTCCAGATCGGAATACCGGCGTCCATTAAGCACTCTCCCGGCCTTTCAAGTCATTCACCACAGTAAGCGCGGTTTGTTCCAGCGATGCAAGCAAGCCGCGTGAACGCCGCACCAGCGCGGCATGCGCAAGCAATACCGGCACAGCAATCACCAGGCCGTATTTGGTCGTAATTAACGCTTCGGAAATGCCGCCGGACAATAATTTGGCGTCACCCGAACCGAAAACTGTGACTAATTGAAACGTATAAATCATGCCGGTAACCGTGCCCAACAAGCCCAACAAAGGCGCAATGCCGCCTAAAACCGCCAGCGTTCCTAAATGGCGTTCAAGAGTTGGCATAAAGCCGACTACATGCTCATGTAAAATTTCCTCCAAACGATCACGGGGCACGGCTCGATACGTCAAGCCTTCCGAAAAAACCGAACGCAAAGGTTGAGGGGCGCGCGCCACAACCGCGCGCGCCGCTTCTGTGTTTCCGTCGCGGTCCAGCCGTAACGCTTCCGCCCATATACCGGGATCGGTTACGCGCATGCGCCATAACGAACCGCTTTTCCATAACGCAAGCACAAGCGCCAAAAGCCCCACCGCCGTTAACGGCCACATCACAAATCCGCCTTTTTCAAATTCTTCCCGCCATCCCACGCGAGCTTCGGCGACTTTCAGCGCGTCCCCCCCGCTTACATCCACCGGCGCCATGGCTTCGCGTCCTTCCGCCAGCGCGACCAGATCCGCATGCCGCAACAACGGCACCTGTTGTTCCAGTGACGGATATCCGCTTCCGAATTGTGACGTAATTAAACCGGCGTGTTTTTTGTCATGCGACACAAAATACGCCACCGGCCCGAACAACAAAGCCTGGCCTTGCACATCACGCCCATCGGCATCCACAACCGACGCCTCAAACGCCAATCCGCCAAACCGATGTTCCGCGCGCTCAACGCCCTGCATCAGCCCGTCGGCCAGTTGACCGGGGAAACCGGAGGGATCCGAATCGGCAGCGTCCGTAGTCTGATTCGCCTCCGTGTATTGCGCTTCAATTTCATGCATACGGGTGCCTGCGCTGCGCTGGTATTCGGTTAGCAGGGATTCGAGGTACCGGTATGTTTCTTCGCGGTGCGCAAGGATTTCGGCGCGGCGCAATCGTTCCTGCTTGCTATCCTGTCGCGCGCTGCGCCTGCGCTCCGCTTCGGCGCGTAACGCAGCGACTTCCTTACGCAATGCGTCGGCTTCATCCGCTAAAGGACGACGTTCGCGCGCAATGGCATCACGCAAGGCAATAAGTTCCGACGTCGCCTGCTCAATATCCGCGCGGGTCTGGCGGATCGCATCGTCCACGGACCCGGAGGCATTGTCCGCCCAAACCGGGGAGATACAAAGCGCTGAGCCTAGCGCCGCTATGAGAAATGCCCTGCGCATTAGGGCGTATCCTCGACGATGTGCACCCGCAACGGCAACGGCACAAAAGCCGCGAGTTGTTCGCGGCGCGCCATACGGATGGCTTGGCGAAAAGCGGAAGCGTGCGGCGTTGCGTCGGACCATACCCATCCGTCCGCTCCGGGTTCCCCGACAGCCGCCCACGTGTCCTTTTTCCCGACCGCATACGCGCGCGCTGTCCCAAGATACAGCACATCCGCGAGGTTGCGTTCTTTATCGGAAAGCATAACGAGTTCCTGTGTCACATGAATCTGTCGTTGCAAGGATTCGACCGCCGACAACAACGCAACCACGCGCTGCAAGCGCTCCCCTACGCTGTCTTGACGGGCGCTACGCTCGGTAACCGGCAACGTCGCAAAAAGACGATCCAGATCGGTTAAAAGGCGGCGCGGGATTTGGTTGGTCCACGCGCGCACATGCGACTCAACGCGAAGCAGCACGGGGTGCGCTTCTTCGATTGTTTGCTGCAACATCGCGCTGCGCGCGGATTCTTCCTTGTGAATAGAATCATCCAACGAAGCCGACTCCTGCATGGAGGCAATGTCCTCTGTCAGACGATCGCGTTCGGTTTTCAGTAACGCGATTTCTCTCTGGTACGCTTGCTTTTGCTCTTCCCACGCCGCTTGCTCGGCAGCCTGGTCGGTGCGCAATGCAATCCATTGCCGTGACAATGCGGACAGATCCTCGGCGCGCACAAACGAAGTCAGCGCTATGATCCATACTGCGTTTACGATTGATAACGTATGAAGTCTCACGATCTATTCTTATCCATCAGCAATATTCTTTTACGGAATTTTGGATCATACAAGTCATGTTTAGTATGTCAATCACCTTGCCTCGGCCCCGGCCCGCCGTATGGGTGCCTTAACCCCCAAAGCGCCCTACCTTGCGATAAATACCGGCAAAGAGCAGGGATGGGAATTAGAATGTATATTTCGCGCTGGCGAAATAGGTGCGAGGCAAACGGGGACCATAAATGTACCCTGCATCGCGATCCGGTCCTTGGTCGAGATCGTCCTGATATTCATCGGTTAGATTTTTAACTCCCAAAGTCAGACTGAATGCGCCGAATGCGCGCGACACAGACGCATCCCATGTGAGAAAAGACGACGTTGTTTCCAAGCGGTCTTCATCAATAAAGCCGGCGTAGTGCGGAATTTTCATGGGGCCTGTGTATTTCGCGCCCACGAACACATCCACCAGCTTCGGATTTTTCCATGTTAACGACATCACCGCATAATCGTCCGGCGTGCGGAAATAATCGCGACTGCCGAAATCGTCTTCGGGTTCGTCAAATCGTGCCTGCTGATGGACATATCCCACTTGTGCGATAAATGACTCGGAAAACTGGTATCCCAGATTGAGTTCTACGCCGTATACTTCCGCTCCGCCCCGGTTTACGCGGAATAATTCCTGATCCGGTGTTGTCGGGTCGTCTTGCTCATCAAGGAAAAATGCGTCTTTCAGCGTAGTCAAAAAAGCCGTGGCTTCGACCAAGGCAAAACCGTCGCCTACCACCGGCGTCCATTCCATGCCGGCGCTGTAACTGCGCGAGCGCTCTTCCTTCAGATCCGGATCGTTCCGGATAACCTGACTTTCGCCTCCGACTTGGGTGATATGCAAATCTTCATCAAACACTTGTGGTGCGCGAAATCCTTCGGCATATGCTACACGGAATGATAATGCATGATCGGGCGACCACATAGCCGCAAGACGAGGTGACACGATAAGATCGTCAATCTCCGAGCTGCTATCTACACGTCCACCCAGCACCAGATTCACGGTATCGGACCAGCGCCAATCATCCTGAACATATAAACCGGTATTCTCGTAGCTTTCATCTGTAAAGCGATTATACGCGGGTTGGCTATCTTCCAATTTTTCATACAGATACTGCCCGCCCCATGTAATGGTGTGCGCATCCAGATAATGATTAAATTGCGAATCAATGACATACACAGGGTTTTCGGATTTCCCATAGGCGTTAGGGTCCTGGCCGGAACCGTAGTATGAATCGCGCTCTGTAAGCGCAAAAGAACCCGTCAAGCGATAATCGAATCGCGGGGAAACAGCATGGGACCATGAAACACCGCCGACATCCCGCGTGGCCTGCACGGCTTCTGCTATTTCAGCTTGAAATTCCGGCAAGTCAAGGCGATCGCCCCCGCGCCGATCCTCGTGGGTCCGGGAATAATTCACGCTAAGATCAGCATCGTCCCCTACGGCTTGACGCAAGCGGAATCCAAACGCCTCCTGATGGCGTTCCGTGATATCGGAAAAACCGTCTCCATCCCGGTCATACGCATCGCGCTCGTCTACTTGGCCGTATACCGTGAATCGTGTATGGCCGTTTGAGCTCACGCTGGCGCCCAGGGCATTCACGGTGTAGCCGGATGCGCCGTCCACATCCAGCACTTGCGCTTCGATTTCACCGCTAGACGCCATGGGATCGCGTGAAATCACATTCACCACGCCTGCCACGGCGCCCGGCCCATAAAGCGCCGACCCGCCCCCTTTCACAATTTCAATCCGGTCAATCGCGCGCGCGGGAATTTGCTCGATTCCATATACAGCCGCTAAAGAAGACATCAGCGGCTGCCCATCCACAAGAATCTGCGAATACGCGCCGTCGAGTCCCAACAAGCGCAACTGATTAAATCCGCAATTCTGGCAATTATTTTCCACACGCACACCGGCGGTGAATTCCACGGCATCGGCCAGCGAGTTTGCGCCCATAATCGCAATTTCGTCGCGCCTGATTAATTCGGTACGCACAGGAGTCTCCGATAATTTTTTTTCCGTGCGCGTGCCGGTCACGACCACTTCGTCCATTTCCACCAGCCTGTTTTCCTGTGTATGCCCCACAGACACAACAGAAACAAACACGACAAACCATCGTCCCATCATCATCTTCATTAACGCACCTTTCATGATTAACTTGCACTTCAAATGTTGCCATTTACAATCACATGTTTTATATGTCAATCATTTTTGCGTAATTTTCCTATGATTTATTTGTGCGTCATCTAACTCCCGACTTCCACGCAGAGTCGGCTAAACATGTTTCCCTAAAGCTTCCGCGCGCCCCAGCCACTTCTGTCTTTTCTATGACTCGATTCTTTTTATCGGCAAAAACGAGGTAATACGCGTCATCGTGATATTATTGCATAGTATACAGAACGCTATTTCGTGGTAGACTGTAACCATGCTTCTTCGCATTGACTATAAAGCTTCCTACGCCTACGAGACCCAAGTATCCCTTTCCCCGCACGTTATCCGCGTTTTTCCGCGACGCGACATGTTTGTGCGGGTGCAAGAGTTATTTTTTGACTGCGGAGGAGGAGCGGATATCCAATTCCGGCGCGATCTATTCGATAACGAAACAGCGTATTGTTTTTTTCCTTCCGATACGTATGCCTTCGACATTACCTTGCGCGCTACGCTCGAGGTCACACCGCGCAATGCCTTGCATTTTCTGCTGGATAACCACGGAACCCATATTCCACCGGCTTATTCCGATAACGAATTGGTCCAGTTGCAAACGTATATGAAAAGCGATTCGTCCGTTCCCCTGCCCGCCCCGTTGGCGCCTGTAGGTTCACGCCCCACAGTTGAAACATTGATGACGATGGTTCGCTGGATGAACGATTATCTTGATTACGAACGACGCGATGAAGGCCCCCCGCTTGAACCCGGGGTGTTATTGGAAAGACAAAAAGGAACATGCCGCGATTACACAGCTTTGCTGCTTGAAGCGTTGCGCCAAAACGGCGTAGCCGCGCGACTGGTCAGCGGTTATTTATGGAAAGGCCTAACCCCGAACGGGCGCGAGGGCGATGACGACTTGCATGCGTGGGTGGAAGCCTACCTGCCGGGCGCGGGCTGGATCGGACTCGACCCCACCAACGGCACATTTTGCGATCACCACGCCTTAGCCACCGCTGCAGGCTTAACCCCCGACGATATTGCACCCGTCAGCGGCGTGTATTACGGACATCGCCCCGTCCCCAGCGCGCTTACCACCAGCCTGACTTTTCAAAAGTAAATGCGGAAACATGGTTGCCGGACTAGGATTTGAACCTAGACAAACAGATTCAGAGTCTGCTGTGCTACCGTTACACCATCCGGCAAGCTGTAAAAAGCGCAGGAATAAGGGCAAAAGCATGCAGCAAGCCCAAGTCTCTTTCAAGCTCGAATAACAAAAACATTGAATTTAATCTTGCTTACGCATGTCATTAGATTGTAAGCGATTGTGGCTTAATTATTCATTGATTACAACAGGCACATTCCATGGCTAAACCATTTGCGGCATTTTATCTCGACAGTAACGCGTACGAGTTGATTTATGGGCCCACGGAACGTGAAAGCCTGAGCGCCATGCTCGACATTGCGCCTGTTGTGATTACGCGTTACTCCATGCAAGATCACCTGGACGTGCTGGCGCGCACGGAAATCATGTTATCAGGATGGGGCGCGCCGGTCATGGACGAAGCATTTCTGGAGCATACCCCCTCCTTAAAAGCCGTGTTTTACGGAGCAGGCTCCATTCGTGGCATCACAACGGACGCTTTCTGGAGCCGCAACATCACGATTACCAGCGCCGTCGAAGCCAATAGCCTGCCTGTTGCCGATTATACCGTAGGAGCCATCCTGCTCAGCCTCAAACATTTCTGGCGTTTTGCGCACAAAAAAAACCATGAAGTAGGACTCGCGGACCCGGATCGCAAAGCTGTGCCCGGCAATTATCACAGCACGGTAGGCGTCGTTTCCCTCGGCGCTATTGCCCGGCGCGTACTGCATCTGCTGCAACCGCACGACCTGTTCAAAGTGGCGTACGACCCGTTTATGTCCGATGACACCATTTATTCCCTTGGCGCGGAACCGTGTTCCCTGGAAACCGTGTTTGCGCGATCCGATGTAGTCTCCCTGCATACCCCCCTGCTGCCCGAAACCATCGGCATGATTACCGGCGAACTGCTGAATTCCATGAAACCCGGCGCAACGTTCATCAACACGTCGCGTGGAAAAATCGTCCGCGAAAAGGAACTGGTTGACGTTATGCGCGCGCGCCCCGACCTCACCGCGATTTTGGATGTCACCGACCCCGAACCCCCGCTTCCCGGGGCGCCAATTCTCGACCTGCCTAACGTCATCATTACCCCCCACATTGCAGGCTCCATCGGACCGGAATGCAGGCGCATGGGTCATTACATGGTACAGGAAGTTAAACGCTTCCTTGCGGGAGAGCCGCTGCTTCATGCCATCAGCAAAGAAACCGCCGGGTTAAGGGCATGATCCGGGCCGGCTTGGTTTCCATTACGTTCCGCAAACGGTCCCCTTCGGATATTGTGGCGCTGGTGGTTCGCGCCGGTCATCATGCCATTGAATGGGGCGGCGACCTTCATGTGCCACACGGAGATCTCGAACAAGCGTTTGACGTAAAAAACATGACGCAAGACGCAGGTTTAACCTGCGCGGCGTATGGCTCGTATTACCGCATCGGCCACAGCGAAAAAGACGATTTTCATTTTGAAGCAGTGCGAGATACCGCTTGCGCGCTGGGCGCCACGGCCATCCGGGTATGGGCGGGCAATAAACCGCTTCGGGACGTGGACGACGCCTACCGCGCATCTATCGTTGATGAAGCACGCCGTATTGCCGATCTCGCGGCCGAAGTTTCACTGCCGGTTGTGTTTGAATATCACGCGGGGACCTTGACCGAAACCGATGCATCCGCGCAACAATTTCTCGAGGAAGTGAATCACCCGAATGTCCGCACGCTTTGGCAACCACCCAACGGGGTGGATCCACGCATCAATCTGGCCGGCTTACGCGCGGTGTTGCCTCATGTGTTTTATATGCACGTCTTTCACTGGTGGCCCACCGCGCGGGAGCGTCATCCCCTCGCCGACGGCAAAGACGCCTGGCTCCCGTACCTCCGCGCACTGCATGCCACAGGCCGGGACTCGCTGGCCATGATGGAATACGTGCAAAACGACGACCCGGAAAACTACCTTCGAGACGCCGCCACATTGAATGCATGGCTAGACCATGTATCTTAGCAGCATAAGCGCCAGCGTTAATGGAAAACTTGAAGTGCGCCGCGTAACGGTTTAGATTTAGAAAAAGAATGAGTCCAACACCAACCAATCAAAGCGGCGCGCGTGCGCGTAAAAACCCGTTAATGGATAAAGCGCCCGGTCTCGAACGCGTAAAAGCATTGCTGGCGGTGTCCAGTTGCAAAGGGGGCGTGGGCAAGTCCACGGTCGCGGTCAATCTAGCCAGCACGCTTGCAAAAAGCGGGGCCAAAGTCGGCCTTTTCGATGCCGACGTATACGGCCCCAGCCTGCCGACGCTATTGCGTCCCGCCAACACCGATTTATTCAGTCGCGATGACATGATTATCCCGCTTGATTTCAAAGGCATGAAACTTATGTCGTTCGGTTATGTTCCCTCGGGTCCCGGTGGAGGCGCCGCTATCATGCGCGGCCCGATGGTCACGCAAGTCATCAATCAATTATTAACCGGCACGGAATGGGGCGCGCTGGATTACCTGATCATTGACATGCCGCCCGGCACAGGCGATGTGCAACTGACATTGACACAGCTCATCCCGATTACAGCCGCGGTTATTGTCACGACCCCGCAGGAATTAAGTTTTGTGGACGTGGTCAAAGGCATGCAGATGTTCGAAAAACTGAATGTGCCCACCATTGCGGTCGTGGAAAACATGGCTTACTTCGAGTGCCCTGACTGTTCGGCTAAACATTACCTTTTTGGCGAAGGCGCCCGCGCGCGTCTGGTGGAGCAGTTTGGCGTAAAAAACTCATTTGAACTGCCGCTGTACCCGGAATTGTCGAAAACAGGCGATGCAGGCTCGCCGCTCGCATGGGATCAGCCGGAACATCCGGTATCCATCTGTTTTCGCGATATAGCGCAAGCGGTAACGGCGGAAATCCAAGCCATTCTAGCAGGCGGAGGTTCGTCCCCGCACGTTCGTTTTGTTATTGGCCGGGGCATTGTCGTGACGTGGCCCGACGGACGCGAGCAGGACATTGACCCTGCCACCCTGCGTCGCCAATGCCGCTGCGCGCATTGCGTGGAGGAAATGTCAGGCAAACCCATTCTCGATCCCTCAACGGTGTCTGAAGACATCTACCCCGAGCACATACAGCCGATGGGCCATTACGCAGTATCCATTTCATGGAGCGACGGCCACGCCAGCTCGATCTATCCATACAAAATGCTGGCAGAACTTGCCTAGCCCTTTTATTGCATGAGCGCCAAACGCTATGTACAATAAACGATAAAATATTATCAATATTTGAGCGATGTACCAATTTCAGCCACAAGAGAATACGTAGCTGTACGGGACAATTACGGGCGGTTTCTTTGGAAAGAGCGCATCGTCTCATTCTACCGCAAATAGAGCGGCCCGCTGGTGTTGGATGAGACGGGAGCGGGAGTTGGTGGGGTGAGGGGTTTAACCCATAAAATCAGTCTGAAGATGCAAAGCAGGTCTTGGCAAACGGATAGATCCCATACTTCATTGACTTGATCAGGTGCCTGTGAGATATTCGCATCGTTGGCTTGGAGAAATGAATGGTACGCTTTCACACAATAGGCTTCGTTGTCCTCATTGCAGGTAGTGTATTTACATGGCTTGCCTTCTCCGAGCAGGACGTGTCATACGAATCCCCCGTTGATGTTGCGGCCTATCAGGATATGATGGCGAATGAAGTCCAGGACTTCGACGACCTTGACTTCCTTGTGAGAGAAGATCGTTTGTTCTACGAATTAATCACTCCGCCAGCATCCGACCTCTCCTTGCGTCAACCCATTTATCGCATCATCCCGTTTTCGCGGGATCGCTTCCCTAAAATCATCTTGGACATCCTCGGCGATTATTTCACCTATGAATACAGCGTTCCGGTCTATAAACTCCGCGCCGTTGAAGACCGTAAAACGCGGCAACTGCATTTCTACAGCCATGACAATGAAAGGTTGTTCTCTATCGACGCACCCGCAGATTATGACCCATTTCACTTGCTGAAATCCCGCTATCCCGACCTGTACTCCGGGCGTCATAGCGTGTCGGATGTGAAAGAATTTGAGAACGCCTATGATCCGGCACGCGTGGAACTGATCATCACCCTGATCCCGACCGAACACGTTGAGTCGTATCTATACGCCAAAGCTCAGGTTCATGCATATCAGATGTCGCTTGTGGACGAATCGGACGGCGATGGGTTCATGATGATGGGCATGGGGACGGAAAGCAATATTGTCATTAAATCCATACTAAATGACACCAACGGGATTTCACTGGAAATCGGATATCCAGAGGATTTCACCAACCGTCTTGAGGTCTATTTCTCCTCGGACCTGATGACGCATAACTGGGAGAGACTGTCCGATCCGTTAGCGACCACCGGCAGCGCCAGTGTGGTGTGGGTGGATATGCAAGCTGCCACCTTCGGGGAAATCGTGGGATTCTACGCAGCGGGCAACCACGACCTGGACAGCGACGGGGATGGTTTAAGCGATGCCTTCGAGTGGCTACTCGGTTCCGATCCAGATAGCACAGACACGTCCGGCGATGGTATGGACGACGGAACGGCGGTGGACTTGGGCTTTCATCCCACGGTATCGAACGAGACCGTGCAGGTTTGGTTTGATGTTCCGCTCAATGGCTGGAGGTTTCCATGATGCGCGGCATACGATTTTCCGTCCTTGTGTCGGCCATGTTGTTGATGTTGGGAATGAACCCGTTCCTTTCTGCCCAGACTGTCACCAATACCGTGATCCTGCCATTGCCGAATATGTGGAAGTTGATGCCTCCAGGCTATACGTGCGAAAAGATACCTGTTTTAACCAATTCCTTCACGCCGTTACTACCCGATGGGGCGACGATCATCGATAGTAGAATCTCTGGTTATGTGGACGACGCTTGCGAGGTCATCGGCCCAGGGGGCGTGATTGAGATTGGTTTTGATAATTGTGCCCCATATGAATTCCAGGATGTTTCCATCCTTCAAATCTTGTCATCTTCCGATGGGTTCTTTGAAATTGCGCTCTACGATGAGACAGACCAAGGTTTGCAATCCAATCAGGTGCAATTTTATGGCTCCAATATTATTACTTACGTGGTTAACAATCCCGAGCCGATTGATTCAACTGAAGAGAACATCGAAGAAGAACTACGCGATGCCTTGTGCAAAGTAGACCCATGCACAATGTCTTGCGAAGATATTCTGAAAAGTATCTATGTCACTGCCGATTGTTCCGATTGTTCGATCTTTGGCAGCCCCCGCGCATCCTTCAACCTCGGCAACTTCAATGTGCGAGTTCAGGACATTCCCGTTTGGCTGGAAACGGCAGTGGGGCCCGCGATTCGGTTGGAAATGCGTTTCAGCAACGCCGGCCATGAGGATGCCACACGCGCGTTCGGTCCCCGCTGGTCCATGAACTGGGAGAGCCGGATAGAAGAACTGCCGGGCGGAACCAACCGCATGCGCTTCCCGTCGGGCAGCATCGGCTATTTCGTCGAGCAAGGCGGAGTCTATACCGGACCTTCCGGCCTGCCCGGAGAACTGACCTCGACCAACGGCGTGTACCAGTATGCCCGTCCCGATGGACACGTCTGGCAGTATGCGCCGTCGTCGGCCGACCCCTCTGTCTTTCTCCTCGACCGCACCTGGGATGTTTGGTCCAACACCGTGTCCGTCGCCTACACCAACGACCGCATTCTGCGGGTGGAACAGACCACACCCGCCACCGGGCGCTATCTGGAATTCATCTATGCCGGCACCAACACGCAGGTCCTTGAAGTCCGGACGGACACCAACGCCGCGCGATCAGCCGTGTTCAGTTACGACGGACAAGGACGGTTGTCCGATGTGGAGGATATGGGAGGGTACGCGTACACCTATGAATACACCAACGGCTATCTGGCCGCGATTGTGAAAGACGGGATCACTGACCGCATTCGCGTACAGTATTCCGCCACGCCGGATCAATGGACCGTGACGGAACCGCTTGTCATAACCCTGACCGATTCCGAAGGACAGGAACGGGAATATGCCTGGCATTACGGATTGGTGACCGAGCGGCTGTCTGTCGCAGACAAAACCATCCAGCGATCGCACCTACTGACCGATGGTGGGGTGCGCGGTAAAGTGATCCGACAATCTACCGGCAGCGCCGGTTCTTCGCTCTATCAATACTCCCCCGAAGGGCTGATCACGAATCGCACCGACCGCAACGGCCAAATCTCTGTCCAGTCCTTCAACGCCCAGGGACGGATCACGTCCCACACCGATCCCTTAAATCATACCTACACCACCGTCTATGACTCCAACGGCATTGACGTGCTGTATGTCATCCCCCCCACTGGCCCGGTACAGGAAACCTTCACTTACGTCTCGAACCGTCACGTCATAGCCACGGCCTCCAACGTCTCGGGACGCGTTGTCACCTATGCGTACAACGGCATGGGCCTCGTCACGAATATCTACGACGGCCGCGTGACGGAACAGATTTCCTACAATATCGAAGGGCGACGCGCGGCCCGGTTGCGGAACGGCGTGCTCATGGAGACCAACACGTACGACACCGCAGGCCGCCTCTTCACGCGCCAAACCGCAAGCGGCTTGAGTGTTCAGTATGCGTATGACGATTTGAACCGTGTCACGGAGGAAACCTGGAACAACAACGGGCAGGTCTCCACGGTGGAATACGAATACGACTGTTGCGGCTTGGCCCGGCGCAAGGACCGGCGGGGCCATGAATGGTTCTTCACGTATAACGATCTCAACCAGAAACTCTCTGAGACCAATCCCAAGGATCTAACCACGTATTTTGCCTATGGCCTGCACGGACAGCCCACCAACGTATTCAACGCGCTGGAATGGACGCACCGCTCCTACACCGATGAAGGATGGTTGACGCGGCTCGAATATCCGCAAAGCGCGTTCACCGGCAATGTTCACGCGGAAAACTTCTGGTATGACGGCGAGGGGCGCCTGATTCGTCGGCAAGGTCTTGCCGGCGAATTCCACCGGTTCGAGCACGACGCCGCCGGACAACGTGTGGCCGCTTTCGCGCCCACCGGAACATCCGGCCAGCCTTGGGAAGACCCGCTGTACGTCCGCACGGAAACCAACCGCTACGATGCGCTGGGCCGACTCGTCTGGTCCGAGGACGTGCGGGGCTTGGCGATCAGCAACGAATACAACGCCGTCGGGCAACCCGTACGGCGCACGTATCCCGACACCACCACGGAAGAGTGGACCTACAATACCTGGGGCGACCCCACCAGCCACAAGGACCGGCTTGGCCAGGTCACCAGCAACATCTACGACAACGTCGGCCGTCTGCTCCGCGAAATCGCCCCATCCGGTCACAGCACCTGGTTCAGCTACAACGACGCCGATCAGTTGACCTCCGTGACGAACGTGGCCATGAACTACGTGTGGCGCTACGATTACGACGCCGAAGGCCGTGTCACCCAAATCATCCATCCCGACAACAGCCAGGAAGACCGGTGGTACGACCCCATGGGCAACGTCACCCAATCCATGCGCGGAGGCGTGGTCGCCACCATCACCTACGACGAACTCAACCGGCGCACCTCAATCGTTATGGACGGCGAACTGGTGGAAACCAACGGGTACGACGGCTTGGGCCGCATGATCTGGAGCATGAACGCCGATGGACTGGCCATTACCAACGTCTACAACAACTGGGGTCAGCTCATTGAACGGCAATGGCCGGAAGGGTTGACCGAGCAATTTGCGTACGGCGACCGGGGCCTCACCAATCAGGTCGACCGCCTCGGCATTCCGCAACGACGGCTGCTCGACACGCTTGGTCGCGTGACCAGCGCCTTTGACGGGGAGAACAACGAGGTGGGCTACGCCTATGTCACAGCAGGCCAAGGCGAACTCGCCAGCCTGACGGACGGCGAGGACAACCTCACCCGCTGGCATTACGACCTCTTTGGCAGCGCCACCAACAAAGTCTATGACGATGACAGCTTCGATCGTTACCGATACGACGCGCTCAACCGGCTCACCAACAAAGTGGATGCCGCAGGCACGTCCATCGCGTACAGCTACGACGGGGACGGGAACCTGTCCGGCATTCAATACGGCGCGACGACTCCCATCACCTTCGGATACGACCCACTCAATCGCCGGACCAACATGAATGATCACGTCGGTACCACGAAGTGGACCGTAGATGCCATGGGCCGGATCACATCGGAGAGCGGTCCGTATGGGACCGCCCCGGTGGTTGCGCAATATGATGACTTGGGCCGGATGACCAACATCGCGTTCGGAGGCCATTCCGTGGGCTACGCGTACGACGGACTCGGTCGAATTACGGATATCCACGCGCCGGAAGGCGTGTACGCCTTCGACTGGCTTGCGGGCGGCGTTCGGCGCACACAGGTGGATTATCCCAATGGTGTAATCGCTGTGTTGGGATACGACAGTCTTAAGCGTCTCGACTTGCTGGACTATGTACACGGGACCAATGTCCTGCTCTCCATGGACTATCAATACGATGCCGGGGATCGGCGCACCAACGAGGTCTGGAGCACGGGCCGGGAGGTCGGATACGAGTACGACCTCGCCCATCAGCTCACACTCGCGGACAGCTCGTTGCCGTCGGACAGCGCCGCGTACGCGTACGACCGGGCGGGCAACCCGCTCAAGCGCACGGAACTTGGACTGGGCGTAACCAACGCCTTCAACAACCTCAACCAGATTGTGTCCGGCGTAGCGACAGGCGGCGTGCTCTCCCTCACCGTCTCGGGCGGCGTCAACTATCATGTCGGCACGGTCATGGTAAACAATGTGGAGGCCGATTTCGATCCGCAGAACAAGACCTTCCGGCTGGAAGGCGTCGAGTTGTTCACGGGTACGAACGTCCTGGAAGCCGTCTATTACGGCCCGCCCATCACCAACGCAGGCCACATCGCAACCTCCACCGTCACAGTCGTGCTGGGCGAGACGTCCTATGCGCATGACGACAACGGCAACCTCACCGAGGACGCCAACTTCCATTACCACTTCGACTTGGCCAATCAACTCACGAACGTGGTCAGTAAAGAAACCGCGCAAAGCGTGTTCAGTGCCCGGTACGATGGGATGAATCGTCGCGTGGAAGTCACCCGCAACGGGACAGTGACCGAGCGATACGTCTATTTCCCCGCCAGCTTCAATGTGCTAGCGGTCCTCGACGCGACCAACGGTGTGAAAGAGGTCTACACCCAGGGCCCCGACCTGTCGGGTTCCCTCGGTGGCGCTGGCGGTATCGGCGGTATTCTGCACGTAACTCCGCTCCTCGGAGGGCCCGGGGGTGGGTTCTTCCTACACGCTGATGCGCTCGGAAACATCGTCCTGACCACGGACGGCTCCGGCGAAACCACCTCCACCCACCGTTACACCCCCTTCGGCCGTCCGATCACATCCACGGGTTGTTACCAGCCGAGGTTCGGGTTCTCGAGCAAGGAGTATGATCACGAGACTGGGCTGAATTATTATGGATATCGGTACTTGGCCGTGAGTCAGGGGCGTTGGCTTAACCGCGATCCGATCCAAGAAGATGGGGGGATCAACCTTTATGGATTCATCTTCAATAGGCCAATGAGCGGGGTTGATTACTTGGGTCGCGAGTTTCTTGGTTATAACCGTTTCGGAGACTATTGGGATGATGTGATTGAAAATGCCCAAGGTCAACTGAGGGGAGCAAAATTGGCGGCGCAAGACTTGCAACAAACTCCGGCTAACATCCGAGAGATGTACCGTTTCATCGCATCCGGAGAGGCTGCTCAGTTTTTCGACCGGCTACTTAATGATCCCTGTTTCGTCGCATTACTGAGAGATGAACTTGGACATGAACTGGATTCGTTGCTTGGCCAGCTTCAAACGAACTCAGGTCAAGGCGAGCTCACGGGACGAACCTTGGCTGGCCTTCTTTCGGGTGGAATTGGAGTAAAAATAATAAAGCTAAGCCGAAATATCAGCAGAGTGACCCGAAATGCCCCAAAGAACACACCAATAACGAATCCAAGCCGCCTGCTGCCTGAACGAGCCGGACCAATCGCCCACATCTCGCCCAATGAAGTCATAGGTAGGACTCCGGCTCAAATCAACGCTCGGACACAGCAACTGGGCCTTCAACCGCGAGGTCCTGACCCGGCGATGGGACGTGGGGCTTACATTGACCCACAGACCGGCGTGCAACGGATACTTTCACACCCGAACGCGACTCCGCCACACGGCCATGTGAACAATCCC
>Ga0081527_100150_pt1 | contig 56993 bp, 67 predicted proteins | sample HotLakmasection5_FD_70992 | JGI IMG/M metagenome (GOLD analysis project Ga0081527, IMG submission 70992) | Hypersaline microbial mat communities from Hot Lake, Washington, USA - Section #5 (SPADES assembly) (version 2) | ecosystem: Environmental > Aquatic > Non-marine Saline and Alkaline >... | reverse complement strand
GAAGATTCCAAATTTGGCTATCACGAACTTAAAACAAAAAAACTCCATCATCTAATTGGATATTATTTACCTACAGAAATACTATTATTATATAAAGAAATTAAAGATTTTTTAAATCGCAGATAATCTTATAAACCCTTTAAACTAAAAGCATATGAAAAAGAGAAAATGAAAATGCAACCATACATTGAAAAGTTAAACTCATCACAAGAATTTCAGCAATTTAGAGGTGAACACGGAGATTCTTATCTAATCGCAGGATTTTTTGTCTTAGATTTTGAAGCAGGGCAAAACATTCATCAAATTGATTACTATATTCCCGGAAAAAAGAAAGTTGCTGCATTTGGTCTAGACGGGGAGGGTGTTGATGTTAGGATTTTAGATATGCTCACAGATAAAACCCCTGAAAAATTAGAAATTAAAACAAATATAGACTTAGATGCATTAAAAGGAATTCTCGAGGATGAAATGAAAAATAGGGGAATCACAGAAGGAATTCAAAAGATAATTGCTGTAATTCAAACAGTTGAAGGTAATAAGATTTGGAATATAAATTGCGTTCTCTCTGGCATGGAAATTCTTAAAGCACACATAGAGGATGAATCTAAATCGGTATTAAGGATGGAAAGGTCTTCTGTAATGGATTATATAAAGAAAATTCCAAAAGATGCAATGCCTAAGCAAAAACCAACTAAAAAAGAAATAGACTCACAAATACTACAATTAGATAAATTAAAAGAAGCTTTACAAAAAGAAAGGGACAAACTTTCTAAAAATCCAGAAGAAATTAAAAAATAATTAATTGCATTCTACTATATTTACCTGTTCACAGATAAAATCTTCTTCTTCACCTTCAATAACACCAGAAACACCTACTTTTTCAGCATCAGCGATAGTTGATAAACCTATTCCATTATAAGTTCTACTTCCCAATGCTCCTGGAATTATATACCCATCTAAACTTGAAACATCTATAATTTCAGTATTATCTATCGAATCATAAAATATTAATTTAATATCAGCAAGAGTTGATTCATCAGCACCCCTTTGAATATTTAGACTATAAGTTGAAGTAACAGGATCTATTACACAATTAGAAGGCTCTAATCTCAATTTTATGCAATCTCCAATTGTACCAACCCCAGAAGTGCCTTCTGTAATAAATGGATTTACAAAAGCCCAAATAATTCCAATAGCAACTAAAATAAGTAATACAAATAAAACTACTGTAATAATTCCTGATAATCCTCTCTTATTCATCTTAATCCTAACAATCTACTGGCTGATTTGTTATTTCACAAGTTATAGGAGTTTCTCCAGGACTAATAACCGCAGCTACATTAAATCTAACAGGTACAAAGCCTGTAAGTGTTGAAGTCTCTCTAACTGTTTCCAATTCTGTTAATGGAAGATTATAATCAACAATTCTGGTTTCATCATCAACATTATAAAATACCATTTTAACGGAATTCACAGTTCCTGCGCCCGGATTTCTCATAAATCTAACTTCATATTCATCTCCGGTAGCAGGGGCACAACTCAATGCTTCAACATCAAGAGTTAAACAATCTCCAGAAATCCTTTCTCCTGTTTCTTCAATAGGGGGCCTAATAGCCGCCCAAATAATTCCAATAGCAACAAGTACAAGTAAAATGATTAAAATAACTGTAACAACCCCTGACAATCCTCCCTTTTTCATGACTTATTTAAAACATTATTCTTTTTAAATCTTTCTTTCAATAAACTTATAAATTTCAAATCTATATATCATAATGAAAAAGAAAGCTGAAAAAAGTTTTCTAAAAAAATATTCCTTCTTTATCGTCGCAATTTTAATCTTATTCACCCTTTTAATTGGAATAAGAATTACTGGAAATTCAATAGAATCAATAGGTCCGTCTTCTGAAACGCAAAGTTGTATAAGTGAATGCATGGATTGTGTTTCTCCTGGAGTTGGATGTAAGGGTAATCAAGATGAATGCATGAAAAAATGCAACGCTGAAAAGCCCCAAGGAGAAGATTACTCTTGTATGGAAAAATGCGTTCAAGAAGGATGTGATGAGTTTGATTTTTCTTGTCAAGAAAAAAATAAAGAAAAATGTGAAAATGAATGTAATATGATTCAAGAACCAGAAGCTAAATCAGAAGAAGAGCAATGCATCAGAGATTGCGTAGAACTTCATGATCCAGATGCAGAGTGTGCAAACAGTCCAGATGGAGAGACAGGAAATTCTGTTTGTCAAATGTGTGCTCAACAATGCGTGCATCTATACGAGGGCCCTTGCTTAAATGATGAACAAATAAGAGAAAGAGAAGAAGAATGTAAGACTTGTGAACATTGCTATGGAGAATCAGTAATGGGTTCTTCAGGACAGGGATGGGACTGCATCGTAGATATTGAATGTTTTGATGCAACAGATGAGTGGGGAGATAATCCTGGAGCAGGAGAAGGAATAGTTGAGGGAACCAATAATTTCTTTGAAGGCATAGAAGAATTTTTTACTAATCTATTCAGTAATGATGTTCAAGAAGAAAATTAATTCTTCATTTATGTGCAAACCAAAACTCTCTAAACCCATCTTTCTCTCTATCATATCTGCAAAAACCAAATCTTTCAAACTGAATAATATCTTCTTTCTTTAACTTTTTTATACCTGCATCTGCAAATCCTTCAATCCATTTTCCATCAGGCATTAAAACTTTTGCTTTAACCTTTTCAGAAACCCAGTGTATTTTTGGAATGTTTTTATTTTCAATAGATGTAATTTTACTTTTATCTTCAAGCCTTACATTAAATAAATGAATCAGCCTTATTTCTTTTCCTTTAAGTTTTTCGTAATCTTCTTTCACTAAAAAGATCTCGTTCTTTAATTTTATTTCTCTTAATTCATTTCTATCAGGATGAACAGGGATATCAAATTCTTTTTTCTTTAAGACATTATCAATTTCAATCTTAACAGGATTCCATACAAAAAAATACCTATTTGCCTCTTTATCAAGAGCTCTTCTATTTAGAGCATATAAATTTTCAATTGGAACGATAATATCTTGTCTATTAAGCCCAATCTCTCTAATAAATTCTTTAATTGATTCAGCACCTATTCCTCTCTTAATTAAACTCTGGATGCTCCAAGTTCTAGGATCGTCCCATCCAAAAAACTTCCCCTCTCGAACTTCTTTTTGAGATTTTGATTTCGAGATTTTAGCTTCAAATGCATCAATTTTAATCAAACCGGTGTGTATTGTTTCAGGATGTTTCCACCCAAAGATATCCCAAATATATTTTTCCATATCTGTTTCCATTCTCAAATCGTTCCCCCTCAAAATATGAGTTATGCCTAATAGATGATCGTCTATTGCCCAGCTCATCTCAAGTGTTGGCCAAACTCTATATTTTTTCTTAACTCTCGGGTGTTCCCTATCAGAAATTTTGAACAAAACCCTATCTCTAAAGGCAGGATTTGGATGCATCATATCTGTTTTTATTCTAACAACCGCATGCCCTTCCCTTAATTTAAACATCTCTTTCCATCTTTCAACCTGTATCCCAGGGGGAAATTGTCTGCAAGAACACTCTACTCCTTTAGCCCTATTTTCTCTTAACTCTCCTACAGGGCAATGACAGACATATGCCTTACCCTTTCTTAATAATTTTTCACAATAATCATAATAAATTTTTAATCTATCTGATTTATAGACAATAGGTTTTCTGTACTTAACTCCAAGCCATTTAAATGCCTCTTCAATTAATTTATAGCTCTCTTTTGCAGGTTGTTTTTCTTCACTCCCTATTGTATCATCCATGACTAATAATAAATCAGCTTCATAATCCTCTGCATATAAGGCATTCAATAAGTAAGTTTTTGCATTTCCTATATGCAACGCCCCTGAAGGAAATGGGGCCATTCTAAATTTCATTCCTTTTACATCAGAACCTGTTAAAGAAGGCAGCCCCCTTTCATCATATTCTCTCTTTTTAACAATATCTGAAAAACTTTCAAAGGCATTTTCTCTTTCTTTTAGAGTCATTGCATTAACCTGCTTAACAGCTTCCTGTATTGCAGGCATTACAGAAACTATTTCCTTTCTCTCTAATCCATGTTGAAATAACTTAGGCAATACTTTTCCAGTCTCTGCTTTTTCAAACTCAATTCCATTTTGAAGAGCATAAGCCATAATTTCTTTTGATAAATCTTTCATATTTAGAAAAAATATCTAGAATATATAAAACTAATTACCTCTCAAGATCTCTAATTCTTTTTTCCATTTCGTGCATTTTTTGTTCCATATTCCTTAGCTTATATTCACTATCGTCAATTTTTAATCTCATTTCATTAAAGATGGCTCTTAATTTTTCTTTTTTATCTCTCGCTTCTCTAAGGCTCTCTGTGATTGGAAGGGAAGGCTTTCGAGATACCTCTGTCTCCGCTCTTGCTAAATTAGCTAAATCCATTACAGCCTCAGGAGTTTTTTCTTTTGATAAGTCAACTATTTCTATTTCATTATTAACCTTAGGCATATTTTTCATTCTAGTAAAATCAACAACACTATTTCTTTTTCTAAAAAAATTCATAACAAATTCAAGAAACAATTTTATTTAAGCTTTTAGTTGTATTGATCCAATTGATAATGTTTATATAATCCCGTCCATTATTACTAAAAAAGAGAAAATGGCTGTAGATATTCATAAATTAATCGCTGCAATAAATCCGGATTATTATTGTGATCCGTCTGTTAGAGAGAACACTAAAAAAAGAATTAAAGAAGAGTTAAATAAAGGAAATAAAAAAGCCTATCTTGATGTTGCTAAAGACAGTTCTCTTGCAAAACCATTCGAAGGAGACGAATTATTTGAATATAATAAAGCAAAAAACGACCCTTTCGCATTATTCGGCATAAGGTCTCCTGTTGAAAAACATAAAATTATATATGACTCTCCAACAGAGCAATTAGAGCCGGTTTATTTCTGGATTCACGATTTTTCAACAAGTGTAGGTCTATCTGTTGAAAAATTAATTGATAATTTTACTTCAACACCAGGTTCAGGATATTTTTCAGAATTACAAGGAAAAGCAACAAGAATGCAGGAAGAAGCAATGAAAGCCTTAGGAGCAGTAAATCAAGTTATGAGATCTATTCTGAATATTATTTATGATCTAAGAGATTTTCAGATGAGATTAAGATTATATAATAAGCTTAAATCAAATAAAGAAGAGGAAAAAGAGCAAGCCCTCCTTTCTCTAAAACAAATCTGGCTTGATACAGTTGATGCAACTAAAAGAGGCACAACATCAATAAAAGCAATGGCTCAACAATTTGATTTTGTAACTTTAATCGACGGCTTTTTTGTTGCAAAAACTCTTGAAGATGTAGAAAAGCTAGATTTAAATGACAGAGTTAAAAGAATCTTAAAACAAAGAATCGGAGAATTTAATGACTGGTTGGACTTATCTGAAAAAGAGTTAAGAAAAAGATATGAAATTGAAAAAAACTATCTTAAAAGCCAGTATAATACAATTAAGCTCTATTCTAGATGGATGAAACCATATTTAATCGCTGCAAAAAAACTAGAACAACCTCCTGAAAATGAAGCTGAATTAATTACCACTTTCAACACAGTGATTTTACAATTAACCGTAATGATGAAATCAAAATATAATCCCTCTGATGATGTAAGCCAGGGAATTCTCCCGGATATCTTTACAAAAGTAAAAACTAGAGCCTATACTCCCTTCTTTATCACAGAACTTAGGTTTAGAAGTCTCCCTCAAAGAGTAGGACAAAATTATGCCTTTGGAGGAAAAGCAGAAATCTCATTTACAAGTTATGCTTTAAATGAACAAGAATTAAAAGTGTTCAAAGACCAAATGGAAAAGGATGACATTAGCGATGCAATGGAAATGATTGAAGGAGCAACTTCAGGAAGCTTACAACAATTACAAGAAGACATAGATGAATTTTTAGAAGTAGAAAAAAAACCAGAAGAAAAATCTAAAGAGTCTGAAAAAAAAGATGTAAATCCATTTACAGCCCTATTTGATATTTTTAAACCAAAGGCAAAAGAACCTTGGGATTTATCAAAATTAATTCCCTCAGATGATGAATATGAAAAGGTTATCAGAAGTCAAGCAGCTATCTCTGCAAGAGAAAAATGTTTTCTTGTATTTAATGTCTATAAAGTTGCGCACGGGATGCCCGCACATAAAAGTCCATTTTAATCAAAATAAGGCACAATGGCAAAAATTAGAAAAATAAGGGATTTAGGTCCTAAAATAAAAAAAATAGAAAAAGAATCTGAATTAGAAAAAGGACTAGATTCTCAAGAAAATAATCAGGAAAATCCACTAACACAAACTTCTTCAAAATCAATAGCCCCTATTTTAAATCCAATTAATTCCATGAATTCAAGAAATGAAGATATTTCAAAACCATATCAACCCTCTTTTCGCCCATCCCCTCTACTAAATCAGAATCCCTTTGTAAATGATGAAATTGTTTTAAGAGAAATCGAACCTAAAAGGCTTATAGATATTAGAAGAGAAAAGTATTCAAATTTTGAATCGAAGAGGAAAACTAAAAAATATGATTGGGAATAACTTTAAATAAATTACCTTTCATTTATTATAATGAGTACAGAGGTGTTTTATTCAGGGGGTAAATATCCGTTATCATCAGGATATTCAGATTACAATGATTATGCAATTGGAATGCAAACAAGATATTCTGCGTTTTCTTTCGGAATTCCAACAGACCCAAGAACAGCGAATCAATTAAAAGCAGTCGCAGATAAATTTGCCACAGGTGCAAAAACAATTGAAGTTTCAGGAGTGCAGGCAGGACAATTTGAATCAATGCCTAATCAGCATTTAAAAGAAATTAACAGATTAAAAAAATTAGTCGGTGCTGATTTAACTTTTCACGGACCAATAATAGAACCAACAGGAGTTACAAAACAAGGATGGGACCCTTCGCAAAGACAGCAAGCTGAAAGGCAGATGTGGTCTGCTGTTGAAAGAGCACACGAATTAGACCCTGAAGGAAACATAGTAATTACTTTCCATTCATCAGCATCTCTTCCAGAGCCAGAAACAAAAATTTATGATGAAAAAAAGAAGAAATGGGTAACTAAAGAAATCTTTCTTGTTGATGAAAGAACAGGGAACTTTGACAGACTTCAAACTCAAACAGATTATTTTCGAGGAGGAGTAGAAGAAGACCCAGAAACAGCAATAAAAAGAATAAACGAAGACAGATGGGCGAGAGAACTTCAACACGCCAACTTTAATGCATATGCAGGGTATAGAGATATAAAGAGCATTTTTGCAAAGCACAAAGCGCTTTTAGATGGAAAAGAAATAGACTCAGAAGCATTAAAGAAATTTTACAAACTATATAATGAAGGAAAAGGAAAAGAGATAATTAAACAATTAGGCCCTGAAATTGGAGATGAATTAAATGAGGTTATGCAGGCAGTATCTCACGGACACATCTACTTAAGAGAAGCGTATCAAAATTTACAAGAACTTTATAATCAAGCTTATTTTTCTGCAAAAAAAGATAACAGAGTTGAAGATTTAAAAAAATTAGAAGAATATCAAAAGAGAATCGAACCTAAATTAGGATATATAGAAGATCCATCAAAAATTGATGAACTAGGACAAGAGATAATTAACGGGGTAAATGTTTTACATTCTATCCAGGTTCCACAAGGGCAAAGACTTAGGCCTCTAAAAGAATTTGCAGTAAATCAAGCAGCAGAAACATTTTCAAATCTAGCTTTAAAAGGTTATAAAAAATTTAAGAATACAGCCCCGATAATTAGCGTTGAAAATCCTCCTGCAGGAACAGGGCTTAATAGAGCAGAAGATTTGAGAATTTTAATGGATGAATCAAGAAAAAAATTTATTGAAAAAGCGCAAGCAGATTTAGGAATGTCAAAGAAACAAGCAGAAGCACAAGCAGAAAAATTAATCGGAATAACATGGGATGTGGGACATATCAATATGATTAGAAAATTTGGAGCAGAAGACTCTCATTTATTAGAAGAAACAAAAACAATAGCTCCATATGTAAAACATATTCATCTATCAGATAATTTTGGTATGGAACATACAGAGCTTCCAATGGGAATGGGTAATGTGCCTATTAAAAAAGAAATGGAAATTTTAGAAAAATACGGAAAAAAAATAAAAGAAATTAAAAAAATTGCTGAAACAGGAAACTGGTTTGGACCTCAAGGATTTGGAAATAAAACTCCTCTTGCAGAAACATTTGGAGCATTTGGTTCTCCTGTATATGCCATGAAGATGTCTCCTTATTGGAATCAAACAATGGGGCTTTCAGGAGGATACTTCTCAGGAAAAGGATTTAATCCAGATATCCATCACTCTTATTTTGGCTCAGGATATTCAAATCTTCCCTTAGAATTAGGTGGACAGATGACAGGAAGAAGTAGACTTTCAGGAACCCCCACTGAATAATTTTATAAACATATCATTCCTAAAATATAGGTTGAGGTGATAATGGCGAAAACAAAAAAGAGCATAAACAAAAAAACAGCTAAAAAAGAACCGACAGCTAAAAAAGAACCTAGTGTAAAATTTAATCCTAAAAATGAAAAAGATATTGCAATGGATTTTGCAGTACAGGCACATAAAAAATTTGCAGATATAATTAAAGCAACAATTCTTTTTGGCTCACAAGCAAAAAATAAACAAAGTACTGATTCAGACATAGATATTATAATTGTAATTGATGACGCTTCAATTGACTGGGATATGGAGCTTGTTGCGTGGTATAGAGAAGAATTAGGAAAAATTATTGCAAATAATAAATACTCTGTAAACTTACACATTAATACAATAAAATTAACGACTTGGTGGAAGGATTTAACTCACGGAGACCCTGTTGTAATTAATATTTTAAGATACGGAGAGGCTTTAATTGATATTGGGGGATTTTTCAATCCTCAAAAAGCCTTACTTTTAACAGGACAAATCCATTCAACACCAGAAGCAATTTATGAAGCATTGCAAAGAGCGCCAATTCATATTGCAAGAAGTAAAAGAGCTGAAATGAATGCAATAGAAGGAGTATTCTGGGCAATGGTAGATGCATCTCAGGCAGCTCTAATGACTCTCGGCCTTCTTCCCCCATCTCCAGAACACATAACCTCAATGTTAAAACAAGAGTTTGCAGATAAAGGGCTATTAAATATAGAATTTGTAAAATGGTATAGAGATTTAAGAACTCTTCATAAAGAAATCGAACACGGAAAAATTAATGACATAAAAGGTGCTGATATAGATTTATGGCAAGAAAGAGCTCAAAAATTTGTCACAAAAATGGCAGAAATAATTGACAAAATTCTAGAAATGAGAAAATCTAAATAACTATCTTAACTGATAAACAACTTCAGCTGCTCTATTGTCATCCATAACTCTTAATTTTTCTCTTGCATATCCATCCTTCTTATCATCATCATCTAAGATACCATTCATTCTATTTTTCCTTCTATTTGCAAGCTGTGCAACAACTCTTATAGCCGAACTATCAGATGCAATCATACCGGCATAAATAGCTTCTTGTGTAATTCTTCTTTCATCTTCTGCTATATGTTCCTCAACATATTCTTTAAGATCTTCAAATGCAACATTAACTAATCTCTCTCGATTAATCCCCCCTTCATTTACTTCACCTAATGCAACTCTCAAATTACTATAAGCTCTTTGATGCGGATCAACCTCCGAGTTTACATTACCTTCTAATGGAATTTCATAAACTCTATCTTTTAATTTATCAGCTGGAATTTCATCTATTATATCGTCTTTATGAGTTGGAAAATAATCCTTAGCTTCTTTTCTATCTCTAGCTCCAATTCTTGTCAGATTAACTTCAATAGCCCTATCATCTCTCTTTATAGCCTCTACCTCTCCCATAGACTTTGGTTTTAATATTTCATCACCCTTTGATAAATCATTAATAACATAATCTCTAATAAACTCTTTCTCTTCAGGTTTTCCACTAGCCCAATCCTGCATAAGCTTATCTGTTAAATCTACTTTCTTTCTTCTATCAATAAATTCGTTATAGGCCATATAAATAAAGCATATTATGCCTTTTTAAACTTTTCGCTAAGTATAAACTAAAAAGTAGTAACTAAAAAATATCCAGAAGTTCATCACTTTCAACAATCTTGTTTTCAGGTCTCTTTTTCTCTTCTCTTGCCTCGTTCATCTTTATCTTTTCAATAACCTCTGCCTCTAACATGGCATCTGCCAAGTCATCCATTCCAGTTATACCTATATTCTCTTGTAAAAGCTCTGAACTTATAGGGATCGCATCATTCAACTCAGGAATATCGTTTTTATCATTTTTAACTCCTGGATTATATTCATCATCTCCTTCAAGAGCCTTCAAAATCAATTGTTCTTCGTCTATTGCTTCTTTTATTTCAGATTTCTTAGGCTCTTCAACAGGTTCAGACTTTTTCTCAAAACTCTCAGCCATTTCATTCATATTCAAAGCCTCTCTTTCAATCTTGCTTACAATTTCTGAAACATTTTTTGCAGCATCTGCATTTACAGAAATGCTATCTATCCCTAACCCTACTAAATATCTGGCCATCTCTTCCTTGCTTCCCGCTTGCCCGCAAATACTTGTTTCAACACCTTTCGCCTTACAAACTTTAATTACATAAGAAAGACTTCTTAATATTGCAGGATGCATTTCATTGTATAAATCTTGAACATCAGGATTATTTCTATCAATAGCCAGAGTATATTGGGTTAGATCATTTGTCCCAAAACTTATAAAATCAATCTTATCAACAAGTTCTTTTATAATCCAAACAGCTGCAGGAGTCTCAATCATAATCCCAAATTTAATATTCCTAGGCATATTCAAAGAACTAAAGATTTTCTTAGTTTCATCAACTTCTTCAACTCTTATTACCTGAGGAATCATAATCCCGAATTTTTTGTTAGGGTATTCATCTGCAAGCTCTTTTATTGCTTTAAACTCTGCCTCTAATATATCCTGATTTTTCAAATTAAATCTAATCCCATGGTCTCCTAACATTGGATTTCCTTCTTCATTTTGAGGAGCACCTTCTAAATTTTTATATTCATCACTTCTAACATCAGAACTTCTTACCCATATTTCATCAAAATAAACAGCCATTTTCTTTAATCCAGAATGAATTACCTCAATATACTCATTAACTTTATTCTTTTTCAGATAATAAACAGGATGAACTCCTTTTTCTGCAATTAAGCCCTCTAATCTTACTAATCCTATTGCTTTTACTTCTGACCTTGCAGCTCTTTCTGCATAATCAGGTAAATCTACAATAACTTTTATTTTTGTTCTTGTTGGAACAACAGGAAAGATTTCAGCTTTTTTTTCTTCAGCCCTACCTTCAATAATTCTCCCTGTAAATCCATCAACACTAACTATATCTCCATCTTTTAATCTTTCAGTTGCAACCCTTGTTCCAACTACTGCAGGAATTCCCATCTCTCTAGAAACAATTGCAGCATGACTTGTAGTTCCTCCTTCATCTGTGATTATAGCTGCCGCTTTTTGCATTGCTACAACCATATCAGGATTTGTCATTTTCGTAACTAAAACGTCTCCTCTCTTTATCTTCTCTAACTCATCTAGATTATGAATAAGTTTAACAACACCTGAAGAAACACCAGGGCTAGCACCTAGTCCTGTAAATAAAACATTACCCCCTATTTCTCCCTCGCTCTTTTTTACTTTTGTTGTAATAGGTCTGCTCTGAACAATATAAAATTCCTCTCTCTCAATTGCAAATTCAATATCCTGAGGTTTCTTATAATGCTCTTCAAGTTGAATTGCAAACTGTCCAAGTCTTTTCAGTTCATAACTATTCAACACCTCTGATTTGCTTCTCTCTTCTGTTAATTTAACTTCTCCAACCTGCCCAGATGAATTTCTTACAAGAGCAATTTTTTTATCTGCAACCTTCTTATCTATGATATTATAATCATCTCTCGGATTAAGCACATAATGATCCGGCAAAATCCTTCCAGAAACAATTCCCTCCCCTAATCCATAAACCGCTTCAATTACGATATTCTCATCATCCCTTAAAGGATTTTTAGAAAATATTACTCCTGATTTTTCAGAATCAATCATCTTTTGAATTACAACTGCAAGATATGATTTTTCATGGTCAAATCCCTTTTTAGTCCTATAATATATAGCTCTAGGAGTAAATAAAGAAGAAAAACATTTCTTTACTTTATCTATTAAATCTCTATCCCCTTTAACTGCTAAGAATGTTTCTTGTTGTCCTGCAAAACTTGCGTCTGCTAAATCTTCTGTAGTTGCAGAACTTCTAACAGCTACAAAAGGTCTTTCATGAGAAGTCCTTAAAATATCAGAAGCGCCTAAACCCGCCCCCTTAATATTATTATCATCTAAAACACTATAAGCATCAATAATTTCTTCTTCTAATTCATTAGGAAGTTTACTAGACTCAATTAAATCCCTTATTTTTCTCGAAATTTGATTTAATTTAGCAGTATCATCAGGATCAAGCTCTCCTAAAAGCCTTCTTAAATCATTTCTTATCCCTGCTTTTTCAAGAAAATATCTATATGCCTCTGCTGTAATGACAAATCCAGGAGGCACAGGAAACTTATTTCTATACATCTCAGCAAGGCTTGCCCCCTTCCCTCCAGCTATAGAAACGTCTTTATTGCTTAATTCAGAAAACCAGGCGACAAATTCATCTCTTTTCATGACTTTTAAAGATATGAAGACTTAATAAATATTATTCCGATTTCTTTACTCTTCCGTATATTTTTCCAATAATATCAATATCTTTTGCATTTCCAATTATTAGATGATGATAGTCATTTATATGAAATTCCTTTAATTTCCCTCTTTCAAAATTAAACTGGCTAACAGAGGCATTACTTAATGAAAAAAAACTTCCCTCTTTAATATCCATTCCAAGAATATTTAGAATCAAATATTTAAGAAAAATTCCATGCGCTATAACCACAATATTTCCCTTTTCTTTCATAATTAATTTGTAAAATTTCCTTGCTCTTTCAAAAGTCTCTTCTAAACTCTCTCCATTTTTAGGCTTATATTCTAAGAAATTTTTTCCTTGTCTTTTAGCAAATTTAGAGTATTTCCCCCAATCATCATTTCTATCGCCGTGAATACCCATATTATGTTCAACAATATCTTTCCTATAAACAACCGGAACTTTCAAATAATCCTTTATTACCTCATAAGTTGTTTTAGCTCTTTTCATAGTGCTCACATAAACCTTATCGATTTTAGCATCTTTGAAATAAATTCCCAATCTTCTCGCTTGTTCTTTGCCGACTTCTGTAAGCTCTGCATCAACAGGAGAATTTTTCCCTATATTTCTTTCAGACTGAGCATGACGAATAAGATAAAGTTTCATTTAATAACAAACTCTCTGCCCTTAAAAATTTTTAGATAAAACTAACTATTCCTTTCCCTAATAATAGAAATGCAGTAGCCCATAATAAAAACATAGGCGGAAGAAAGAAAATAGAAATAGCTAATAAAATCGAAGAAAATAAATCAAGAAAACTTAAAATATCTCCTGCAAATATAAAAAGACTTTTCAAAAATAAAAGACCTGCTGAAAAAATAATTAAAGGTAAAAAAGGTTCAAATCCAAAGATAAAAGTAAGAAAACTAAAAGCCGCAATTAAATCTATTCCTCCTAAAATCTTAACTAACATATTAATTTAATAAAATTGTTGTTTTTAAGTATATAATAAAGGTTAAAAACTATTTTCTAAATAAATTTTCATGCAAGAAAGAACAAAAAGAAAAACAGGAGAAATAATCCCAAGAGACTACGGAATAAGATTGGATTTGCCAGGCAAAGATCTCTTTATTCCCCCTTCTTCCTATGTGTTAGCTCAGCTAGCGCTGGAAACTCCTATAGAGATAAGAACTAGAATAGCAGACTTTGCAGAAAGAAATAATCTGGGCAAAACTCGATTAGAAAGAGAGTTTAAAGAAGCTGTAAGAAAAAGAGAGGGTTCTTTAAATATACTAAATTTTAGCAGAAGAACAAAAACAAGAAGAACAAATACAGTTTTCAAGATTAGAAGAGAAGCAACAAGATTTACGGGAACTGTTAAATCTAAAGAAGAAGGAGAATATGAATTTTCACTTCCCCTTCCAAATTCTAGATCTGAAATAAATATGGGGTATCCAGATGCAAGAGCTACAACCGAGGATAATCTCTATAATGAAGGCAAGGGAAGAATGGCCGTAATAGGATTTCATCTTGCTATCCCAGAAATAGCTATTTATCACGACTCTAAATCAAATATTTCTCAAAATAATAATATGACAGGATTATATCCTAGCCAGAGAAATACAGGAAGAAGATTACCAGAACTTCCGTTCTCATTCCACGATTTTGATTATCCGAATTCAGAACTAACCGATTTAATAATGGCTTATTATTTAGATGACTTATCTCAATTTGAATTAAGTAAAAGAGTAATAGCAAATCAGGCATTATTTTCCAGAGAACTTACTAAAGCAATATCAAGCCCTCTTGACCTAGCATTATTTAAGGTGATAAGACAAAAAGAAAGGGAGATAGGTATAGAAAAAGGCTCTCTAGAAAGTAGAAGACTTGGGTCAATAACAACAATTTTAGACAATCTTGAAGACTATTTTAAATCTCAAGGTTATTATCCTGCAGGATATTCAAGGGAGTTTGCAGGAACTGAATGGGAAACAATAGCTAGAAGATTTGAACCAAGGAAACATGGTCCCATATATTCAATTGTTGTCGGGGAGCATCCTCCTTTAATAGTTAAGAGAAACCTAGGAGATAAAAGGCCGTTTGAAGTTTTAGAATCTGATATCCCTCCTGAAAATAGAGTAGGATGGTATAAATCCATAGATGATGTTACAAGAAGAGATTCAATTACAGAAGTAATCTTACCAGACTTAAAACTTGAATCCGCAGGATATAAGGTTTCTCAAACTCTTAAGCAAGAATACGAATCACTTAGAAACAACTAATATTCCGCCAATTAATAACAATACAGCTCCAATAAAACTACCCCCTCTAAAGATATAATTTAAATCGCTTCCAGTATCAGCAATAACAAGGCCTGTCAAAAAAATTCCAGAATTCAAAATAAAAGCAATTCCTAAAAACATTAACACAATACCAATAATTTTTTTCATACAAAATAGAGAAAATTAAACTTTAATAATCTATTCAATTTTTTTAAAAATAATTTTTGTTTTACAAGGAAGTTTTGCCTTAACCATACTCATAACTTCTCTTGCAAATTTTACATCAACCTCATTTTCCAGACTTACTAAAAATATATCTTTCATCGGATTAACAATAGCTGCCCTTCCTTCTGTAGCTCCAAAAGAATGGCTCATACCAGTAGATAATCTATCTGCCCCTGCTCCTGCAGCTGTTTTATTGTTTCTCAAAATATGGTGTGGATAGATTCTAACTTCAAAATAAAATTTTCCAGGAATTTTTTTATCTAGACTTTTATTTAATAACTGTCTACAAGATTCCAAAGAATTATCCCTTATTTGAACTTTTTCAGTTGAAATTAATCTTAACTGATTTTTAAATTTCCCTTGATTATGGGCCTGAACATTTCCCATATTATATTTTACAATCTTATTGTGAGGAATCTGTTTGATATAACTTTTCTTCTGAGTTTTAGCTTTTCTTGTATAAGGCCTTACTTTTTTCTTAGAATATGAAGAGGCTTTCCTTAAAGATGCCATTTATTTCACCTCAACCTCTGTAGTTATAGCCTGTCCAGGCAATCCTCTTTCAAAGATGGCTCTAACAAGCCCCTTATTCCCATGTGCAGAAGATATCTTTCCTCTTATTTCTTTTGCCTTCGCACCTGGAGTTTTCCAAATAACTTCCTTGCCCTTCATCTTACTAGCCTCTTCTCTATTTTGAAAACCTAAATCTAGAAGATAATGCTTCTCATGTATTATATGCCTTCCTCTCCTAAATTGAACTATAATTCCTTTCATGTCTTTTTCAGAAAAAACGAGTTTTTAAACCTAACTCTTAGGCAACCCTTCTTCCATCCTCTCCAAAGAGTCCCTTGATAGTTAAATTATAAATTTTTCTTGCCTTCAAATAGTCACCTCTCTTTATTGCACGATTTAAAATATTAGATGCTCTTGTTGAAAATGTAATAAATTCTTTAGGAATTTCTTTAATATTACATTGATATCCTCCATACTGTCTTCCAGCAACATAATCTTCAAAATTTTTAATTTCTCCTATCTCTTTTTTCTTTCCCCTTTCCCAACAGTCCAAATAAAGCCTAACTCCTAACCACTCATTTGTATAATCTTCCATCCAAAATTCAGGAGTTTTTGACATGTAGAAAAATTTGGAGTCTATTCTTTTTAATTATTATTATATTAGAAAATCAAAATCACCATACTCTTTATTCAAAATTTCCAAAGTTGAGGATTTTAGTTTTAACTTTGATCTATCCGTTGTATTTGCAATTGCCTCTTCCATCTCTTCTTTATTGCTTTTAGATATTTTTCCAGAAACTATTTTTCTTATATCTTTATCAACAACAAACTCCCCTACATCTGTTAAAACAATATCTGCCTTGCCCTCTTTATGTATCACTTGAATAATTCCTTTTTCTAAAATCGCTAGTTCTTTTCTTTGAGAATACTCAATCAAAGAATCTACAAAATCACTAGCATCTCTTCCTAATTGATAAATATCGCTCTGACTTACTTTCTTATTCTTAGCTTTCTTTTTTATATTAGCTATTTCTTTTAATATAGATAACATTCTAGGTTCAACTCTTCCTTTCTTAACAAGTTGTTTATCAAATTCCATAATTAATTGCTCTTGTCCTTTATTTCCAAATAAGTTTTTTAATAATCCAAAAACCTCTGTATGTATTTTTTCAGATTCATACTCTCTCAATCTCAGTTCTAATTTCTCCCTCATCTCTTTAATCTTCTTCATATAGCCTTCAAATTCAGTATAAAGAGAATCTAATTCTTTTCCAGAAATCTCTTTCATTCTTCCGTGTTCATAATCTTTCCACATCTTCAAAATTTTTTCTAAATAGTTCAATTCCTTTAGCCCCATTAATTTTTCTTTTGTAACAAACACCTCTTTAACCTCGCTAACCATTGTTTTTGGCACAGGAGGGGCATGCCCTGCAAGCATCATCAAAGCTTGCGTAGGAGTAACAACCCCGTAATATATATCTACAAAGCCATCTAGCATTCTTCTCTTAAACAAGGCTTCTGTTTTATCTCCTTCTTTCATAAACATATCAACTGCTTCAGGAGAGGGTTTTATCTTACCCATCTTAAGAAGAAGTTTCCAAGGCAAGAAAGTACCTCTATCATATAATGGAACTCCATCTCTAATAAATGTAAACATAATTGGATTAGCATCCTTAACATTATTCCAAAAATCAGTCATAAGATAAACCTGAACATTAAGGATATTTTTCACACCTGCAAGAGCACTTGCTTCTCTAATGTAATCATAAATAATTCCTCTTAACTTTTCTAATAGCTGAAGTCTAGGCATTCTCTTTACATCAGTATCATCTATGATAACAAAAGTATCAACATCAGAAGTTTTATCAGCAGTTCCTCTAACTAAACTACCTCCGATAACATAAGAAGATACATATTTCTCAAATTTTCTTAAAACAAGAGCCCTATGAATTGTTGCAACTCTTAAAGCACCTAAAAGCCCTTTATCATACAAAGGCATACTTCTTCCAATAGCATCAACCATCTCAAATTTACTATCTAATCCATAATTCCATAAATCAACAGGAGTTTTAATGTGAATCCATAATTCTTGTTTGCTCTCTTTAACTAGATTTAAAATTTCAGGTTTTATCTTTTTAGGAATATTTTTAAATTGTTCTTCTGGAATTAAGAATAATAAGTGCATCGGCTTTCTTGCAATTTCCTCAGGTAATAATCCTTCATCCTCTTCAAAAAATCTATAAGAATCCGCAGGCAAAGCACTTATAGCAATTGTAAAAGGAAATTTTTTAACAACTTTTTTCTTAAATTCTTCCAGCTTTGCTTTTATTTTCTCAACTTCAGGAGATACAGGACTATTATCTCCATTCATGTTTTGCAGATTAGGATCATACTTCAATGGAGATGATATATGGCCTGCAAGATTTTCTTTTTTTTTGTCATCCATAATCAATTAAATTCTTTTTAGTATTTAAAGGTTAAGAATTCTATATTCAGGAAAAAATCCTCTCTCCTTATTCCTAACATTCAATTCGTCAATAGCATATTCCCTTGCTTCATTAAATGTAGTTATTGGAAGCGATCTCCCTAATCCAGGAAGACACCCTAAACCTTTCCAAGAATCAGGAAAAACAATATTTCGTCCTCTATCAATCCATATTTCTGGAGTTTTTAATTCAAAATCCTCTGGATGAAAAATAACGTCTATCCCCTCCCAATCATCGTTAACAGCTAGAGCTCTAGGGGCCAAACCAACCGCACTTATAATTTTAGGATTTTCTGGGATACTACTCCAAACCCTTCTAACTTCTCTATAAAACTGTAAAATACCATCCATAATCAAAAAAGAATTTATGCCTATTAATAGTTTTGCACATTTAAGAAGTTACAATATAACTACATAGGGCTATAAATAAAATTTCTGCTAAATTTTAATGGTAGAAAAATATAATGAAGCATATTTACGTTCACAGCCAAATGGAGAGGCCGTAATAAGATACGAAAGAGATGGAGAAATTTTAGAAATAAAGATTTCAGATACACATAAAAGAGGATATCATTTCGATATTGAAAGAATTAAAGAAAATAGATGTCAAGGAGCTTTAGAGCTTACGCTTAATGAAGATTTAAGGGGTTTACATGCAGAGCCTCATCCTGAGAGAATTGGATTTTTAAGAAAACACAGCAAGACTAATTAAATTTATAATCTCCCTTAATTATTTCTCTTTAAGGTGAGATGACTTTTAATAAAAAATATCTTCCAGAATATGTCTACGGAGGTATAGACGGAGCAGTAACAACTCTTGCAGTTATTGCAGGGGCTTCAGGAGCATCTCTTTCTTCTGGAATTATCATAATCTTAGGTTTTGCAAATTTAATCGCAGACGGTTTTTCAATGGCAGTATCTAATTATCTCTCTACAAAATCAAATTCAGAATTAAATAAAAGAAAATGTGATGAAGAAAAAGCCCCGATAAAAACAGGCTTTGCAACATTTATCTCATTTATCTTAATCGGATTTATCCCATTATTATCTTTTGTACTAGCAATATTTTTTCCAATTTTAAATGAAACCAAATTTACAATATCTATAGTCCTAACAGGCATTGCTTTTTTAATTGTAGGAGGAGCAAAGGGGATTATAGTTAAAAAGCCAGTTATAAAATCCTCATTTGAAACACTATTAATCGGAGGGGCAGCCGCAGGACTTGCATTTTTAATTGGATATGTATTAAGAGGATTTGCAGGTTAGATGGAGCCCTTAAAAAGATTTTTGAAATATTCGGCTGCAGGAATCACAGCATTTGTGTTTGACCTGCTCTTATTACTCTATCTAATAGAGATCCTTTCTTTTCATTATATAGGATCTGCAGTCTTTGCATTTTTACTAGCGACAAGTTTCAATTACTACATAAATTCGAAATGGGGATATAGAAAATCAACGCATAAAAACCTTAAATCCTATGTTTTATTTATATTTATAAATTCAATCTCTCTTTTAATAATAGTGATTTTAATGTTACTAATAGTTGAAATCTTAAATCTGCATTATTTTCTCGCAAGAATAATCTCAGGAAGCTTAGCAGGAATTTTCAGCTTTATCATGAATTCAAAAGTTAGCTTTAAAATGCCTATACTAAAATGAAATTTATAGACTTACAAGACGAAGAAGAGAATTACTTAATCTGCGAATCGTGCGGGGCTGAGCTTGTTCCCCAATCTTGTAAGCTTCACTGCCTAAGGTGCCACTATTTCCGCTCGTGTTCTGATCTGTTCTAAAATGTTGACGAGTAAGTCGAAGGGCAGAATTTGGAATAAAATTAGTTAAAGATTCAGAGCTTGTCTCCATCTTAATTAATATCCCCATATAAACCTTTCTTACTTCCCCCTCATCAACATTAAATTTTTCAGAAATGTTTTTAATATCAGAGTCTATTATTCTTCTACCTTTTTCAATATCAAACTTGTACATCTGAAGTATTAAAAAAACAAACAAAAAAGGGTTATAAAGCTTTGGTTTATTCAGATTCAGAAGCTAAAAATGCCCACCAAGGTTTACCTGTTTGAATTATCTCTCCGGTTTCCGCGTTAATCTGAGCTTCAACTTGCATTTCAGTTTTAAAAATTCCAAGAAGTCTTGCTTCTTTTTGCGCTTTTAATTCATAAGCAAGTTGCTTTTCAGATTCGGTTTTTCCAACTTCCTTTAATTCTATAGAACATCCATTCTCTGAATTACAAACTTTCAGTCTCAATCTTTCAAGAGCTTTTTCAGAGGCAGTATCAGGCATAATCTTTACTTCAGCTTTTTTTCCATTTGAAAGCTGAGTAGTTAGTTTTATTTTCTGATTTGAATCATATTCTGATTCGATCTCCATTTCAGATTTAGCTTCTATATCTCCCACTTTTAGCTTAAACTCTTCTTCATTTCTGATTTCAATCTGCTTTCCTTCTGAATTTTCATAATTTCCAGAACGAACCTCTATTCTATTACGAAGAGAATCTTCTCCTCCTTGATTTTTATATTCTGAACTTGTCTTAATTTCGTTTTCTTTTTCAGATTTATCCTTGTCTTCAAACTCTCCCTGACTAGCTAAAACAAGAGACGCTAAAACCAAAGATATTATTAGAAATAAAAATATTTTTTTCATTGTGCCTCCTTTCAAAAGTTAATATAATATATCTTAACCTATATAAAAAAGTTTCTAGATGGCCCCACGCAGAATCGAACTGCGGACTACTCGGTGTAAACGAGTCGTTTTGCCACTAGACTATGGGGCCCTAGAATCATCATATTTTACAGGATTAAAAAGGTTTTGTTTTACTCTTTCAAGCACTTTTTTAGGAAATTTTTTAGATTATAATGTTCTATATTCAAATTAATAATCCTCCACTCTGTATTTATTATTTTTTGTAAAAAGTTTAAATTACAATCACATTTCCTCAGAAAGTTTTGCAAGCATGGGCTTCATCTTAAACTCGCCTTTAGCGCTTCTATTATATTTTCATCTCTAGTCACAGGAATTTCTTTTTTTTCAGCAGTGATTATCTCTCCATTCAATTTTATTTCAACAATTTTTTTTAACTCTTCCTCAAAATCATCTTTAAAATTTCCAATAGAAAATTTTGGCTTGTAAATCTTATTAACTAATTGCTGAGCAAGGTCAAGCTCGTTATTTGAAAGGTTTGGCTTTTCCTTTAATTCCTCTATGTCTCCAATATTTCTTATCTCATAACTATAATTTAAAGTTGTTAATAATAATCCTTCTTTGTAAGCGGTTATAGAACAAAGGTATTCCTTCTCTTTCATTACGAATTTTCCTATCGCACTTTTAGCATTTTCTTGTAAAACTTTTTTAAATAAAAAATAAGTTTTCTCTTTAATCCTTTCAGGACCTAAAAAATAGTGCTTATCAAAAAAAATACTATCTATCTGATTTAAATCAACTATCTCTGTAATTTCTATTGCTTGTGTTTTTTCAAGTTTTATAGATGCTAATTCTTCTTCTAAAACAACATATTTGTTTTTTCCGACTTCAACTGCTTTTATGATTTCATCTTTCTTAACCTCTCTGCCGCAACTATCACACCATTTTTTATATCGAATAGGCGATAGCTTTTCTCTATGCAATAGTCTGAATTTAGTTTTTTTAGACTCTGTGGCAGAATACATCCTTATTGGGATATTAACTAATCCAAAGGAAATAGAGCCACTCCATATTGATTTCATTATTTCTATTTCTTAAAAAAAATTATAAAAAGCTGAGCTGTATAGCCAGCACTACATAGCTAAATTTAAATAACACTAGATTATTTGTTTATTTAAGCGATGGTAGTACAGTGGTTAGTATGGCGCGTTGCCAACGCGTTGACCCGGGTTCAAATCCCGGCCATCGCATTCTAATCCATGCCGGTGTAAGGATTCATCTTAGCTTTACTATTGCCTGAAGAAATTAAAACATCATCTATTCTTAAAATCATGACTGCAACTTCTGAAGCAGAACTAATTGCCTGTTTTTTAACCTTTAAAGGTTCAACAATTCCTGCCTCAAAGCAATCTTCAATCTTATTGTTAAACAGATTAATTCCATCTCTTGCCATTCCTGCTTCATGCCTCTTCTTTAACTCAGTAAGAATATCTATAGGATCAAGTCCTGCATTTTCAGCAAGAGTTTCCGGAATAAACTCTAGAGCATCTGCAAAAACTTCAACAGCTAATTGCTCTCTCCCTCCTAGAGTTCTTGAATATTGTCTTAATCTTCTAGCAAGCTCCATCTCAACTGCACCGCCTCCTGAAACAACCTTCCTACTTTTAACCGCTGCAATAACATCTCCAAGCCCATCCTTAACAGCTCTTTCAATCTCTTCAACAATATGACTCGTACTTCCCTTAACTAAAATTGTAACTGCTTTGGGATTTTCACAATTCCTTACATAAATCATTCCATCACTGCCCCTTTTAATTTCTTCAACAATGCCTGCTTTTCCAAAGTTGCCTTCTAGTTCGCTAATACTTGAAACTATTTTTCCTCCTGTCGCTCTTGAAAGTTTTTCCATATCATTTTTTGAAACTCTTCTGCAAGCCATAATCCCTGCTTTAGCTAGATAATATTGAGCTACATCATCAATTCCCTTCTGGCAAAAAATAACATTTGCTCCTGATTTTATTAATTTTTCAGTCAAATCTTTCAAAAATCTCTCCTCAGAATCTATAAAACTTTGAAGTTGCTCTGGAGAAGAAACCGAAATTCTGGCTTCTGTTTCAGGGCTTTTTAATTCAAGAGGAAAATCAACTAAAGCAATTTTCGCATTTTGGATGTTTTTAGGCATTGAATCATTTGCAATCTCCTTGTCTAAAACAATTCCCTGAATCAATTCACTATTTCCAATTTCATCTCCTCTCAACTTCTCTATTTTTATGTCTGCAATATCTACCTCGCTCCCAGAAGAGACCTGATCAACCGCTCTGACAATTAAATCACCTAATTTCTCTCTATTTCCTTCAGCCCCCTTTCCAGTCATTGCAGTCATTGCAATTTTTCTTAAAATTTCTTTATCATTAACTTCTATCCCAATTTCATTCAAAATTTCTTTTGATTTTTCAGCAGCCAGGCGATAACCCTTAGCAATAACAGTAGGATGAATTTTTTTATCCAATAAATTCTCAGCATTTTCTAATAATTTTCCAGCGAGCATTGCAACAGTTGTTGTTCCATCTCCCACTTCTTCCTCTTGAGTTTTTGCGATCTCTACAACCATTTTAGCAGCAGGATGGTCAATTTCCATTTCCTCTAAAATTGTAACTCCATCATTTGTAACTACAATATTACCCGTAGAATCAACAAGCATCTTGTCCATACCTTTAGGCCCTAATGTAGATTTAACTACTTCTGCAATAACTCTTGCAGCCAAAATATTATTTCTTTGAGCATCTTTGCCGATAGTTCTCTGAACGTTTTCCGGAAGAATATAAATTGGTTGTTTATCAGTCATTATAATCAGCCCCAATCCTTGTTTTTAAAATTTTATCTTTTACAAAACAACTTTATTTCTGTGATAAGATAACATTTAAATACAAATTTCCCATCGTTTTATCTATAAAGAGGACCTATGGTAGAAAGAGAAATAATTGTAAAAGAGACGTTTAAGCATAAAGGAATGGGAAATTTTAAGGATTTTTATGGATTTATGTTTAACTGGCTAATTGACGAAGGTTTTGCAATAACTGAAAAAGTTTATTCTGAAACAATTTCAGGAGATTCTAAAAGTGTTGAATTTAAATGGGAAGCTCAAAGAGAACTTTCAGATAGTCATAGAGCGCAAGTAGAAGTAGTTACAAAAGCAAAGGGCCTTAAAGACATTGAAATTGAGATAGATGGAAAAAGAAAAAGAGCACAGGAATTCGAGATAGAGGTCAATGTTAAAGGAGTTCTTGAAAAAGATTATCAAAACAAATGGGGGACGTCTTCAACTCAAAAATTTTTCAAAGGAATATATAATAAATTTGTTATCCCGGAGCTTAATGATAAAATGGTGGGAGAGGTAAATGATTATGTTCAAAATTTTAAAGAGGAAATGAAAGCCTTTTTCGATTTATTAGGAAAAAGATAAATCAAGACACATATTTTTATATAATGAACACTATTGGATTTTTTATGAAAAAGATGTTCGCTTTAGCCTTTTTATTTCTGATTTTATTATCTTTAGTTTCAGCTTTAAATTTAACTATTTCAGAATACCCAATTGAAGATGTAATCATAAAAGAAGTAGATGAATCTGCTATCTTTGAATTAAACATAACAAATCCAGGTCCTAAAGATTCATTTAGAATTTTTAGTTTTGTAGGTGTAGAAATAAGGCCCTCTGAAAAATTCGAAATAGGTTCAGGCGAAACAAAGACAGTTACAATACAAGCACAACCTTCTGAAGAAATCAGAGAAAATTTTAAGAATTGGTTTTTATTTGAATATAGGATAGCGGGCTCAGAACCAGGAACTTATAAAGATAATTTAAAAATAAAACTTATTCCCCTAGCAGAAATAATTGAAATAGAACCGATTATTATATCCCCTTCCTCTGATGAAGCCTTTATAACAATAAATAATTTAGAAGACAAATACTTAGAAGATTTAATTTTAAAATTCAATTCAGATTTTTTTGAATACACAGAAGCCTTTTCATTAAAGCCTTTTGAAACTAAAACAATATCGGCCCCTATAGGAGATTTAGAATCTTTAGAAGCAGGAGAATATCAATTAATAACAGAGATTCAATATAAAGGAGCTAAGTCGGAAATTATTTCTGAAATTAATTATTTAGAAGAATCAGGAATTTTAGATGCAAAAGACTCAAAAGGATTTATAGTTGTTACAACACATCTCTCTAAAGAAAATATAGGGAATGTCGAATCCCCTATAATATTAACAGAAAGAAAAAATATAATCAGCAGACTGTTTACAACTTTTTCTCCACTTCCAGATGAATCAGAGAGAAATGGATTTTTTGTAACCTATATATGGAGAGACAATCTTCAACCAGGAGAAGCTCTTGAAGTTACAATGAGAACAAATTATACCTTCCCATTCTTACTATTATTACTTGCAATTGGATTAATATTATTTGTGAGAATTAAAACACAAACAGACCTTGTTTTAAAGAAAAGAGTTCAATTTGTAAGAACAAAAGGAGGAGAATTTGCACTTCGTGTGAGATTAAAAGCAAAAGCGAGAAATAATATGGAAGATGTAAAAATAACAGATCACATTCCCGGAACAACACAGATTCATGAAAAAATGATTTATCCTCATGCAGAAGTAGATGAAAAAACAAGAAGAATTTTGTGGAATATCAAATCAATGAGAAAAGGTGAAGAGCGAACATTTTCATATGTTATTTATTCAAAAATGAAAATATTTGGCTCATTTGAACTTCCAATTGCACACGCTTCGTATAAATCAGACAATCAGCAAAAGCATGTCTCTTCAAACAAAACCTCTTTTGCAGCAGAAGGCGCTTAATAACCTTTAAAAATGCTTTATGCTAAATCTAATCATCCCCTCATAGCTCAACGGTAGAGCACTCGGCTGTAGAGGATTAGCGCGGACATTCCTTCGGGACAAGTATGATGCGTGAGCAGAATAGCTTCATAAGAAGTTGTGGTCATAGAACCCGAGTTACCCAAGTTCGACTCTTGGTGAGGGGATTTCATTATTTTTATTGTAAAAAAATAAATTTCTACCTTTATAAAGCAATAAAGAATTTTCAGTTAATGAAAAATTCTAATTTAATAATTCTCTCAAAATGGATTTTAATATTAGCGATTATCTTTACCCTCTTAAGTGGAGTCTCCTTACCTGAATTAGCTGCTTTAGCAATATTTTTTTATTAATTTCCAAATCTTTTTTTCAATAATCTAGTTTTCATTACTATCCTCCACAAGAGATTCAACTCTATTATTTCCATAAGTTCTTCCATTGTTTACAATTTCCTTAATTCTTTTATGAGCTTTAAGATAATTCTCCCTTGAGCTAATTAAAAAATAACCAAGTGAAGCACTTATACCAACGAGGGAAGCCATACCATATTCAAAAGAATTATGATTAGGAAGTATATTTACTCCCATTATTGCTACAGCCAAAATAGCCCCTAATGAATTTCTTTTATCCATTGTAAACTTATCGCTATTTAATAATAAATGCCGTACCTCTCCTCTATCAACACTAGAATCATGTCTAGCAAATCTAACAAATTCTCTAACGTCTTTTCGCTTTAATATTTTAGTTTTCATTCAATATCCTCAGCATATATAGCTTCTCTATCTCTTCTCTCTCTTTCATTTATATTAGCAATACTTCTAAAAATAATTTCATCCATTCTTTCTCTTGTTTTTCTATGCTTATAATGTGTATAAGCCACCGTTGTTATACCTGCAAAAGCCCCAATCATTCCAGCAGTTACTATATATTCAAAATTATCAGGATTAAAAACTCCCAGGTTTAAGAAAGGAGAAAGGATTATTCCTACCCCTAGGGGAACTAAAATAACACCTGCCAAATTTTTTCTTTTAAATCTATTAAAGTCATAATCTCTAAGACATTCAGCAACATCGCCTCTAGTTATCACAGAATCGTGTCTAGCAGATCTAACAAAATTCTTTACAAAATCTCTATCATTAGAGTCTCTTCCTATTTTTAACAATTTAGTGTTCATGATAAATTTGGCCTCCCATTGGAGTCATAAAACAAGTTTCTCCCAGCCAGAGTCTTCTGTATTTCTCTTTTAAATTTTTGTTTTCTATTGATTTCAGCAGTATTCATTATCTCATCAACCCTTTCCAAAGCACTATTTCTAGCATGGCTAATTTTGAAATCATTCACCATCATTCCAGCTAAAGAAGTTAAAGCAGTTCCAGTTGATTTTATCATTAATGAAAGATTATCTGGCATGCCATCAAAAAAATCTAAATCATAAAGTCCCATTACCCCTGCGGTAAATCCTATAGCTCCTCCAACTGCCATAGCCAAGGCATACTCTCCTGAAAATGAATAATCCGGATTACTCCGTCTAATTAAATCTGTAATTTCTCCTCTTGAAGTGGTAGAATCATGTCTAGCAGATTTAACTAAGCCTCTAACAAATTCTTCTCTTCCTCTATAATGCTTTAACAGTCTTGTATCCATAACAAAACTTTTCAAATTCTATTTTTAAACCTTTGTATTAGCATCACCAAGGAATAGTAACATCTTTAGACTCTAAATCAGATTTCTTCACAGCATAAGTTCCCTCATTTTCAACCGCTATCCCTGCAATAATGTTCCCTATCTCTACAGCTCTAAAAAAACTCTCTCCAGAAGCTATTGCAAGTGCTATTCCTGCCTTTAAACTATCTCCTGCCCCTATAGAATCTTTTACAAAACCATCAACACTATTAATTTTTTTAAACTCCCTATCAAAAGCAAGCAAACCTCTATCTCCTAAAGTTAAGACTACTTTACAATTATATTCTTCTGCAATTTTTTTTGCAATCTCTTGTTCATCTTCTAAACCTGTAATCTCCCTCCCCTCTTTTAAATTAGGACAAATAATATCAGCTCCTTTAAACTTCTCTATATTCACAGGCTTAGGGTCAACAATTACAGGAATATTCCTACTCTTTGCAAGTTCAATTATTCTTAAACTTAAATCTCCTCTAAAAACCCTTTTATTATAGTCAGATAATAAAATAGCATCAGGCAAATCTTTTTCCAATTTTTCAATAATCTCTCTTTTAATCTCTTCTGAAATATCTCTTAAATTGCTCTCTCCATAATCAACTCTTAATAAATAATCATCTGCAATAAATCTAGTTTTTACAATAATATCTCCGTCTGAAAATAATTCAAAATCTATTTTTTCTTTTCTAAATAACTCAACATCCCCATTAATTCCATAAAAAATGGCTTCTCCTCCTAAAGAATTTATGTTTGTTGCACAATTACCTCCACATCCAAGTTTTTTTATCTCCTTTTCAACTACAAGTAAAGGCTTATTAGCATCAGGATTATGTTCTCTAATTTTTCCGTAAACATAACTATCAACAGAAATATCTCCAATGACTGCAATTTTCATATTGTTAATTCAACTCTATTATTATCCTCAAAAATTTCCTTTATATTATTTTCTTCATCAACAATAAATGTAATCACATCAACTCCTCTTGATGATAATTTCGCATTCTGAACTGTAAATATTTTAGTTGTTCCAACTTCAACTAATCCTAAATCAAGATAAGGAATGTCTTCATTTGTTTCAGGGTCTCTAAATTCAATTATATCATCTCCTCCATAAACAGTTAACTTTCCCCCTGTTGCTTTCAATCCTTGATTAACAACCTTTACTTCAAAATTCAAATATCTCCCTGCCTTGGTTGCATCAACTTCAATAATCTTCAAATCAGGTAAACCTTCTTGAGCATAAAGTCTATTTATTTCTTCAATAATTTCTTCATCGAATTTTTGGTTACAATTAAGTGTAGGGTATAAAATACTATTAGGATTATTGTTATGCTCAAACCCAAGAACATGAAGCAATTCATGTAAAGCTACTTTTGTCTCTTCACACTTATCCTCCCTAAACAGAGACATTTTTCCACTAAAAATAACTGAATACAGAGAAGTATTAATTATCTCACTAGGCCCTCCCTCTCCAGCTATAAAATGTCCTTCTTCTTCAGGTTCAGGCGCAACATCAGAACATAAAACCATAATTTCTGCCTCATTTTTAGGTTTCGGATAAAATGAAAGAATTGTTTCTTCTTCTAAAATTGAAAATGCATTTAATGCATCAAAATTTCTACTATCATCACATTCAGAAGATATATGATAACTTATTTCTTTATCTGGAAATCTCATATTTGAATAAAACTGCTGACTAGAAGAATAATTTCCTCCTGGAATTCTATCATTTTCAATATTGTTGATTATCTTTAAATCTTGAAGTTCTCCAGGAATATTTTGATATAGCAAATACAGACTAATAACTAAAACCACAATTAAAATAAATAAAATAAGCCATCCGCCTGTGCTCGCTCTCTTCATAAATCTTATATCTCTTTATATTATATAAATTCTTTTAGAAACTCTTTTAAACCCTCTATCTAGATAATTTAATGGAAAACGTAATAGAACTTCATAATGTTGCAAAACATTATTTTATGGGGGACAATATAGTCAAAGCTCTAGACGGGATTGATATTAAAATCGAAAAAGGAGATTTTGTAGCTATCATGGGTCCTTCTGGAAGTGGAAAATCAACAGGAATGAATCTTGTAGGTTCTCTAGATGTTCCAACAAAAGGAGAAATCTTTCTAGATAATAAAGACATATCTCATTTAGAGGAATCAGAACTAGCTCAACTAAGAGGAAAGAAAATAGGATTTATCTTTCAAAGCTTTAACCTAATCCCAAATTTAACTGCCTTGGAAAATGTAGCTCTTCCTTTACTATTTCAAGAAGTTGAAAAAAGAGAAAGAGAAGATAGAGCTAGAGAACTTTTAGAAATGGTTGGTTTAGGAGATAGATTAGATCACTATCCAAATCAACTTTCAGGAGGACAACAGCAAAGAGTTGCAATTGCAAGAAGCCTTGCCAATGATCCTGAGATGATTTTAGCAGACGAACCAACAGGAAACTTAGATAGTAAAACAGAGGAAAGCATAATGGACTTTTTAGAAGAGCTAAATGCAAAAGGAAAAACAATTGTAATGGTTACTCACGAGCCAGAACTTGCCGAAAAACACGCTAAAACTATCTACTGGCTAAGAGATGGGAAAGTTGAAAAAGTCACTAAAAAAGTCAAAAATACCTGGAAAATTGTTAAATAATTCCACCAATAAACTTAAAAACCATCCATTTTAAGCAAATGTATGAAAACAAGCTTCATATTCGCATTTTTACTATTAATCTTAGCTCAGCCTGTATCTGGAATTGTAGTTGATTCTGTAAACGCCGATTCATTCTCTCCAGGAGAGCAAGGCACTATTGAAATAACTCTTGAAAATAATTTTAATGACGATGTTCTTGATGTTACGCTGGCATTAGATTTAACAGGATTTCCTTTTATTTCAGTTGGAAGTACTTCAAAAGGATTTGACGAAGTTGAAGCAGATGATGACGCAAGAGCAACATTTGTACTAAAAACTTCAAATGATATTTCTCCAGGAAATTATCAAATTCCTTATACCTTAACCTATATTCACAACGATGAGGAAAGAACAAGAGAAGGAACAATAGGAATTGTTGTCAGTGCTCAGCCAGAACTATCTTACACTATAAATACAGATAATCCTGTTATAGGAAGAGAAGGAACAATAAATCTTAGAATAGTTAATACAGGTTTTGCAGATGCAAAATTCCTCTCTGTTAAAGCAGTTTCAAACGGATTTACAATTCTTTCAGAAGACCAGATATACATAGGAACAGTAGATTCAGATGATTTTGAAACAGCAAACTTTGATGTTGTTTTCACATCAGAAAAACCAAGATTTTCAGCAATTGTAGAATATACTAATTTCGACAATGAAAAGATAATTAATACAATAGAAATTCCAGTAACAGTATATACAGAAGAAAGAGCAATTGAATTAGGTATCATAGAACAAAATAATCTTCCTTTATACATCGGAATTGTTTTAGCTCTGATAATTATTTGGTTTATCTGGAGATCTATAAGTAAAAGAAGAAGACTTAGAAGAAGCCAAAGGAGATAACTCCTATGCGCGATTATACTTCTCTTGCCCTAAATAACTTAAGAAAAAGAGGCTTAAGGTCTTGGCTTACAATGCTCGGAATTTTTATCGGAATTGCCACAGTAGTCTCTTTAATTTCCTTAGGACAAGGACTTGAAACAGCAGTTATAGGACAATTCGGTTCTTTAGATACGGATAAGCTAACAATAACAAATCAAGGAACCGGATTCGGACCTCCAGGTTCAACAGCACCTGAAAAATTAACTCAAAATGATTTGGAAATAATTGAATCAGTCAATGGAGTCGAAGAGGCAATTCCTAGATTAATAAGAGTTGTTGAAGTTAATTATAATGATAGAACGAGCTTTAACTATATTGCATCTATTCCCGATAATGAAGAGCAAGTTGAAATCATAAATGATGCATTAAATATTGATTTAGAAGCAGGAAGATATCTAGAAGCAGATGATAGAGCAAAAATCGTTTTAGGAAATGATTATACAGATAAAGAATTATTTGGTAAGGAAATTAGAATTGGGACAGATTTACTAATCGAAGGGGAAGAATTTGAAGTTGTAGGCATTTTAGAAAGAACCTCTTCATTCATAACTAATTCATTAGTTTTAATGTCAGAAGAAGACCTGAAAAACCTTTTAGAAATAGGAGATGAAATAGATTTAATTGTTGCACAAGTTGAAGACCCTGATAACATTGAAAGAGTTGCAGAAGAAATTGAAAGGGAATTAAGGCAAGATAGAAATCAAGACTTGGGGGAGGAAGATTTTTCAGTTGAAACACCACTTCAATCTTTACAAGCCGTAAGCACAATCTTAGGAATAATTAACGTTATTGTAACAGGAATTGCAGCAATTTCTCTATTAATTGGAGGAATTGGAATTGCAAATACAATGTTTACTTCTGTATTAGAAAGAACAAAGCAAATCGGAGTAATGAAAGCAATAGGTGCTAAGAATAAAGATATCTTATACATCTTTTTAATAGAATCAGCATTACTTGGTTTAGTCGGAGGGATTATAGGAGCAATATTAGGTCTTGCACTTGCATTTGGAGTTTCTTCAGCAGCCTCATCTGCCCTAGGAGGATTATCTTTAGAAGTTCAATTTTCACTACCTCTAATTTTAATCGCAATAGGTTTTTCATTAGTTATTGGAATTCTTTCAGGCATAATTCCTGCATATCAAGCAAGCAGATTAAATCCAGTGGAGGCGCTTAGAAAATGATTTCTGACTTTACATTAATAGCATTCAAAAATCTAAAAAAAAGAAAGCTAAGAGCATTTCTAACTTTATTGGGAATTTTAATTGCAGTTGCAACAATTTTTGTTTTAATTTCTGTATCAATCGGTTTAGAAAACGCTGTGCAAGAACAATTCAGGCTTCTAGGAACAGATAAATTTTTCATACAACCTAAAGGACAGTTGGCAGGACCTGGAACAGGAGGCGCAGTTGAATTAACTCAAGAAGATGTTAATGTAGTTGAAAAAATCCAAGGCGTAGAAGAGGTTACATATTGGGTAGCAAATCCTGCAAAAATAGAACATAAAGATGAAATTCGTTATACCAATGTAATAGGTATTGATTTAGAAACCGCTGATTTATTTGCAGAAATTGGAGCCTATGAAGCAGAGGACGGAAGATTGCTCGAAAAAGGAGATCAAGGAGTTATAGGTATAGGAAGTCAATATAAATACAATAATTTCCTAGGTGAAGAGATAAGAATCGGAGATGAAATTCTAATTGGCGATAAAGAATTTTCAGTTAAAGGAATCTTAAAAACAGTAGGAAATCCTTCTGACGATAGACTAATCTACATGCCTATTGAAGAATTTAGAGATTTATTTGATGAACCAACAAGAATTGATATGATAGTTGTTCAAGTTCAAGATCAAGATAACATAAATCAAATAGCAGAAAGAACAGAAAGAAAACTTTTATCTTCAAGAGGTTTAGATGAAGACACCCAAGATTTTACAATCTCAACTCCAGAAGAATTATTAGAAAGTTTTGGAAATATTCTTGATATAATTACAGGATTTCTTTTAGCAATTGCAGCTATATCTCTTATTGTAGGAGGAATAGGGATCGCAAACACAATGTATACCTCGGTATTAGAAAGAACAAAAGAAATTGGAGTAATGAAATCTATTGGCGCTAAAAACTCAGACATAACCTTAATATTTTTAATAGAGTCAGCATTATTAGGATTAATAGGAGGAATTTTAGGAGTTGCACTTGGAATCTCTATAAGCCTGACAATTGAATATATCGCAGTTAATCAATTAGGAACAACTCTTCTTCAAGCTGCAATGCCACTTGAATTAATTTTAGGAAGCCTTGCATTTGCAATAATTGCAGGAGCTGTTTCAGGAACAATTCCAGCTATACAAGCAGCAAAAATACAACCTACACAAGCCTTGAGATACGAATAATTATAAACTTCTACTAATTTATTAATAGATGAAAGAGGCGATAAAGAAAAATCCTTCTCTCTGGAAAAGAATCGTTGCAAAAGTTAAAAGACAAGATAAATACGGAGAATCTAATTCTTGGAATGCTAGAAAAGCTCAGTATGCTGTAAAACTCTATAAGGAAAAAGGCGGGAAATATGAAGGAGAAAAAGCAAAAGATAATTCCTTAGTTAAATGGACAAAACAAAAATGGAGATACTCTTCAGTAGATAAAGGAAGATATCTTCCAGATAAAGTATGGGAAAAACTTTCTCCTCAAGAAAAAGCTGCAACAAATAGAAAGAAAAAAATGGCAATAAAAGCCCATCAAAAAAAAGCAAAATATTCAGAAAAAATCGCAAGATTAGTTAGGAAAGCTTAGAAATCTCTTTTACAGCTTCAACAAACTTTCTAGCTTCATCTTCTGTATTGTATAAATAAAAAGAAGCTCTCACACTTCCATTTAACTTATGTTTATTATACCATTCATGTACGCAATGAGCACCACTTCTAACCATTATTCCGTATCCAGAATCTAAAATTTTTGCAACTTCATGATGTGTCATTCCCTTTATATTAAAATTAAAAATTCCCCCATTAGAGCCTAAAACCTCTACATAATCTTTCAATCCTTCATATATTATTTTATTTAGTTTTTCCTCATGCCTCTCAATGTTATTCATTCCTATTTTATTCAAATATCTACAGGCTTCTCCTAATCCAATTATACCTGAATAATTTTGAAGGCCTGCCTCAAATCTAGCCGGAATCTCTTCAGGTTCAAAATCATCGAAATTAGCATCAATTATTGTTTCCCCTCCAACAATAAACATTTTCAACTTCTCAAGTTCTTCCTTCTTTCCATATAAAACTCCTGTTCCTGTAGGTCCTAACATTTTATGTCCTGAAAATGCTAAAAAATCACAATCAATTCTTTTGACATCTATTTTTTTATGAGGCACACTCTGGCAAGCATCAATCATAACCCTTACTTTGTTTTTAGATGAAATTTTTATAATATCTTCAACAGGATTTTCATAACCATCTATATTTGAAACATGCAAAACAGAAACTAGTTTTGTTTTATTACTAAATAATCCTTTAAATTTTTCAAGATTAAAACTTCCATCTTCATTTGATTCACAATATCTTATTAAAATTCCTTTCTCTTTTTTCAATTTCAGCCATGGAATAATATTACTGCTATGTTCTTTATCAGTTATAATAATCTCATCTCCTTTATTTAACTCAATAGAATTCGCAACTAGGTTCAAAGCCTCTGTAGCGTTTTTAGTAAAAACAATCTCTTTTTCTCTTGAATTTATAAATTTAGCAACCTCTCTCCTTGCTTTATCAATTTCATCTTCTAATCTCTTTCCAAATTTATGCACACTTCTCCCAGCACATGCAGGATATTGCATATAATATTCTTGCATTTTTTCTATTACCTGCATTGGCTTTAAAGACATACAAGCACTATCAAAATAAATGCCCTTACCAATAGAAGGAAAATCTTTCCTTATCTTTTCAGGTTTAAACCCAAATATCATATATAAAATAGAAATTACTCATATTTAAGGGATTCTATTACAAATCCAAGGGGCTTTTAATATTAATCATATTTTCCGAAGCATGGATATAAACCATTGTTGTTTCAGGACTTTTATGTCCTAATAAGGCCTGAACTTCATTAACAGCACAACCTGATTCAATTAAATGTGTAGCAAAACTATGTCTTAACATGTGAGGATGAACTCTTTTTTTAATTTTCTTTCCAGCATTTTTTAATATCATTTGCAAACTTTTAGCACTATATCTTTTATTTCTCAGGCTAATAAATAAATATTCTTCTGGCATTCTACCCAAAATCTTTGTGCTTATTCTCTCAACCAATTTTTCAGGAATAATAAATAATCTATCTTTATTTCCCTTACCTGCTCTAACAAAACCATATCTTTTTTCTAAAACTAAATCTTTAATTTTGATATTAATAAGCTCTGAAACTCTTAATCCTGCCCCATACATTAATTCTATCATCAATTTATGTTTTTCATTCTTAATACAATTAATTACTTTCCTAATCTCTTCTATACTTAAGACTCCTGGCAATTTTTGAGGGACTTTAGAATATTTTATATCAATCCACATTTTCTTATCAAGTATATTTGCAAATAAAAAACGAATTGCCATATGATATGTATTCATTGTGTTTCCTGTTAAACCTTTTTCACTTAGATTTTCTAAGAACAGCCTAACATCTTTTTTGCTAATATGTCCCAAATCTTTCTTAATCCATCTCAAAAACCGGTTAATACAATAAACATATGTCTTAACAGTTTCAACACTATATCCTCTTCTTCTACATTCTCGGTTTATTGCTTTCTCCCAATCTAATGGAATATAAGCCATTCTAGCTTACAGAAATCAGATTTTAATAATTAAGTAATAACTCTAAAATGAGATAAACCTCTTAGAACCTATAAAATTCCGAGGAGCATTCCTCTAAAACAGCCTTCTCAGGCTGTAATCTAACCAAATTCCGCCGACTTCGTTAAAAGTCTGTTATATTCAATCGTCGTGAAAATTGATATTTTGAATTGCCGCCTTAGTGCTTCGCACAATTTGTCTTTGCTATCGCAAAGGATATAATAAATAGGGTGCGAGTTTTAGAAAAATTAATAAAGATATTTATTCTTTAACTTTATAATATGAATACTACACTAATAATCTTGCTCATCTATCTTGCATTAATGTTTGGAGTTGCTTGGTATTTCTCAAGAAAAGAATCATTAAGTGCATACTTTTTGAATAACAAAAAAACAAGTTTATGGCTTATGACTTTTTCTACTGTTGCTACAATTGTTGGAGCTGGAGGAGTTGTCGCCATAGTTTCAGAAGTTTATAATTCAGGAATTTCATATGGATTAGCTTTGCCTATTTCATTTGTTGCAGGAATGTTAATTCTTGGAATAATGGCTAAAAAAATAAAAACAATTGGAGATGAATATGAAGCTCATACAATTGTAGATTTTTTTGCTAAGAGATTTGATAGAAAAAATAAAATTTTAACTGGAATCCTACAAATCCTTTTGCTTACTATTTGGATAGGAGTTCAGGCAATAGCTATTGCCTCTTTGGCTTCTGTTTTAGTTGGATTAGAGTATGAAATAGCATTGATTTTATCAGCTGTTGTTGTTATTTTATATACTGCAATTGGCGGTTTAAAAATTGACATAATTACCGATTTTATCCAATTTTGGATTATCCTTATAGTTTTCTTAATATTAGCATTTATTGGTTATTCAGAAGTTGGAGGGATTTCAAATTTATTATCTAATGTTCCTCAAGGGCATCTAAATCCTTTTGGTTTTGGTGGTATTGGCTGGATGATAGGTGTTATTGTTTTGAGCGGATTTATATATCTTGGAAATACAACTCATTGGCAAAGAATTTTTTCAGCTGACAATGAAAAAACTGCAAGAAATTCTTTTTATCTTTCTATTCCATTTGTAATTCTGTTAGGTTTTATTGTTCTATTTTTAGGATTGGTTTCATCAGTTTTGCTTTCGGGAATTAAGCAAGAATTTGCAATCTTTTTATTAATGGATAAAATTTTACCCCCTTCACTTGTGGGAATTGGATTTGCTTCAATTTTGGCAGTTATTATGTCTTCAATTGATAGTCTGTTAATTGGTGGTTCAGCGATTATTTACAGAGGATTATTTGATAAAAATGAACTCAATTCAAAAAAGAAAATGTTATATGCTAGACTTATAACTGCAATATTTGGAACAATTGGTTTTTTAGTTGCTTTCTTAATACCAAATATTATTACCTTGTCTTTACTCGTTACTTATCTCGCTTTAATTTTTGTCCCCCCAATTATTGCAGGAATTTATTCTAAAAAAACTACTTCGAATGCAAGTTTTTATTCAATTATTATACCAACAATTCTACTGCTAGTTTTATTTCCTTTTTTGAAAGAAAGTACCTTTGCTATAACTTCTCCTTTGGGAATATTAATGATTATCTTTTATGATAAAATTTTCAAAACAAAAAAACTCGCACCCTAATTTTCTTTTTTAGGAAAAAAGAAACAAAAAAGGCGGCGGCAATTCAAAATTTTAAAATAGACACGACGACTCTGAAATTTCCCTTCGGGACGTTGCACTAAATTTCAGCCCTACGGGGAATATAACAAGGATTATATTCAATATTATTTTTGCCCCTCAACCGATAATTTTATAATCATTCAAATTTAACTTTAATATTATGACATCAAAAGCCCTTATACTTGTAGATTTTGAAAAAGAATGGACTGATGAAAGTTCAGATTATTTTGTTGGCGATATTTCTGAGTTAATTAATAAAACCAACAAACTTATAGATTTTTGCAGAAAAAATAATTACAAAATAATCTTCACTACGCACGTCGAAAAAGATTCTGATGAAGCATTTGCGCCAAACTCAAAAAATATCGAAATAATTGATGAAATAAATAAAAAAGATTCCGACGTGCTTATTACAAAAAATAAAATCAGCCCATTCTATCAAACTGATTTAGAAAAGCATCTTGAAGGAATTGATGAAATAGTTATTTGTGGGATTTTAACAAATCTATGTGTTAGAAGTTTGGCTCAAGATGCTTATGATAGAGATTTCGAAATCAAAATGATCAAAGATTGTTGTAGGGCTTTTGATGAAGAAACTCACAATTTCACAATTAAAGATTTGAAAGCTACAAGAGAAGAAATTGAATTCTTATATTTGAATGAGTTTATTGAATAGAACGGGGCAAAAATAATACTCTGAAATTTCCCTTCGGGACGTTGCACTAAATTTCAGCCCTGCGGGGAATATAACAAGGATTAAGTGAAATAAAAATGGGTCGCTAACGGGGACTGAAAAACAAAACCTTTTTATCTTTCTTATTTTTAATAAATTTATGCTATTCGTAAAAACAAAGGTGCTTCCGAGTAAAATTCATGGAATCGGTTTATTTGCTGATGAATTTATTCCTAAAGGAACAATAATTTGGAAATTTACTCCAGATTTTGATTTGAAATTTACAAAAGAACAAATAAAGAAATTTCCAAAACAAGTTCGAGAATATTTGGAAGTTTATTGTTGGCTCAGCAAAAAAACCGGTTTGTATTGCTTTTCTTCAGATAATGGAAAATACTTCAATCATTCCAAAAATCCAAATTCTTTAAGTGCTTATTATGAAGATGAAGAAGAAGTTGTAACAAAAGCAATACGCGACATACAGAAAGGCGAAGAAATTACTGATGATTACAGCACCTTTGAAAAAGGTTTTAAAGATGATTGGAAATAGTTTTTCAGCCCCTTAATGATGAACTACTATACGCGACCCATTTTTACTCTCCTCGCTTTGCTCGTCGGCACGTTGCACTCTCGCTATCGCTCGGCTCACTTAACAAGGATTAAATGAAATAATTTTTAGTGGCTAAATGTGGAAGGGGGGACAATCAAAAAAAAGAATAAAAAAAAGGGGAGGGGCTGGTGCTACGCACATATTGGCTCACAAATTTGTTGCTCGAAATTTATTAAGAGGGGGCTTTTAGTCCTTCGGACAATAAGTCTGAATTGACTTTAAGAGTAATGTTTTTTGTATCCATATTCCCCACCTAATAAGCAAATGCTAACACATATTTATAAATGTTGCTATATCAATGTTCTTTTAGAAAAAGAATCAAAAGTAAAAGCCCCCTCTATTTTCTTTTTTAGAAAAAAAGAAACAAAAAAGCCCCTCCCCTAAAAAATAAAAAAGATTGTTCCCCTCGATTCTTGTTCTTGATGTGTCGCATTCGCTCTTTTGATTGAACGCCACTAAAAATTACTCTGCGGTTTGCTTTCAGCAAATCCTCGGGGACGTTGCACTTTCGCTTCGCTCACCCTCATTTAACAGGGCTTATCTGTAATAGTGGGGCACTGCTAAATTGTTGTTTATTTATCAGGAATTAACCAATTAATTGGCTTTGGTCTTGGAAGAACATTCATTCTTTGATGAACAGGAATTCTATCTTTATCTTCAGGAGTTTCAGGATAATTTTCAATAGCTTCTTGTATAGCTTTTCGCAATGGGATGTCTGGCACAAATCCAATATCCTTTTTTAGGTCGGTTACGTCATAAATATGTGGCAATGTTGTCAATTCCCATCCTTTCTTTTCTTTCCAAATTTCGCTTATTGGTTTATTTATTATTCGAACTTTCTTTCCTAATAGTTCTCCAATAAGCTCAAAATATTCTTTGGCTTTAATTTTTGTTGGATTGACAACATTATAAGTTTTACAAAAAGTTTTTTCGTTTCCTGCTGATTTGAGAACAGTTTTGGCTAAATCTTTAGGATGCAAATAGTTAAGTTCGACTTCTCCCCCATTACACAATTCTATTTTTTCATTATTCTTTATTTTTTCAAGTAATTTTGGATCTCTATTGTGTAATGGCAAACATCCCAAAAGAGAAGTCTCACCAAGAATATGATAGGGTCTTAAAATAGTCCAATTTGCATCTTTTTTTGAAAGCCAAAATTGTTCAAGACTCAACTTTTTGTCGACGTAACCTCCTAACGCTCCTTTTTTTGCCAGAGGACAATTACTTTTTATTGGATTTGTGTCTTTCTCGCTTCTGTCATAGACTAATGTTGTGCTTAAGACGAAAATATGTTTTGCTGTTTCTTTAAATAAATCATAAGTTTGTTTTGCATCTTTTTCATCATAAGCGAAAATGTCAAAGACGATATCCCATTGCTTGTTTAACTTTAATATTTCTTCCTGAAACTCCTTCCTGTTTTGTCTATCAATTAGCAATTGTTTTACACTGTTTGGAAAGCTATCTTCTTTTTCTTTACTAATTGTTGTTATATCATAGCCATCATTTAATGCTTCCCAAGCTGTTGCTTTTCCAATAATTCCTGTTCCACCGATTAGTAGGATGTTCTTCATAGTAATGATAAATAAACAAGTATTTAATAACATTTGCTTTGTACGCAGTGCCCCACTACTTGCTCCGCTTTGCTACGCACCACGTCTTGCAGACTTTCGCCTTCGGCTCAGGACAGATAACAGGGCTTAAATGAAATTTTTGAATTGCTAAAAACAAAAAAAGAGGGGGATTTTACTAAAAAGATTTATATATGAATTGTTGCAATTAAATTATATAATGAATAATACAGAACCACTTCCTTTTTACAAAGAACCATTATATTATACTGGATTAGTTGCTCTTATCGGAATTGGTTTAGTTATTTATTCTATTGTTGGAAATAATGTTTCTTCAAATCTAATGATTCCTTCCGTTGTTGTAGCTTTTATTTTTGGAGCAGTAACTTATTTTATGTGGGACACGAGATGCCCTCATTGTAAAAGACCTTTTTCTAAAAAAGAACAAATTGAATGGAAAGAAGATTTAGGCATTAAGAAAGAGCCATATAAATATTATTCAAAAGTTTACACGTATTCTGATGGGACAACTGAAAATGTTCCTGGAAGTGAAAAAACAATAATGCGAGATAGAAAGTATGATAAGCATTATTATATATGTAAAAAATGTGAATATGGATCTGATAAAGAGTGGAACGAAGAAAAAGGTCAATGGTTAGGAGAAGCACCAAAACCTCAATACATAAAGAAAAAAGGAAGTTCGATGAATTTAGGATTTGATGACGAAAAAGAATCAAATAGAAAAGTTAGAGTTCCAATAAAGAAGAGTGTTCAAAGAGAATTATTTAATAGAGCAGACAATGCTTGTCAGTTATGTGGAGAAAATAAAAGACAATTACACATTCATCACATAGATAAAAATCCATCAAATAATAGCAAGAGTAATTTAATTGTGGTTTGTGCAGGTTGTCATTCTATTGCTGAATCTTTGACAAAAATACAACTTCAAAATTCTGCACAAAAACCTTATAGAAAATCTAAAACAATAAATATATACAAGTAAAATCCCCCTCTTAGTTCTTCGAACATTTACACTCACTTCGTTCGAAATTTATATACGCAATTCAAAAACTCAAGGGGACGCTGCGCTTTCGGACTCCGTCCTCACCCTCATTTAACAGCGATTAAGTGAAATTTTAGGTGCTTATTTATTTGCCCACCCCAAGAGGTGTGCTTATAGAAATAATTTCTTATAAAATTCATCTCTTCCAATTTCATTTAGCCAATCAATTTTATCCTTTGCCTTTTTGAAAAAACTATTTTTTTCTCCATCATAAAAAAGCCACGCAATATATGTGAATACAACCATTTTCAAAGAATCGTAAAGGTATTTTTGTTCTACTTTACTCATCTTTCTGTATTTCATATATTGCTTTAACAAATATCTTGCTTTTTGAAGATCAAATTTTTCCTCTCTTAGCCAAGCCCAATAATAAACTAAAGTTGCTACATCAAAAATAATATGGGTATAACAAGCATCATCAAAATCCAAAACACCTACTAATTTATTTCTCTTAAATTTCAGATTTGAAATGTCATAATCACAATGACAAACTCCTTTTGAAATGGAATTTGGAAATTTTAGTTTGTCTAATTCGCTTCTTAGCCATTTCAATCTTTCTTCTCCCTTGGATTTTGATTTAAATCTTTTAGCTTCTATTTTTGATGTTTCCCAACAATAATCTTCGTCATGGCTTTCCCTAACTTCCCAATACTTTGGTTTATATCCTTTAGAAATTTGATGTAACTTTGCAAGATATTTGACTAATTCTTTATATTGCTCTTGATTTGGCTTTTTTATGTGTTCTCCTTCAACAAATTCAAAAATTGAATATGGCTTTGATTTATATTTGCCAATTAATTCTCCATGGATATTTCTAATTGGCATGGCGCAAGGATAATTGTGATTATTAAAATAATCAAGAATATTTACTTCAAACAGAACATATTTTTCCGTTCTATGTTCGTAATATCTTAAAACAAATTTTCCTTTTGTAGTTTCTATTAATATGTTTGTTTGAACTGCGCCATCTTTGAAATCTTTAGAATTTTTGAATTTGCCTAAATCATAATTTGAAATAATTTTTTCAAAATCCTCTTTTGTAAATTTAGTATGAACAGCCATTATACTATTTAAAATTGATTGGATTTATTAAACTATCGCACACATCTTTTCCCACCCCAATTTACTGCACCTAAAACTCAAAATTCTTTCCGAATTTTGGGGACGCTACGCGCTTCCGCCTTTGGCTCACCCTCATTTAACGGGGGTTAAATGAAATAAATTTTGGCGCGCTAAAACAGATAATTTAATAAGTTCTTTAATTCCTATATTAATTATGGACATAAATTCACAGTATAATAAAATTGGAGAAGATTATGTTTCAGGACAAAAAGAGTTCTTCTCCAAAAGAGAGGATGAAGCAATTAGATTCATCAAAAAATCTTTACCAGATTTGAAAAATAAAAAAGTTCTTGATATTGGTTGCGGTAATGGAAAGGACATTATTTTACTTGAATCATTAAATGCTTCTGAAGTTTCTGGAATTGACACTTCTGAATTTATGATAACAGAAGCAAAAAAAATTGTCTCAAATCCAAATAACTTATTTGTTGGAAATATTGAGAAAACTTCATTCGAAGACAATTCTTTCGATGTTGCCATTGGTCGCTTCTCTTTCCATTACCTAAAAAAATACGATAAAGCATATCAAGAACTTTCAAGAATATTAAAGAAAAATGGATTGTTAATATTAGTTGTTCACCATCCTCTCAGAGATTTATCTTGCCAAAAGAATAAAATCTATGGTAAACAAGAAATAATAAAAATTGAATTATACAACAATAAAGTTCCAATCCATTTTCCAACTCATACATTAAAAGATTATTTTTCAAAAAGATTTTTTGATTACTTCTTCCTAGTTGGTTTTGAAGAAGAACAAAGTCCTGAAGAATATACTGATGAATATAAAACTCCAGGATTTATGGGAATTAAAGCAATGAAGAAATAACGCGCGCCAAAATTTACTCTGCGGTTTTTCCTTCGGAAAAATCCTCGGGGACGTCTTGCAGACTTTCGCTTCGCTCACCCTCGCTTAACAAGGGTTCAACGAAATTTCTAATTCTCTTAAAATCTCAAGTAAAACAAAATAGCTAAAATCTCTCTCAGCTATCCCCCGACCACCCGCCCCAGTTACGAGGTGCGCATCTGTCCTTCGGACAATTTGTGAAACTTCGTTTCATATTTATTTAGAAATAATCTTTTTTCCGCCGCCCGAACAATAACTTAATAAATTCCTTTTATTTATCTTGAAATATGAACAAAAAAATCTCACTGCTCTTAATTGTTTTATCATCTTTACTTTATGGTTTATATTTTGTAATTTCAAAATATATTATTACTCAGGGAGGAAATCCTCTTGCAGTTGCTTTTGCTATTGCAGTTGCCTTAACTTTTTATGTTTTATTGGCACAAATCGTGAATAAAAAATCAAGATTAGAAATTAAAAAAATAAGCTGGAAAAAAATAACTCCTCTATTAATTGTGGGGATTGCTGTAGCAGGGATTAGCCCTTTATTACTTTATTCGGGACAAAAAATCACATCCGCAACAAACAGTGCTTTTATATTTCAATTAGCACCATTTTTTGCTGCTCTTTTAGGGGTTATTTTTATTAAAGAGAAACTAAAGAAATTTTTTTGGATAAGCTTGGTTATAATATTATTGGGACTATTTTTACTTACAACACAAGGAGGCCTCACCCATCCAAACTTTGGAGATATATTAATCTTAATCGTTGCTTTTCTTTTTGGGCTTTACAATATCGTGGCAAAGAAATATAGTGCAAATATTTCTCCCTTAACACTTTCAAATTTGAGGATATTTTTTGGAAATATTTTTGTTTTTATAGTTGTTTTGTTTATTCTAGGATATAGCTCTTTTGCAGTTTTGATTTCATTTCCTATTCTGATTTTTATTAATGCACTTTTTATTTACTTCTATGTATTTAGTATTCATATTGGAATAAAGAATATTGGGGCTTCAAACACTGCGGCGTTATTTACAATAACTGCCTTATTTTCTGCAGTATTTGCATTCTTATTCATCGGGGAATTTTTGAGTTTAATTCAATACCTTGGAGGAGCTTTAATGATTATTGGCTTAATCCTTCTAATGAAAAAAGGAATTTGATCCCAACTCTAAAAAAGATTATTTCACCTTTTTTCTTAAAAAGAAAGAAGCAAAGAAGGGCGCGCACCTTAAATTTAATGGGATGGCTCTTTGCTCGCGACCCGCTCTTTCTAATTGATAAAAAGTTAGTGAAAGAACAAATCGCTCGACCCACCTAAACTAAGAGAGATTTTAGAAATATTAATAACGGAGAATTAGAAACTCACGAGGTCGCTTCTTGCTCCACTCGTGTTTTTGATAAATCAAAAATCGCTGAAAAGGGCTTAAACGAAATTGCTGAAAATAAAAAAAGAGCGCGCGATTTTATCTTTGATAAAACAAATAGTCGGCTTCGCCGAAATTATTTATTGGACACTTTTACAATTTCTTTTCCATAATAACTATTGATGTCCTAAATCCTGCTTGTTTATTTAGATTTATTGAAGAATCATTTTCGATATCTGTTGTAACAAAAACCTTTTTTTCTCCCTTCTCTTTAAGCCATTTGAGTAGTTCCCCTAATAATTTTTTCCCAACTCCCTGTCTTCGATATTTTCTTTTTACATAAATCAAAGCAACTTCAGCGCCTCTTTTTTTGTTACTCAAGACAGCATCACCGAAACCAATTAATTCATCTTTTTCTTCATAAACTAAAAATTTTTCTTTAGAAGAATTAATAGCTTTTCTAAACCCATTCAATCTAATTTTTTTAGATTTATTTAATTCTCTCAATATTTCTTTTTTATTTTTGCTAGAATATTTCTTTCTTTCTTCATCTAATTGTCCTTCTTGATAAATCTCATCAATTTCATTTAGGTCTTTAATCTTAGCTTTTCTAATCTTCATATTATTGATTTGTTTTACATCTTTATTAAATTATCCAAAAGTGCCCAACTTCTTTTTCCTCAAAAAGAAGCAAAAAATATCGCAACAACTTCTCTTATACAATGCCCACCCTGAAAAGTGATTTTAACTCTGCGAAATTCTTTCAAAATTTCTTGTCACGCCTTGCAGGCTCTCATGGAATCAAAGATTTTGTTCGGAGGATTTAACGCCCATTAGTTTCAATTGAGAATGAGTCCTAACACATAGAAAAAATACAGTCATCAATCTATTATTCGCTTTTTTCTCTCAATAATGTTCATTATTCTATGTCTATTATATCTTTGAAGCATTACAGGATAACCATTTAATGCACTAAGACCATACATAGCAACTCCAAATTCAGGTTCGCCAAAAATCATTGCTCCAGTTCCAAGCAACAAAGCACCTATTGCTGCAGGAGCATGTCTAGATTCATTCTTTATTGTTTCTAGAACATATTTTTTTAATCCTGATTGAGAAGGAAAACCAACATGGTAGTTTGACGGCGTTTTGCCAAATCTTCCAATTGTACTCATTAATAACTCTCTAAATTTTGGCACTCCAACAGCTTTATAGATTTTTATTTCAAGATCAGATGGTTTTTCAGGTTTAGCAATTTCCTCATAAACTAAATCTAATGACTTCTGCCTCAATTCTTCATTAATATGTGCTGCATGCTGGTTCATAATTGCAGAAAACAATTTCAGTTTATAAAGGTTTTTATTTAGTTACTACTAACAAGTTATTTATATATTATATGTACTATATAAATCATTTATTTAACTATTCTAAAATATCAAAGACGGACTCATTCTGAACCTTGCATTTTTCCGCTTTGCCTCAGAAATATAATGAGAAAACGAAAGGTTTAATCTCTAAAAACATACTCGCCGTTTTCTTCGTAAACAACCGCTCCTTTAAATGGCTCTTTTGCTTGATAAAGAGACGATTGATATGCTTGGTTGAGTATAGAAGCTAATTCATCAGCTGTTTCTCTATTAGTTCCCTTAGGGTCTGTTGCTTCTAGCACATAATTTATTCCGTGTTGTTTAGCTTTTTGAGCAAGAGCAGTTAATCTTTCGTCTCCTTTTAGGTCATCCATACCTTCAATTAAATAAAGTTCCAACTGAGATGGTGTTTCAACAAGGTTACGAATTGTAGATAATTCTGTTTCAATTTCTTGTTTTGAAGCACTACAACAAAAAAAACCATATGCTCTTCCAACAGAACTTTCTTTTTGGTTTGTCATGCTATTATTATATATTAACTAATATAAAACCTTTCGTTATAACTACGGCATAGGCACTAATGCGCTTTTACCAAGTCAACCCGAACTCTCCTTCCGCTTCGCTTCAGTCGAAACGTTGCACTTTTTTCTTCGGAAAAACCACGCAGAACAGCGGTTCAACGAAATAAAAAATTCTCTTTCTCTTATTAATTTACGCACGTGCTTTGATAAAAGAGTTTGCTTTATCTAAAACTTGTAATTGGTTTGGAAATTCCAAAAGTTTTCTCGCCTGATTATATGTTGCCCATTTAAAATCTTGGTGTTCTTCACTAATTCTTACCTCTCTACTTCTCTCCTTTGGAATTTCAGATAAGAAATAAACAACTATTTTATTTACACTTTCTCCAGTATTTTTTTGATAATTATATGTTGATTTTTCTTTGAACCCTCGCACAATTTTTATTCTCTCAATATTTGCTTCTTCAAAAGTCTCCCTTTTTGCAGTGTCCTCTAATTTTTCTCTTTTTTCTATTTTTCCTTTTATAAAATCCCAGTGGGTTTGCCCATAAATGTTATATTTCAAAAGGAGAAATTTTGGGGAGACTTCTTCAAAATAATATAAAATTGTGCTTACTGAAGTTTCATTTACCATTTTAATTTTAATAGGAGAAAGTGTTTATTAATTTATCACACGTGCTTATTTTTATTCCAGCTCAAAATTTAAGTATTCTAATTAATAATTATTTTTATGAAAAAAGTAATTATTGCCTCTAAGAATCCTGTAAAAATTCAAGCGGTAAAAAATGGATTTGAAAAGATGTTTTCCAATCAAGATTTTGAATTTATTGGAATATCCGTTCCATCAAATGTTGCAAATCAGCCTTCAACTAATGACGAAACTTTTTTCGGAGCAAAAAATAGAGCAGATAATGCTTCCAACGAAGTAAAAGATGCCGATTTTTATGTTGGCATAGAAGGCGGAATCGAGCAAATTGAATCTGAAATGCAAAGCTTCGCATGGGTAGTTATTAAATCTGCTGATAATTACGGAAAGGCAAGAACCGGAACATTTTTTCTTCCAAAAAAAGTTGTCGAATTAATAAAAGAAGGCAAAGAATTAGGCGAAGCAGATGATATTGTTTTCCAACGTAATAACTCTAAACAGGAAAATGGAGCAGTGGGAATTTTAACAGGAAATGTTATTGACAGGACAAAATATTATACAGAAGCAGTCATTTTGGCTCTTATTCCTTTTAAAAATATTAATTTTTATTAAAAATCTCTTTTGAATCACTCCTGCACTTCAGGCTAGAAAGCATTCTCCCTTAAGTAATCTGGTTGTCTAATTATCTCCAAAATTAATTCATTTTTAAGCAAAAGTTATAAATTATTTATAATCTAATTATTATATGCCCTTAAATAGATATGATGATAAATTAAGAGAAGGAAATTAGTGATAATTGATTTATCTCCAGCAAATTATACTTTAAAAATTGAGTTAGCCATAGAACTAAAGAATTTAATTTAGAAAAATAATCTTAAAATATTAGAAATCGGATTCAAAAAAGTTAAAATTGTAGATAGAGCAGAAAGAGATATATTGTTGTTAGCTGAAAAATAATAGATGTGCCCAGCTTCTAGATACGTTCAGAGATTTAATGTAATCAATGAGTATAAATAGATTTTTAAATTTCTATTGTTCATATTATTATGGGAAACCCATTTTTATTACAAGCGTGTCTTAGATTAGAAAAAATACCTGAACCGTTACAGGTAGGAAAAGAATACTCCTTCTCTAAAAAAGGACATAGACTATATCAAATAAATGTCCCGATGGATCTTAGAACAAATGATTGGGAGTTCAAAGCAAGAATTGTAATAACTAAATACAATTTAGGAGATGATAAAACAGAAGGAATATTTATTCCAGTAAAATTATTTACCGAAAAAGAAAATAAAATCATCACAAAAACTTTCGTTTCTGATGAAGAAGTAGAAAACATTCTAAAAAATACTTAGTTTATCTTCTTAGCCCAAGTATCTATTTTCTATAAGAGAATCCATAATTTTACGAGTAATATCTGATAGATTATACTGTCTAGGATTTCCAGTCCAAGCAGATTCAGCAATTTCCCTAGCAGGTTGACCGATCTCTCCTTCAATATCGGCAAGATAAACTCTTACTCTTATTGTATCTTTAGTGTGTGGAGTTACTCCTTCAAAAGTTCCATAGAATTGAGGGTTATTTAATTTTGTTCCGGGCAATTCTTCTCCAAATTCTCTATGCAAACATTCCATATCTGATTCTTCTAGTTCAGGTTTTCCACCCGGAAGAATCCAACTTTCTTTTTTTCTAACTAATAAAATTTCTCCCTTCCGAATAATAGCTGCCCCAATTGCAGTTCTCATGTATTTAGAATTCTTATTGGTTATATAAGTTTTTAGGATTTAAACAGAAACTTGAAAAATACAATTCTATAGTTTTATATAAGAAATAATACCTTAAAAAACATGGAGATAGGGAAAAAACTATATGTAACTAACAGAAAACAATGGCATTCATGGCTTGCTAAAAATCATGATAAAGAAAAAGAAATTTGGTTAGTCTATTATAGAAAATCATCTGGTAAAAAAAGGATTCCTTACAATGATGCGGTTGAAGAGGCACTATGTTATGGGTGGATAGATAGCATTATGAAAAGTATAGATGAAAAAAGCTTTACTCAAAGATTTACTCCAAGAAGATCAAATAGTATACTTTCACAGCTGAACAAAGAAAGAGTGCACAGACTTATTGAAGAAAAGAAAATGACTCAAAAAGGGCTAAATGCTATTAAACATGCATTTGACGATTCATCAAAAAATTCAAAATGTATAATCAAAGAGGATATCCTTGAATTATTGAAAGAGGATAAAAAGACTTGGGAAAACTTCCAGAACTTCTCCGAATCTTATAAACGAATTCGTATGGGGTGGATAGAGGAAGCCAGAAATCGCCCTGAACTCTTTAATAAGAGGCTAAAATATTTTTTGAAAATGACTGCAAAGAATAAAACCTATGGTATGTTACAATAATTCTGGTTATAATTAAATTACTCGAATTTTCTTAGAAATCTATCAATAGAAGAGCCTATTAAAATACATTATGGGATGGAAAGAATTTTTTAAACCAACCCTAGAAAAAGTTCTTTTAACAATAGGGTTGATAGGTTTTGGATATTTTATTTTTCTTTTCGCAAGCCTTTGTGCTTTGGTTTAGATAATGGCCCTTTTCGTGTTTTTATGCTAGCTTTAACTAATTTTGTATAATAAATTACCAGAAGATGATATAAAAATTTTGCTTTCTTTAAGATTTTAATCCTTTTAAGAAACACTTATAAATCTCAGCGTTTAACTAGGATTGTGAAAAAGAAAAGTGGTGTAAAAGATTCTGCGAAAATAAAAAGCCTTGTTAAAAGTCTAAACGATAAACAAAAGGCCTATGTTAACCTTAATTTAAAAAACCCTAAAAATGGAGAATATCTTCTAACTGTAAGTCATCTAATCCCAGGAGGAAAACTAAATATCTTACAAGCAGCTGCCGAAGTTGCCGCTGAATCTTCTACAGGAACAAATTTCCAAGTAAATACAGAAACCCCTTTTTCAAAAGAATTAAATGCCTTAGTGTATAAAATAGATTTACAAAAAAATCTTGTCTGGTTTGCTTATCCATGGAGAATATTCGATAGGGGAGGAAATGTTCAAAATATTTTAACATTTATAGCTGGAAACGTTTTAGGAATGAAAGAAGTATCTGCTTTAAAAATTCTCGATGTTTGGTTTCCCTCATCAATGTTAGAACAATATGATGGGCCTTCATATACTCTAGATGACATGAGAAAATATCTTAATGTCTATGATAGACCAATTTTAGGAACAATCATTAAACCAAAAATAGGACTAACCGCTGCAGAATATGCAGAGGTTTGTTATGACTTCTGGGCAGGAGGAGGAGATTTTGTTAAAAATGATGAACCCCAGGCAAATCAAGATTTCTGTGATTATGAAAAAATGGTTAAATTCGTAAAAAAAGCAATGGACAAAGCAGTTAAAGAAACAGGACATAAAAAAGTCCATTCCTTTAATGTATCTGCTCCAGATTTTGACGAAATGATTAGAAGATGTGAACTGATAAAAAAACAAGGTTTTGAAAAAGGAAGTTATGCTTTTTTAATTGACGGAATAACAGCAGGATGGATGGCTGTTCAAACTTTAAGGAGAAGATATCCTGATGTTTTCATTCATTTTCACAGAGCAGGACACGGGGCATTTACAAGACTTGAAAATCCAATTGGCTTTTCAGTTTTAGTCTTATCTAAATTTGCAAGACTTGCAGGAGCTTCAGGGATTCATACAGGAACTGCAGGAGTTGGAAAAATGCAAGGCTCCCCGGAAGAAGATATTGTCTCTGCAAAAAATATTCTACATTTAGCTTCTAAAGGACATTTCTTTGATCAAACATGGTCACAAGTTCCAGAGAATGATAAACAAATAATAGAACTAGTAAAGCAAGACCATTCCTTACATGTAATTTTAGAAGAAGATTCATGGAGAGGAATGAAAAAATGCTGTCCCATTATATCTGGAGGATTAAACCCAACAAAGCTAAAACCCTTTATTGAATTAATGGGAGAAATAGATTTTATAACCACGATGGGTGCAGGAGTTCACGCACATCCTAAAGGAACAACTTATGGAGCAAGAGCATTAGTTCAATCTTGTGAAGCATATACTAAAGGAATTGATATAAAAGAATATGCAAAGACTCATAGAGAGTTAGCAGAAGCCATAGAATTTTTTTCAAAAAATAAAAGAGCAATCGAAAAAGCCCAAGATACAGAAGTTTCTGTTTAAATCGAGAGAACTGTTACCCTAAACAATGCTCAATACACTCTTCTTCACTATGTTGATTTTCAGCAATGCATCTTTCTAACTCTTCTCTATCAATTCCTTTTTCTTTAGCCAAATCTTCAGAACCAGAAAGAATACAAAATCCTCCTTCTTCTCCATTACAATTCCCATACTTATAATAATTATATACACTAACCGCAGAAGCATAGGCACTCCATAAAAAGATTATAAGAATAATAAATGCAATTACCTTATAATTTTTATAAAATCCTTTTGCAAGTGTAGGAGAAACTTTCATAAGTTTTCCAGTAACATCACTTTTTATCCTTTCATCTAACCCGCTTCTACATTTTCTAAAAGTAACTGTTCTAAACATACAATCAAAGGATTCTCTAGTTAACTTCCTATATCTAGCACTAAAAATTCCAAGAATTGCAAATATAGGCAGAGCAATCCAACATAGCATTATCTATGAACAAAACTACATATTTAAAGATAACTCAAAGATTTATAAACTAAAAATAACTAAATAACTTAATGAAGGAATTTGATAAAATTCTAGACAAAAAAGAGGAGATATTTTGGGAAGGAACTCCAAAATTCTGGCCCTTCATTTTTAGCGCATCTATAGGAACAACAATCTTTGGAATGATAATTCTCATCTTCATGCTCCCCTTTATATTTTTTGCTCTAATCGATATTTTCTCTGAAGGGACATGGGGCTGGCTTGTTCTTGTAATGCCTCATTTCTGGATAGGTCTTGCCCTAGCATTCGGAATTCCAATATATTTAATATTAGTTCATAAACACGTGCATTATGCTATCACAAATAAAAGAGTTTTATATCAGAGAGGTTTAATAGGAAGAGATTTTGAAACAATCGATTTTGACCAAATAACAAATCTAGAAGTTAATATGGGGGTTGTAGATAAAATTTTCGGAGGAAATTCTGCTTCTATTTATGTATCAACTGCAAACATAAGAACAGTCTCAGGTTCTGTAATCAGCAAATATACTTTAAAAAATATTAGAGAACCCTATGAAGTTTTCAAACATCTGAAAAAAGTATCTCACGCAGTTAAGACAGATATATATTATCCAAATAAATTAAGACCTAAATCAAATCCAGGATACAAAACTAGTTATAAAGGTAAATTTAAGTCTTCTTATCGCTAATAATTTTACCATCCTGCATTTTAATAACTCTTGAAACATATTTTATATGCCAAGGCTCATGAGTAACCATTACAATTGTTTGTCCAAATTTCTTATTCAAGTTTTTGAAAACTTCTAAAACCTGCTCAGAAGTCTTAGTATCTAAATTTGCACATGGTTCATCTGCAAACAAAATTCTAGGTTTTTTAGAAATAGCTCTTGCAATTGCAACTCTTTGTTTTTCTCCTCCAGAGAGTTCATCAGGGATTCTATCAAATTTATCCCCTAAACCAACTTTATCTAGAGCTTCTTTAGCAACAAGAATAGAATCTTTTTTCAAAGCCCCTTCCATTAAAGATAAAATATATACATTTTCAAGAGCAGTCATTTCATTAATTAAAGCATAATCTTGAAACACATATCCTAACTGAGACAATCTATAATAGCTCCTTTCATTTTCAGGCAAATCATCCATTTTCAATCCGTGAATAAAATACTCTCCCCTTGTAGGAAAGTCCATTAATCCTAATATTCGTAACATAGTTGTTTTTCCACTTCCAGAAGGACCCATAATAGCTACAAATTCCCCTTTCTGAATTTCAAAACTCACTCCATCTAAAGCTTTTACAATTCCATGTCCTGACTTATAATGTCTGGACATATCCTTTACTTTTAACATAGGTTTTTCTTTTATCTTTTCCATATTGCGTCTATAATACTCTCCCTTGTAACAAACCAAGCAGGAATAAATCCAGCTACAAGACTCATTCCAATCATTATCAAAGCACTCTGAATTAATAAACCAATATCGACTTGAGGTGTAATTGTCAAGGTTTCAAAAAAATTCACAGGATTTGCTTGTAAATATCCAATCAAGATAAAATAAAAGAATAACCCAAGAAGAATTCCTGCACAAATGTAAAATAAGCTTATAAAAACATAAGAAATTCTTATAGACGAAGGAGTAATTCCTATCGCTCTTAAAATTCCGATTTCTCTCTTTCTATTCAAAACATTGATATAAATAATAATTAAAATTAAGGCAGCACCTACAATAAGACTTACAAATTTAGAAACAATATCAATAGAAGAAATGCTTTGTGAAGCCTGCCTAATTAATGCTTCTGCTTTATCTTCCCATGTATAAACCTGTTCATTAACACCTGCATCAATAATCTTAGATCTAATTTCTCTTTCTTCTCCTTCATTGATAATTCTTATAACAACACTTGTCGCTTCGTCCCCTTTCAAACCATAAACATCTTCAATTTCTTTATAATGCATTACAGCATTTAAATCAGTAAATTCAACAGAGCCTTTCATTATGCCCTTAACTTTATAGGTTCTTTCAACATTATTGCTAAATGTAACATTAACTAAAGCTCCAGGCCTTACCTCTCCTAAATTGTCATAAATATCTGCTCCCGGTCCTGTACCTGCAACCATGGCCCCTAAAATTATTTCATCTCTTGATAAATCTCCAATAAATTCTCCCTCGCTAATAATATAGGGATATCTTGAAACGCCTAATTCATCTTTCGGCACTAATCCTGTAATAGTCAGACCTACAACTTCTTGCTTGTATTCAACAGAAGCCCCTGCATTTAATCTTTTAGCAGCAGAATCAACTCCATTAACCGCCCTTACTTTCTGCAAAACACTATCGACATTATTTATATAATTTTCATCTTCAATCGGCTCTATAACAATATTCCCGTATGAAAAATCTTGAACATAGCCCACAAAAGTTGCCATAACCCCACTTATCATTGCGGGAAGAAAAACAAGATTAATGTAAATTAAAGCTAAAACAAAAATTATAAAAATTGTAGTCTTTTTATTTCCTCTATTTAAAGAACTCGATGCACTAAGTAATCCAACTTTAATATCATTAAACATTTCATATTCCTATTTCTTGTGATGTCCCCTCAAAAGTTGCTGAATAACTTTATCTTTCGCTTTTTTTGTTTTAACGAAATAATAAATCATTCCTCCAATAACTCCTAAGAGTAAAATAACAATCAAAACAGATCCAATATTAGAAGGTTTTTCTAAAACCCTCAAACTTACCTCTGTTACAATTTCTTTATCCCCAAAATCATCCGTATATGATAAAATCACAGGAAAAGTATATTCTCCTTCCTTTTCAACAATAAATGTTAAAACAGCAGGCCCATCTTCATCAGATTCAAGAGCGCCTAAAAAAGATTGTTTCACTCCATCAAAGGGATGGTCGGCATATAGTCTTACAGATTTTGCAGTCCCGTCTCCTGCATTCTCAATTCTTAAAGTTAATTCAACAACATCTCCCTCTTCAGGAAGAACCGGATTTGACTTTATAGATGCAATTGCGAGTTCTGCTCTGTCTCCAATAACTATAATTGAAAAACTTCCATCTTCAATAACAAAAAAATCTCCAGAACCATAAGAAAGTTTGTAATTAAATTCGTAAACACCTGGAAGAGCATCATCATCAACTTTCATATGATATAAAATGAATCTATCACTATTAGAATAACCAAAATTATTAACTTCTGTTTTTAGAGGGTCCTTAACACCAATAAGAGGGCTAACTTTTGTTAACTCAAAAATAACTTCATCAGGAACACTATTACCGCAATTATCTAATAAAATTCCAACTGTAAATTCTTCCCCAATATGGATTGAAGTAGGGCTTATATCTGTAATTTGCGCTGTAACACATAAATTGTCTTCTAAAGCATTAATTCCATTAGCAAATAATACAAATATCAGGATAAAAGAAAAATATTTTATTTTCATCATCTCTTTTTATTATTTATTCGTTAGATTATTTAAATCTTCTTTATTCCAATTAATATCATTAATAAAAACGCACTTAGGGCCATAAAAGGAATTGTTATATATCCAAAAGACATGAAAAAACTTTCAGAGCAAGAAGCACTATATCCAACAAGATTACATAATACAGAATCAATCTGACTTATTTGCATTCTATAATGATAAAGAGCTATAAAAAATCCAACAAATGACAAAATTAAGCTGTAAGGGATAATCTTTCTATCTTTTCTATAAATGGCAAGCCCTAAAATAAATATCTGAGGATACATAAAAATTCTTTGATACCAACATAATAAACAAGGGGCATATCCTGCAATTTCAGAATAATACAAACTTCCTAAAGTAGCTATCAAAGATATAATAAACATAAAAACTAAGCTTTCTCCCTTAAAAATCTTCATTACATTTTCAAAAATGTATTTTTTCCTAAACTGATAACCAATAATCTCGACAAAAATATATAAAATAATTATATTACTAACTAAAGTAAAATAAACAAGCAAATTATCAACAAAAACTATTGGAGCCATAAATTTTTATATCATCTTCCTTTATAAAATTTAACTCATGAAACTCAACTGGAAAATTAATACAGGAATTGGAATTTTAGTTTTTCTTCTAATTGCATATTTTATAAAAATCCCTACTGAAAAAGGTATTACTTATGTAGTAAATACAAAATTGTTATCAATTTTAATATTCTATAATCTAGGGGTTTTAATTGCATACATTTTAATAGCCTTAATTTTCCTATTTTTAGGATTAAAATCAAAAATAAAAATTATCTAATGGAAATAAAAATAAGACACGTATGGAAACAAATATTTTCAAAGCCTTTCTATATAGCCATAGCAGTTTTATCTGCCCTACTTTTTTATCTGCTAAACGTCTTTATTCTGAATTTTTCAACACTCTCTTCTTTCACAAGGGCATACGGATTTTCAAATACAATTCCATTTTTTATTGATTTAACTTTCGGATTTCATAATACAATAGAATTTTATTCAGTTATTACCCTAATTTTAACAAGTCTCTTTTTAGGATTTTTAATTAGTCTTATCTCATTTAAAACTTCAAATCTTAAGAAAAAATCAAAAGCAGGATTATTAGGAACAACAGCCATATTTTTAGGGATTTTAGCCCCAGGGTGTGCTGCTTGTGGTATAGGTCTTGTTTCAGCACTAGGTTTAAGTTCAATTGCAATTACTTTTCTTCCTTTCGATGGACTTGAAATATCTTTATTAGCTATAACAATATTGATATTCGCAATATTTAAAATATCAAAAGAACTGACAGTTTGTGACATCTGTCAGATAAATCTTCAACAGTTGAAAGGAGGTAAAACCTAATGGCTGAACAAACAATAACAGTTAAAAAAGACACCCTATGGAAAACAGCAACTTTTGCT
>Ga0081527_100149_pt1 | contig 57303 bp, 78 predicted proteins | sample HotLakmasection5_FD_70992 | JGI IMG/M metagenome (GOLD analysis project Ga0081527, IMG submission 70992) | Hypersaline microbial mat communities from Hot Lake, Washington, USA - Section #5 (SPADES assembly) (version 2) | ecosystem: Environmental > Aquatic > Non-marine Saline and Alkaline >... | reverse complement strand
CTAAGCAGATTCACTTTTGACAATTATTAAATTATAATATAAGTATAATGAATATTGAAACCATTAGTTTGTATTAGTAACATTTGAAAGGAAGGACCTCATGGAAAAGTTAGATGTTATACACCAGTTCTCAGAGTGTTGTGAGATGTTAGTAGATTTTAGAGATGATCTTACTCCACAACAAAAAGAGACGGTCTTAGATGGTGTTATAAACCAGTTCTCAGTGTGTTGTGAGATGTTAGTAGATTTTAGAGATGATCTTACTCCACAACAAAAAGAGAATCTTAAACTAATCATATCATTCAATGACTTAGAAAAACATATAAAAGAATAGTTATGAATGAAGAATACAATGACGGGAAATGGATACTAGTAGTAACCCTACTACTTATGTGTCTAGTAGTAACCCTTAACTAAGAACACAGACCTCTTGGACCTGTCTGTCTAGGCTAGTCTAGGAGGTCTGTTCTTATGCATCACCTCAGCCTTAAGGTATGGTCGTTGTTAGAGTTGTCAACACATGAGGCATTGTATTCCTAAACAGATTCACTTTTGACAATTATTAAATTATAATATAAGTATAATGAATATTGAAACCATTAGTTTGTATTAGTAACATTTGAAAGGAAGGACCTCATGGAAAAGTTAATTGAAATCTTAAAGGCAAGTAGCTGTGGAACCGGTGTGGACTTTGTACCAACACTTAATAAAGATGAATGTGTGGCAAAATGTGGCGACCTTAAAGTAGAGATAGAACCTATTGATGAGGAAGTTTTTCCCGATTGGAAAGACAAGAACATATATAATGTATTGATATATAAAGATATTAAACCAATAGATGCTGATATTGAATTTAGTGATGTAGAGAAGATGATTGCCAAAGCTAACTGGTTCATATCTGATGATTATATCAAAGTCATAACTTTAGATATGCCTGATGGAACTAATGTATCCATGACCTTACAGGTACTATAACCTCCTGATGAGCCCATGAAAGTTGGGCGAAACATGGTAGTGGCAAAGTCCGACCAGCAGGCTCCATGTACTACCATGTAGAGATAATAATGAAAGCGAGGTATAGCTATGGCTAAAGGAACCTGCGAGCATTGCAAACAAAAAGACCAGACACTCTTTGAATGTGTGTTTTGTGGAGCTACAGTGTGTCCACAATGTACATCAGAGTTGCATGAAAGTATATGTTTAGAATGTGAATATGAAAGCGAGGTAGCAATATGACAGAGAAAATGAAACTAGGCAAATGGGTGCGTAAGCACAGAGAAACATTTCTCGAGCCACCCTTAACAATTAAAGAACTAGCCAACCGCGTTGGTTGCACTAAGACTACTCTTGAGAGTATCGAGAGAGGCTATCCTGTTGGCCCTGAAAAGCAGCCATATCATCCAGCCAAGAAGCTGATGACAGCCATTGCAGCGGAGTTTGGCAAGACTCTAGCAGATGTTTATGAAGAGACTGATTGGCGGGACAGAGGCAAGAAAAACAAAAGCTTCGGCTACAAAGCACCTAAAGTCAAAGGTATGAAAAGAACTAAGCACAAAGATGGCCAACCACTTATGAAGGTATTCGGTGTTGAGCGCAAGGTCTACGGCTCCGGGCCCGAGGGTCCAATTGTCGAGATACCCAAGATTGAGATAAATGCTTGGAATAATAAATTTGGTGAAGATACTGTAGACCTTCAATCTCTACAAGTAGGGGCTAATATAGATATGGTTAAAAGAATAGAAGCAGCGAAAGCTTTGACACAAAACTTGGATGAACAAGTAACTCAGCTTAAAGAAAAAAATGAACGTCTCAAATACTTTATCAAGTATCAACTCCGTAAGGATATGGACTCTCTTATTGATGAGCAAATAGAACAAATAATAACAGGAAGGTACGGGTATACATCGTAAATGAACACATACCTTTCCCATATACACTACTCTTATTTATAGGTATTATCTGGTTTGTTTATTATTCAGGCATACCAAGATGGTTAGATACAGTCATCAGAAAGGAGGAAGACTGATGCACATATATTTTCAAGTACTTGACCATGATTTTATGAGGGTCTTTGGCCGTGGAGAAGCTGAGGCATTGTGTTCCTAAGCAGATTCACTTTTGACAATTATTAAATTATAATATAAGTATAATGAATATTGAAACCATTAGTTTGTATTAGTAACATTTGAAAGGAGAATAGTATGGAACAATTTATTGCAATCTTGTTATGGGTATTAATCTTCAAGTTTGTATTATACCCATTAGCTAACTTAGTATGGAAGCAATTATTTGGAGAATAAAGGAGGAAAGATGCAGATACAATTTCAAACACTAGGCCAAGAGTTTATGCAAAAATTCGGGGACTCCCTGACCGACGGTCTCTCTGTCACTGTAACAACCTATGACAGGTTAGATGATGATGACTGTGCAGCAGATATTATTCAAGATGTATGTAATTTTTTGGGGTCATTTGAGAATGTACACTATATAGAATGCAATAATGGCGATGATGGTGAACATTCTCAGGTCCTATTTGCAGTCGAACCTAATAAGGAAAGATGAAACTAATCTTATTCACCAGCTGAACATTTTATGTTAATATGTATGTATGTATGAATGAAAATTGTTGAGGAGAAACACTATGGATAAATTCGATATTATGGAAGCTGAAGTATATAGCTTCTTAGATAGGCCTAATGATGAAGATAATACTGTAAAGATGTTGGCGGACAGAAAGCATTTGACCATGAAAGAAGCTAAGGATATGCTTCAAAAGGGTTATGCTAGATATCGCAAAGAAGGTTTAATGTCTGAACCTATTATGATAAGACCTAAGAATATTAAGATGGAAGTATTTCTAGAGCACTGTCTTTCTCTTGATAGTGCTTGTGTTGAGGGTAAGCATGAATGCGGATGAGTCGTTGGGGTAGAGGGTTGTTTAATCTTATATGCGTGACACTGGTCTTTGCTACAGGATTTTGTATCCATAATGGATGGATACATCCTGTAGTAGCGGGACCGGGGATATTGATACTAACTATATTTGTAAGGGAGTTGAATCAATGATACTATGCAGTAACTGGAACTGTAAGTCCAAGAAGTCTTGTACTCGATACAGAAAGATGACTAATTGGAGTGCTCAACTGCATGATTGGACTTCCTCATCTTACACTAAAGAGTACATAATAAAGTGCGAGAAGTTTAAGAAAAGACAGGAGTTGATTAATGAAACTACAAGTACCTAAGGCACCAGATAAACCAGCTAATATGATAATAATACATGATAGCGGACCTTGTACACAAGAGCTTCGTGAATGGATAAAAGCTCTGATATTAGAAAATAATTGTATCATACTTAAGATGGAATGGCGAAGCAAGTATAATAGTTATGTTATCTATGACTATGAGCCATTCTGTAGTGATGGATACCAGATAGAGATAACTATAGACTCAATTAATCCAGTCTATATGGAGTATGTGCAATACGAGATAGCGAAGAGAATAGCACAAATAAACTTCTTGGAAGAGATTTTTGAAAGTCCTGCATTTGTTAAGTAAAAGAAAGTGAAAGTGAAAGTAAAAGGAAGAAGAAAAGGAGAAAAGATTAATGGGAAAAAACATTACCACGCTAAAGGTATAACTAGTATTAGTGCTTATTGCCCATGTGCACCTGAACCGCTTTATTTTGATGAGAATACCTTTGATTATTCATTACATTTCAGTACTAGTGATTGTGCTGGTAATCAACATGAAGCCATTGAGATATGTAAAAATTGTGGTCAAAAATGGAAAGTAAAAATAGAAGATATTCCTGGTGGTCAAGCTGCTTATATGTTTAAAGTCGCGGAAGAAGAGAATGAATGCGGTTAATTGAGGCCTTCATTGACCTGAGCGTTTACCACGCTTTCACTCAGGTCTTTTCTTAGAGGATTCACCGTTGAGCCCTCTACCTAAGGACCGAGTATATATAATAGAAAAGGAGAATCACTATGACAAACAACACAATCAAAAACCAGCAAGTAGTTGAAGTAGCGACCGTGGATGAGTTTGTAAGTCAATTATATGCGATTATGAAGAGGGACCAGCTTGAGAATAAGAACCTTATATTTGGATTCACTAATCCAAGTGTTGCTAGTACAGAGTTAGTTACAACTCAATCTCTCAAGATAACAGAAGGAAAGGAGGAAGTAGTTATCGAACTAATATAGGTTAGAAGAACAAAGCATATTCGCAAAACACATTTTATTTGATATTATATTTTTAATGGTTAAAAAACAATTTAACGAACAGAGCGTATTAGAACAGAACAGAAGGAGAACTATCATGACAAACAACCAAAACCCCCAAGAAAAGTGGGACCCCAAAGTAGTAGCGGAACAAATTAAAGACAACTTTACTCCACAATCAACAGTCAGGTCTATAGCTACACACCTAATAGTTAACAAACCTTGGTGCGATGAATTGACTCACGACCAAATAGCTGATGTAGTTGTTTATGTTAAACATCTATTCGGGCAACAAGCTAAAACAACAGGAAGTTCAATTGCTTGGTACAAACAGGACATGAAAAAGAAAGGCAATCACGAGGAACTCAGGTCAACATTTGCTGCTCATCTCCAGACTCTTGCACCCGATGAGAGAGAACAAATTCTAATAGACTTAGCTAAGAAAAATATAATTGACTTAGTTAAGGCAGCTGATGTAGAAGACCTTGAGCAATACATTCCTGTAGAAGATAAACCTGAAAAGAAACCTTCGGAGGCACAAGTGGCTGCTGCTAGACGGAACAAAGGTAAAGCAAAAGAAACTGAGCCCAAGAAAAATGAAGAGCCAGCCGAAGTTGCCCCGCTTACTAAAGGAGGAAAGAGCGCTAAAGCTAAATAACTCTAAGGTTCCTAGGGACCGGGGACTACAATATCCTCGGTCCTAGGATTAACCTGATAGCTGAATGAAAGGGTGAGAGGATGAAGGATTACACTAAATATATCAACATGGATTTTAAGAAAGAATATAGATGCCCACACAAAGAATTAGATGTAGGTAAATGTTGGTCTTGTCCCGAGTTTGAATACTGTATAAATAGGAAGCAAATATTGATGGATGCTGGAATTAATAATGTGGAGTACACGTCGAATGTCCCTAATTGGCTTTTACATGAACCTCGTGGAACTTTTGACCCAGGTAGGTTTGCTATTACTGATAATTACGTTGCCTGTAGTTTTCTTGGCTCTAGTAAATGTAGAAAGCGAGCGCACTATGACGGATAAAATTGAAGCTCCCGATACATTGGTTAATATGACAAATATAACAAATACTAGTCATCTCTTGAAAATGATAGAAATAGAATTATATGATGGAGAATTACCAGAGGCTATAGATTTAAACGAAGCATTCCAATTAAGTATGATAGCCAAAGTAGTGATAGATACAGTAAAGGAGAGTCAACATGGATACTAAAATTTTATCAGCATTAATAGGTTGCACAATTGCTTGGGTATTTTTAATGTTCTGTGTAGGATTATATACGACAGGTACATGGTTATATTATTATTTACAACCAGAGCAAGAACCAGTAAAAGAGTTGAAATATGAAAGGAGAGCGATATATGTTTACGGTAAAGATAAGCCACTTGAAGAAGGTATACCCTGCATTCAAACCCTCGAATATAGGCACAATTAGACTGGCTCAAAAGATTCCTGGAGCCGGCGAGTGTGACATCATTCAGATGATTGATGGTAAGGTAATTACTGTTACTAGTGAGGATTTAACCTTATTCGAGTCTGAGTATGGTTATCTGAATGTTGAAGAGGAAATGCTTGGTCACTATAAATGCCACAATGTTCAATGGCAGAATGATTATTGCTTCTGTTTAGTAGACGATAAGACAGATATGAAAAAAGAACAAATAGATGCTTTATTCAGCGAACAAAAGGAAGAAGAAGATGATTGCTGAATTATGCGCTAGAATGTTTCCAAATGACCAAGTACAAATAAATACAGATGGTACTAATGACAATCTCATGACACTCTTACAAATGATTATAGTAACGCTGTCCATGAAAAGAAAAATATCACCTAAAGCATTTCTTGAGGATTTGCTTCAAGGTGCACCTGATGAGATACAGAAAATTGAATCAGGCTTCGAGTCCAAGGGGTCTGACTTCTTGGACAAGTATATTAGAAATGTGGTACGGAATATTCCACCGTGTCCAGAGCGACCAGAGAATAATTAAGAGGAGACACCTTATGGAAAACAAAAATGAACAGAACATGGAACAAAACTGCGATGATTGCAGTAACTGTAATGTATGTAATGGGTCCGCCCATATCAACATTCAACAAATCCCCAACAAAGGTATCGCTGTAAGCATGAAAGGGCATCCCCAGGTCCACATGTTTATGGTAGCAGCAATTATTCAGACATTGGCAGATAAGATGGAAATACCTCCTGCTCTTCTGCTTGTAAATATTACTGATGCTCTTATGAAAAGTGAGCGCATAACTAGAGAGCAAATAACCGAGGAACGCTTTAATGAGATGGCCACTGAAGCTAAGGCTAAAGTTGAAGAAATCTATAGAGAAGCGGGCGTTCCTACTATGGACGCATCAGTAAAAGGTATGGTAGGTAACTAGTGCAAGTAATTAATAGACAAGCACTAGTCTGGCCTAAGGGCAAACCGGCTAAAGTCAAGGACCTCGAAATTTTATTTAGGATAATGGGAGACCAGAATGCTATTCATTTTATACTCGGGGTCCTGGGCTTCCGGCCCGAAGAGTCAGATATTTGGAAGAGATATAATTGGGTATTCTTTTTAAAACAATATATATTCGACCCTGCTACTAATAAGCTCGCCGAGCAGGAGGTCATAAGGGTATTTAATAACGTGTTCGTGGCGGGCGATAGTTATTATCATTATTTGGAAAAGGAATGGTATGTCTGATAAAACAAGAAATTGGAGTTCCCAGTTTCTTGACGAGAAACCAACTTATTGTGCACAGTGTCCAAGGTGTGGCTCAAAAAGTTGTGAATAGCTAGATAAAATCTCGTTCTATATACCTATGTACATTTTATCTTTTTAAGATATTATAATTATAGAAATCAGTTCAATGATTCGTGTTAAGTAAGAGAAGCCAAAAGGAGAAGCACATGGCAGAACAAAAGGAAAACAAGGAAAAGTTTAAAAAACCAACCATCGCCGAGATTACAAGGCAAGGTATTAGAGATGGTTTAACTGATCAGGAAATTGCAGCTAAACTTGATGAAGTGTTCGGTGAAGGCGCTGGAAAAATTAACTGTATAAGATGGTACAGATACCAAGACCCGCAGCTTACTGGACGTCCTAGAACTACGTCAGTTAAAAAAGCAGAGATTCATTCAGCATTCAGAGAAGCACTTAATGGTATGACAGATGAGAAAAGAGTTGAAGTTGTTCTTGAATTAGTTCAAAAGTACTTTGACAGCTTTATTCAGAAAATTCCTGTTGAAGACCTTAAAGTATATATTCCTGAAGATTTACTTCCTAAAGCTCCTGAGAAAGCTCCTAAAGAGCCTAAAGAACCTAAAGCTAAAAAAGGTAAAGGTAAAAAAGCTGAAGCTGAAACAGCTCCTGAAGCACCAGTTGCAGAAGGACAACAACCTGAAGTTGCTCCTTTCGGGGAGTAATTACAAACAACCCCCAAATCTCCTCCCAAAATAATAATCCTAGTCAACCGGCTAGGATTTTTTATACTGATTTACGAGCAGATACTTTTATATTATAATAGATATATAGATAATTAAACGAGAGGATAATTATGCCCGCACAGTTTCCAATTACGGTATATGGTTTACAAGCTTTTCAATTAGAACAAGTTCCTTATAGTGGACCACTCTTCTTTGCACGTTGCTGGAAGTGTAGTAGATTAGACTGGAAGTTTGGGTGTTTTAATGGTTGGAACTTATGTAGTAAATGTCTTGAAGAAAAACTTATTGAAGTAGGTGTACTTAAAAAGGAGCACGCTCCAAAGGAGGAAGATAATGAATATACAGCAGGAACAACAGAGGATAAAGGAAGTGAGGAAGAGATTAAAATCATGGGGCCAGAAGAACTTCCGGCTCTTCTCTTGGCGCCAGCCCAACTCAACTTTTTGGCGGATATTGATTGCGGAGATATTGCTTTCACGGACTAAAGCTGAAGCTGTTGAAAATGTATTAGATTTCTTTTTAGCTAAGTATGAAAACTTCTGGGATATTTATGCTACTACTGAAGCTGAATTAGCTAAAGATTTATTCTCTTTAGGTCTTGAACACAATAGAGCCTCAGTTCTCAAGAAAGCAGCTGAAACATTTTTAAACCAAACACTCCCAATAGGCTTTAATGATTTAATATTCCTTCCTGGTTGTGGAGACTATTGTGCAAATGCCGTAGCTTGCTTCTTCCATAAAGAGAGACGTATTATATATGATACCAATACAAAGAAATTTGTTAGGAGGGTTTTTGGTATTGAGGGTAAGACTGAAGTTGAATATATCCTAAATAAATTACTACCCAATGAGAACTATGTGGAATTTAACTACCACCTCTTGGACTTTGGGTCTTTAATCTGCGGGTCCAAGAGAGGTGATTGTAAAAAATGTCCATTAAGAGATATATGCGAGGAGAATAAAGATGCAAAAAAGAACTAGCACTAAAACCAAAGAAAATGCTTTTAAAGGAACAGTTAACGAATATATGAAAACTGGTATTAAAAACTCATATAAACGAGGAGATGTTGCTACTTATGCTCGCTCTCTTATTAAAAAGCATGCTGATGGGGACCTTCAGGCCAATGATAAAGAGATTGCCGCGATGGTAGTAGCTAAGTTTGGAGGAGCAACTTCTGTTAAAGCAATTCAATGGTATAGACATAAAATGAGAGAAGAAGGAATCCTAGAGCCTGCGAAACCGCGAGCAGCAAGAAGATATGCCTCTGAACTCTCTTATGAAGTTATTGACCCGGATGGTGAGATTGAAGTATTATCAGCTAAGAAGCTGATAACCTATGCGCGCAAAGCTCTTATCCGCGACGGTGGGGATAGACAGATTGCCCAAGAATCTATTTATTCAGTACCTACCGCGGTTGCTTTTCTAACTAACTTGGGCATGGAAGTAGTAGACCAGAATAATTATGAACAAATGTTCGAAAATAATTAAAAATAGATAGCAAATAGAATAAAACAGTAAGCTCGATTTTAAACTTTAAATCGAGCTTACTTATTAATTATTATACGTTATCTAGCTGTTTAAATATTGTTTCATAGAAATCTTCCCAATCCTTAAGTTTTTCTACTCGAAGGAGCCTGAAAGGAGGAAAGAAAGTTCCTAATTCATTGACCTTCCGAACATCTTTTCCATGCCAAATATAAATAAAACCTACATTCCTCATCTTAGACTTCATATAAAGAGCAATCCACACATTGCCACCAGCTTTTGCTCTTTTATATAGCCACGCAATCTGCATAGGCTTAAGTCCTATATTCTTTGTCCGGTGGTGCTCTGTGTATTTTGTTTCAATCCAAACATCTATTCCCGCATAACAACCGTTTAAATCAGGAATACCCTGACCGGTGGCTGAGGATTCTATTGACTGCCAATGTGAAGGATAATTACAATGCTTTGAAAAATCTTGTATTCGTTTTCTAAATAAGGCTTCACTCATCTATCCACTCTCCCATCCATATTTGTTCATACTCTTCGTCAGATAAACCATAATTGTCTATCTCTTCCTTAGATATAGTATTATAAGTAAGATACTGCTTATAATAAGGAGCAAGGACTTTCCTGGCAAGTTTACAAGATACTTCACAATAATTGGCTATAGTAGGTATATGCGGTAATTGGTCCGTCTTACCTTCTACATAATCATCGCTCCATCTTTTGAATACTCTGAGTATATATTTGTGTCTTTCAATAGAACGCTCTTTATTTACATAAAAAGCCACGCGTCCATTATCTTTAATATTTTTAACTTTCTGAGCTATATGCTCATGGTTTTCTAGCTGACGTCTCTTATACTCTTTAACCTCAGGCCGCCAGTATCTATTTTTTCTTACCTCGTTTTCCATTTCCTCTACCATGTTCCTTACCATGTGCACTACGAGTCTTTAGCTCCAGGTTCGAAGGGCTATTGTTCTTGTTGTTGTGGTCTTTGTGATGGACAGTTTTTCCTTTAACAGCATCAGCCCCATACTTCTTAATTGCGGCCTGACGAGCATGGTAACGTTTAAGACGCTCATTAGCATCAGCTTTCTTGTAGTTAGGTGTATCTTTTCTCAATGGCATAATCTTCTTCCTTTATCCTTTATCCTTTATCCTTTATCCTTTATCCTTTAGCATCTCCCCAAGTTCTACCTAAGCCGTAATCTACTAGAGAAGGTACAATTAAAGGCATACAGTTTTCCATAATTTCTTTAACCTCTTGGCCTTGTTGTTCTTTATTAACAATAGATATTGGAATAGCGAGTTCATCATGCACTTGAGCTAAAGGTAGATAACCTGCTTCATAACATTGAAGCATAGCTAATTTTGTTTGGTCTGCAGATGAACCCTGGACTACCCTGTTCATTGCTACATAGGTTTTTGCTCTTTCTATACTATGACCATAAAGAGGGTTCTCAGGGTCGCGGGTATAGGCTCTCATAGTTTCAAATGGTTCAGGTTTAGTCTTTCGTGCTGTATCAAAGTCTGTGGAAGTCCAATCATTGAATCTAGCGTGTCTACCAAGCTCGGTTCTTATATAACCGTTATCCTTAGCAAATTTTTCACAGAACTTTGAAAGACCTTTAATATATGCTGCCCCAGCGTGATACTTATCAAGAATCTCTTGCCCTTCGGGACCGGCCATTTCAATCATCTTCCCAAACATCCTTCGCATCTCAGTTGGAAGGCCCAAGGACTTACAGAGCTTTGCTCCACCCATTCCATAAGCAATACCGAGGTTGATAGTCTTAGCTTCTTTACGAGATATTCCACAAAGGTCTGCAACCATCTGGTGGTAATCGGTCTTTGGATCCTCGTGATATTTCCTTACAGCGTCCTCAGATTTAGCTAAATGGTCTAACCAATAGGTAGTAACGCCTGCTCTATATAGCTGAGCTGCTTTATGAACCGTGTGCCTAGGCTCCTGAGAACTATAGTCAAAAGAACCCCATAACGTATCTTCCTCAGGAAGGAATATCTGACGTATAAGAGGAGCCACAACCTCATCTCTTGAGCTAACTTGTTGAATATTAGGTGTAGTACAAGAGAATCTACCTGATATAGTCCCTTTAAGAGCATCATTCTGGTCATCACTTCTACGTAACTGGTGGAATTGTGGGTGAACTCTTCCATTATGTACTTTATTTAATATAGCACTTTCAATAAAGGTTGATTGAGCTTTCATCATTTGTCTAACTTTACGGACCTCTCGGAGGAACTCAGCATCATGAAATTCAATAAAGTCTTTAGTGAAAGATGGTTTATTAGTCTTAGCTGTTCTCGGATACTCTATTCCTAAATCATCACAAGCTCTACCTAAATCATCTCCAGAGTTAACATTTATCTCAAAACCAGCCTTAGTATTTAACCACTTTTGTCTCTCTGCTATTTGCTTTTGAAATTCTTCTTTTACTTTTTCAGCTCTACCAACATCAACTCTTATACCACGTCTTTGCATTTTAAAGAGAATTGGAATTAACTTAGTTTCAAGGTCATAAACCTGTCTTAACGATTGGCCACTTACAGGGTCTTTATCTATAAGTGGGTTAAAGTGCTCATATAGCTTCAAAGTAAGAATAGCATCTTGCTCTGCATAAGGTCCTACAAACTTAGGATGAAGTTTCCACATTTCTTTCTTAGGATGCTTTAAACCATATTTACCTATAGCCAAATTAAGCAAGGCCTCATCTTTAGATTCTTTAAGGTAATATTTACCAAGAGTATCAAGAGAATAGCTCCACATGTGTTCATTAATCAAGGGAGCCATTATCTGAATATCTTCTGTTCTACCATAGTCCACTGTTTCTATATTCTCAGTAGAAAGCCAACCCATATCATAATTAGCATTGGCATATACTTTATGGGTATTACTTTTTAATTCTCTCCTTAGCCAATCAGTTACCATTGCTCGGTCCATATTACCATCTCGCCCATGAACACCATGACCTATAGGATAATACCCTGAAAATACTTCTGTACCAAAACGAGCAGCAATAGATATACCAGCTACATTTCCTTCTCCCCTAGTCCACCCTGGTCCAAACTCAGAAAGACCCGGGTCACAAGTCTCTGTATCTATTGATATTATATCTGCCTTACTAAGTTCGGGAAATTCTGTTGGGTATTCCCAATCACTGTGAAGGTCCTCAAATTTAATAGTTTCCTTCACTCGCCAGCTATCATCTTTTTTCATATTTAACTCCTTACTTTATATGTATATTTATTCCATAGAATTCTCTAAAAGCATCTAAATCAGAATCTTTCTCTATATTTAACCAAGCAAAAATATATGCCATTTTTTGTTCAAAAGATAAATTAGGTTTATACATAAATAATCTATCTATTCGCCTTTTTAAATAAGGAGTTATTTCTCCATTAGCTCTACTTTTATAAGATTCTTTTTTCCATATAGCTGTTCCATCCGGGTACTGCATTATAATTATTCACTCCTTAAGCTATGTCTATATATAGTAGTTTTCATATCCTGGAATTGTACTTCAATTACTTTATGGTAATTTGTTAGAATATCAAAAGGAAAACGATACTCTTCAGGAATATCTTGTCCAAGAAGTTGTATATCGACCTGGTTAATTATTAGGTCCTGTATTATTGGTGTGTCATAATCTGATAAGCGGTTGGCATCCTTTAGCAATGTTGGCCCCGAAACTAATAAGGCGTTTGGAAACTTTTCGTAGGCTTGCTCCAAAGTTAACCCGTTGCTTGATATTGGAATTAGAGTCCTTCCGGTCAGGAACCTTGGCATATTCGAAAGTGTCTGTTTTGACACCAGACAGATTCCTCCGTCCAGGGCTGACACAATCTGAAAAATTTGTTTGTCTATTTGGGGAGTCCATACCATATCGTCCTCCGGTCCCTGGGCCATGTAGCCCTCTGGACTGACTGCGCACATGAATTTCATTTCTTATCTCCTTCATCTCGTCTCTCCAGGTTATCAGCTAACATCATGCAAAAGTTTGCAACGTCTGTGCACTCTTTTATTATATCACGTGTCGGAGCTTGATTTATTAGTGCCGTCTCTATTTCGGCTGTTTCCTCTTTTATTCTTTTGAGTATATGCTCATTAGAAAGATTTTCCCATCCACGTTTATTTCTATATTTCTCATTAGTTATAAGTGTCTCTATCATAGCATGAGAAAATTTTCCTACATACTTAGTGTAGTCTCTCATTAGTCTACTCCTATCCAGAAGGTGAACTCTGTAGTTTTCTTTTCAAGAGCATACTCATTAAGTACTTTAACCCGAAGGCCCTTGAACTCTTCTACTTCCTCTAAGCCTCTAAAACCAGCAACATTTTCTATTTCTCTTCTAAGCCGTGCCATAGTGGCATCAGGTATAAGTAACAAAACTGGTTTAAATTTTGCTTCTTGAAGTATTGCTATCTTTTTTCTATTTGGGGTATTAGTAATATCTCATTCCAATTACTCATTTTTTAATATCCTCACTTCTATTACTGGTCCATTAACTTTTGGTTGTATGTGAGGAGGTACTTCTATAATAAGTGGTGTATTATTTGGTCTATAACCTTCCTCATAGAATACAGCAAAAGTTACCCATTTATCTGTACTATTTGATAGTATTAATTGATTAGTCATATAATGCACTTATCCTCATATATTCTCTTTCTATTGATTTCTTAGGTTTATGGCCTTTTGTTGCTCCTTTATTCTTAGTGTTTATGAATCTCATTTCAAATGTAGGAAATACTGTTCTAAACTTTGAATCACTTTCTACTGGGAATAATCCTTTAAAAGCTTTTACATCTTCTCTAAATCTATAAATAGCCATTTCAAAATTTTGTCCTAAAGGCTTTATTTTAAAGAGTTCTTGTTTATCGTTTAAATAAAAACTATAATACATAAAATAGGCTCCAGTTGAAGTTTATACAGTCGAATTTTTTGCTTCTAAAATATATAGTTATATATTAACTTATAGCCGTTAACTAGCTGTCTTCGTAACAACGTTCATAGCAACCAGTACATTCTTGTATTGGGTCCCTAAAACAAGGTTGTTTTGGTGTATTGTTTAACATAGGTTTAAGGTAAAGTAAATTTGTCTTTGTATCATTAAATAGCATATCAGGACATAATTTAGGATACTTCTTATGTTTTGAATACATTTCTAAAGCTACTACTTGAAGTATCTTAGCATTAAGTATCAACTTTGTACATTCAAGACAAGGAGAATGTGTTACATATAAGGTGCAACCTGTAGCCTCTCGTCCTGCTTGGGCTATAGCATTAGCTTCAGCGTGTACTGCTATACAGGCATCACCGTTATCTTTATGACAGTGATTAGTATCAGTACAATGAATAAAACCAGAAGGAGCCCCGTTAAAACCTGAACTTATAATTTTACCGTAGTTGTCTACTAGGACAGCGCCAACTTGCTTATCTAAACAAGTCGACCTCTTGGACACTGCAATTGCTAAATTCATATAATAGACTTCTTTAGCTATTTTATCGGGGAAAGTACGTATTAACTCAATCTCTTTTCTTTTCATTCTATTACCTCTGGTTTTACTAACATTGCCTTAGGACTACTTTTAGGTTTTGTAGTTAAACTTTTAATATAATCCACATAAGAATCTGGGTCCTTTTTAATCTCTGTAATACCCCAGGCTTCTATAAGACCTGAGATAAGAAAATCTTGTGGAATATACATATCTTGTTTAGGTATTCCAGTACAGAGGTAATCATCAAGATTTCTAATCATCTGCTCAGCTATACCCCAATGACTTTTATATATATGAGCGTGATTAAGAAAAGCAGTAAACATTCCATAACCAACACCAAGTTCATTAGCCAGCGCGACCAAGAGGAGTTCGTAAAAAATGGAATCATATACCAATCCCACAACTACATCGGAGCTTCTCATCAACATAGTGAGGTTTAATTTATTGTCAATAATATTAACCATGAAGCCAATGGGGCAGGGAACGTTCTTTGACCAACGATTCCCCAGCCCATCGACTCTTGGGTCCCATGCCATAACTACAATTTGCCTGTCTGTTGTGTCTTTCTTGAGAGCATCAATTGCCATTTGTAACTGGTCTCGGTTGAAAGCTGTTTGCCATCTCCATCCATAAGCACAATCTATTTCATTATGTTCATTAGTAAATTGGTTCCACATGGGAGTATGCTGTTGAAGCCATTCAATATTTTTATCTCCTGATAAACACCAAGCAAGTTCAGCTGCTGCAGATTTAGGAAATACTCTCCGGGCTCCAACTACTTCAATATGTCGTTGTATTGGAGAAGATAGCACCATGTGAGGAAGAGCTTTACTTCTTGCTCCTGTTCTCTCATTAACTTCTTCTATTCCATGCTCCATTACTCTATGAAGTAAATGATGGTATTGTGCATTAAATGAATTGAGATATGTTGGCATTACACTTCTCCTTTGTCAATTGCCTCGATTGCAAAACAAGCATAGTTTATCATATCGAGGAGCGTATCCCGAACTGATTCATTCTTGGGGGTTCTACCATTTGCCACAAGGCTCCTGAGCCTGAGGTTTTTAGTATGGAGCATTTGTGTGTAAGATAATAATCCGAAGGGAAAGTAGTCCTTCATTTCTATATCAGACCCCCTGTAATCGGCACCCTTCTTTTTACGGAGTTCTGCACATTCTATAAAAGGTTGTGCAATATCTAATTCACCTAAATAATTTTGATAATCTAGTACTTCTGAGGTATCAGACATATTAGGTTTTTTATGAGAGAATCTTCCTGTACAAGTTCCATGAGCTTCCTTTGCTGTATGATGGGTATAACCACCCTCCCTAAGCTTAGCTTCAGCTGCTACATTTACTGCTTCAGTCCAACTTTCAAGTGTAAATTTAACACCAGGTTTATTTTGTTCTTGCAATAGTCTTTGATTCTCTTCCTCAAGACCACGTATATAAGCTTGTTGTTCTACTGAAAGATTATCTGTAGGAACAGAATAAGTTTCCACTATCTGTTTTATTTCAGGTTTCTTCCAACCTTCGGGTTTAATAGCATCCTGGTCAGAGCCTCTACCTTTATCTCCTTTGACTTTCTTCATATTAGCTTCATGCACAGCATCCCAAGCTTTAACAAAATCTAAAGCTGAAACACCCATTTCATAAAGCCTACCAAAAGCATAGTAGATTAAATCTATCATAGCGTCTAGAGCCTCAGAGCTATCGTTCATTGTATGAGCCTCCTCAAACTCACTTATTTCCTCTGTTAAAACTTTCTTAGCAAATTCTAATCTAGGCTCTGATAAACAACCTGTATCCATTCTTACAGGTGTTCCAATAACATCCCTGTTAAATTGAATAACATCAGCATAAAGTATTGCCTTTAAAGCTGAATTATCAGTGAATTTCTTTTCTTCCATAACTATACCCTTTCATTATCCTTGCATATTTGACTACAATAATGGTACCAAGTACCGTCTTCTTTATGAAACTTTCCATCAAGGGATTTAAAGTTTTGTAGGGCGGTTTCAAAATCGATGCCAACAGCTGCCTCAGATTGGCAGCTGTCGCATACGACTATAGTTTCCCCATACTTCGTATGAATACTCACTATAGAACTCCTTTCCCAATAGCCTAGGCTGTTACTACTTTCATAGCATCAGCTACACAAGCTGGTAATTTTTCGACTTTCCTATTGTGTTTATCTAAGAGTTCCTGTTGAGTAGAACAACAAGAATGTTTCCACCCTTGGTTCGTACGGGCTATGGAGTAATCGTGAGAATCTTTTTTGTTGTTGAAATCATCGACTACTTTTTGCCAGTCTTCGAAATCTTTCGTCAACTTTTTACCACAATCATCGCAAACAATATACCTGAAAGTAGTTTCTCTTCTTACTCGTTTTGTTGTTTTTAGCATTGACATAATTTGTCTCCCTCTTTTGTCTACTACCCTTGGCCGCTGACTCTCAACGCTACCAAGTTAAAAAATTCTATTAATTACTTCTACTAAATAAGAGGCATCTAATTTATCAGGGTTCTCATTAAAGTAGTTTATTACCTGATTGAAATAAGCTGAATCAACACCTATAAGCTGGTCTTCTAAGGTTTGCAGGTCCAAGAGGTTTAATTGCGAAACTTGAAGACACATCTTTAGATATTGTCCTGCATTGATTGTGAAACCTCTTTTGATAAACTTTCTTGTTCTAATGAGTGAACAGACTGGGTACTTGGAACCAATATACCGTAGTTCCCTGGCAATAATTGCTTCCAATGCTTCTGGACGAAGGACAAGCTCGCTGGTGCCAGAAAGCCAGTAGCTAGTGCAATGCACAAAATCATAGTTACTGTGGATAGTCTCAGGGTCCCCGTAGAATCTAACGATGAGTTGAACCTTCTCGGATAAGGATATAGCATTGGCAGATAACCAGATTGGTCTGTATTTTGGTTTTTCTTGCGCATCCTCTTTCTCCTTTACTTCGTCATCCAACATATATTCCATAGCGTCAGGTTCATTTGGTTCTGTTTCATCAGTTATTCCGCTATCATCTTCTTCTATTACTCCATCAGAACGTATGAATATTTTTATACGTTCCTGAGGGTTCTTTTCATTTTGTGTCATATCTATAACTTTTAAATTGACATCATTGAACTTATTTTTATGTGCTTCTCTGAACTTAGCAACATAGTATTCAGCTACAGCAAGAGCTGTCTCCTTATTAGTAAAGTATATATCGAAGTCATTAATCTTCTCCTTCATTAACATGGAGACTATTGCCCCTCCCGTTATCATGGAATTTTTCTTAACCAACTTCTTAACTTTCTCATCTTCTATACTATCCACAAAAGCATTAAACTTTTTAGATAATACAGCTTTTATATTTTTTCTATTCATTAGTCCCAACCTTTCGGATTCAACTTCTTCATATCATCTATAATTTGTTGTTCAGTGAGAGAAAGAACCTCTTCACCATGTTTTAATTTAAAGTTCTCTTCTTGGAGTGTTAAGATACGTTGTTGAAGAGGTTCTTTATCAAAAGTAAGTTCTTTTATTTTATCTCTTTGATGTTTTATTATCTCTCTATAACCGTCTATAGTTAATTTAGAGATAAGTGTAAAAGGGATTAAGTTATCTATAAACCCTTTAAATGTTTGTTTAGATAATAGTCTTTTCTTTTCCATTTCAACACGACGCCTGAAATGAGCATCCTCAAGTTCTCGTTTTACTTGTTCTTGTACATCTCTTATATTCATGTTGTTACCACCTGTATTTTTATAATTGTTTTTTTTCCATGATTTAATCCTTTCGTCTACTTTAATTTACAACTAACTGTCTACAAATTTATTATACATTTTTCTAGCTGATGATAGAATCGGCTTGTTTTTCTATCCTTTTTGGGGCGGCATACCTCCTGCTGTCTGTATAATTGGAGTAGATTGAAAAGCTCTTACTTCAAACAAATCTATACTTGCTTGCGGGTCAGTCCACTCATCCTTCTCAAAGTTATAAGTATCTATAATACTATAGACAAACACAAGAGCATACTTCTCACCTTTTCCAAATTTACCAGGTATAAACTTATCAACATAAGTCTGGCTATTTTTTTCTAATACATCAATAACCTGGTCTTTAAGTGCTGCAAGATTTTCCTTTTTCACTAATTGGTCAGCACGAACTACCAATTTTACAGGTTCAAATTTTTTACCTTTACATAGGCTTTCTACAAAGATTTCCATACTGTGTCTCCTATTTTCTTAAGTACTCTAAATAGTTCATGTCAGTCTCTGGATACAAAAGATAAAGTCTCTTACTAGCGCGGGTAAGACCAACATATAATACCCGCAGTTCTTCATCTCTAAACTTACTGTTCTGTAAAGCATTATAGCTAGATTCCGATAGGTCCAAACTAATAATAACATTTTCGCTCTCCCCTCCTTTTATTGAATGTATAGTAGAAAGTCTTAAACGAGGTGTCTCATTAAGCTGTTCTCCTCTCATTATCATAGCCTGAATATAGCCTTTAGCTTTAAAGGAATGTGTAACTATTCCTTCTGCCCAACTTCTATTATTGAAATAATCCCTAATCTCGGAAGGAGCACTTGACATCTTAATGAAATCAGGTAACTCCTTCTTATACTTATTTAGATTAGGGGCGAGCGCAGTATTTTCTAGAACGTGAAGGAGACTTTTCTTATCTGTCATTTTATATTCCTGAAAATACCAGTACTTCCGAGCAAGCTCATACAGAGCATATTCCATAGAAGGTTTCCAAGCGCGGTCTGTTGCTGTATTATTTTTAGTCTCATAATAAAAGCCCTTGAGTCTAAGGTCCTTCTCAAAATTCTTTAATACACTCCTATTCCTACCTAAAAACAACCACTTACCTTTCTCTAGCGGAGCCTCGTGAATACTACGGATAATTTGTATCTCACCCTCATCTTCAACAGGTGCCCACTCTTTCGGCAACCTCTTGGATATGCGGTTAGTGACCCTATCAGCTATTGTCTGCACTGTCTTAGGGCAACGGTAAGATTGACCAAGGACAGTGGTCTCATCAGTCTTTATATCTATGAACTCATTAACATCAGCCCCGGCCCAGGCAAATATAGCTTGGTCATCATCTCCAGCAAAGTAAACATTTTCAGCTTGTCCAAGAAGTTTATTTTTGATGACGCTCCATTGAATGGTAGAGGAATCTTGCGCTTCGTCAATGAACAAGTACTTGAACTTAGGTAACTGTATATGTGGGTTCTCAGCTACTTCTATAATCATATCATTGTATGAGGTTAACTTATTCTGTTCTTTAAATATCTTCATAGCATCAATTACCCGTACAAGCTCGTACCAAGGAACTATATCTTTATGCTGCTCCCAGACTTCCCGTACATTTTGCCTTGTAACCTCTGCATAATTGATTATATTAATAATCCTATCATCCTTAGTGGCAGCAAAGATTCCTTCTTCAGTTTCCCACGTGAGCTTTAGGCCCAATTGTTTAGCGAAAGCTCCGAGCAGTTTCCCACCGAATACTTTATCCCTGGAGAGATTAAGCGCTCTGAAACACATTGCATGAATAGTAGTGAAATATCTCATATCATCTCGGGAGAGACCAAATTTTTCTCTTGCTCTCTCTTTAGCTTCTATAACACCTGCCCTTGAGAATGTTGTAAAACATATATCTGTGGGTTGAACCCCTTCATTTAAAGCTTCTCCTACAAGATTTAATAAATGAGTAGTTTTCCCTGTGCCCGGAGGACCTAAGACCTTAACTGATTTCTTCATGAGTAACCTCTTCAATTTCTATATGTAAGCCAAAACCTTGCTCTTTATAATATTCATTTTTTACACGAGCAAATTCTTCTGCGTATTCTTTATTAGATGTTTCCCATTCAACTTTTTGTCTTTGGCCTTTATACCCTATAAGCCAACATTTATATATTGGTATTATTTTCATTTGTTTTCCCATCACAATATATCTTTCTCCGTTTTCAATTCAATATCAAATACTTTATTAGCTATGTTATCTATAGTTAGTTGCCATACATTATGGTTCTTACCGTTTATCTTTATTTGTTTGCTCTCTCCGCCCCAGGATTTTAATTTATTTATTAATTGGCCCCTGGACATTTGTCTAAATTTGTTATTTGCAAGGAATGACTCAAGGGCATGAAGTTTAAATACAGTTTTCTGTGTTTTCTTATCAAACCACGGTAATCCTCTTGTAATATCTTGTCTGTCTAATCCTGCAGACATTTGTTCAGCAAAAGATTCAAGTAACTCTTCTAACTTAGCCTCTATAGAAGCATCTGGTGAAGCCTCTATTATTCTAACATCTTCAAGTAATTGATTTATAAGGTCTGTCCATTCTGACTTCTTTAGTGTTGGAGGCATCACGTTTGCCTGTTCTACACAACAAGCTTGAAATCTAGGTTGTTGAATTAATTCATTAACATCAGCAAATTCTACTCTAACATTATTCACCTGTAAGAAAAATATTGCTGGACTACTATTCAATCTAGTTAAGTCTGCAAGAGCAGGCATGTGGCAAGCACCACTTAAACCATGCTTCCTTGTTTTACAAATAGCATTATTACAATAGCTCCGCAGTAAAGATTCTTTACATTGATACTTATAATCAGGGTGTTTATCTAGCGAGGATTGTAAGTCACATATTTCTTTAGCTGAAAGAGCTGGGTCGCATAGTTCTTGATTCCAACGCTCCATAAGAGCATTTCGTTCTTCTCTATTGTGTGGATGTATCTTTTGAGCCAATACACCCATATTATACATAAAAATATTCCTGTTACCTTCTAAAACACTTCCTTCTTCACAAATTTGTCCTAAACAAAAAGGGGCGTCAGCAAACTCAGACTTGGTTAATTGAACAGCAGCAACATCCAATGCTTTTAATTGGTCTTCTGTTATCTTGCTCTTATTAGCGACCTCTATAAACTTCTCTGTAGACAATCTTTCAGCATTCTCATCAAGAGCATATCTATTTGAATCATCCCCACCAAAATAAGGAATATTCAACCAGTTACCACAATCGCCTCTGTCCGAGAGGATAGTCGACTGCCTAGGAAAAACCTCTGTCGGCTTATTATTCTTACCATAAGCATGCCCTAAAGCAGCAGCCATCTCAGTTAATCTATCTTTAACAAGCTCTGCTGGAACCCAATCTGTCATAAACATCATCAAGTGAGCGCCACCTGATTTAGACTTTACACAGATTAGTGGAAACTTTAATTCTATTATTTTCTTTATAAGTTTTGAATGGTTAATATTGTAGTCATCAATATCTATAGCCCCCCAACGACACTGGCTTGAATTGTTTATAGGACCCATTCCTACCCCAAGGTCACCTTTAACATGATTAATCCAGGTAGTAAGTGTAGCAGGTTCGTGAATAAATTCAGCATGTCCAACTAACTTACCCTTGGCATCAGTAACCTGTGGATTATATGTCCCATGACCATTTTCCAGCCCGCTAAAGAGTTCCATTAGCTCCTTTGCAATCTGTTCTATATTCATAGCTCTTCCTAATTCTGCGCTGACAAAAAAGGCCCTGGTTTGGGGTTTTGCAGGGGAACACTAAACCAGGAAAATAATAACCCCATAATGCAGGCTTTCCACCTGCTTGCCGGTTTGGGAGTCTTCAGCCTCTCCTCGACATTGACATTACTGTCTTTTATTTGTCCACGGACTATTGAATATAGGTCTTAACCACCAGGGAATACGGGCCTATATTCTCAAAGTATCCCTTTTACAGCTTCAGATTTAGTATCTGAACCTTTTTTACCTTCGCCTTGGTTATCTGAATCAGTTGTAGCAACATTGATAAAGAAGTTTTTATCTTTTAAAGCTATATTATATTGGTTAGCGGTATATTCAAATAATTCTTTTGCACTACCTTCAATATCTAAAAAGCCATCTTTTAAAAGAGCATGTTCTTTAACTTTACTGACAGTGTAAATATTCCAAGATTTTCCACCCTTTTGTTTAAATACTGTTTTTAGTTTGATTATTGCAGCAAAAGCTGGAAGACCTTTTTGAGTATAATTATATATGCAAGTATTAAGTTCCCTTGCGCTAGATAAACGGGTACTTGACATATCAATAATACCAGGTATAGGATTATTATCTTTATCTAAAATAATTACAAAGTAGTATTGAGTTTCTACTATCTCATTACCATTTTCTCTTTTAAGTACTTTTTTAGTACCAATCTCAGTAGAAACTTCTACTTCTTTAGCATCCGCTGGTGGTAATTCATGATAAGCTACTGGTCTACCAGTACTCTCTTCTGAACCACGTGGAGCCCACTCAGTAAAAAGTTTCTTATTGATAACAGGGATAATAAGAACTCCATCTGTTTTATTAGTGTAAAGTTCTTTTGTGGCTGTATTGATTATATCACCAACCTTAGCTTCGTCGATATAATCATCTGAGCCTTGCTTTACATAATCAGAACCACCTTCGATAATTTTGAGATGAGGCATTTTAATATCGTCTCTTGTGATATTTTCAGCCCCAGCACCTGCATACTGACTAAAGCCTGCAGATAAACTTGTTGATTTAGTTGTTACTACCTCGTTTTTCTTTTCTTCGGTCTGTTCTTTTTTTGTCATGTTAATCTCCTTTTCTTTAGTATACCAGGACTAATTGACAATTAGCCCTATTTTTTCTTAAACTTAACCTTTGTTTCATAATAATCATAGACACCTAAAGCATCTTTAAGAGTAAGACCTTTTGGCACTTTACCTTGTTCTTGTAATTTATTCCAAGCCTCATTATCTGAAAGCTCTTCTGATTGGTCTAAATCCTTTATAATACTAGCAAGTGTATTCCAAGCAATATCTTTCTTATTCTTAAAGTCGAAACCTTCATTTATTAGAGCCTGTTCTAACTTTCTAGCTTCCTCAGACTTACCTACTCCTAGAGTTACAGTATAAGCGTTTTTTATACTGTCTGCTTGATTAGTTTCTATAAACCAATCTAAGGCATGCTCAGCATACTTCTCTGAAATGTTTCCTCTATAAACTTTATTTATAGACAACTCTGCGCCAGATTTTGTTACCAGTTTACTCAAGCCAAGCTCTATCATTTTGTTAGGAATTTTTTCTCTATCGAGGTCTGTTAAATCCTTTTTCTTACTATTGAGTTCTGCTTCCATTTCAGCAATCTCTTTTTCAAGGTCCAACTTATCTTGGACTAAATCATTCATTTCAGCTAAGTTTTCTGCCTTTGGGGCTGCTGCGTCTAAAGCTCCATCGATACCTTCCATTTTATCGAGAAACTTATTAAATTGGTCCGTCATAATAATCTCCTGTTTAACTTGTAATTATAGTATAACATAAAACAATCGGCTAGAGAATATGTAGCGTCGGCTGACCGGTAAACACTAACTAAGCCAAGAGATATATCGAACGAATGGCTTGAATTGAAATTGAATTTCTATTATATGCGTATATGTGCAAGAAGAAGTAGTTTAGAATATATTACCGCGCGAGAATTTTATCGCCAGCACATACGGCACTATTAGAGCACATAGTTCAATGTTATTGAGGTAGTGCTTCTCAATTGCAGTTATAATAATACTTTCGAGCCGTCGGCACATACGGCACATAGCGATTTTTCGATTTTTATCGACTGTCAATAAAAAATATTTTTGCATCGTGCTATAGGCTTTTATATTATATATTATATATTATATATTCTTTATTCTGTTTTTGAAAAAGCACTACGTATATTTACAACTATAGAAATAATTTAGAAACATATTCTCAAGCAGTCGATTCCGCGATATTATATAAATGTTAGATTAAATTAGGAGTTTGAATTATGCAGGTAAAAATTGTATGTAGTAGTACTGATACATACCAAAAATTTCAGGAAGATATTAATAAAGCTTTAAAAGAATTACATGAAAAAGGGGCAAAGATTGTAAAAATAGTTCCTTGCTATACCTCAACAACAGTAGTTTATAGAGAGTGTATGATTCTTTATTATATTACTAAAGGTAGAGCGGAGGAAGTTTATGATGTCTGTTAATCCATATACTTATTTTGATGCACTGAAAGAGCGAGTAGAAGTACTCACTCTTGAAATCGACAAAGATACTTCTTGGACCCGTTTTCATACTCCAGATATGTACCAATATACATATAAACCATATGATTATCAACGTGCTTCCCTATACGCTACTTGGGATTATACAACTGCTGCTCTGTTCTTAGATATGGGTCTCGGCAAATCAAAAGTCACTCTTGATACTGCTGGGCTTCTTTTTCTTAATAATCAGATAACAGGTTTATTAATTATAGCTCCAAAAGGTGTTTACGGAAACTGGGTTAACAAAGAAATACCAAAACATATTCCAGATAATATACCTTATAAGATAACAAAGTGGACTGGAAGTAGGCCTACTAATACTAAGATGGAAGAGTACAAGAAAATGTTGTCCAAGAAGTCGGAGCCGTTTTTAGATATTCTTGTAATGAATATTGATGCTCTTATGCCTGAGGGTAAATCATCCTCGGGTAAAGGGAACCGGCTAGCGAAGAACTTCCTTAAAGTTCATAACAGTTTGATGGTAATTGATGAGTCTACAAAGATAAAGAACCCTAAGGCTATTAGGTCGATTGCTGCATATGATGTAGGAAAGCTAGCTAAGTTTCGTAGGATACTTACTGGGTCACCTATAACTAAGGCTCCACTTGATGTATATGCTCAATGCGCCTTTTTATCTAAGGACCTTTTAGGCTTCGGTAATTTCTATGCTTTCCGTAATCGCTATGCTATCCTAGAGGATTGTACTACATTTGGTGGGCAATCATATAAGAAAATTGTTGATTATCAAAATGAGGAAGAGCTCTCAGCTAAACTTCAAACATTTTCTATACGTCTTATTAAAGAACAGTGCTTGGACCTTCCAGATAAACAATACCTTACACGTCAGGTTGAGTTAACCCCCGAGCAGAAGAAGTATTACGAGCAACTTAAGAAGGAAGCTCTTATAGTATTAGAAGATGATGAAGTATCAGTGACTATTGTGTTGACACAACTTCTTAGATTCAGACAGATATGTGATGGGTTCCTTAAGACAGATAGTGGAAAGTTTATAGATATTAAGTGTAATAAGATGAAGGAACTTGAGGAAACTCTCGAGGAAATTAATGGGAAGGTTATTATCTGGTCTCACTTTGTTGAAAAGGGAATACTTAAGATTGCTGAAATGATTGAGAAGATTTATGGTCCTGACTCTTATGTTACATACTACGGTGGTACGAAGGACCGGGAGACTCCATTAGAAAAGTTTGAAAATGACCCAGAGTGTAGGTTCTTTATAGCTAACCCGGCAGTAGGTGGAATGGGCTTAACACTTAATGCAGCTAGTTATGTCATATATTACGACTCAGACTACGATTTAGAAAAGCGGCAACAGTCAGAAACTCGGAACTATCGTATAGGACAAAAGAATAAAGTTACATATATTGATTTAATTACTAAAGGAACTATTGAAGAAAAGATTGTTGAAGCACTTGTAAATAAGTATCATATATCCGCTAAGGTACTTAAAGACCATATATTAGATTGGCTTAAGAAAAACTAGTTAATTGACTTAGTTCAGTTTCATTAATAGCGTGATTGAGTATAGCTAGTTTTCTGAAATACATATTACAATTAGGTACTTCAGCGCCCCACTGTGTTCCAATCATTAACCAATCATCATTTAATTCTCTAGCTCCTGACCACACGTCAAACCATTTAGTTGTTTCATTGTATGTTTTAAAGGAAGGTGTTCCATCTACTACTACAGCTATTTGGTATCGTGTATTGTCTGAAATTACTCCAGCCTCTGAATAACTAGTTCCACCCCAATATTGAGAGAAGTTACCTGAACCATCATTACCTATATAGAAACCTTTATTATTTCCACCGTTCCAACCGTGTGTATAAGCTCTACCATCATCAGTAGAATCTATTACAGTGTAATCAACATAAACACTATAGCTATCTCCCGGTAAACCAGGTGTATATTCCATATCAACTGCTTTATCTACCATTTTAGCTGCAGGATTACCATCAGGGTCTGTTACCATTATACCACTCTCTACTATAACAGGTGGGTCTGAATCTGGGGTAAAATAGAGGCTAGGCATATTCTGTAGGTAAATACGAGTAATTACTCCATTAGTGCCAGAGCAGAAGGTCTCAAGAGCTACTCTATCTATCTCATCACCAGAAAAACCTATATCTTGTTCTTGAGAATCGGAGGCCCGTTGTACTCTAATACAATATCCATTATAATTAGACCTCATGCGTTCTAATCCAGCAGCGACTAAAATATCATCATAATCATCTAGGATACAAGGCTCATATTTTTTAGGTTTATTTGATTTATAACGATGATTTACATTTAATAATGACGTATTATTTGTATAATGAGCGCACCAACCTTCTAATTTTTGTCTTTCTTTTTTAGTCATAGCATTAGCTATAACTACTTCATAGAGATTACCATTATAGAAATAACCAGAACTAGTTTCATTTAAACTACCTAAACCTACATAAGCAGAGTCTGAGTTATATGTAGTTCCTATACCATTAAAAGCAGGGTCATAGGCATCTTGTACACCATCTTTCCATACAGTTGCTGTACCTACAGTATGGTCATGTTGCCCGTGGAATAAATGTAGATTTGTATCTATAGCACTTCCTGATACCGCTGTAAAAGCGTCAATATCTTGTCTTCTTCCTGTTGTACTGAATGCTCCGCTTGTAGAACTTAGACCAAATCTTACTGCTGTAGCTGTTGCTATACTGAATGCGGCTATATATTGATTTTCTGCTGTAGAAGAAAATTGGCACAAGGTAAAACAATTAAATACTGAAGTGGCCCTAACAAGTCCTGGCACAGTAGGCTTCATATCTATATACTCATTACCGCTGAAAACAACTTTATTATTATCAGTATAAACAGGTCTTTTTTCAGCATCATTCTGACTTCCATGATAATCATTACCACTTTTATCTAGTATATCTGTAAGACCATTAGAGCCATCAACAGACACAGTATCTGTATCTAAAAAATCATACCAAACAAGTAAATAAAATAAATCAGTAGGTAACCAATCTCTACTATATATAAGATTATCCCCATTAAAAGATTTTTCTATAGGCGCACTTCCAGCCAATATTTTATCTACGTCATTTGAACCTATTTGTGTCATAAGTTACCCCACTATATGATACACAGTATTGGCATCAGGTGTTATTGCATCATATTGAGCCTGAGTTACAATAAGAATATTCCTAACTTGAGTAGAGCCTGACACAGCACTTGTATCACTTTCTATAAAATCATTATCAGTAGATAATTGGGACACAAAGGCATCATAAATAACCTGCCAGGTAATTTTAAAGTCTTCAGTAGAAGTATAATAACCTGTAACGTCATCAAAGTCTAAAGCAAGTTTTGCATTTTGATTTATCAAACGGACCATTAGAGACCACCACCTATTTTATCTATCATAGAATACATTATAGCCCTAAATTCAGCATTATCAATTTTGCGAGTAGATTGTCTAAGCCATTGAACTCTTTTATCGGGGAGATACGGTACAGTATCAATCTCAAGACAAGCTCTATGTTTCTTTACTTTACCCATACCTTTTTGCGGATATTTCTTTTCCATATCATAACAAATATCTGTCACAAGTTTCTCTAACTCAGTAGAGGCTTGGTATTCAGGTTTTTGTTTCAATATTTCTAGTTTATCATCAACCTCTTGGATTTTCTTTTCTGCATAAGCATTAACTTCAGCAATATCCTTTTCAAATTTTTCTTTTAGGCTACCGTCAGCTTGCTTAAGTTTTTCCCACATAAGTTGTTTAAAAAGGTCTTCTACATTAGATTTAATTTTGATAGTTCTATCATCCATCATTTTTCTAATAGTGGCATCAACAGCTACTACTATATCATTAGTACGTTCCTCAAGTCGTTTATCTACTTTCTTATCTATAATAGGATTAAGGGTTTTTTCAATTAACTTGTCCAAGAGGTTATAGATTGTGGGAAAATATTTTTGAAATTTATTCATCTGTGGCGAGTAGCTCATAAGTATTTCCTTCGTGGTCTTCATATTCTTGTCCTGTATGGTCGGTCCAGGCATTGAATAGACTTTCAACATAGTTGACTAATTTTTTTACAGCTACACCTATTCCAATACCTAGTCCAAATCCTTGTCCCATTAGTACCAGGCCTCCAAACCTGTTTTAGTTGCTGTACTAGTTGTTACCTTCTTGAATCGACCTTCTCTCAAGTAGGTTCCTTTTGTGTATGCTGTATCTGGATAAGTTACAGCAGCATCATTACCAAAAGGTGTGGCTACAATATTCCCACCACCAAAATCTTCTGGTATATAGATTTTAAAACCCCAAGGAGCATCACTAGGGCAATCAAAATCTTCTGTTGTTACATCTATATCTTCTTGTGTATCAGGTTGAAGAACCTCGGCCAGTGCATTAGCTATAGGATTTGCTCCTTGATTCATGAACTCTGTTTCAGTTTGGTTGCGTCCTTTACCGCTCATTTTATTCTCCTTATGTTGAAGGTGTTATATAACCTGTTAGTTGTACATAGAGTCCTTTGGCTGTTCCATCACCAATTTGGTCTACGTCTATAGTAATCTCATCCCCAGCAGATATAGTATCCTCTGAAGTATCTATAACTGGTTCTGTTTCTGCTGTATCACTTGTTTTCTCTCCATTATCTATAGTTATTTCAGTGGATAGTATAGATGTTCCACCTACATTAACATCGATAGTAACAATATCTCCACTAGATTGTGCTACGGCTAAGGCAGCTCTTACCCCTGTAACAGTCATATTAAAGGGTGCTATGTAAAAAGCTTCTGAATTACCAGCTACTATAGTATCATTTAAAAGGACTACAGGAATTGTAAGATGTATGGGTTGTCCTTCTAATACAGCGTCATTTTCAGCATCTATTTTTACAGTACCTGTAAATGTTTTGGTTCCAGAAATACTTTGATTACCTGTAGTTGTAACAGGTGTAGCTAATTGAGTAAGGAGAGGTGTTTCATAAATATATTCTGTGTTACCATCAAAGGTAGCATAATGTCCATCTCCTGTAGTCCATGACCAATATTTAATACCACCCTGTCCGTCTGTAAACTTAAGGTGGTAGTCATTCTTAGTCTGGTCTTTGGCAGAAGAGGTCCATCCAGATTCATCACCGGAAGCTGACCCATCATCTTCAGTCTTATCTCCAACAAGAGAAGTTGTGCCATCCATTAATTCAATCTTGGCAATCCTTGTGTTATTAGCACCATTATTATCTGTAATATCTATTTTAATAGCAGAGATTCCATTAGCTACACAAGTAAATTCTCGTTCTTCCCCTGAAGTAAAAGACTCACTAGTAAATGTAGCTAATACACTATCACTCTCGTCTTTAATAGTAAAGTCTTTAGGAGCTTCCTCTGTGTCAGCAGGACCTGTAATTTTAACAGAAGTAATATCAAAGGTACCACTTTCTTTTTCCACTTTAATCCAAGTAGCGCTTCCTACACCTCTCCAAGTATAAGATGTACTTTCTGCAAATGGCCCATAAGATAAACAATAAAGATGATTACTTACATCAGTTGAATAAGTATAACCTTGAAGATTATACAGTACCCATGATAAGAAGGTTCCAGAATCGTAGATGTTTCCCTCGTAGTCATAAAGACCAAATCCATTGTGAGTAAGGTCTCCTGGAAGAGCTTCACTATTCCATAAAGAATAAATTATCTGATTCTGAACTGTACTATAAGGCCATATATCTTTCATTTTCATATTATAAAGAACCTTACGAGCAAGCCAGTTCTTTCTATTAGTCTCATTGTCCACGTTAGTCCAATTGACAGAGTATCCCATTTCACTTGCTATGATAGGCATGTTAGGCTTAGCTGAATCATCAATTTCAGTTTGGCACATCCAGTAAATATATTCAGCGTCCCCTGCCTCTGGTTCAGCGTCTTTATAAGGGTGAACACTGCACGCATCTAGTATATCAAAGATTCCGTTATCTCCACAGGATTGTATAAAACTGTGGGTATTAGCAACAAAGGCTACCGCAGGTCCTACACAAATACAATAAGGGTCAGCAGCTTTCATAGCTGGGACTACCGCCTTAACTAAATCACAGTAAGCATCAACATCTGGAGCGGGTGCCCAGAATGCAGCTAAGTTAGGTTCGTTCCAGATTTCAAATATCATTAAAGTATCTTTATACCTATCAGCAGCCGCCACAGCAAATGCCACAAACCCCGCTTGTTGAGTAGCATTTTCAATACCATGCATTGCAGAAGTAGCACTATAAGGAGCTATCGTATTATTATAATCAAGAATAGCAAATGGTATAAGTCCTCTTGATTTTAATTCATCTATGAGAGTATCATAAGTAGTCCAATCATATACTCCTGCTGTTGTCTCAACTACATCCCATTTAAGGTCAAAACGCACTATATCACAGAATATATCCCGAGCATTATCTAATTGAGTTGTTGTGTAACTTTGCCCATTAATAGTAACTCCTACACCAGTAGGTATAGAAAAGTCCATTTTTTGCTGTATAACATCAATAAAATCTTCAATACTCATCTTATAATCTTTAGCTGTATTAGCTATAATTATATAGTCTTGAAGTGTTTGTAATGCTAGAGTGTCTTGGTCTATAATACGTCCCATGACGTCTCCTTATTAATACTTAGATGGGTCTAAATCAATTTCACCGAAGTTTTCTTCAATATAAGCAACAATACCATTTGCTTTTGTTGTAAAGGCTTTTAGCATTCTACCAAATTTAAAAACTAAACCATCAGTTACAGGGTTTCTATTTTCTTCTGCAATTTTGATAGCTTCCATAGTTTTATCAATAGCTTCATTGCTAGCTTCGGCAAATTTACCAAAGACCTCTTTAGCTTTTTCATCTACTGTAGTTGAATTAAAGATTTTGTCTACGGCTAATTTAAGTATAGGATAAGCAGCTGTTAATAAGTTTGCAATTACCTGTAAATTAAATCCCATGATGTTACCTCCTTTTATTTTTATTATAACTCGACCTTACTTAATTGTAAACACTTCAGGCTTACCACTTGGACTAAAACTATCTATATGAACATAACCTTTAGCTACTGTATGTTTATGATGTTCTATACGATTAAACCTTTTAAATTTTCCATTTGTTATTAAAGCCCATATAAAATGCCAAAATTTTTCATACTGACCATTTGCGGGCATTGGGTCAAAAGCCTTACACATAGTATGCCCACTACAATAAGGGCCACGTTTCTTACGTACTATATCATCAACATTACATCTGTAAGCCGCCTCATCTCTATAAGGTTTTACTCCAGGAAAAGCCCAAGTATTAAGATAAATACCCGAACCCCATTCTTCTCTTAAAAAATCAAGGTCCATAAGATACTCAGGGTCACCTTGAAAAAACATCCAAGCACTATTTCCATATTTATTATATACTACTGGACTAACAAGCTCTTTAATATTGTAATATTTTGGTACATAAATCAAAGTCATTATGAAACTGCCTTTACTAAATCTATTACCTGTTTAGTTAATGCAGCTGTGGTAGGGTTTAAAAGTAATGAAATAATAACTAAGACTTCCAATCCTATGAGAATCTTTTCCACTTTCTGAAGACCATTACACTTTCGACTTGGATTAGCTGCAGCCTTAATAACAGTATCTAGCTTTTCATCCATACCTTGAGCCCAAGTCTCCAAAGATGAAACTTTTCCGTGCATATCCCATATTTTATTTCTTAACTCAGACATAGTAAACCTTTTTACTACTTAACTAATACTATCATAAGTTAAATAAAGTTTACATTACATTAGCTACTTTACTGCATCTGATGGTTGAAGCCAAAAAGACTGTTTATTATCTCGTTCAATCCTCCGCTCCATACGTCTAAGATAACCAGGGTCAAGTTCTTCTTGTAGTCTATATAATAACATATAATCTACAATAGGCTTAGTCCAGAATAAATTACTATATGGAATATGGTTTTTACCTCGCTTTACTAATGTAGGCATAAAATCTTCGCCAGAACGAGCTACAGAATAAATATCATTTATAAGCCCTGCGACAGGTGTATCAGCAAAATTATCTGTAAATCTACCTCCATACTTAGTGGCATCTGATAAAAGTAAATCACCATATAAACCTAATGCACCACCTTGAATCATAGCAGCACCTAATGTCTCAGCACTAAATTCTCTAGGGTTTCTACCTTTAAAATAGTCCTTAATTGTCATAGACGCATAACCTATAGTAGTCATAGTTAATATAGTATTTATAAGACCTAATTTATCAGCACTTCCATTCATAAAAGCGTCTATTGCATTATTTGCTCCTCCTTTAGCATATAACATCTTATTGAGATTTTTATTTATTATAGCTACAGGAAAAGATTTGAATTGTGCAAGCATTCTAAAAAATTCGCCGTCATATGTTCCAGGTTTTGTACTTCTACGAAATAAAGCTCTCTCATGAGCACCTGGTAAAATAGCAGCATTATTAGACCTATCTAATATTAATCTTCTATAGTTATCAAGAAAATCTTCTTTTTTTATATCTACAAACAAATCATCACCAAGCTCTTGTAATTTTTCTATAGTAAGAAAAGTTTTACCTTCAAGAGTATCTACACCTGCTTGTAATAATATATCCCACTCTTTTTTATTGATACTATAGGATTTTAATAATTGACGTGTTGGTTCAGGAAGACCTAGCCAAGAGGTTTTTTCTGACGCGTGCTGGCCTAGATAATTAAGTAAACCCATTGCTGAAGACTCTCTTATACCATCAGCCCACCATCTTAAACCATTTATATTAAAAAAGGTTCTAAGCTGTTTAGATAAAAAGCCTGGAGTAGAACTATCCATCCCATAACGTTCCACAATAAGGCCTGGAATTGAATCAGAAAATATACCTATGGAATTAAGAATCCTACGCCTTTCAGCTGATTTAACTCCCGCAAGATTCTTAACTAAATTATTTACTGTACCGAATAATTGTTGATGATAATTTCTACCTTGGAATACTGCTTCATAGGCTACATTATGAATATCGGAGAAAGAAGAAATTGTAGCCATACCTAATTTAGCCATACTTTCTATATTTCTCAATGTAGCAGCCCATTTAGATAATGCGTGGTTAACTGGACGTTTAGTATCACCAAAAATCTCTGCTATAAGATGTTTACTTGATTCAGGTATACCTTCCGGCCCAGTATTTCTAAAAGCTCTAATGGCCTTTAAATCATCACTACGAGAGTATAATTGAGCTATATCTTTAATGGCAGATAATAACGTATGTCTAGCACTAACCCCAAGTCTCTTAGTTAAAGCAAAATTACTTGAAATATTCATCAGCCCATAGTGGAAAGATTCTCTTAAGTTATGATAGCCATATTCCTTATTATATTTCATATAACTATCAGCATCCTTAAATTTTAAAAACCTCTTGGATCTCATTCTTTCAGCCAGAGTTGTGGTTAATCTTTCACTTAAAGGATTTTCATAATCAAGATGTTTACCGGATAATAGTGTATCAAACATACCAGAGAGAAATTCATCAGGTGTTTCAGCACCAATCATATTATCCCAGTCAAGTAAAGGTTTAACAAAATTTATCCAGTGTTGCCTAGATTCAGCTTTAGTTGAACCTTTTAATTCAAGTTTAGGTACATCATGAGATATAGTTAATATAGAAGTAAATTCGGGCTCTAAACCAGCACCATATTCATTTAATTTATTTCTCCATATTTCACTGTGTTTATTAAGAACTTCAGCTATTTTCCGAGCACTCTGAGAACCTGATTGTCCAAGAGGTCTATTTTTTTGTAGGGCAATTAACTCATCTATAATATGTTTGTCTAGTTTACCAGAAACATATTCTTGGAATACATTAGCATCTTTTAATTCTGTATAATAAGCTCCTACTGCTTTACTTTGTTGTAAGTCTACTTCGGAAGCTAGGGAGTTCATAGAACCTTCTACATAACCTTTAGAACCTTTAAACATAGCATTTATATCCCCGCCAGCACCTGCAAGAAAAGCATTTATACCTTCTATAGGACTATCTTTATATGTTTCAGTAACATACTTAATTATTTCTAGTTTTTTCTGCATGCTGAAAAGTTTGTTTTTCTTTATTTGTAATGCTTGTTGTTCTATCTTATTAAGTAGTTGTTCACCTGCTTTTGCTTCAGCACGCTCGAGGTTAAGGGAGCTATTTTCCTTCTGTAATTTTTTAACCAGCATAGCGTGTTCTTGTATGAAAGAGCCAACATCTTCAGGCGCCATATACTTAGCAGCAATTGCTTTAAATGAGGTATAACAATTCTTTTTACTAATTGGCATTACTTATTCCTTCTACAATTCTACAATCGAGGTAATCTTGATAATCTTTCTTAAGGTCCTTACTTACTTTATCAAATTCCTCATTTATCTCGTTAACTTCTTTTTCAAGTTCAGCACCAAGTTTACTATAGATATTATCTTCCTTAATATCTTCTACTTGTCGTTGGATATTATTAGCTAACTCAGTTACTTCAGCACTCTCAACCTCTATTGTTTCCTGTGCCTGAGATAAATAATCATTAAATTCAGCAACAGTCTCAGGTTGATTTAATTCATGCCGCGGCTTTTTCTTACCTTCTATTATATTACGAATATCATCGACTGTCCGGGCATCTTTTTGCAAGTCTTCCAGAACAGACTTCATAGCACCTATTCTATCTTGCCTAGATTTAAGTGTAGCCTCTGGGTCTAAGTTCGATAAGTTTCGGGCCGTAGTAATATCGTTTTGTAGCGTATTAATGGCGCGACTTATGTCAGTTATTTCAGACTTTAATTTTTCGCGGCGAGCTAATTTATTAGTTTTATCTAGCTGTTTTTGTTTAAGAGCAAAATCTTCCTCAAGTTGACGCATTTGAGCATTTAAGTCCTCAAGAGCTCCAGAAGCTTTGTCACGTTTAGTTTGAAGCTCTTCGAGACGTTGTTGCCTTACTTCAGGTGTAAATAATTCTTTTTCTTCTCCTCTAGCCATACGAAGTAATTCTTTTACACTACCTCGCTTACTACGTTGCAAAAGTAACTTACGGGCCTCAGTTCGAACCGCGACCTCTTGGACTTTATCTTCAATTCTTTCTTCTAAGGCCCTTGCTATTCTCTTAACTGTTGTTTTAGCTCTAGCGCCTTCTTTGACTTTAAGATTTTTAACATAGGTATCCAAGTCTTTAAGTCCATTAGTTTCTCTATAAACAAAGTCTAATAAATCTTCTCTTGGACCTAATGTATCTAACATTCTAGTTAAATCTTCAGAGTCTAAATTAGGGAAGTGTTCAAATAAAGTAGACTCTATCTTAGTAGCAACTGTATTAGTGTCGTAGCCTTTAGAAAGAATATCATTATCCAATAAAACACCATATTGCTGTTTAAGGTCCTGTTTAGCTGATTGCAAATCATCGCCTATACCAATAAGTTTACCTAACGGACCATCATCTTTTAATTGAACCCTATATTCAGCAGCATCCGATTTATTAACCTGTAACATATCATCACTTAAATTCACTAAATCTTCGAAAGTGAAGCGCGAGGCCTGAGGACTAGTGTCTATAATTCCGTCTTTTGCTGTAGGTATTTGGCTATTGGAATATTCTTTTAAACCAGTAGCTAAGGCATTGAATTTATTTGCTCGAGATAAATAACGAACACCTTCACCAAGACCTGTAATACCTACACCAAGTAAGCCGCCAATAAATATATTTGTCATGGCATCTGTTACAGTATAATCCCGTTGGTCCATAGTTGCAGCACCTACAGCAAGTGGCTCAACTATGGCATTACCTATAGCAGCATCTACAAAGCCTAGTTTCATTTTATTAAAAGCTGAACCCGTAGCGTGCATAGCTTTCATTCCTGGAAATAATTTTGTAATAGGAATAGCAGAGGCAGCAATGTTTATAGGGTCCATAAATGAACCAAAAATAGACCCACCAAAAGATGCTGCCCCGCTCATAAAATCCCCCTCACTCCGAGCAAGTGCCTGTCTTGCTTGATACTCACGCATTTTCTGTCTTGCCATATAATCAGCTTCAATTTTTGTTATAGGCTCATTAAAGTTAAGACCATACTTCTTATATAATTCATTAGCTTTAGCTGGCTCATAAGTTTCAGTACCTTGAGCAATACGACTTATTTCAGCCATATCATGCATCCTAAATAATGAAGCAGTAGGGGAATCTAACTGTGCTTCATCAGCAGAAATATCAAATAATCTACCTTTAGTAAGTGGCTCCTCTTCCTGTTGCTTTAAATAGCCAGAAGGGGAAAACACATTTTCTATATTTGTTTCTGGGAATAATGAAGGCATTATCTAAAATCCTGTATTGCTTGAGAAAAATAATCTTCTCTCATTTTATGCTTATCTAATTGACTAGTTAATGTTTTCGATTTTTTGCCTACCATAGTAGTTACTTCTTTATGAGTAGGTGGGGTATAAGCGTCAGCTTCCTGAATAACTTTTTGACCCTTATTAAAATCTATATAGATAGGTTTTTTATTCTTATCGTAAAGGAGGATAGTTTTATCTAACATAGTAGGGCTTTTGTATCCAACATAAACACCTGTTCCTGTAACAGTAGGGATATAGGTAATATTCTCATTAACTATATCTAAAAAGTTCTCATTATACATATCCCTATACTCTTCATAAATATCTTGACCTATTTCTAATTCAGCTTGAATAACATCATCTAAAAAAAGTAAATCTTCTTTTTGGAAAGGCACTTCCCTATATTTTGATAATAGTTTTTGTATAGGAACTGGGTCTAAGTTATCCTCTTGATTTTTTGAAATAAGAATATTCTTGTCAGTCCAAAAACCAGAATCTACTATATGGTAAGAATCATCCATTAATTGTTTTTTTACTAAATCAGCTACTTCATTGTCACTAGCATTACTAGTAGCTATATAATATCTACCCAATAAATAAGCTGTGTCCCTAAACATCTTAGCTGCTCTAGGGTCGCTAGTAAGCATATTAGAACCTAGCAATGGTGCTAATTTACTATTGAGCTTATTTAATAAATCTCTATCTACAAATTCATTTTCTGTATTTATCTTCTTAAGTTCTTTAGTATCAAAATAAGTCAAAGCCTTAGCTATTTGATTTGAGGCAGAACTACCAATAGCATCTAACTGAGGAAGCATCCAATAAGCTGAATGAAGAGCGTCTTCTTCATTAGCTAGTTGTCTAATAGCTAAGCCATAGTTTTCTGGTCCAACTATTTGTTGTAATCCTCTTATAGTTTCTATACGTGCTTCAGGATTATCTTGTTCAAGGATGTTTTGTGTAAAAAAGTTTTGTTCCGCTTTAGTAAGAACTTTAACCCCACCGTCAGGAATACCCATTGCGCGTTGTCCAACTCGACGAGCTTCAAAACGAGTAGCACCTTCTAAACCATCAACTACATTTGCATACTTATCAATATAAGCAGCAGGGTCCTTTTTCATTTCTTTTATTTTTGACTCAACTTGAGCTTCAGCTAATTTCAACTTGTCCGAGAAGACGGCCTTTCTTGGGTCATTAGCAGGAATCTGAGCTACTTCGGCTTTGTATTGTTCTAGGAAGCCTCTTAGGTCACCTTCAGTAAATAAGGCACCTATTTCTTGCTTTATTTGATAAGTTAATTCAGCTTTTACTTCTTTGTCTCGTTGTTTCATTGCAGCAACTTTTGCTTGAGCTTCAGAACCCGTTTCAGCTAAAGTAATATTATAAGCTTGTTCTTGCATAGATGTGCCAGCTAATTCAGGTGTGTACTCAGCTAAGTTCTTTTTATACTTAGCCATTATACTTTTCACGTGTTTCTGAGTTTCCTCATATGGAGGAATACCTTTGTATTTTTTAACGGCGCCTGGTCCAGCATTATAAGCAGCAATAGCTTTGGAAACATCGCCACCAAAAGTTGCCAATTGTTGTTTTAAATACTTAGCAGCGCCTCGGAGGTTATCTTCTTCATCATGAGGGTCTACCCCTAAACCTTTGGCTGTAGCCGGCATTAATTGTCCTATACCAAGAGCCCCAACCTTAGAAGTAATAATTTTACCATCTTTAGTAATATGAGAAGCACCAGATTCCTGTTCAAGCATAGAAAGAAATAGAATAGGGTCTATTCCTGCCTCGTTAGCTACTTTATTAATAAGGTTGTATTTTTCTCCAAGTATATTAGAAGTATCACCCATGACCCGAGGAATATAATTGGGTTGTATAGGTTTACCTTCATTTTCTATACTCATAAGATGAAGCTCATTGTTCTTATCAAACAGGGCCCTATCAATAACGGCTTGCTCTTTCATAGCTTTCTCAGCTTTTTTACGAAGGGCAGCAATCTTATTATCAGCAGCGCCTAATAAACGAGCTCTAATATGCTGAGGCATCTCACGGGCAAAATTAGGGGCATGCTCAGATTCAAAAAATTCCTTTAGAACTTCCTCATCAGGTTGACCTTCAATATCATAACCTCGTTCTTGTAAGAAAGTATTATAATCGCCTAGTAAGGCTTTTTTATAAGCAATTGGGTCTTTCTCTATTTGCCCATAGGAATGGGACAAAATCATCTTTAATTGCTCTTCTTTATAGAACTGTTCCTTAACTTCCTCGGAAACCTCTTGGCCTTCTGAATATTGCTCTATCTTATCAGCAAGGTTTGTAACAGCCTCTTCATAAGAAAGCATAGAATCAGGGTTCTGTAAAAGAGAATTTATTTGATTTATATCTCTCTGAGCACTAGCTTTAAAATGAGATTCAGATAATTGTCTACCTTGTGAAGCAATTTTATCTACATACTGCGCTTCTTTAGCTAGTCTCATTTTATTGACAAATTCTTGCCTTATTTGAGGGTTTGTTATTCTTTGTGAGGTAGTTGTTAAAAGATTGTCAAATTGGTCTTTAGCCTGTCCTGTATAAGTCTCGAAATCCTCAAATTCTGTATCACTAAGATAATTAGCTGTTTGTTTATCTAGCTGAGTCATAAATTCTACTTGAGCATTAGATGTTTCTTCTAAATTTCTGCGTTTTTCTAATTGAGCTCCATATTGAGCAGCAGATTTACCCAAGGCCGCAAAACCTTGAGCTAAATGACCCATAGCAACCGCTGAACCTGAGACACCTTTTCTTGTTGTAGGATAGGTAGCAGCACCTTGTCCTATACCTACTGTTGTTTGAGGAGTATAATATTTAATTCCCATTAGCTACCGCCTCCACCGGAACCACCGCCTGAGCCGCCTCCACCGGAACCACCGCCTGAGCCGCCTGAGCCGCTACCAACGCCGGAACCAGCAATAGAGAACATCGTTGAGCCTGCAGTAGTTGCTCCCGCAATACCACTCTCAAGCCATGGATTCTGCATTTGCTTATCAAGTAAATCTATTTGGTCTTGAGCACCCATTGCTTGTATCATATGTTGACGAGCTGTTAATTTACCTTCATATTTAGTATTTAAAATATCCCATTCTTGGTCTGCAGCAGATTGACCTACTAAGTCCAAGAAGTTGCCTTCCATACCTACGCCAGAAGCCCCCATTTTCGTAAGTTGGGTGGCTCTAAACCTATGTGCTTGACGTTTGACTTCCCAAGCTTTAACATCTGCTTGTTGCCTAGCTAATGCAGCATTCTCTTCAGCAACAAGTCTTTGTTTGTCAAGAACCTCTTGCTGATATTTGCGACTTTCATTTGCTTGATGAGCAACAACCCCAGTTGATACTGCGGTTCCTGTTACAGCGAGAATGCCGCCTATAATTAACAAGGTAAGAGGGTCGGCCATCTAGTTATACCTCAATTTATGCTTTTCTTTATGCTCTTCTATAGTAAGTATTTCCAATATTTGCTCTTTAATTATTATATCACAAGGTGTGACGTTTTTAACACGTTTATTGCGAAGAACATCTTTTACTTTACTATATTCAGGATATTCAATTTTACACTTAGAACATACTTTCATTATTTCATTTCCCATTCAATTGAATTAGCTATACGGGTATATAGAATATGGTCATGACCTAATATATCATATTTTTCCAATATAGCTTCTGGTTTAAAACCAAAAGATTTTGTGAGAAGTTTGTGAGCTTCTGGAAATTTTACTGAGGCGCTTACTTCAATACGGTTTATGTGTGAATAGCTCGCAAGAACTTCTTTTACTGCAGGGATTGCTTGTCTAATATACTTTTTAAAATGAGGACTTAATATACCCCAACCACTAGCACTATTAGCATGATTAAATAATAAGCCCATAATACCTACTATTGTTCCATCTTCAGCTATACCTGTACGTGTAAAACCTTGCTCGCACAATAGTATAGCATAATTAGGATTAGTTTCGAATGGTTCTCTGCAAAATGCTTGAGCTTCTTGTATTTCAATATCTTTAAAATGTTGTGGAATTGTTTTGACTATCTCTAATTTCTTTTTCATATTAATTCACACTCACTAACGGGGTTACTTCTTGAATACATAAAGGTGTTGGCTTATCACTTTTAATAATAACTTGTGGTTCTTTACCCCAACGACCGCCAAAATCAGTTGTTACTTTTTTAGTTGATAAAGCATAATTTGAATTTCCAATAGGTAATTCAACTAATTCTTCTACACCATTTATTTCTGTACCATATTTAGCATAGCTTGTTTTGTATATATCTATATCTATAGCATGTATTTTTTGGTGGCGTGCTCCTGAGTGAGAACCATCCCCCATATCTTTCATCATTCTTAAAGATTTCCAATAGGCTGAGAAAGGTAGTCCAATATGTATAGTTGCTCCAGCACTATCTAATTCTACTTCACCATTTGTTACGGTTTTCTGTGTTTGAGGTACACCATCAACTACTACATCAACAGTCTCGCCTTCAAGATGGTCTAAGCCACTAGTTATCTCAGAAATAAATGAGCTTATAGTACCATTTTGATTTGTGTTATACTCTGTATAACTACTAGAATCTACTTCTATAGAAAAAGTATCATTATTTACTTTAGTAATCTCATAACTATTTCCATTTAACTCAGAATAGTCTGTACCTACATAAGTAAGAATATCTCTAAATATAACAGTATCGCCTGTAGATAAGCCATGCCCGGTAATTGTTATATTTGTAACGCTATTAATAGCATCCCATTCAATATCTTCAATATCTTGTGTTACATCTCTTGTAGCTCCACAATCAACAAAATAACCATCTTCTTGGTCTGTGTTAGTATCAAATTCAGACTCAAAATATTCTACATAGCGTTTAAGTCCACCGTCGATATATCTTTCAACCAATAACCAGACTCTATCCCTATTTTCAGTAGGATGAGGTATTGCGGCAGCAGAGAGGACCTTTACAAAATTACCACCTAATTGATGTCTACCCCAAGCAATAACTTCTTGCCTTTTATCATAAGCAAAGGAAACTAGTTCTCCATTTTCTTTTACTATCCAAAACATAGAAATAGGTTCTTCTTGATAAGCAATTTGTTTAATTCCACCATAAGTAAGATGCTCAGCAAATACAGATAAGTCTGGGAAAATATATTTATCGTCTGTAAAGGAATAAGTAATTTCTCTTAATTTACGTCCAGCTTTTTGCAAAAAGATTCCAGTATTATTTAGTTTAATTGGTTTAAGTTTCTTTGAGCCATGTTGAGAAATCTCTTTAACAACATAGTTAGTAGGTGTAAAAGCAGTATCACCACCCTCAGCTTCAAAGGCAACCTCATTACCTAGTGTTCCAACAAACAATGTTTCCATAGATAGAAGCCATTTAATTATATTAGATTTACCTGTTGAAATTGGTGCTTGAATTGCTGAAGCATCGGTTTGGTCTCCAGTAACTTGGTCTACAGGTGAAAATGTTTCATAATCATCTGGAACACTACCATCAACTCTACCTGGGTCAGAATCTGTTCCACCATAATAATGTCTACCACTATGAAAACCATTTGTATAAGGCCAACCACGCCCATCAGAATAATGTCCAAGACGCCATTTAGTTTGATTACCTATAGGCATTGTTCTCTGTACTGTTGCGTCAACATTACCAGAATCATTATATGCTGTAATTTTAGCCCAACCAATAGTTGGTGGTGAGCCTCCATCACTAATCCATACATGTCTACCTACATCACTTGATGTAAATGGTCCATGACCAGTAGCCTGAATAGTAATATTACCTGTAGCGGCAGAAGCAGCTAGCTTATAACTATCATTTGTATTTTCTGGCATATATGGTCCATCTTTAAAAGCAACCTCTTCCATAACCCACTTAGTATGATTATAGCGAGAAAGCTTCATTGGTCTATAACCACTATAAGTTATAAATAAAATATCATTATTCTGTTCAAAATCTAAATCAGTTAAATTTGCAGCAGCATAAGGAGAAGGTATTTCATAAATAGACTGTTCTGTCCATTTACCTGCAGCAAGGTCATCAGCAAAAGTACCAGATGTATGTGTTTCAGCACATCTATAAATAGTTCCGCTTTCTTTTACATAGCTGTAACCATTAATATAATTTGTTCCAGTAACCCAAGCATCCGTGGTTGCAAGAGTCTTTACCACTTGACCCTCATTAGTATAAAAACGAACATAATAGTGACCAAGTTCAATTATATAGGATTGTGTCTCACTAAAAACAAAAGGAATTAATAAAGCATCAGTTGTATCACTTTTAGCGCCAGCTACATATTTAGTTCCTGAACGTTTCATAAAAGGGCCATAAATAAGTGGTATACAATTTTCCATCACAGCACAAGAAGAAGGAAACTTTTTAAAGTCTCTTCTATGATACATTAATGGAGTAACTTCTCCTGTATTAAATATATTTATTCCAGGATGTATTCTCATTTACCAAGTCTCCGAAGCGCCTGTATAAGATAAACCAGAATATGCTCCAAGAACAGCACCTACTGGAATACCCGGAGCAATCTCTTGAGCATTAATAGCTCTAGCCTCTTTTAATAACTCTTTAAAATCCTTTTTAAAAGTTAAACCGAGATTTCTGCTACCTGTTACAGTAAAAGCAATCTCAGAGGCTAATTTATAATACATAAGTTCTATAAGTGTATCATCATAATCAGCTACAGCATCACTTTTAGGTAAAAAAGTATAAACAAGATTTATTCCTTCAGTTTCATCTCTATTAAGTGTGGTACCTTGAGTATTGGTAAGAAGATAACTGTTTTCAATTACAAAAGAATACTTAAGAGGAATATCTCCACCAAATGTTCCTGATGCAAAAGGAAAATAATGCCCATCTTGTTCATATTGAATAGCTAATGGTCTAATACATTTTGGTGGCGTACCTGTACCATCAGGTAGCTCATATCTATAGGAATAACCAAAAGCTGGAGCTGTCTCATCTACAGTAAGTACTTGCCTATCACGAACACAATTCCAGGGATGAAGTCTAAGCAAACTGTTCCTTGTTGTGGGCCATTTAATGTTACAAGCCTTAGCTGTCTTCGTTGTATTAGCCGTAAGCTCAGCTGAATCCATTGGCGACTGGTCCAAAAGGATAAGCGCATTATTCATTATATCTAAGCTTGAGCTAACGTCTACAACCATTATTCGTTACCTTCATCTTCTTCATCTTCGTCTTCATTAACCTTGGCAAGTTTACTTACAGGAGGAAGTTTTAATGATTCAGGCGCCTGTGAATATTCTTCACCTGTTTGAACATATTGAGGACCAACTGCCATATTAGTATAATAAGTAACTTCGCCCCTCATTAAATCTATTTTAGATAATTTTATTTTTTCAGCTAAAAGCTTAACAGAGTCAAAGCTCTTCATAATATACTCATATATTACTTGAGCATCCCTATCTATAACTTGTACTCTATCAAGAGGTTTTAAAAATTGATAACATTTGCCTAAAAACCTAGGGTCATCAATAATTTCCTCAGGCTGAGTAGTTTGAATTGAATATACTCCATAATGAGTATTTTGTGCTACTGAAATAAGATGTGTTGGATTAGCTACTTTTCTTGCATTCTGTAATACCATAATTTTCTCCTTAATTTTCTATTCCATATAACTGTTTATTTTTAAATAATACTGTCTGTTCTAGTGCATCCTCACTAACATAAATACCCCTACCATGGTCAAGACCTATATAATACTCGGGGGTAATATATTCAGGTCGACAGAGCCAAGAGGTTGATGGAATTATTACTTCAATACCTTGTCCTCTTGCGAAACCTATAAAGTATTCATTACCAGGGCGGCAAAAAGCGTGATTATCTTCTGGGTGAATTGTTATACCGTAAAGAAGTATTACCTTAGGTTTTAATGTGATGGCATAAGCCATTAACCAATCGACTGAATTTGTGAATAAAGCTCCATGCTTATAAACCAACTGCTCCCAAGGGAAATGTTCAGCTTTCGGGAAATTAGGGTTATCAAAAGAAAGAAAAGCCTTATTCCCTTTCTCTTTTATAAATTTTCCATAGTCAGACTTATCTGTAAGATGCTCACAGGTTTTTCTATGAATATCAAACCAATAATCAGCTTCTTTTATTTGTCTATTAAAACCCCACTTTGTATAGCCGGGAGGAATTGGTCCACTATTGAGGATTTGATTTCCTATTATCGCTATTTTCACTACCATAATCCTTGTTTCTTAATATTATTATAGCACGGACTACCGAATCAGTTAATATGTTTAATAAATAAACCCCTGTACGAATCGGACAGGGGTTTATTACTATTATTAACTAGCTGTTATCTTAGGATACAGCAGCGCTGAATGGTGTAACTTCTGAGCCACCAGACTGAGTTATATGAGCAGTTACAGCAAATATGCCGTCCGCTATATCTATAATCTCTACTCTGTCACCAGCTACGCCGCCTCTAGAATCACCATCCATAGTGATAGTGTCATCATTAGCATCAGCGTTCCAGGTATATCCTGTATCGCCTTCAGCATCGGTATCTACGCCGTAGGCAAATCCGGTGAAGCTGTCATCAGCTGAAGCAGCTTCTATTATCAGGTTACTAGAAGTAATAGTTGTTCCTACATAAATCTCATACTTCTGTCCGGAACCGGTAGCTGCGGGAAGAGTGATTGTAGCTCCGTCATCTTTATTGACAGTTATGATTCTTCCACCGTGAAGAGCAGCAGTCATGGTTAAGTCGTCTGTGACATTAACTATTCTACCAGAAACATCCGCTACTGCATTAAGTTCTGCTACAGTTGCTGTAACACCCTCTGTAGTAATTACATCAGCTGTATTAGTAACCTTGAGTATGCTATAGTTGTCTGATGCTGTTGCTATAATCAAGCTTCCAGAAGCTAGGTAATTTGCAGCATCATCAAAGTACCCAGATGCCATGATAGTGGCAAGTGTGTCAGAATCATTTCTATAAAGACACAATGCTTCACCGCCATGGAACTGTTTGATTATATCCAATTTTTCCATATTAAAAGCCATGAGGGCCTCCTTTATTACTTATCTACTATTACTTGTTGTTTGTTAAGGGAAAAGGCCGGGATTACCGGCCATCCCATTATGTTCCTGATTCAGTTAAGTCTGGTTCGTAGGTATAAATTACCATCAGACCATCTGTATCAATAGCGGTTGCACCACCGTAGGTTTTTGCCATAGCAACAGTCTCATCAGTATCATCATTATTGTATACTTTAGTGATAATGTCAGCCGCGTGAGCATAACCTACACACTCTGAGTTGAATGCGACGTTGGTTGTTACGTGAGTTGAAGAGTTATGGGTTAGTGAATCCCATGTATACCATTCAAATCCCATCCATCTCTTACCTTGAAGACCGGACATTTTGAAAGGCATTTCTTCTTGTCCCATGTAATCAGCGTTAGAGAATCCGTCAATACTTAACAGGTCTTCAAAACCCATTGAAGTGACGAATACAACGTTGTTACCCATACCAGAATCAAAGATAAAGTTTTGACCAAAGGCCCTATGGAGCATTTTGGCTTTAACTAAGGTCCATCCAAGTGAGTTGTGGTCGATTGTGTTACCAGCGCCCACAGCACCTGCAACGATAGCATTCTTAATTATAGTATCTTCAGCTCTACCGACAGCCATTGTACAAATACTAGCTAGCTTCTTAAGCTCATCATAAGATTGAACTAATCTATCGAGGTCATCGATAGGCTCAGAAGCATACCATTTGCCGAGAGTAGCTGTTGGAGCGGTGTGGTTTAAATTCATCCTAGGAATTTGGGCTCCTCTAGCTTTTTGACTAGCTTCACCTTTACCTAAGAGTTGGAAGGTATATGTAGAACCATCAGATTTTTCCGTTCTAACAACCTTTTTCATTCTTTGGCCGCTGTCTTGATAGACAAGTTTGCACTCATCGTCGAAGGCCACCTTAAAACTGTTAGGAATTGTATCAGACATTTTGAGTCTCCTTTTACTATCATCTAACTGTACACCATACTTATGTCACCAGTTCGAGGTGCCCTTTCGGACTCTTCCTGTGACGATAGTAGCTGTCTGAGACCGGTGACCCCGGGTGCCTCGTCTACTACTGTTGTTTTGGTTTCTCGAATCTTAACTCCGCACGTTTCGTGTCTATCTCTTGGACTCGTTTTTTCTTGACTGGGTCAAGATGCCAATCTTTTTCTTTCTTAATTGACATGGCTTCAGATGTGAGAGAATCGTAATCCTCTCCACCACCACCGCCACCGGGTCCTTTAGGTGGACCGTCGCCGGAGAATTTCTTACTTATATTATACATATCTCTGATAAATTTTGCATTGTTACCAAGACCTGTTTCATCAAGGTAATCAAGCATATCTTGAGAAAGTAAACTTTTTGCTGTGTTGATAGCTATCTGGGTTCTAGTTTTGTATTCAGAACCCCACATACCTTTAAGTTCTTTAGCTTGAGTTTGAGCATTGGTTTCTTCAGCTATACGTTGATTTCGTTGATGCTCTTCAAGTGTAGTGCCCATTTTATCATTCCAAAATTTCTGAGCTGCTGCGGCTTGAGCAGCAGTGAAATTATTCTCATGAGCAAATTGTTTAAAGTCCTTTTGTAACTCTTCATTAAACTGAAGTCCATCTGGGACATCACTTGAAAGTTCATACTTGTCAGCTGACTCAGGCTTACCAAGCTTCTGGAATATTTTATCCATAGCAGCATTCTTTTCTTCGTCAGAAGCATCCTCGCCTGGAAGAGCAATCATATTACCCATTTTAGAATCAAGCTCAGTAAAGCCTTTAAGGAGTTCACCAACATTCTTATAACGTTTAATAGAACCATTATCCTTAAATTGTGGATAGGCTTCAAGAAACTTGTCTATGGGAGTATCATCTCCATATTTAATGTTTAACGAGTCGTCGGAGTCTCCAGAATCGCTATTGTCTCCAGTTCCCCCAGTTCCTTTATCGTCTGCTGGAGGAGTATTTCCGTCTCCTGGAGCTCCTTCGCCAGGTGGGTTAGGCTCACCGCCACCACTACCAGGGTCAGTACCGCCACCACCGTCACCAGGGTTATTGCCATCACCTGGAGGGTTGTTATAGGCCCAGAGCAGCATACCTCTTTTTCTTTTGAAAATTCCGTCATAGTTCATTATTCGTCCTCATCTTCTAATTCTTCTTCTACACTAGTCATTTTCTTTGTCATTTTCTGAAGTTTTTTAGGGTCATAATTAAGTATACCTAATATACGTAAAGTCCCTTTACGACAACCTTCTTTAATAAGGTCACCTTCAGTGGACTCTAATACGTGGCTGTGCATAATAAGGTCAGCTAAAACTTCCTGACCAGCATCAGAATTAAATACTTCTTTATATAATCTAGCTATGCGCTTATCATACTTGTCCTGTTGATTTCTGTTCAAAAAATCAAATATCTTAAATCCCATATAGTCTTTCCTCAATATTGTACGTTTTTATCATAACGCAACCGTACAACAAGGTAAATATGCTCTTAAGTTCCCATTGCAGCCAACTTAGCAAGTATATCTTTTGTTACCTTACCACCACCAGGAACATCTTTAATATTTTTAAGTGCTTCAGAACCCTCTTTAGCTACAGTAAGTGCTTCAGCTTGCTGTTGTTTCTGAGCAGCAGCACCCTCTTCAGCCTGAACTTGCTCTGGTTGCTTGATATATTTGTTAGGTAAGCCGAGGGCGCGAGCTCTATCAATTTCCATTTGAGCTAGATTAAAGTGTTGAGAAATTCTCATTCCCTCTTCAGGATTAACAGATGAAATCAGGGCCAAGGAGTTTTTCGTATTATCTATGACACTTACATCAGCAAGCCGCTGTGCCCGAGCAAGTGGTGAGTCATAAATAACCTTGATATTCTTTGTTTCACCTGTAGGTGTCCAAGCTTTAGCCATGTGGTCATACTCAACCTCGATAAGTTCTTCAGGAGGTGGAGGTATAATTCCCTGTCTCATCAATATGCCTAAGGTACGTACAACAACAGGCTCGAAGAACTCAGGTTCTAATCTACCTTGCCATGGACCCATAAGTTGCATTTGGAGGTCCATACGTTCTCTAACTTCAGTAGCTGTCATCTGAGGCCCTTCTCTGAGATAGAGCTGGTCATTATAGAACATCTCTTTAATAATCGCACGGGATTCTTTAATATCAGCTGTCTGATAGCTGAGGTCACCAGCCACATGCAAAGGCTTCGCAATCTTGCCACTCTCGTCTTGGTTAAGGTTCTTATAACCAGGAATCATGTGAAGCGGGTTGACATACGCATGAAGAGGTACATCAAGAGGTGGCCTGCTCTTAAGGTGGGCATTATCTAAGCGGACTTTTTGAAGCTCATTAAGAGATTTGACTTCAGGAAGAGCGATATTTCCAGGACCTCTACCATATTTTTCACCAGATAGGACCTCTAAACGTGGTACTATATAAGGCATCTCAGGATAGCCTGATTCTTGAAGTACAAGATTTTCCTCAGTTAATATATAAACTGAGGCTACAGGCATATTAACATTATCATACTTATCAGGGTCACGGTCTGTACGTGGAAATACAGCGTGCATAATATCATATTGCTTATCTGGTTCCTTATCTATAAGCTCAGCATACTTCTTAATTTGTCCAACTGTATCAGGGAACTCTTGCTCAATCTGCCTTAGAGCCATCTTGTAACTTCTATAAACTGTATCAACTATACCTTCAGCATTTTCAGCAATATCTATCTGGTCAATAGGATAAGTAAAATAACGAGGCCCCTTAAGAGGAACCTCGTCAATGAACAGAACAGCCGAGCCCAAGGTAACCAGGTCTAAGTAGATTTGATAAAACGACCCAGCAGCTTTTTTATTCATAGTTGCTTGAGCCGTATCCCGAGCATTATCCAGCCAGGTAGCAACACGAGGAATATATAATAATTCTTGATTTTGTTCGTCAGGACCAAGAAAGAACCATTTTGATGCAGGGTTAACTGTACGAGAGTATAATCCAGCAGCAAGTCTCTGGGCAGCAAGTGCTCCAGTATGGTCATATAATGTCTTAGTCTTTGAACCAGGGGACCTTTTATAATTAACAGTAATACGCCCCGGAGCTAGATAGGTTGAGAGTTCTTGCCAATTTGTATCCCAGTTACTTCTACCAGCACGGAGTTCCTTTTGTCGTTTTATATGGAACTTAAGCTGTTTATTACTTATCATATATTTATCCTAACGTATTTCGCCTTGTACTAGCCTCATCTAATACACCGAGTCCACCTGTAAGTATAGTGGAACGATAACCGCCTGCAAAACGCCGTTTTTGACGAGCGACCCTTGAAGTTTCAGCAACCTCCTCTTGGACTTGTGTATCTTTCTTCGGAGGTTTGGGAGCTGGTGGTGGCTGATAAGGTTGTGGTTTAGGTTTAGGTGAACCCATTATTTATCTCCCTTAATCAAACTAATTAACCTATAATATTATAATATCATACTCTGTTAAGCTCATTCATTCTAATCTTATTTAGGTCACGTTCTATAAGATAAGCTTCGTCCTCAGTATCAGCCTTTATATAAATACGTGAGCCACCTTTAAGGTCTACCCGTACTACATAATAAGAGACATTTTCACCTGTATCCTCATCAGTAAAATTGAATATCTTAACCTCAGACCTATCTATATCGGACCACGGTAATATAAAACCCCTATGAATATCTTGAAAACCATCAACTTGGTATCTTTCAGGGAGCCTTACTATATTATCTTTATTACCATTAAGTATTTCCATCTTAACCCGCTACATTATATCATAATCCGACCCAGCAATATATTTCTTGTCAACCCCCTCATGTGTGAAAAGGTCGTAATCTGCCTTAGCAACTCCAGGAGAGTTGAACTCATCTTCAATATTCTCGCGAATGAAATGAGCACCCACAGCATAGGTTCTGAAGGCGTCAGAGCCATGAGAACACCAGTTATGGAGTGGTTTGTCCGAATAAATCTTCCGTACATCATCATAGGTTTTCTGGTATTGACATAGGCACGCAATCCCCTGAGCAGCCTTCTCTCTATCAAAATGAGAACGCGGCAATACTCTCCTAACAGCATCAATGCCGTCCTGGATGGATAACTTCGGAACGATACTGAACCGTATACCCAGACCTTTTGCAATAGCCCATCGAGACTGGCGAGAAGTATAGTCAGATACCTTAAGGTCATGCGGTCCCAAGTGCGTTCCGTATACATACGGCTTCTCCTTCACTTCTTTAATAATCTCCTGGAAAGATTTACCCTTCCACTCCTGATAATCAATCCAGTATAACTTCTTATTAATAATCTGCATGAACCATACAGAAGTAGCGTCAGCCTTACCAAGGTCCCAGCAAGTATGTACAGGGAACCGTTCATCATAAGGGAACTCACCAATACGGTCCTCTTTACGGGCGGCCGTCATCAGGTCTCCGTAATAGGAGCCCACCATCGCGGCGTCGAAGGAACAATTATGTACACTACGCCCGCACACCACATAGGATTCATCGCCTAGGACAGACAAATTATACACTCTACCTGTATACTGTTCTCTAGTAATTTCTTTTACATAACCTGACACACTATACTTATGTATACCCATTTTAGTGGCTTCTTTCGGCTGATTTATCTGAATTGTGTAATACTCACCAGGTTTTATTGCTCTTCCCTGTATTTGACTTGGTGAGCTTACTCGCTTAGATATTCCAGCAGTATAACCTAGAGAATGAGCTAACAACTGTACTTGATAGGCTAGAGACTGAGAGACAGTTGCGTAAGAAAGCAAATGTTGCCTTTTGTGACTAGCCTCGGTCTTTATACAACCATCGCCTTTCATTAAACAATCAAAAACTTCTTTCTCATAGCTAGAGATAAGCCCAAAGGGTATTTTCTTATACTTAGCACCACAACCACAAGTAGAAATTAAAAATTGTTGGAGCTCCACAGAATTAACTACTATATTTTGACTATTGCCTTTTTTGTTTAGATATACCTTACTGGCATAGCCAAGAGAAGTTAGTAAATTTTGAATCTCTTGCTGGTAAGATACCTCAGTAATATTTAAAGTAAAGTTAACTTGATTATTACTAATTGAGCCTTCAGCAATAAACCAGCCAATTAACTGGGCCATTTCTTTTTTGACAATAGGATTTTTACCAAGATTGACTCGTGGAAAAGTTAACCTATCGCCTATCTGTATATTCTGAGCTTGTTCCCATCTATACGTTTGAGTAGATTTGTCTACCAATTTAATCGGGTGCTCTGGTGTGCAAATAATATCGTCATTATTACCGTAAGATTTAATTCTTACTAATTCCCCGCTATACGGTCTACTGATAATATTTTTAACTGGCTTATACCTATTCTTGTCAGTAAGCACAAGGTCCCCAGGCTCTATCTGGCCGATAGGCTTGATGCCTACTGTAGTAACAACAGGCGCCTCGGGCTTAAAGCAATAATATTCCTGTTGAACCATCTCCTCGGGCATACCGGTCGCCCTGTCTTCATCCATCATCTCCTCAGTAACAATGGGCCCCCGAATCCAATTGCCATCTTCATCTTTTAACCAATTACCATCATCCCCAACAAGTATCTTGTCCGTATCATCTACTGTGAGAAGCTGCACGTGCCATCTCTCGGGAAATTTTTCTTCCTGCTTCTTGGCCATTTCATAAAGGTCAAACCCGTGGTTGTATCCCCTAGGTGTATAAACAAATATAGCCCAACCATTGTTCGCATTAAGAATAGGACGAACGAGGTTCCAGGCCTTCGGATTCTGGATACTGTACTCGGAAAATATAACCCCCACAGGGTTAGTTCCTACAAGAGAGTCAGCTTTATCGGAACCAATCATGTGGATAGTAGAGCCGTTAATGAGCTCCAGGAACATAGTGTCGTCACGCTTCCTTTTAATGAGCTCCTCGGGTATGTGGTCTATAAACTTCTTACCATCGTCCCGCTGACCGCCCCAGATAATCTTACGAGCCTGCGCGTACTCAGGCAACACATACCAATAGACCCCGACTCTCTCTAACGCCTTGCAGACGAGAACATTCAAAGCGGTCAAATCCTTCCCGGCCCGACGGTGCCAGACCCAGACAGCTCTCTTGATGTTCCTCTTCATCATAGCATTCCACCCCGGGAGCTGATGTTCCCAAGGTTCCCAGTTGTGAGGTAAGTTAATCTCTTGATTCTGAACTAACAAAGCAATCCTCCCATAGGTTGACTCCTCAACTCACGTACTTGAAGACAGGTCCAAGAAGCTAATTTTTCCATCATCCAAAATCCTTCTTTATATTAATCTGAATCGGTCCATTAAATGTGTTGCTGCCACCAGCACTTTTCTTCTGATACTTTCCAACATTAGCCTCTAAGAGCTTGCTTAATAATGAATCACTATATTTCTTCTGATAACCACAAACTTCACCCTGGTAATAGACTGCTTCGTCTACTCCATCTACTGCCCGTCGTTTGGCCTCTTCTTCCAGGCAGAACTTATATTCCTCAATGGCCTCCTCGTACATAAGACCGAATGTGGGGAATCTATTTATTAGATTCTTCACAGTGCTGGCTGCTATATCGAACTCCTGCCTCTTCCTCAGCTTGACCACAGCACCCGTCAGGCTCCCGGTCTCCCGGACATAATGCAAAAACTTCTCCCGGATACTCGGGTGGAGAAACCTCTTCCACTTGGACTCCGGGACATTAAACTTCTCTTTCATTGTCTTCTTGAGGTGGAAGGACCTGTTGGCCTTCTGCCCTTCTGTCAGCTGAGTCTTCGTAAGCTGATAGGGTAGAGCTTCCAACTCATCTTTCGTCCTCTCGACCGTCTGCTCAAGGACCTCTTCAGGCTCGATGATGTTCTCATCATCTATAATGAAGTCCTTATCATTCTCCTGGGAAAAGCTCATTACATAATTTCTCCATTGCACGCTCTAACTCATTGTTTGCTTCTTCAATCTCATTCTCTAGTAATGGTAGGTCATAAAGGTCATACTTAATTTGGGCCCGTTGATGGGCGGCCCGATGGGGCTCTATTCCAAAATCTAATTTTTGTTGGTTTAATTTTATCCGTATCTGTCTAATACGTATTTTCTTCTCAATACGCTTTATTCTTTTCTTTATATCAAGGCTAATAGAATGATTTTCTACAATATCACCTTTCACGTCCTCAATATCTATACCTAAAACTGTGGCTATTTGGTTCAACTGTTCCTTTGTATACATTAAAATATCCTTCCATTGACTATTAATTTAGGTTCTACTTTTAATCGTTCCTTATGTTCTAACTCTTCACGTTTCTCTATATAGTCTTCTTTCTTATATGGAAACTTTTCCTCAAGGTATTTATAATATTCTATAAGAGTCATTCCCTTTTTACGCGCATAATAGGCAAGACTATTCTTTCTATTATATAATCTAACACAGTTCTTGCAATGACTACTAAGACCATCTCTGGTTCGACTGTCCCTAGGGAAATTATTTAAGTTAGCCTCATAATATTCTTTACATTTACTACACTGTTTCATGCTTACCCCAAAGTATTGCTTTATTATGCTTATATAATATCATAATAAGTTTTATTTGTACATCGGCCAAAAGATTTTGTATAATACAGTTATTTGTCCATCGGCGACCAAAAGATTTTATATAATACCATTATTTGTCCATCGACCAAAAGATTTTGTATAATACCGTTATTGGATTTGATTAATTTTCTGTCCCATTGTCCGAGAAATCCAAGAAAAATTAGCACATACCTGCGCGCGAGGGGTAGGCGAGCCTAAGCAATGGAACTATCTATATGTAGGCAATAACTAAGTAAAAAAGCACATATCTATACATAGACTATGTGCTCTCGCGGTGCCGCCGAAATACAGTCATAGCAACACTTCTAAGCTACCAGGCGCATACGGCACATACGGCACTGTAATATTTTTACATTGCAAAAATTCGTGTTGTTTTATCGGTGTGTCGTACAGCCGTGCTACTAATTTATTATTACGGTATTATATATTCCCGTAGTTGGAACCTTCCAGACCAAAAATGGGCTGTGTTTTATTATTACGGTATTATATATTCCCGTAGTTGGAACCTTCCAGACCAAAAAATGGGCTGTGTTTTATTAGCTACGGGCCACCTGACCTAGCCCACCTGGCTGGTTCGCCCCCCGGGCCCTCTAGTCACACAACCAGTAGTCCATAGGCTAGTACCCCAGCCTGCCGTCTGGTATCCAGGCTTCCAGGTCCCAAGGCTCTTAGGCTGCCCTGTTGGTTGGTAGTAAGGTTACTAGGCTCCTAGGCCCCCAGGCTACACAGGTGGTTGGTAGTAAGGTTACTAGACCTGAAGGTTTGTAAGCCACACAGGTGGTTGGTAGTAAGGTTACTAGACCTGAAGGTTTGTAAGCCACACAGGTGGTTGGCTCCCAGGCCAGTCCGGACACCAGGCCCTCCGGACCACCGATTGTTACAGTCTTGTAGTAACCTATACTAGGTTCTTGTAGTAACCTATACTAGGTTCTTGTAATAACCTGTATTAGGCCCTTCGGCCCACCGATTGTTACAACCTTGTAGTAACCTGTCTAGGCATTCTTGTAATAACCTGTCTAGGCCCTTCGGCCCACCGAACACTACAGCTAGTTAGCATCACTACTATCTACATTAGCTAAATCCCACATGGGAAAAATTGTTTAGACAATGAACAGGTGTACTAACCCTGGTGGTTTATGATATTATATTTTAATTAGACAGTTAGAACTAGTCACACAGGCGATTAAAAACATTCAATCAAAGACTATAATACATATATAATCAAAAATACAACAAATCAAATTTGAACCTTGACAATTGAATACGTATTGAATACTATACACATGGCTATTAGACTTTCCTTTTAGTATTAGTACAATAAATGAAAGCGAGGTAGCCACATGGATAAATTAGTAAAGAAGTATAGTTCACAGTTCAATGCCAATAGTACTGTTAAAGTAGTTGCTGAGACTCTCATAGTCAATCACATGTTTGATGACTATCAAGATGGTGTCAAGCTGACTGCTAACCAGGCGGCTGACTTAGTTCAAATGATATTTGAAAAATATGGATTGACAACTAAGACTACTAGTCAATGTATTAGTTGGTATAAGAACAAAATGAAACAACAAGACTCAAAGTCTAAGATTAGAGTTCAATTCAAGAACTATGTTGATAGTCTTGACAAGAAATCTAGAGACAAAATCTTGTTAGAATTAGCCACAAAGTATCAAGACACATTACTTAAACAACTCAATGAAAAAGATATGAAAATAGCTCAGCCAGCTAGCTAGTAATCCATTGTCTAATAGTCATGTGTTTAGTATTCAATTGTGTGTAATTAAGAAAGGAGAATAGTATCATGAATGAAGAGAATATGGACCCTTATTGGGTAATAGTAACATTACTATTACTCACTTGTATAGTAAGAGGTATAGCTAATTCCTTATAGTTAATTCCCCTAAAATCAAAGACCTCTTGGACTAGCCAAGAGGTCTTTTTTGAATTAATAAGGGGAGGGGGTTTAATCCCCCTCAACCTCAAGATAATAATTATAGAGGTTTTCATACCTTTCAACTATTTCCTCATAGTTATCCGGATTATTCCGAATAAGTTCAAAATCGGCTAAAACATGTTTAATAAGGTCCGAAGTTTTGTTGAACATGATAAATCTCCTATAATAAAATAATAACATAATAAGGTTTAATTATTCAACCTTATAATATTATTATAATTTAATATTGATTTTATTTAACCACCCAACAGGCTAGTTATAACTGGCTAGTTATTAACCTACCCTTTATAACTAGCCCATTCACTACCTCAGTCATGAGGCACGGTCGTTGTTAGAGTTGTCAACACATGAGGCATTGTGTTCCTAAGCAGATTCACTTTTGACAATTATTAAATTATAATATAAGTATAATGAATATTGAAACCATTAGTTTGTATTAGTAACATTTGAAAGGAAGGACCTCATGGAAAAGTTAGGAGTTATAAACCAGTTCTCAGAGTGTTGTGAGATGTTAGTAGATTTTAGAGATGATCTT